>Ga0181525_10001622_pt1 | contig 19069 bp, 9 predicted proteins | sample PEATcosm2014_Bin_48_FD_121100 | JGI IMG/M metagenome (GOLD analysis project Ga0181525, IMG submission 121100) | Peatland microbial communities from MTU Mesocosm Facility, Houghton, MI, USA - PEATcosm2014_Bin06_10_metaG | ecosystem: Environmental > Terrestrial > Soil > Wetlands > Peat | place...
GTGAAGATGGCCCGGCTGGCCGAAGACTCCGGGCTGCAGGCCATCGCGCTGCATCCGCGAACGCGCGAGCAAGGTTATAGCGGCAAGGCGGATTGGTCCCGTATCGCCGAAGTAAAGGCCGCAGTGCGCCACATCCCGGTGATCGGCAACGGGGATATCGTGACGCCGGAAGATGCAGTCCGGATGGTGCGGGAGACGGGCTGCGACGGGGTGATGATCGGCCGCACGGCGTCGTCGAATCCCTGGATTTTTCGCCAGATCCAGCAGTATCTCGCCGGCGGGACTTACGATGAGCCCAGTGAGCGCCAGCGCTACCAACTTATGCGCACTTACTACGGAATGCTGTGCGAGCGCGGCCAAGTGGATACCGTAGGTAAGATGAAACAGTTCGCCACTTACTTCACGCACGGCGTGCGCAATGGATCGAAGTTGCGCGTTGAGATTTATAAGACCAGCGAGGCGGCGCAGATACTCGACCTGGTGGATGCGTTCTTTGAGCGCGAGTTAGCCGGAGTGAGCGCTGAAGACTTGAAAGAAGTCCGCGCCTGAAGAAAGTCGTTCTCATCACGGATGGGTCTTGTAAAGGAAATCCCGGTCCCGGGGGCTGGGCGTGCATTCTGCGCTACGGCGAGCATAAGCGCGAGATCTATGGCTCAGAGCCCGAGACCACCAACAATCGCATGGAGCTGAAAGCAGCCGTAGAAGGCCTGCGAGCGTTGAAAGAGCCCTGCGAAGTGGAGATCATTACCGATTCGAATTACTTAAAGAATGGCATATCGAGTTGGATTTACAAGTGGAAAATGAACGGCTGGCGCACGGGCGATAAGAAGGCCGTTGCGAATCAGGATTTGTGGCACGAACTGGATGAACAGAACGCGCGCCACAAGACCACCTGGTCCTGGACCAAGGGCCACGCATCGCACGCCGATAACAATCGCTGCGATGAGCTGGCGCAGGATGCGGCGCGCCGGCAACTGAGTTCCAAATAAACCGGCCCGAGTGAACCGTTCCCGCACACGTATGGCTATTTCTTGGCTTGTTTTGCGAGCGGCGGACCGGGGCCATCGTGTTCGATTCCCAAGAGCACGAGGGATGAATCTTCCAGCCTCGCGGCCTTGGCGTGTTTCTTCGCATCGGACATGCAGGGAGCGCGATCAGTGAGATATTTGCTCAGCTTGTCGCTCGGTACAATCACCACGCCGACGTCGATGCGTCCCTCGCGGAAAGCGGCGTTCAAATGGATCATATCCATTACCAGGAGATCGCTTCTTGCCGAAACCTGTACCTCAACGCCAATGCAGACGCTTGTGCCGTTCACAACCTTGCACTTGATCCAGTCCATATCGCCAGAGACTTTCCCTGTCCAGCCGCCGAGCCGGTCGAATTGCTCGTCAATGAGTTTTCTGACGGCCGCGCCCCCGTTTGAATCCTTCTTCTCCTTGATCAGGAGCTGAAAGCCCGTTAGAGCTGACCGGATCTCATCAATGAGGGAATCGAGACCGAGCCGCTCAATCCGTTCTCGGGCTCCGTCGTAGTAGACTTCCTCGACAATTTTCGGCATGTAGTGAGGTTGATCGATAACGCGGGGTTGGGCTCCTTGAACAACTGAGCAAGAGCATGTGGGACAGCTTCACAGGCTTCGGGGACGTTGCGGCCAAAGCGCTCACGGATTAAGCCGCAATCGACGATCTCCGTGCCGATCCACCGCCGTTTTAGCTTTTCAGCCGACTCAAACGTCGAACCGCCGCCGGCGAAAGGATCAAGCACGACATCGCCTTCATTCGTAGAAAGCTCGATGCATCGGCTTGGAATTAATGGCTTCAGTTCATTGACCCCCCAGCGGGCCTTAAACTTGGTGTGGCGTGCCGGTGCTGTGTCATCCCAAAAATCAGTGAGGTTGAGCCCCAGAGGATTCAGGAATTTTCGATGGCCGCCGTAATCTTTGATGTCCTTCTTGCAATGCCTGCACTTTGGGACCGGCAGCCGGACCTCATCGCGGTTGAAGGTTGTCGGATTGCCCTTCGTGAAATAGAGAAGGGCGTAGTGGGCGGGATAAAGCTTTCGTCCACGCGGGAAAGTTCCCTTCATGGACACCGCAATCCAGTGACGGAACGTCATTTTCTGGGTTTCCAGCCGCGCCGCCAAATGGTATGCCCACTGAGGCAGGTTGTAGACGAAGATTGAGCCCCCCGGCTTCAGTACGCGCACCGCTTCATCCATCCAGCCGAAACACCATTGCAGATAATCGTCTGTATCGAGTTCGTCGCGATGGGAGCCGTGGCCGTAGTCCTTGCCAAGGTTAAACGGCGGATCGGCAAAGACCGTGTCTATGCAGCCGTCGCGAAGAGCTGCGAACAAATTCATGCAGTCGGTGTTGTAAACTGCTCCCCGTTCGGTTGTGAAAGAAGGTTTCATCGCACTCTTGCCGGGGGAGACTACGAAGTCTAGCACATCCCCTTCCTCAACATTTTCCCATAGATTTGTTTGTTTCAATCCACGACATCCCCAGAGAACGTATCGGCCGGAAGCGCCGATAGTTTGTGCCAGAGCTGGCGAGTGAACCCTCCGCACACTTGTGCCCGGCAAGCGGCGGTGGTCCGGAGAAGCCGGCGTTCACTTACTTCGACTTACTCGCTGGGCACTGAGTTGCATCGCGGACTTACATGCGTTCCGCAAGATCGCAAGCGTGTTCGCTCGGGCTGCATCTGCTGCTCGGGTTGCTATTATTGGCCGGGGCGCAGCGGATTCGAGCGCCTTTGCAACCCAGCTCTGTGCGCGCCACGCCGTTAACGTTCGTCCGTCCGCGCATGGCAATAGAGCCACGCGCCGGCGGGAGCAATCAATCCACACTCCCGGCCAGACACGGCTCGCCTCCACGCAAGGACTACCGTTCATTCATCCCGCCCAGGCTAGCCGAACATCCCCTGCTCGCACTACCCATCACCATCGCCTTCGACATCCCCATCGATAACTCCAACGCGACAATCGGCGATCCACTCAGCCGCCTCGCGGCAGGAGCCTTCGGCACTAACGGCCGCAACGGCATCGCAGACCACGGATGCTGCCAGGGCATCGCCGATTCACGATCGGGAGCGCCGGGCCTCAGCGTTCAGCGCGGAGGCGATGTAACGCCGCCGCAGCTAATTTTCAAGGTGGAACCGGAATTTTCCGAAGAAGCGCGCAAAGCCAAACACCAAGGCGTGGTGGTGCTGGGCATTGAGGTGGATTCGAACGGGAACGTGCGCAACGTTCGCGTCCGCCAGAGCCTTGGCCTGGGACTGGATGAGAAGGCCATCGAAGCGGTCTCCCGCTGGCGCTTCCGGCCCGGTATTCTCGATGGAAAGCCAGTGACCACCGAAGCCGTTGTGGAAGTCAACTTTCAACTGCTGTGACGGCAATCAAGCAGTATGCTACCAAGTCCACTGCACCAAACCGGCTGGTGTCCCACGCCCTTCGACGCCTTTCGGGGGCAACCGGAGAGATTGCATTGGGGCGCCGTTTTTCGAAAAAAGGCCCGAGGCAGCGCAGATGGTCTTCCGCCTCCTCGAAATTTCTTGACTGCTGCGCGCCGCGTCTCCAGTAATGAGAAGCGGGCATGGACTCAGCCAAGACGTTCGCGACGCCGGCGGCGATCGCCCAGTGCGGGCGATCCGTCACTTTTTGCTCCACTCGGCAGCTTTGTCCGGTTTACCCCACGATTGATAGAGGCGGACGATTGATTCGCGAGCGCGGTTCAGATGATACCAGTCCGGTACAGCTATCCGGCTCTTGCGAGCCAACATGCCCTGATAGCCTTCCAGCAGCAGCGGTTCGGCTTCCGCGTACTTCTTTTGTCCGGCCAGGCTGGCGCCTAAGAGGCTCTCAGCGCGGAATCGTTGCCAATCATCCGGCTGTTTCTTTCGGTAGAACGCCAGGGCCTCGCGCGCGAGCGGCTCACTCTCGGCGAACTTCCCCTGCGACAGGTACGCCAGCGCTAGATCGGCCGCCGATGCCACTGTGTCCGGATCTTCGGATCCCAGGGCGTGCCGCCGCCCGGCCAGCGCCTGCGCGGCATAGGTCCCCGCAGAGGCATAATCGCCATGCCGCTGGTACAGCGACGCAATATCTGCAAGGGTGTTTAGAGTATAGGGGTGCTCCAGCCCCAAAGCGCGGCGATCCATCTGCAGGGTCTGGTTATACAGCGCTTCTGCTTGCCCGGACTTGCCCGCCGCGGCGTAGGCCTCCGCCAGATTATTCATGGAAAGAAGCGTGTCGGGATGCTCGGGCCCTATTATGCGGCGTTGGATCTCCAGGGTCTGGCGGAAGAGGGCCTCGGCTTGCGCGTACTTGCCCTCGGCATTGTACACGTTAGCCAGATTGGTCGTGGAACTGAGTGTATCCGGATGCTCCGGCCCAAGGATTCGGCGCTGCAACTCCACGGCCTGGCTGCAGAGCGCCTCCGCTTGCACGAATTTGCCTTGCTCGCTATAAGCGATGGCCAGATTCATCAAGGAAGTGAGCGTGTCGGGATGCTCGGCGCCTAACACGCGGCGGCGAGTTTCCAGGGTTTGAGCATAAAGCGCTTCGGCCTGCGCGTATTTGGCTTGCGCGAAGTAGACGCTGGCCAGATTGCTCATGGAATTCACCGTGTTGGGATGTTCCGAACCCAGCACGTGGCGCTCAATCTCGAGGGTCTGCCCGAGGAGCGCTTCCGCTTGCGTGTTCTTACCTTCCGCGCTGTAGTCAATGGCAAGATTATTCATCGCCCTCAGCGTGTCGGGATGCTCGGAACCTGACACCCGGTGCCTGATCTCCATAACCTGGCTGTGGAGCTCTTCGGCCTTCTCGAGTTTACCCTCCGCACGGTAGAGAATCGCCAGTTCGTCCATGTAAACCAAAGTATCGGGGTGTTCAGGACCTAAGACGCGTCGATTGAGCTCCAGCGTCTGGCTGTCGAGCGCCTCGGCCTGCGGGTACTTGCCTTGCAGAAGCGCACTCCGGCCCAGGCGGCTCATCGTCTTGAGCGTCTTCGGATTGTCTGGGCCGAGCGCCTGACGGTACAACTCCCGGGCACGCTCCAATTGTTTCTGTGCCTCCGGGTATAGCCCGAGGTCCAAGTACGTCTGCCCCATTGTCTCTCGAATGGCAGCCTCCACCTCCGGCTGCCCGCCAAACCGGCCGGTGATCCGGGCTGCCGCCCGATCTAGAGCCGTACGCACCTTCAGGTCCGGATCTGGTTTGGTGCCTGGTCCCGATTGCCTGTTCGCACTGGCCTGCGCCAGCAGATCGTTCTGTAGAAAATTGTTGACCGCCTCGGCCACTGCCGCTTCCCTATTGGCGCGCAGGCTCTGCTCGTTAGCGCGTATGCTCTGCCGGATGCTGATGACGGTGGCCGCAATCAGCACCAGCACGAACGCGCCTGTGGTGAAAAGGGCGACACGGTAGCGGCGCGTGAACTTGCGGGCCCGATAGACCGCCGATGGCGGAACAGCGAGCACCGCCTCATTGTTCATGTAACGGCCAATGTCGGCCGCCAGGTCCGACGGTGAGCCATAGCGCCGCGACCGCTCTTTTTCCAGAGCCTTCAGCGCGATTGAGTCTAAATCGCCCCGAATCTCTTTAGCCAGCGTCGAAGGCTCGGTCTGGCGCTTATGAGCCACGTCCGTCGACGTGGCCGGGTCCTGAGTGCGGATTTTGGTGCTCGGCTTAGGTGGTTCATCCTCACGCAGCCTCCGCAGAAATTCATCGAATGCGATTCTGCGCAGCTCCAGCGGCGGTACGCCCGCCAGCAGTTCATACAAGATGATCCCGAGCGAGTACACATCGGTACGCGTGTCGATATCTTCCCCCGAGGAAGTGGCCTGCTCCGGACTCATATACTCCGGCGTTCCCACCAGCGCACCCGCACGGGTAAACATCGTATCCGCCGTCAGCCTTTGCGTGAGCGCCTTAGCCACTCCGAAATCGATAATTTTCGGCGCCGCCTTACCATCCACCTCTGTGACGAGAATGTTGGAGGGTTTGAGGTCGCGGTGGATGATGGCTTTCTGGTGCGCGTGTTGGACTCCTTCGCAAACGTGCATGAACAGTTCCAGCCGTTCGCGGGTGTTGAGTCTGTGACGGTCGCAATAGGCCGTGATGGGAACGCCAGCCACGTACTCCATGACGAAGTACGGCGCACCCTGGGCCGTGGACCCGGCGTCGAACACTTTCGCGATGGCAGGGTGGTCCATTAGAGCCAGGGCCTGACGCTCGGACTCGAAACGCGCGATCACTTCGCGGGTGTTCATCCCGGCTTTGACCAGCTTAAGAGCGACGCGGCGCCGTATTGGTTCCTTTTGCTCCGCCAGCCAGACCTCGCCCATCCCGCCTTCTCCGATTTTCTGCAGCAGGCGATACCTGCCAATCGCCACCCCGGCGGTTTCACCCGAGCCCAGGGTGGGGGTGAGTCCCGGGCTGCCTTCAGTCTGAGTAACTTCTTCTTCATCGGCAGCGATGAGTTTATCGGCAGCGCTGAGTTTATGGGCAGCGATGAGTTGGCTTAAGCGATCCCGTAAGCTGGCGTCGCTTCCGCAAACCTGATCCAGATACGCCGACCGCTGGGGTTCGCTCAAGTTGATAGCGGCTTCGAAGATCTCTTGAAGCTTGTCATGGCCTTCGGGAGTCACCGCCGGGTCCTCCGATTTCTGTCAGGAGCCCAGTGCTGTCCAATCGCCAGTCGCTTTTCGAGGTATGGAGGAGAAGTTCTTTCATCCCTTACTTCAGGCATCTGGGGTAAACCTAACTTCTTGAGATTATAGCCGCAGCAATACCCATCTCATGATTTGAGGTCATGACTGTTCTTTAGAAAGAAGAGTCGCAGCCTCCGCGTTCGCCCGAGCCTCGGCCTAAGCCTGGGTTGAGAGGGCTGCCAGGTGCTCCACCATCATTCCTTGGGACCGATGCCCAGGGCTTTCATCTTGCGATATAAATTGCTGCGCTCCAAACCCAGCAGCTCGGCCGTCTTGGTGACATTGCCTTTGGTTTCATCCAGCGTCTTGAGGATGTACTCGCGCTCTGCGGCCGCGCGAACTTCGTGCAAGCTGCCCAGCCGATCCGCCGCCCGCTCAAATACCGCGCGCTTGCCTGGAATCAGCGGAATATGCCGCGCATCGATGCGCACCTGCGGGCTCATGATGACGATGCGCTCCATCAGATTGCGCAGTTCGCGCACGTTCCCCGGCCAGCGATGTTCCTTCAGCACCTCGTAAGCCTCCGGCGTCAATTCCTTGGGACGGCGTCCATAAGCGGTGGTGAACTCCTTGAGAAAATGTTCGGCCAGCAGCGGAATGTCTTCGATCCTTTCGCGCAGCGGAGGAACATAAAACGGAATCACGTTCAGCCGGTAGAACAGGTCCTCGCGAAAGTTCCCGCGCTCAATCTCTTCTTCCAGGTTTTTATTCGTAGCCGCCACCACCCGCACATCCACCTGGATGGAAGTTTCCGCGCCCACCGGCTCGAAGCGCTGTTCCTCCAGTGATCGCAGCACCTTAGCCTGCGTCTTCAAACTCATGTCGCCCACTTCGTCCAGGAACAGCGTTCCGCAGTCGGCCTTCTGCAGCTTGCCGGTTTTGTCCTCGGTGGCGCCCGGAAAACTGCCCTTGCGATGCCCGAATAACTCGCTCTCGATCAGATCCTCCGGGATGGCGGCGCAGTTTACTTCCACGAACGCTTCGCCGCCGCGGGCGCTGCTGTTGTGGATCGCGTGCGCCACCAGTTCCTTGCCGCTGCCACTTTCGCCGTAGATCAATACGCGCCCATTGGTGGCCGCCATCAAAGCGAGCTGCTGCCGCAGCGCTTTCATAGGAACGCTTTCGCCGATAATCTCGATTTCGCGCCGGCCCTCTTCCTTCAGCCGCTCCACTTCCAGCGCCAGCTTGCGGTGCTGCAACGCATTCTTCACCACCACACTTACCTTTTCGATGGTGAGCGGTTTCTCCAGGAAATCGAACGCGCCGAGTTTGGTGGCCTTTACCGCAGTTTCTATAGTCCCGTGGCCCGAGATAATCACCACCACGGGCCGCTTGGCGAAAGAGATTTCTTCCAAACGGGCCAGCGTCTCCAATCCGTCCATCCCAGGGAGCCAGACGTCGAGAAGGATCAGATCATAAGCATTGCGACCGATCTCCGTCAGGCATTCCTCCCCGGTGGCCACTGCGTGCGTCTGGTAACTTTCGTCCTCTAAAACTCCGGCCAGCGATTGCCGGATTAGCGGCTCATCATCGACGATCAGAATGCGGGCCGGCTTCACGAACGGGTCTCCGCCGCGGCAACTTCCCCGGCTTTCGCCGGCTCTCCCGTTCTGGCCGCCGCTTTAGCCTCCGCTTTGGCCTGAATCTCTGCCACGCTGCGGATAGGAAGGTCCACGATAAAGCGGGCCCCGGTGGGCACGTTTTCCTCTACGCGAATGGTGGCTTCGTGATCGGCCAGGATGCGATTCACGATCGCGAGCCCCAGGCCCGTACCCCGTCCTTTGGTCGAGAAATAAGGCAGGAATAGCTTTTCCTTGTCGTCGCGCGACACCCCGCAGCCGGTATCGGCGACAATCAATTCCACCGAATCGGCTTCGGTGGAGCGCGTGCCGATGTACAGCCGTTTTACCAGTGAATCCTGCATCGCTTCGGCGGCGTTGTCCACCAGGTTCACCACCACGCGCTTGAATTGCTCGCGATCCACCTGCACGGAAGGCAGTTCCGGCGCCAGATCCTTTTCCAGGCGGATTCCATCCAGCCGTCCCTCGAAAACGGCCACCGCGTTGTCCACAATTTCATTCAAGTCCGAAGCCACCGGCTGGGCCGCCGGGAAACGGGTGAATTGCGAAAACTCATCCACCAATGTACGGACGCTTTCCACTTCGCGCGCGATGGTAGCCGAGCACTCCTGCAAAATCCTGCGCGTATCGGCGGTCTGCTCCGGGCGGGCCAGTTGACGCGCGATACGGTCGGCGCACAAGGCGATGGGCGTGAGCGGGTTCTTGATCTCGTGCGCCACGCGGCGCGCCACTTCATGCCAGGCGGCGGCCTTCTGGGCGCGTAACAGGTCGCTGGTGTCCTCCACCACCAGCACGAAGCCGGAGCTGCGCAGTTCATCCAGCGCGGCCACCGTTAGAGACAGTTGCAGCACGCGCCGTTCGGCTTTGTACTCAATCTGCGTGCCCGCCACCGCGGTGCGCCGGGCGCGATTCATCAGGTAACGAATTTCGGCGGTATCCTCGCGTGAAAACAGATCGCTCAGCCGCGACGCGCGGGCCACCTGCTCCTCGGGAAAGATCCCGTGCAGCGCCCGATTCACTCGCTGGATGCGTCCGTCCGAACTCAGCGAGATCACGCCGGTGGGAATGCTCTCCAGGATGGCTTCGGTGAATCGCCGCCGGGCTTCCAATTCCTTGCTGTTGGTTTCCAGCGCCTCCGTCATTTCATTGAAGGCGCGAACCAGCGTAGCCATTTCGTCGATGGCGTCCACGCGCACGCGATAACTCAAATTTCCCTTACGAATCTGCTCGGCGGCGCGTAGCAGCGCGGTAATGGGAGTGCTGATCTGTCCAGCCATGTAGCGCGCGATCCAGATGGCGAAAAAGAGAATGAACAGCGTGATCAAAGAAAGCAGCAACAGGTAGAGACGGCGGAAGGCTTTTTTATCTAAAGACAGCCGATTGTAATCGGCCACCGCTTTTCCGATCTCGCGCTGCCGGGCCGCCAGATCCAGCGCCATGCGCGCCGAAAGCACCAGCTTCCCTTCGTCCACCGCGATGCCGGCTTTGTACAGCTCGCCCGCGTGCGACGCCGACACCGAACAAAGCATCCGGGCGCTGCCGTCGGCGTGCTGGATCTCGGCCTTTTCGATGCCATTTTCCTGGCAGAACCGCTCGTAGAAATCGGCACTTTGGACCGGTTGGGATGCCAGCCAATGCGCCTGCGCGGTCAGCTTTTCTACCTCCTCCTGATTCACGGCGGCGGCGATCTGTACCAGATCGATATTGACAGTGGTAGCCGGGCGGCTAAACCATTTGTCCAAATTCAAGTTCAGCACCGACACGCTCCAGAGAACCAGAAAGAAGATGGGCAAAACGCTCAAAGCCAACGCGCCGCCAATCAGTTTGGATTTTATATGCGACCCGGGACGATTGGTATGCCGCTCAATATACAGCTTCACCACGGTGCGGAAGAGCATGAAGCCGAGTGTCACCGTGAGAATGAAGATGAGCGTGGAAACGGCCCAGAACAGGTAGGTCTGCTGGATGTTGGAGGGTGCGGGAGCGAAGGCGCCCAGATTGAAAGATCCTTGCGAGACCACGAGCGAAGCCAGGATGCTGAGCAGCACCACGGCCGAACCGAACATGACTCTCTTTCGCATGGTCTTTCAAACCGCTCCCTCACGGTCACGGCTCGGTAACCGGCACGAAACCACTGAGCCGCGCACGTCAGTAAGCGGTCCTCTCAGAGTTTAGACACAGCTCCTAGGAACAACCGCCCCTCTACGAATTATAAGAGTTGAGAAGCCGTCCTGTAGCGCGGACTTTAGTCTGCCGAAGCTTTTTCATGACCCTGTCAGGCCGTCCGAACCGCTGAAAACACCGCCGGCGAAGGTGCCGATTTCCGATTTTAGAAGACTGCCAGGGCGTGCTTCTACCGGAAAACGGATTTAAAACCCCTGGCGATTTCGTAAGTCTATGTATGTAATTAACGCTTTTGTTAATCTGCCAGCAATCGCGTTTGGTACAGGGAGTGCAACGCAGGGATTCAACCGAGAAGCCCAACCCGGCTTCTTGCGCTGGGGCTTTAATTCGGATTTGGCGCTTAAACGCACCGGTCCGCAACAATGCAAGCCAACTTACTAAGGAGCACAGGTAAAGGAGCATGAACGATGAATAGGATTTGGACTCGATATCTCATGGTTGCGGACCGGAACAGTGTCTCGCTACGAAGTTCACTGTTGGTGCGCACTTCCTTGGTACTTGTCTTCGCTCTCTTGCTGGCGACGGCGTTCGCGGTTCAGTCCCATGCTCAGTCCATTACTTCGGGCGACGTCACCGGAATCGTGACCGATCCGACGGGTGCGGTGGTGCCGAACGCCACTGTAACATTGACCAACGTAGGCACCAACGTACCGCAGACCGGGACCACGAACAGTGACGGGAGTTACCGATTCGCATTCATCCTGCCCGGCACTTACAAGCTGGACGTAAGCGCCAGCGGCTTTCAGACCCAAGAGCACCCGGGAGTGGTGGTTCTCGCTGGGCAGCCAACCACCGTGAATGTCTCGTTGACTGTCGCCAGCGCCACGCAAACCGTGGACGTTGTAGAAGCGGCCACGGCCGTCCAGACGGAGAACGCCGATACCTCCACCGGTATCTCGACGCAGATGATCGACAACCTGCCTAACCCGGGCGGCGATCTTACGTATTTCGCGCAGACCACGCCGGGGGTCGTCATGAACACGCAATCCGGCTACGGCAATTTCTCCTCCAGCGGATTGCCTGGTATTTCCAACCTGTTCACCATCAACGGGATGAATTACAACGATCCGTTCTTGAGCCTCAACAACAGTGGCGCTTCCAATCTGACGCTCGGGGCCAACGACATCGCGGAAGCCAACGTGATCAGTAATGCGTACTCAGGCCAGTATGGCCAATATGCGGGAGCGCAGGTTACCTACATCACCAAATCGGGGACCAACGAATGGCATGGCGACGCGGTCTACAACTGGAATGGCCGTATAATGAATGGCAATCAGTTCTTCAGCAACGCATTCGACTCGCCGAGGCCCTTCAACAACTTCAACCAGTGGGCAGCCGGCTTCAATGGTCCGATCTGGAAGAACCACACTTTCTTTGACGTGGATTATGAAGGTCTCCGCAACTTGCTGCCGACCGCCGCTGTATTGAATCTAGTTCCCAGCCCGCAATTTCAAGCCGCCACCCTCCAAAACCTAGCGGCCAATGGCAATTCCGCAGAAATTCCGTTCTATCAGAAAGCTTTCGCGATTTACAACAGCGGCCCGGGCGAAACGCCCTTCACCGCGGCCAACGGCGGATGCGGGAGCTTTACCTCTCCCTTGCTGGGAAGCGCGCCTTGCGCCTATCAGTTCCGGACCACCCCCACCAGTCTGAATAAGGAATATCAGTGGGCTGCTCGCGTCGACCATATTTTCAATGACAAAGACCGCGGCTATATCCGAGTATTCCGCGACAACGGCTTTCAACCCACCTACACCAGCCCCTTCGGCTCGACCTTCAATGCTTCCAGCACTCAGCCGCAAATGGCCGGGCAGGTCTCTGAAACGCATACCTTCGGTCCGAATGCCGTCAATCAGCTCAGCGGCTCGGTCCTGTATTACGCGGCGATCTTTGCCCCGTCCAACCTAAGCGGCGCAACGTCGGCTTTGCCTACCTATATCTCCTTCAACGACGGCTCGTTTACAGGGGTAGGCCCCAACTCGGAAAGCTGCTGCTCATATTATGCGTTCACCAACGGCCGGCGCGTGTTCCAGTATCAGGTCCTGGATGATTTCTCCCTGATCAAAGGCAAGCATACGTTCCGGGTTGGGTTTAGCTGGTTGCACCAGACCGTCAGCGATCTGGACTTCGAAGGCCTTGCCGGTGTCCTGACCGGACAAGTCTTCACCAACATCAACGACTTCTATAACGGTGGCGGCGGCAGCTCTTACATGATTCAGGGCTTCCCTTCTTCTCCGGAAGCCGGGATTCGCTTCAATACGCTCGGCGGTTATGTCGCCGACGATTGGAAGGCCTCCGATCGCCTGACCGTATCATTGAATCTCCGGCTGGAGAGCTACTCCGACCCGACCTGCGACCAGAGTTGCTTTACGCGTCTGGCATCACCGGCCAACGGAATTCCTACTCCGAACGATGTAGCCACGCCTTACAACCAGTTGATTATCTTCGGCCAGCACGACGCTTATGCGCATGTCAAGCCGGTGGTCTGGGAGCCACGCATTGGAATCGCCTGGCGGCCGTTCAAGAGCGACAAGACCGTCATCCGCACCGGAGCCGGAATCTTCGCCGATAATCTGCCGGGAGGATTGGCCGAAACTGCAGCCTTCAATCCTCCTCAGACTTTGACAGCCGTCGTACCGGCGTCAGTCTTGGCGCCTGGCGTCCCGAATAGTCCCTTTACCGCAGCCGCTGCGGAAAATCAGGCCTTGCTGACGGGCTTTAAGTCCGGTGGCAGCTTCAACTCCCTTTCCGCCTCAGTGCCAGGTTTCTCCGCTCCGGCCTTCTATGCTTTCCCCAGCACCATGATGCAGCCCACTTACTATAAGTGGAATTTCGAGATTGAGCAGTCCATAGGGCAAAAGATGGTGCTGACGGTGAACTATAACGGAATGCATGGCGTTCACCTCCCGCTGGCCGCTTTCGGAATCAACGCTTATTGTCCGCCCGGACCGGGCAGCCCCTGTCCCAACGGCTTCGCCGGCTTGCCGGCGTCGGCACCCAATCCGGCCTTCGGGACGGAATATCAGTACACCAGCGCGGGCATTTCAAGTTACAACGGACTTACTATCAGTCTCCAACGCCGTCTGGCGACAGGGCTGACCTTCACAATCAATTACACCTGGAGCCACAATCTGGACGACGTTTCTAACGGCGGCATCGAAAATGAGCCTTACTCCGCCGTGGCGACCAATGCAAGCGTCACAGTCCCGCAGAATCCCTATAACCTGGCAGCCAATTACGGAAACTCGGATTACGACGTCCGCCACTACTTCAGCGCGAATATGGTGCTGTCAGACATGTTCCGCCACACGGGATTCAAGTGGGGCCCGAACTCCATTTTTGGCGGCTGGACGCTGTCGAGCAACTGGTTCCTGCGCAGCGGCCTGCCGTACAGTATAGTGGACGGCGCCGCAGGTGGTGCGCTCGGGGCGTACAATTACACCAACGCGACCATTTTCGCCACGCCGCTCGGCTATATTCCCACCAGCTGCACCAATGGCGTGAACACGCCTTGCAACACAACTTCGCAGTTCGAACCGGGCTTCGGCACCACTGGAGTCCTCACCGGCTTCGGCAGCATGGGCCGCAATCAGCTCTTCGGCCCGCATTTTTTCAATGTCGATCTCGCGATCATGAAGAGCGTCCGAATTAAGGAGCGCCTCACCTTCTCGTTCGGCGCTTCAGCCTCCAACCTGTTCAACCACCCGAACTTCGACAATCCAGTGGACAACCTTTCCGCGCCGAACTTCGGCTCGGTGATCAATACGGTTTCACCACCCACCAGCATCTTGGGCTCATTCCTTGGTGCGGGCGGCTCGCCGCGCTTCGTCGAAATCAAGGGAATCCTTCGATTCTGAGTTGAACACAACCGCAGCGTAAGGGGGCGGCGCGAAGGAAGCTGTTGCTTCTTCCCGCCGCTCTTCTGTTTTGCATACGGGCACACCTCGCGTTTCAGGAGCCCACTTTTTTATTTAATTTAGATTCAGCGGCTTGCGAGCCTCTCGCCGTCCCGTCGCCCCCTCCCGTTTCCAGTAGACTTCCCCCGCCTCCTACGGAAACCCGTATTGTAAAAATCCTCTAGCGAACTGTAAAGTTGTGGGATATAATTAGCAAGTTTATTAAGCCCGCAGTCAACATCAAGTTCGGAGAGCAGCGAACGCTGCTTTCAGCAGTTGTAAGTTCGGTTTGTTGGGATTCTAAAACGCCACGTTTGCTGTTTTCGGGGTTGTAATCGGCCCCTAGCCATTTTGCGGCTTCCCATAACGGGGGATGCCCGCTGAACATAAGATACGTGTGCGCCGAACCGGTGCATCGTTAAAGAGGAGAAACTAAAGTGAATTACATCAACAGGACTCTGATCCTGGCGCTCATCGCCCTTTTCTGCTTGCAAGCGCAGGACATTACCAAGGGCTCCATCGTCGGCGTGGTTCGAGATGCGAGCGGCGCGGTAGTGCCCGGCGCCCCGGTAAAGCTCAGTTCACCCTACGGTGACCGCGAAACAACCACCAACAGCGCGGGCGAGTACAGCTTTCCAAGTCTGGTGGCCGGAACCGGCTACAGCGTCACGGTGACCCAGCCGGGATTCTCGGTTGCAACCTCGCGCAATCTGCAGGTAGGAATCAATCAGGCCACTACGGCCGACATCAATCTGGAGGTCGGTACCGCGGCCCAATCGGTGGACGTGACTGCTTCCGCCAACGCCATTGACCTCACTAGTACCACGATTGGCGCTAATTTCGACGAGAATCTGTACAAGAACGTACCCGTGGGCCGCAACATTGCATCGGTAATGGCGCTGGCTCCAGGCGTGGCCGACAGCGACGGCGCGGGCAATTCAAATCCCTCGATCAATGGTGCTTCCGGCCTTGAAAACGAATATGTTATCAACGGCGCGAACGTAACCGATCCTGGCTTTGGCGGTTTTGGCACCTACAGCCGCGTGTATGGCTCGCTCGGCAACGGCATCAATTTTGACTTCATTCAGGAAGTTCAGGTGCAAACCGGAGGCTTTGAAGCGCAATACGGAGAGGCTCTCGGCGGCATCGTGAACGTAGTCACCAAGAGCGGAACCAATCAATTTCATGGCGACGTCTTCGGTTATTTCCAGCCCGAGCAGTTTGAGGCCACGCGCAAAAATGCCAACCCCCTCCTGGTCAGCAAGAGCGACTATCTGGTCCATGAGTCGTCCATCGACTATGGCGGCGACGTGGGCGGCTACATCCTGAAAGACAAGCTGTTCTGGTATGGCGGCTTCAATCCACTGATCAACGGCACATACAAGGAAGCTGACCCGTCCTTCGCGAATTACGCCCTGGGCGTGATCGACCGCAAGCTCACCACGTACGACTACACCGGCAAGATTGACTACAATCTTGGCACCAAGCATCAATTTGAAGGCTCTGTGTTCGGCGATCCCTCGCACTCGCCCATGACCTTCAACTCGAACCTCAGCACCGTTCCCGCCCCAGGCCCGGTGGATACCAGCGTCGAGAGCAAATTTACTTACGGTACGCGTACCTGGACAGGCCGCTACAATGGAACGTTTACCCCCAATTGGGCCGTGACGGTAAACTACAGCAATTTCTACAACAGTTTCACCAACACCCCGCTCGAAAACGGGTATCAAATTACCGACAATACGGCCGTGCAGACAAATACTGGCGGCGCCATCACTTACGGCGGCATCGGTTTCAACGAAGCCAGCGTGTCGAAGGTAAATCAGATGGCCGTTTCCAGCTCCCACATTTTCCGCTTGTGGGGCGGCCACAACGTCACCTATGGTTATCAATTTGAAGACGACGTATATAACGATATCTACAGATACACGGGTGCGCCCTTCCAACTCCCCAATCTCCCGGAACTGGGCCCAGCCGCCGGCCAGACCGTCACTGGCGCAGCCTTCACGCGGCAATACGAAGGAACGCCGGGCGCCTCACCTATCGTCCTGGTGTTTACGCGCGGCAACTACTCCCCGCCAACCGTTGCAACGGATACGCGCTATAACTCAGGCTACGTCCAGGACTCCTGGACATTCGGCCGGCTGACGATCAAGCCCGGTATAAGATTCGAGCAGCAAAAGCTCATCGGTCTGGATAATCACTACACGTTCGCGCACAACTGGGCCCCCCGCATTGGGTTCATCCTGGATCCGTTCAACGATCGCAAGACCAAGATCTATGGCACCTGGGGCCGGTTCTTCGAAAAGGTCCCGCTGGACATCGCCGTCCGTTCATTGTCCGATGAAACCAGCATCACCGGTGCTCTCTATGCCGATCCCGGCCCAGGCCAGCAACCCAATTTGTCTCCCAGCAACTACATCCCTGGTGGCAATATCGCCTTCCAGGGCGGGGCGGCCAACCTGGAGTCCGTGGCCGGCGGGACCGCTGCGCAGTACCAGGATGAAGTCGCGGGCGGCTACGAACATGAATTCGCTCATAACCTGACCGTCACCGGCAGGTTCGTTTATCGCGACCTTCGCCGGATTCTCGAGGACATGTCCGGCATCAACGTCACCCAGGCTCTGGCCGGCGTACCGCAGATTTATGTCATCGGCAACCCCTCCAAGACGTTGGACATTTTTCAGAACGTATACCCTTGCTCCAATCCCGGAGTGGGTAATTGCACCTCATCGGGCTATACGGCTTTTGCTAATGGAACCACCAACCCGATCGGTTCCGATGGCGTCCCGGACGGTTTCCCGAATCCGTATCGCATCTATAAATCGGGCGAGTTCATCGTAAGCAAACGCTTTTCGAACGTTCAGTTCTACGGGAGCTATGTGTTGTCCAAGCTCTATGGCAACTACCAGGGCTCATTCCGCAGTGACAATGGCCAGAACGATCCCAACATCAGCTCGATGTTCGATTTCACCAACTCCGATGGCCGGCTGACCGGTCAGGATATCCCCGGCTTACTGGAAACCGACCGCACACATCAGTTCAAGCTGTTTGCAAACTATATGTGGCGGAATTTCAGCGTGGGCGCCAGTTGGCTCCCTACCTCGGGTACTCCGGTCACCGATCTGCTGGATCACCCCGCATATCTGAACGCAGGCGAGGTTCCAGTCTGCCCCAGTCCAGCAGGTACGCCGGAGCCATTGTCGACCACCTTGACCCCGACCTCGTTCACCTGCCCGGGAGGGCCTCGTGGCGCGCTTGGCCGCACCCCCTGGATTTATCCGTTTAATGTGCATATGGAATACTCGCTGAAGCTGGGCGAACGTATGCGCCTGAAGTTCCTTGCCGACCTGTTCAATATATTCAATGAGCAGAAAGTGGTCCGCGTGGATCAGTTCGGTGAACAGGGTGGAAGCCCCGGCACGGCGAATCCGGATTTCCTGAAGCCGGGTCTTTTCGGGGATCCGGTCACGTTTCCCGATCCGTATCAGGCTCCCTTTAGTGCCCGTTTAGCGGCCCGTTTCGAGTTCTGAAACTCGCGCAAAGTTCTACTGGGGAGGTCTTCGGACCTCCCCTTTTCTTTTGTTAGAGAATAGATAACAGTACTATGCATCGCATCGCCTTCGTCATTCTCGCGTTTCTCTGCTCCCTGCACCTTTCCGCCGCCACCAAGAAACCTCAGCTCCCGGCGCAATACAAGAAATGGATCGATCAGGACGTGCTCTACATCGTCACCGACGAGGAGCGGAAGGCTTTCCTGTCCCTCACCACCGACGACGAGCGCGAGAAATTCATCGAGAACTTCTGGGACATCCGCAACCCAAAACACGGCTCCGACAGCAATCCCTACAAGGAAGAGCACTACCGGCGGCTGGAGTACGCCACTACGCATTTCGGCCGCGAATCCACCACGCCCGGCTGGATGACCGACATGGGGCGCGCCTATATTCTGTTCGGCGAGCCCACCTCGCGCCATCCTTTTGTCGGCTACAGCCAGATCTATCCCATGGAGCTCTGGTTTTATGAGAACAACACCAGTTCTCCGGCCCTGCCCGCGTTCTTTTATCTGTTGTTCTACATCAACGGCGATATCGGCGACTACAAGTTCTATCGCCCGTTCCTGGATGGGCCGATGAAACTGGTGCGCGGCTCGCAATTCAACAGCAATAAAGACGTGTACAAGTTTCTACAGCCCCTGGGCGGAGACGTGGCCCACGCCATCATGTCGCTGGTGCCGAGCGAGCCGGTAGACACCGTAAACTATCAGCCCGACATGTCGAGCGACATGCTGGTGGCCAGAATTGAGAATTTCGCGAATGTTCCGGCCAATGTCAGCAAGCTTCGCCAGATGCGCTCGCTGCATGAGAAAGTCAATTCCATTTTCCTGGTAAATCAGGAAAAGCCCGTCGAGATTAGCTCCCTCGTCCTGGCCGACCCCACCGGAAAACACTGGCTCGATTTTGGAGTTTTGATCGACGATGCGAAACTCGGCCAGCGCGACGGATCGCAGTTGAAGATCAAGCTCACCTACCGGCTTATCACGCAAGGCGGCGAGACCATCCTCGAAGATACCGAAAACACTGCTTATACCGCGTTTGAAGACTTGCCCTCCGGCGTAAAGAAGTTCGCGCCTTTCCTGGTGGCCAACCGGCTTCCTCTGGAGCCCGGCGCTTACAAACTGGCGGTGGAAGTCACCAAC
>Ga0181525_10001623_pt1 | contig 19062 bp, 23 predicted proteins | sample PEATcosm2014_Bin_48_FD_121100 | JGI IMG/M metagenome (GOLD analysis project Ga0181525, IMG submission 121100) | Peatland microbial communities from MTU Mesocosm Facility, Houghton, MI, USA - PEATcosm2014_Bin06_10_metaG | ecosystem: Environmental > Terrestrial > Soil > Wetlands > Peat | place...
ATCCCCTATGGCGCTCTCGCAAAGACTCCAGATACGGCAAAGTCAAGCGCTGGTGATGACCCCGCAGCTGATGCAGGCCATCAAGCTGCTGCAGCTCTCCAATCTCGATCTGGTGGCCTATGTCGAAGCCGAGCTCGAGCGTAATCCGCTGCTCGATCGAAGCGCCGAGACCGAGCCGCCGCCCGCGCCTGAAGGGGCCCCATCGCCAGACCTGCCGGCCGCTAACGGCGACGGGCTCAATGGCGGCGAGTCCGAGGCCCGTAGCGATGCCACCAACGAGCGGCTCGAGAGCCCGCACGATGACGCCTTCCCGGACGATGCCGAGCCGGGCCGCCAGCGCGGCCCGGAAAGCCCCGGTGGCTATTCGGAATGGGCCGGCGTCGGTCCCGGCGGCCGCGAAGACGGCGACTACAATCTCGAAGCCTTTGTATCCGCGGAGACCACCCTGGCGGACTGGCTTCGCGAGCAACTGACGCTCGCCATCGCCGATCCGGTGCGGCGCATGATCGGTCAATACCTCATCGATCTCGTCGATGAGGCCGGATATCTCAGCGGCGATCTCGAGGCCGCGGCGGAACGACTCGGCACCAGCGTGGCGGAGACCCAGGCCGTCCTTGCCGTCCTGCAAAGCTTCGATCCGCCCGGCATCTGCGCGCGCAACCTCGCCGAATGCCTGGCGATCCAGCTCAAGGAGCACGACCGCTACGACCCCGCCATGGCGGCGCTGATCACGCGGCTCGATCTTTTGGCGCGCCGCGATTTTGCCGCGCTGAAGAAAATCTGCGGCGTCGGCGATGAGGATCTTGCCGACATGATCGCGGAGGTTCGCCGTCTCAATCCAAAACCCGGTCATGCCTTCGGCTCGGCGATCGTGCAGCCGATCGTGCCGGACGTTTTCGTCCGGCCCGCGCTCGATGGGGCGTGGCTGGTCGAGCTGAATTCCGATACGCTGCCGAAGGTTCTGGTCAACCAGAGCTATTTTGCCGAGGTTTCGGCCACCGCGCGGCGCGACACCGAGAAATCCTACCTCGCCGAATGCATGCAAAGCGCCACCTGGCTGGTGCGCGCGCTCGATCAGCGGGCGCGGACCATCCTCAAGGTCGCCAAGGAAATCGTCCGCCAGCAGGACGCGTTCTTTGCCCATGGCGTCGAGCATCTGCGCCCGCTCAATCTCAAGACCGTCGCCGAAGCCATCAGCATGCATGAATCGACCGTGTCCCGCGTCACGGCGAATAAATACATGGCGACCAACCGCGGCATTTTCGAACTCAAATATTTCTTCACTTCGGCGATTGCCGCCTCCCATGGCGGCGAAGCGCATTCCGCCGAAGCGGTGCGCCACCGCATCAAGCAATTGATCGATGCCGAAAGCTCGGCCGAGGTGTTATCCGACGACACTATCGTCGAAAGACTCCGCGACGCCGGCATCGACATCGCGCGGCGCACCGTGGCCAAGTATCGCGAGGCCATGCGCATCCCGTCGTCCGTGCAGCGGCGGCGCGAGAAGCATGTTGCCGTGGCGAACTGAATTCGTTTCCTCGTCGCGCGGCGTTGACTCCGCGCCTGGCAGACCCTAGCTGGAGTCAAGCGGGGAATGAACAATGCGAGGTCGTCATGTCATTTCGCGTGTCAGGAAAAAATCTCGATGTCGGCGAGGCGTTGCGTCAACGCATCAGTGAACGGATCGCCGAAATAGTAACCAAGTATTTCGACGGCGGCTATTCCGGGCACGTCACGCTGGCGAAAGACGGCTTCGGGTTCCGGACCGAATGCGCGATTCATCTCGATTCGAGGATCACGCTGCACGCCGAAGGCATGGCGCCCGATGCCTATGCCAGCGCTGACCAGGCGGCGTTGCGTATCGAAAAGCGGCTGCGGCGTTATCATCGGCGGCTTAAGGACCATCGTTCCGACCGCAGTGACGGCTGGGCCGCGGTCGACGCGGCAAGCTATGTCATCGCCGCCCCCGAAGCCGACGGCGAAACCGAGATCGATGATTTCACACCCGTGATTATCGCGGAATCCACCACGGCTTTGAAACAGTTATCGGTCAGCGATGCGGTGACGGAACTCGACTTGACGGGCGCTCCCGTTGTCGTGTTCCGGCATGCCGCGCATGGCCGCATCAGCATCGTTTATCGCCGGGCCGACGGCCATTTCGGCTGGATCGATCCGCCGGTTTTTGCCCGGTCGGATGCCCATTGACGCGGTTGCGGAGGCTTCTTATGGTCCGCCGCCTTTAGCAAGATGCCGGAAAGCCCGCGGAGTTGATCCGGGGGTGGATAGAGGTTCCCGCCTTCGCGAAGCCGGCTTCGGCGGTCCAAGGAAGGTCGGGGAAAGTCGTGCTCAATAGCATTCGGCGTTAGACGAAAAGCGTCGTTCCTCAGGTTCCATCCATGCCGCTCATCGATCTGGTCGCGCCAAACGCGATCCTCCCGGCGCTCAAGGTCAATACCAAGAAGCAAGTGCTGCAGGAGCTTGCGGCGCGCGCGGCTGTGCTCAGCGGACAGAACGAGCGGGCCATCTTCGACATCCTGATGCAGCGCGAAAAGCTTGGCTCGACCGCCGTGGGCAACGGTATCGCCATTCCGCATGGCAAAATGCCCAATCTCACACGGTTGTTCGGATTGTTCGCACGGCTCGACCGGCCGGTCGACTTCGAGGCGCTCGATAATCAACCGGTCGATCTCATATTCCTCCTGCTGGCCCCGGAAGCCGCGGGCGCCGATCACCTCAAAGCGCTCGCCCGTATCGCCCGGCTTTTGCGCGATCCCGCCGTTGCGCACAAACTGCGCGCGTCGCACGACGCCGAATCGCTCTACGCGGTGTTGGCGATGCCGTCCGCTTCTGCCGCATAGCGGCAGAAGCGAGGGATCATTAATCAGCAATCAGAATAGAAAAGGGCCGGCGACGGCTTTACCCGTCCCGGCCCCGCGTCTGATTCCTGATACCTGACGACTGATTCCTGGTCAGTGTACGCTCACCGTTTCGAGTTCTTGACTCCAGGCGTTGGCAATAGCGGCCTCACGGCTGTCGGTCAGCATGATCGGCGTGCCGTCAGCTGCGTGCAGCGCAAAAAGCACCTGACCCGGCGGCATCTGCGGCATTTGCGCTTGCGGAAAGAGCGCGCGAACGTCTTCGGAGCGGACCGATTTCACATAAGCGATGCGGCCGTCGCCAAGATGCGCCAGCGCTTCAGGGGTTATATCAATTTGGTTCATCGTACGGTTCATTTCGGGTGACATGGCCCTCGACTCCTTTCATGGTGACGCGGTCGAGTCCTACTGGGTTCCATCAATCGCATTCTTTGATTGAGATCGATTTAACGATGCGTTCCGGCTGCGGACGCACCAAGTCAACCGACAACAATCCATTCTTCAAGTCCGCTCCCATGACCTCCATGCCGTCCGCCAGCACGAAAGTGCGCTGGAATTGGCGCGCGGCGATCCCGCGGTGGATGTACTGCCGGCTTTTGTCGTCTTGCTGCCGGCCGCGGATGACGAGCTGGCTCTCCTCCACCGTGACATCGAGTTGGTCGCGGGTAAAACCCGCCACCGCTAATGTAATGCGCAACCGCTCAGGACTGTTCCCGTCGCGCGCCACACGCTCGATGTTGTAAGGGGGGTATCCGTCCGCAGCCTTGCCGACCCGATCGAGCACGCGCTCAATTTCGTCGAAGCCAAGCAGAAATGGACTCGAAAGTGACGAAACCCTGGACATGGTTTCAAAGCCCTTTACAGCGACTTTGCGGGGCCCTTACGGCACCCCGGCGACCGTTCGGCATTGCCGACCGGCCTCACTCATATGGCGATGGGGTCCGGGAGGTTCAAGAAGCTTGTCCAGGGCCTTAGACCGGTCGGCCGGCGGGAGACCGCGACGTCCCGGCTGCGCCGATCCGCTAACGCAATTCGAGCGGTCCCGGCATGGCGCGTTCGGCCTCCGCCGTCAGCTGCGCCTCGTGGCGATGCACAAAGACGCCGGCGACGACGCACATCACGATGGTAATGGCCCCGAGAATAATCACCATCGACCCCTCCACCCGTTCGAACTGCCGTCCCAGCGCATAGACGGCATAGCCGTAGATCACCGCCCAAAAAAATGAACCGACGGCATTGGCGACCATAAAGCTGCGCCAAGGCATGACATTGGCCCCGGCGAACAGTCCGGCAAACGTCCGCAACACCGGCACGAACTGGGCGACGAAGACGATCTTGCCGCCATGGCGCATGAACAAATACTGACCGAGTTTGATCCGCTTTTGCGTCATGCGCACATAGTTGCCGTAGCGCAGCAACAGCCAATAGCCGAAACTGCGGCCGATCACATAGCCGATCATACGGCCGACAATGGCCGCGGCCGCCGCCGTCAAGATCACCGCAACGATGTTGAGATCGTGCTTCGTTCCCGCATACATCGCCGCGGCGAGCAGCGCCGTCTCGCCCGGCATCGGGACGCCGACGCATTCCAGGCCGACGATCACGGCGACCGTCAGAAGCCCATAGACGTGGATGAGGTGTTCGACGAAGTGCATGCCAGCTGCGTACCGAAGACCGATCCCTTATACATAATCTCGCGTAAAGAGAACTGCTTGACTTTCCGGCGCCGGCTCCCGACGCAGAGAGCGGCGCGGCGAGGTAGCCTATGTATAAGGACTTGCGGGAGTTCATAGGCCTCGTCGACAAGCTCGGCGCATTGCGCCGCATCGAGGGCGCCGACCCGCGTTTCGAAATCGGCGGCATTACCGAGGTTGCCGCCGGCCTGCCGGATTGCCCGGCGCTCTTGTTCGACGCCATCAAAGGCCACCGGCGCGGCTTTCGCGTTTTCACCAACGCGACTGTGAATGTGCAACGGGCTGCGCTGGCCTTGGGGCTCGATCCGGCGTCGCGGCCATTAGACGCTCTCAAGGCTTGGATGGAAAAGCGCAAGACGCTCAAGCCGCAACCGCCGATCGCCGTCAAAAGCGCCGCGTTTTTGGAGAATAGTTTCGAGAACGCGGATGTCGATATCGCGCGTTTTCCGGCGCCGATCTGGCATCGCCATGATGGCGGCCCGTTCATCGGCTCGGGCTCGCTGGTGATCATGCGCGACCCGGACAATGGCTGGATCAACGCCTCGATCTACCGGATCCAGGTGCATGGTGCGCGCAAGGTCACGGTGCAGTTCGATCACGGCGGCCGGCACGGCGCTATCATCGCCAAGAAATACTGGGATCGCGGCGAAAGCTGTCCGCTCGCCATCGTGCACGGCGAGGATCCGGCCTTGTTCATCGCCGGCTTCGAATACCTGCCCGACGGCCGTTCGGAATACGAGTTCGCCGGCTCGATTAAAGGCGCGCCGGTCGAATTGTGCGCCGCGCCGCAAACCGGGCTGCCGGTCCCCGCCGATGCGGAATTTGTCTTTGAAGGCCGGCTGATGCCGATGAGCGAACAATCCCTGCCTGAAGGCCCGTTCGGCGAGTTCACCGGTTATTATGCCGCCGCGGCGCGGCCCGGCCCGGTGATGGACATCACCGCCATCCATCATCGCCACGATCCCATCTTACTCGGCTCGCCGCCAATGAAACCGCCACGCTTCCATTTCGGGCTGCCGTTTCGCGCGGCGACGATTTGGAGCAATCTGGAAAGCTCGGGCGTCACCGATATCGTCGGCGTTTGGCAGCATGTGTCGCAACTCATGACGGTCGTGGCGTTGCGCCAGCGCTACGACGGCCATGTTAAGCGCGCGGCGCTGGTGGCGGCGGCGCAAAGCTATATGGCGCGGCTCGTCGTGGTGGTCGATGAGGACATCGATCCGTCGAACCTGGCCGACGTGATGTGGGCGGTGGCGACGCGCTGCGAACCGGCCGAAGGCATCGACATTTTGCGTCACGCCTGGAGCTCGGCGCTCGATCCGCGAATCGCGCCGGCGGACAAAGCACGCGGTGTCACGTCGCACTCGAAAGCGATCATCGACGCCACCCGCCCGTTCGCATGGATCGACAAATTTCCGCGGACCTCGGCGCTCTCGGCCGATGAGGCGCGGGAGATCGAGGAGAAGTGGGGGAAAGTCATCCGTTTGCCCGGGGCTTAGCAGAGCCGACGGTGGCTTCCGGATCTAACAAGTGAAGCGTCTTATACGCTTGACGTAACGCGTAAATAGAACTATCGATCCGCACAATGATCCTGAGCTACCGGGACGACCGTACCCAGGCCTTCGCCAACGGGCGTTTTGTGCGCGAATTTCAGGGGTTTGCGAGGCAAGCCTATCGTCGTCTCGAAATACTCGATGCCGCGATGGGGCTGGATGAACTGCGCGCATTACGCAGCAACCGTCTCGAAGTCTTGAAGGGTGATCGCGTCGGCCAATTCAGCATACGGATCAACGCCCAATGGCGGATATGCTTCGTATGGCCGCGCGGCGCGCGGGGTCCTTCGAACATCGAAATCGTCGATTATCATTGAGGAAATAATGGCCAGACCTGCCGTACATCCGGGGGAAATCCTCGCCGAAGAACTTGCAGAGATTGCAGTTACGCCGACCGAGCTGGCCCGCCAGTTGCGCGTGCCCGCCAACCGCATTACCCAGATCGTGCAAGGGAAGCGAACGATCACCGGTGACACGGCGCTGCGCCTCGGCCATTGGTTCGGCACGAGTGCGCAATTCTGGCTCAATCTGCAGAGCGCCTACGATATTCGCGTCGCGGATAAGGCGATGGGAGCTCAAATCCGTCGCCTGCCGAAACGCGCTTAGAGCTTGATCGTACGCGGGCGGGTTAGCGCGCAACGGCGGAAGAAAAAACGCCACATCACTCCACCGCATTCGCCGAATTCAAGCTGTCGATCAGCGACGAGCGGTAGAGAAATTTCTTGTGCAGCGCGATGTCCTCGGAGGTTCGTCGTAATTCGTCGAGATGCTTGCGGCGCATGACCGGGTCCTTTTCTTCCAGCATCTTTTTGTTCTGGATCGATTGGGCCTGCACAAAATCGATCTGCGCGGTGCGCCGTTGCCGCGTGTAGCGATCGAACACGCTTTGGTCGGCGCGGCCGGATAGGACGTCGGAAAGCTTTCCGGCGAGGTTCACGGCGTCGTGGATGCCGCCGTTCATGCCCATGCCGCCGATCGGATTATTGACATGCGCACTGTCGCCCGCGAGCAGCACGCGCCCTTTGTTGAAGGTCTTGGCGACCCGCTGATGGACCGCATAAAGCGCGTGATACGGGATATCGAAATCGCCGCTTTTGTCGTAGATGCGGCGCAGCCGGCGCTGGATGGCATCCATGCTCAACGCCTGCTCGTCGGATTCGCCTGACGGCACCGGCATGATGGCGCGCCAATAGCCGGGCGGACCGTTGCCCTTGACCTTGAACATATTGAGCCATTCGTCGGGATCTGAAAAATAATTACGCGTGCAATAACCGGTCGCGGCAGCTTCAAAATCGAAGCTGGTGGCGATCTTGATAAAGCGCTCCTCCCAGGTGAAACCCTCGAAATCGATCTCCGCCAATCGGCGCACCATGCTGCGGCCGCCGTCGGTGCCGACGACATAGGCGCCGCGCAACGTCTCGGTCGCGCCACCCGCCTCGACGGTGACCTCGACGTCATCGGAATGTTGCGTCAGCCCGGTCAGCTTGGTGGCGAAGCGCAGTTCGGCGAGGCCGCTGGCGGCAATCAGCGGCAGCGCGGCCCGTACCAGTTTGTACTGCTCCCATTGCAGCACGAAGGGATAAGGCACCTCGCCTTCGAGCAACCGGATATCGAACACGGCGACAAGTTCGCCGCTTTGGCGGTCGAGAATGTGAAAAACCGGAGCTTGAAAGCCGCCGGAGGCGTCCTCGGCGAAAGCCTGCGCGGTGAGGCCGAGCCCAGCCAGCATTTCCAGCGTCGGGGCGTGAATGGTCGCGGCGCGCTGGTCCTCCAGCGGTTCGGGCTCCGCTTCCAAGAGCAAAACCGGAATACCCTTGCGCACCAGCGCGAGTGTCATAATAGCGCCGACCGGCCCAGCGCCGACCACAATCACGCGATCATCGTTATGCATTTTCATCCGTTCCATGATCCAGTCCCGCCGGCAGGAACCGGTACGCTTGAGAGCCCGCCATTTCGTATAGAATACCAACCCCGCAACTGGGAAGACGAAGCGATATTTTGCCGCGAAGGAGACCGATGATGATGTCCACCGTGATCGGCGGCGCCATGCTGCCGCATGCGCCCCAGTTTTTCACCATGCCGGACACCGAGGACAAGGCGCTGGTCGCGCATGTACGCAAGATCGCCGCCGATATCGGCGAGCGCTTACGCGCTCTTGGGCCGGATCTCTGGATCATTTTTTCCAACGATCACGCCGAGCAGTTTTTTCACACCACCGCGCCGCCGTTCACCATCCATGTCGGTGGCGAAGCGAGCGGGGAATTCGCCGGGCGCAAATTTCACTGGAACATTCCGAGCGAAATCGCCTTCGAGCTGGTGCGTCAGCTCTATCGCCAAAATTTCGATCCGGCCTTCACCTCGACAGCGAAGATCGACTACGCCATCGGCATTCCGCTCACCCATCTCGGCCACACGGGACCGGTGCTGCCGATCTATGTCAACGCCTATCTGCCGCCGCAGCCGACCATGGAGCGCTGCTACGCGTTCGGTCAAGCCGTCGCCCGCACGGTAACGGCGCTCGGGCTCAAGACCGTGATCTTGTCGAGCGGCGGCATGTCGCATTTTCCCGGCACCGACCGTTATTCCAATCCCGAATTGGCCTGGGACAAGCGCGTGTTGGAGAAGCTCGCCGCGGGCAATCTGAAATCCTTGATCGGTTACGATGAGACCGAACTCGACGGCACCGGCAATATCGAGCTGCGCTGCTGGGCCTGCGCCGCCGGCGCCCTGGGCGAGCGCAAGCCGGACGTGGTCTCGATGGATCCGAGCTGGCACCACGATTATGCGTCGCTTGCCTGGATCGGCGGCGGCGAAGAACAGCCTCACGCCGCGCATTATCCGTCGATCAAACCGCAACTGGTGCAGCTCACGTCGGCATTGCACGGACTGGCTCACGATCCGGAGCAGCGCGCGCAATACCTGGCCGACGCCGGCGCGTTCGCCGACCGTTTTCAACTTCCTCCAGACCAGCGCGAGGCGCTAATCAAGCTCGACCTGCCGTCGATCGTAAAAATGGGCGCCCATCCGCTCGTTCCGTTCCTGGCGCAATTGCAATTGCAGCGATTGCGGCCGCAGCCTTGATTTCCTCCACATGCCGCTGCGTGGCGAAATTTCCGGGCAGCGCGATCTGCGCCGGCCATCGTCGCGCATGGCGCTTGCGGCGATTCGCGATTACACAGGGCCGGGGGCGCTGGTGAAGGGGCGAGATGATCGATGACCGGCCGTGACGCTTTGCGCGCTGGCTTTGTCTTCGGCCTCATGCTGCTCGGCGGTTGCGGCCACCATCATGCATTCGAAGCGGACAACGGTAACGAGGCGGAGATCAACGCTTATCCGGCGAATTACAAGTCGGACATTCTCGCCGCCATGCACAGCTATCTGAACGATCCGACCGGGATTCGCGACGCCGCCATTTCACAACCGGTGCTGAAATCGACCGGCACAGTCACGCGGTACATGCTCTGTCTGCAATTTAATCCGAAAAAGAACGCTCACGAATATGCCGGCGTGAAAGAAGTTGCGGCGTTCTTTCTGGTCGGGCGATTCGATCATTTCGTCGAAACACTGCACGACGAATGCGCCGGAGCGGCCTATACTCCGTTCCCCGAACTGCAAAAGCTGCCGCCGTAGCGCCCCAAACGTGGTTGAATCTGGGCGTATTCGTCGGCTTAAATCAGGGAGGGGGCGTGTGGGACATAGGGGTGTGGCGATGAAATTGACGCAGAGCGCAATCGGCGCAGCGGCTCTTATCGTAATTTTGACGCAGTCGGCGGCAGCCCAAGGCGGCCCGCCACCGCCCAATCCGGGACCACCTGGCCCGCCGCCATCTGACTCGGCACAACCCGGCCCGCCGCCGCCTGGCTCGGCCCAGCCTGGGCCGCCGCCATCGGGCGCACCGCCGCCGGCGACCGTGTTTTCGACGGTCAATCTGCGGCAGGGCCCCGGCACGAGCTATACGGTCGTCACTAAGATTCCGGCCGGCGCATCCATCGAGGTCAGTGGTTGCAGCGGCCAGTGGTGTCAGGTCACCTACCAGGGCCAGAACGGCTATGTCATTGCGACCAGCCTCGCACCGGGCCGCGGCCCTGGGGCTCCGCCCCCTGGTGCGGTAGCCGGCGGGCCACCGCCCCCCGGCTACGGCCCACCGCCGCCGGGTTACTATCCGCCCGGCTATTATCCGCCGCCCTATTATGGGCCTTCCCCGTATTATTATGGCTACGGCCCCTATTACGGCGGCTACCGCCACCGGCGTTGGTAAAGCGTTCGCGCCGTTCAGTCCGCCGGGGTCAGTCAGCCTTGGAATCAAAGCCTAGCCTCGGTATTTCACTTGAGGATCTGTGATGACGCTTATTGTTCTGCTGTGGCTCGGCATCGCCGTCGTGATCGGAGTGGGCGCAAAGGGTCGGGGCAGGTCTGGCTTTGGCTGGTTCCTGCTGGCCATTTTTCTCTCGCCGCTGGTCGCGGGCTTGTTGCTGGTGGTCCTGCCGGATCTGCGCCTGCGCGAGCTTTTGAGCCGGCGAACTTCCACGAGTCCGTGATCCAAGGTTTTGTGCCAAGGTTATGCCGATCCGATCGATCGCATCATTTGGAAGGCGCCTCAGTCTTTCGTCGTTTCAACATGGAAGCGATGCAGGATGCGATGGAAAATCGGCGCCAGCACGAAGCCGGTGGCGATGACAATGATGAGACCGGAAAAAATGGCATAGGTTCCGGCAAAGACCTTGCCGGCCGTGGTCTTCAACTCGCCCAATGGGCCCATGCCGGACAAGATCATTGCCGCATTCACATAAGCATCGACGAACGACATGCCCTCGAACGCCGCATAGCCCGCTATCCCGATCGCCAATCCGATGACGGTCAAGAGGAACCACAAACCGATCGCGATCGTCATGCGGACCAGAAATTTTCGCCGTGAGGCGATCGGTTGACCGCGACGCTCGAAGCGCGTGACGCTCGGTGTCCGAAATGGCATTCCATTCCTCCGACGGAAGCGACTTCCCGAAAGCCGCCAGCCCGCTTCACTATGAGATAGAGGATATTTAACAACGTTGCCGCAACAAAAAGCCCCGGGCGCTCCCGGGGCTTTTTGGCTTGCTGGTTCTATCGAACCTTAGAATTTGTAACTCACCCCGGCACGCGCCACATTTATTGTGGCGTGGCCCCACGAATAGCTCGACGGAAATGCCGCAAATCCTGAGCTTGCAGCTAGGAGGGTCGGACCGTCACCGAACCGATAATAGAGGTATTCGGCGCGCACCAACCAATCGTTCGTCATCGCCCATTCCAGACCGCCGCCGGCGGCGAATCCGGTTGCCGTTTGCGCCTGCGCCGCGCTGGAAAAATACCCGCTCGTCGTGTCGACGCTATTGGCGCTGTAATCGATCCGAGCCCAGGCGCCGCCCGCCGTCGCATAAGCCATGACATTGGGCGTGACCAGAAAGCCGAATCGTCCCCGGATTGACGCGAGCCAATCCAGCTTGGTGTTCATCGTCGTTCCGGAGGTTGCAACTGGAACGGCGGCGGGGTCCGTGAGCCACGGCTGCGTAAAGCTGCCGCGCGCTTCGGTCCAGGTCCAGTCGCCTTCGACGCCGGCCACCCAGTCGGGCGCGAATTGCGAATTATAGCCGACATGGCCACCCCCGACGAAACTTGTGCCGCGGTCGGTTGCCGAGATTGGGAACGCCCCGAACGCGGCCGGCGACGGCTGCGGATCCCAGGTCGCGGGCGTACGGGCCCATGCCGCGCCGGCGTCGGCGCCGACATAGTAGCCGGTCCAGTCCACGGCGGGGGCTACCCGTGGCGCTTTGGTGAAAAGATGGCTCTTGACCGGCAGAGGGCGCGACGCCTCGCCCATTTCTTCGTAAAAATCCGGCCGCGGCATGCCCGGGCCGGAACTCATATCGGCCGCCAAAGCGCCCGATGCGTAAGCCAAGCCGAGCGCCACAAGCGCCATCAACGCCACAATAATCTGTTGCACTTCCGTCTCCGCCGCTATCGATCACGAGAATTTTCGCGGCAAATGGTTTAAAAGGAGGAAATTTTCTGAGAGGCTGCGGCTATGCAGTATCAAAGTGGAGCAGTTGATCGCGGCGTGTGTTGGGAATGCCACAGGCCGACCGCATTGCGCCCGAATTTCACGTAGTATTGCGCGTCAGAACGGACGGCGCGAAAAGCGACCGAACGAGTGCCCCAGAAAGCGACCAAGGATTCCGCCATGCCAGAACAAAACTACGACCGCGCCGCCCAGGACATCGGCAACATCGTCAATCTCGGCCACGTCAATGTTTGCATCACCGATCAGCACTTGGCGACGCATTATTACGTGACCGGGCTCGGTCTCACGCGCGACCCTTTTCTCAACACCGGTGCCGGCAATATGTGGATCAACGCCGGCATGAGCCAATTTCATCTGCCGATGGGAAAGCCCGATGTGCTGCGCGGTGTGATTGGGTTGGTGATGCCGGATCAAGCGGCGTTGCTCGATCGGCTGAGCGGGGTGCGCAAGGCGCTCGAAAATACCAAGTTCGATTTTCGCGAGAGCAACGATGGCGTCGAGACGGTCTGCCCGTGGGGCAACCGGATCACGCTGCACGCGCCCGACGAAAGCCGCTTCGGCCGCATCGTGCTCGGCATGCCCTATATCGCCTTTGACGTACGACCCGGCACCGCGGAGCGCATCGCGCGTTTTTATCGTGAGGTGATGAGCGCGCCGGCCGATGTCCGCAGTAACGGCCACGGCCGCGAGGCGCGCGTCGCCGTCGGCGACAAGCAATATTTTTATTTCCGCGAGACCGAAGCGCCGGAACAGCCCTACGACCGGCACCACGCGCAAATCTACATTGCGAATTTCTCCGGCCCCTATCGCCGGCTCAAAGAGCTCGGCATCCTCACCATGGAAATCAACGACTATGAGTACCGCTTCCAGGACGTGATCGATCTCGACAGCCGCGAAGTGCTGTTTACCGTCGAGCATGAGACGCGCAGCCAGACCCATCCGATGTACGGCCGCCCGCTGGTCAACCGCAATCCGGCGGCGACCAATGTCGACTACAGGCCGGGCCACGACAGTATGTCCTGGGCGATGTCGTGAAAGCCCGCGCGGCGGAGGGGATATGAGCCGCCGCGCTCTCGTCATCGGCGGTTCGCTCGGCGGGCTCATCGCCGCGCAGCTGTTGCGCCGCGACGGCTGGGACACGGTGGTGTTCGAGCGCAATGCGGAGGAACTGGCAAGCCGCGGCGTCGGCCTCGGCACCCACCCACAGCTTATCGCCATCTTGCGCCGCTCGGGCGTTGCTTTCGACGAAACGATGGGCATTCGGGTGCCCAAGGTCATTTGCCTCGGTCGCGACGGAACCACCACCGCCGAGCAGCCGACCTCGCGTACCATGAGTTCCTGGGCGCGGCTTTACCGAGCGCTCCGCGATGCGTTGCCGGCGCAAAACTACCGTCTCGGCAGCACGCTGCGCCGTGTCGAACAGGACAGCGTCGGCGTTACCGCGGTGTTCGCGGATGGCGCGCGCGAGCGCGGCGATATCTTGGTGGCGGCCGACGGCATCCGCTCGACGGTGCGTGAGCAATTCTCGCCGCAGGTGCAGCCCGTTTATGCCGGCTACGTCGCCTGGCGCGCGGTGCTCGATGAGCAACACGTGCCGCCCGCTATCCGGCGCGAGATTTTCGAGCTTTATACGTTCTGCCTGCCCGAGGGCGAACAGTTGCTCGGCTATCCGGTGCCCGGGCGCGATAACGATACCGCGTTTGGTCGCCGCGGCTACAACATCGTTTGGTATCGGCCGACCGATCCGACGGCGCTCGCCGATCTGTGCACCGATACCGCTGGCCGTCGCTACAGCGCCGGAATACCGCCGCCGCTGATCCGCGGCGACGTCATTGACCAGGTCAAGGCCGACGCCAGGGCGCTTCTGGCGCCGCAAATCGCCGAGATTTTCGTTCGCACTGAGCCGTTCTTTCAGCCGATCTTCGATCTTGAATCGCCGCGGCTGGTATTCGGCCGCGTCGCTCTTTTAGGCGACGCCGCGTTCGTGGCGCGCCCGCATGCCGGCGCCGGCACCACGAAGGCCGCGATCGATGCGGCAAGCCTGGTCGATTGCCTGCGCGAGAACGCCAATCTCGACACCGGGCTGGCGCGATATGCGCAAGCGCAACAGTCGTTCGGGCGGGCGATGGTGGCGCTGTCACGCCAAGCCGGCGCCTATCTGAGCGCGCAACTTAAGCCAATAGCGGAGCGCACCGCCGACGAACTTGGCCGCGACATTGCTGGGATCTTGCGCGCCCACGGCGCGCGCAGCGATCAGGTCGCCGCGATCCTCGCCACCGGCGGCCTCGATGCGCATTCCCTGCCGGCAGCGGAGTGAGTTGACGGAAAGCCGAAGGCTTCCCAAATAAAGTCGAGGAGGACGGCCATGTCAGACGACCAAAATGAGATGCAAAATGAAATGGAAGAGCGGCCGTGCCTGCATTGCCTGATGATCGAGTTGATCGATAATTTCTTTGCTGACTATCCGGTCTCGAACGACGAGCCGGACACGGTCGATCCGGACGAAGTGGTCACCGCAGTGGCCAAAACGGTGGCGGAGTTGACCTGCGGCCAGGATGCCACGGGGCGGCAGAATCTGATCGAACAGTTGATGCGTGAAGTGATGGAATACGATGCCGAATATCGGCAGCAGGACGAATTGGGCACGCCGGGTTCCGGCGCGCGGCATTAACGCTGCGGCGCAGCCACGCCGCGGGCGTTAACCGTGCGCGCGCCGCGGCGGCTGCGATTTGGCGGCGATATACTCGCTTTCTGGACCCACATCGGCGCTCAATTGGCATTCGAGCACGTTGCGCTCGTAGGCCTCGGTCTCGCTCTTGATGCGGTATCTTAGGTCGAGCGCCTGCTCTTCCGTCGGCATCTGCCGTACGACCTTATACAGACCGGCCTTTTTCAGTCCGATGGGCGTGTATTCCACGGCTTGCCCGACAAGAAATTTGAAAGACATGGGGCACCTTTCGCATTGAAACAGTCTTAAGTGCGGCAACCGGTCAAAAGCGCGGTGCTCGCGGCGGGCCACCTCTTCCGGCCACGGCCCCCGGGACGACCCGGGGCTTCATCGGCAACAGACCTTCGCGCTGGAGCTTTTTGCGGGCTAGCTTGCGGGCGCGGCGAATGGCTTCCGCCCGCTCCCGGACCCGCCGTTCTGAGGGCTTTTCGTAGTGAGAACGCAGTTTCATCGCCCGGAAGATGCCCTCACGCTGCATCTTCTTCTTCAGCACCTTGAGGGCTTGGTCGACATTGTTGTCACGGACGAGAACCTGCACGCGGCGTTCCTCCTCGATCGAGCCGTCGCCGGCCTAGAGGGCGGAAGGCGCTCGGGGTGCTTATCTGGCGTACCCGGACGCAAAGTACAATAGGGCTGTTGAAATAAGCCGCGCCGAGCCGCGCGCGGCAACCGGGTTTCCGGCCGTTATTTCCGGCGGGATTGGAAGCGTGCGCGAGCGCTTAGGTCGCGGCGGAGGTGGACTTGATATGAGGCGTTTCGTCCCTGAGCATCACGCTCAACAATGAACTATGAACTTCGAGCCTACCATTGTAATCAATGAAGCCCAAGTCGCGAAACTTGTTCATGAAATGATTGACGCGCGCGCGAGTCGTGCCGACCATTTCAGCAAGCGTGTCGTGTTTGATTTCGGCCAGGATCGGCTCCGGCCGCGCGTCCTTGCCGAAATTGGCCAACAGCAGTAGCACCCGGGCTAGCCGCTTCTCGGTTGAATTGAAAAGCTGGTCGACCAAGTCCTCCTCGACCCTGGCACTTCGCGCCAAAATATGCGTGATAAACATCGATGAAAACGCCGGCTCGTCACGAATCAATTTCGTGATTTCCGATTTTTCCACCCGCATGACGACGCATTCCGTCATGGCCCGAGCCGTCGCCAAACGGTTCGGCCGTCCGATCATGCATCCTTCACCCAAGAATTCATCGACACCAAGGATGGCGACAACAACCTCTTTGCCCTGGGCCGACGCGACGGTGACTTTAACCTTGCCCTTTCTGATGTAGAAAACGGCGTCTGCTTCGTCACCATGCGCGAAAATGATTTCCTTCTTTGGATAGGTTGAAATGGTGCGGCCGCGGCCGGCGGTCTCCAGAAACTTCGCCGGGTCGAAGGCTCGTTTCGACTTTAAGTCTTTCCGCACGGCGCGCATTGGCGGCTCCTATGCTCCATTTAGAACACAGTCGCGGCGGGTCTTCTGTTCCGAATCGCACAGTGAGATTGCGGGATTAACAGATTCCTTATTCAAGATTTAAGCCTGGAAACATGGTGCGGAAGCGCAACCGCGCCGCACGGCACGCCGATGCGAGAGCGAGCGAATACCGCTGCTCTTCAGTACCGATATGGTTCGACTTCCCACAGCGGAAAGGCACTGAAAACATGAGGCGCATTGGCCGGCGCCGCGGCATGCAAATAAGATTGATCGAGCTTGCCGAAACCGGTGACGCCGAGAAGCCCGAGCGACCGCGTGACCTCGTCTTCCATGATTTCCAGCATGCGGACGATGCCGGCTTGCCCCGCAGCCGCGAGCGCGTAGCATTGCATGCGGCCGAGGCCGACGAGACTGGCGCCCAGCGCGATCGCCTTGACGATATCGCTGCCGCGATAAAAGCCGCCGTCGATCACGATCATGGCGCGGCCGGCGACCGCCTCGACGACTTCCGGCAACACATCCATCGTCCCGCGGCCGTGGTCGAGTTGGCGGCCGCCATGGTTGGAGACGTAGACGATCTCCACGCCGTGATCGAGCGCGATCTTGGCATCCTCCGCGGTGGCGATACCCTTGAGCGCGAGCGGGATCTTGAGCCGCTTTTTGATGCGCTCGACGGTGCGCCAATCGAGAGCCGCCTGAAATTCGCGCCCGGTGGCACGGCGGCGGCCACCGGTGGTGTGGCGCTTGGCCAGATCCCGCTCGCGCCGGCTGTAATGGGCGGTGTCGACGGTGAGGCAAAACGCGGCGTAGTTTTGCGCCATGGCGCGCTCGACATAATCGTCGACCCAGGCGACGTCGCCGCGCACGTAGAGCTGAAAAAAGCGCAGCGCATCGGGCGCCGCCTGCGCGACCGCCTCGAGGCCTGGATCGCAAACCGAGCTCAACATGTGCGCGACGCCGAATTCCGCCGCCGCCTTGACCACCGGCTCGGCGCCGGCGGCGTGAAAACTCTCCAGCGAGCCGACCGGACAGAGCACGATCGGCAGCCGCAGCCTGCGGCCCAATACCTCGACAGCGGGATCGACTTTGCTCACGTCGCGCAGCACGCGCGGCCGGAAGGCGATCGAATCGAGCGCCATTCGGTTGCGCCGCAGTGTCGTCTCGGTCTCGGTGCCGCCCACGATATAGTCCCAATCGTTCTGATTGAGATTTTGCCGCGCTTTGGCAGCGAGTTCGTGCAAATTGTGAAATTCGCTCGCCGCGGCGGCATTGCGAACGATACCGGTTTCATCGGGATTCTGACTGATCATGGGCTGACGCGGCGGTTGATGTTGCGGCTGGTAGTCCGAAGCGGAGTCGAACCCGTTGTAACGGTGGGCGGCGAAACCAGAAACGGCACCCTACAAGGCAGCTTATCGCAGTTCAAGAATCGTCGAAAAAGTCTTGTTTTCCAGGCTTTTGGCGCCAGGGTTCCCTGCCTTGTGACTGCCGTCACAAAAATGTCGATTGCCGCAACCCGCGTGGCCGGTGGCGCGACCAATAATCAGAGGCAGCACGGTCCCATCCCGCCTCATTCCGAGGAGAACTATCATGACCCGCGCGCAATCCATGAAATACTTTCTGTTTCCGGCAGTGCTCACTTTGACCGCCGCCGTCGGCACCCCCGCCTTCGCGCTCAATCCGCAGCCGCTTCCGCCCGGTTACCAAAACTATGCCGGCGCAAAATTCGCCGCGACCGGACGCAACATGACCTTTTATTGCGTGTCGGGCAGTCATCGGGCTCGATAATCTTGCCGGCGATTTACCAAGAGCGCGGCGTCTTTATCAGGGCGCCGCGCTTCGCATTGGCCAGTCGCGGTGCCGAGCGCGCCACGCCAGCCGCTAAATTGACAAGTGACAGAGCTTGCTCCTTGAATGCCCGGCGGTATCGGACGACGGCCCACCGGCCCTACGTTCGAACGCGACGAGGGGGAAATGATCAAGGACTTTCCGCAACAGCCCGAGGCCAAGCGAAAATTGTTGCTCGACGAGGTCGAGCGCATCGGGCCAATCCTGCAAGCCTCCGGTGCCAACAGCGAAGAAGGCGCGACATTGGCGCCGGAAGCGGTCGCGGCATTGCGCGATGGCGGCATGTTTCGGCTGAAATTGCCGGCGGTGGTCGGCGGCGCCGAGGCCGATCCGCTGACCGAAATGCTGGTGCTCGAAGGCTTGGCCTATCACGACTTTGCCAGCGCTTGGTGCACCATGGTCGGCGCCACCGCCGTGGCATCGCTCGGCGTGTTTTTGCCGGAGGCCGGTCTCGAACAGGTTTTCGGCAACGGCAAAATTCCCACCGCCTCGATCTCCTTTTTCCCCGCCGGGCGCGCCGTGCGCGAGAACGGCGGCTACCGGCTTAACGGGCGCTGGCGTTTCAACAGCGGCATCCGGCATTCCGAATGGATATTGGGCGGCACCGTTGTCGAAGGAACCGAAGCGGAGAACGGCGGCCGGCCGATCGTGATGTTCTCCGCCTTGCCGGCCAAAGACGCCACGCTGCACGATAACTGGCGCGATGTGGTTGGCTTAAGGGGGACCGGAAGCTGCGACTTCTCGGTTGAGAACTACCACCTCCCCGAAGATTTCAGCTTTGTGTGGGATCTGCTCAAGCCGAAGCCGCGGCGTGGAGGCGCGTCTTATTTACTGCCACCGTTCAGCTATGTCGCCAAGGAGCACGGCAGTGTCGCGATTGGCGC
>Ga0181525_10001624_pt1 | contig 19052 bp, 15 predicted proteins | sample PEATcosm2014_Bin_48_FD_121100 | JGI IMG/M metagenome (GOLD analysis project Ga0181525, IMG submission 121100) | Peatland microbial communities from MTU Mesocosm Facility, Houghton, MI, USA - PEATcosm2014_Bin06_10_metaG | ecosystem: Environmental > Terrestrial > Soil > Wetlands > Peat | place...
CTTTTCATAGAGCATCGCATTGATGATGTTGGCCCGATCAATGGCCGTCTGCGTGGAGTAAATTTGAAACTCCGGTCCCAGCAATCCGCCCGGAACACGATACTGCGGCGAGAAGTAGCTGAACACGCTGGCGGAGTTGAACAGATCCTGGCCGAGTTCTGCGCTTTCATGGTTCATGACGCTAGCCGCGGCCAGCGTGGCGTTCAGGCCGCGCAGCAGATTGGCCATCAGCAGAACCGGTTCGCGCAGGTGGCCAAATTTCGGGTTCGTGGAGGCAGTTGCGGGATCGTCCCCGGCTCGCGCTTCCGGATCGGTGAGAATAGCCGCGATTACCGCCTGCAGGTTCCCAATCGCGCCTGTGCCGTCGTTCTCAAAAACGCTCGATACGCGCTCTATATATTGAGGACTTGGATTGCTAGTGACCAGGTGTTGAATCAACTGTTGCGACACGAACGGCGCCATGGTCGGCTGCGTCATCAACGCATCCAGCAGTGAATTCAAATCCTGCTCAGCGGTCTGTCCTGCGGGTATAGTAATGTTGCCGAAAATTGTTTTCGCGCTGGTGTCGTGCTCGGATTCCACGGCAAACATCTGGCCTAAGAAATATTGCGGGTTGTCGTTCTTCGGCTGCGCGCCGGGAGCAGTGGGATAGGTCCAGCCGGTAAGCACCTTAGCCATGTTGGTGACCACGCTCTGATCGTAAGTGGGAAGCGGATTGTTGTTTTTGTCCAGCATCGGCGTGCCGTCCGGATTCAATTGCGTCAGCCCCAGGGTGAACAACTGCATCAACTCGCGGGCGTAATTCTCGTTGGCCGCGGTATTTTTCACCGGATTGGCCTTGTTATTGTTCGCCATGTTGAGGTAGCGTCCCATGGCCGGGCTGAGCGTCACGGCGCGAATCAGGTCCCGATAGTTTCCAAACGCGTTGTTGCGGAAGATCCGCCAGTAAGGCGGAAAAGCGTATGCGGCGGGAACCCCGGTATGCGAAACTACCCAGATCTGGCTGAGCGCGAACGCCACTCGTTGCCGCAACTGGTCCGGTCCGGTGACAGTGTTTTGAAAAAACGCAGCTTGCACCGGAGCAATGTCATAGTTGGCCTTGCCGCTCGAATCCAGAATGGGCTGATCCGGAATATCGGAGGTGTTCAGCGCGAATTGGGCGTTCAGCCAATTCGCAATGCCGCTCTTTTGTAGCTGGGCGATGGCTGCGGGCGTGGGACCCCAGGTGGCCTGATCCAGAAAACGCGCCGCTGCGCCGGCCGAAATCTGCTGTTCGCTGGACTGGCCGAATCCGAGCCGGGTCGCCAAAAGAGCTGCCAGCCAAACGATCCTCGATAATTTCATGGATGCCCCCGTAGCGCCCCGCTCCGCTGTTATGTAAGAAGACTCTTATATAACAACACCAGTATGCATCAGAAGTGTTGACAACCACGATACTTCCGCCAAAAATTATGTACTTATCAGACAAATTACTTACTGAGTATACGGGGTGATACGTTACCGGAAAGACCTTAGCGATCCACACTTCACCCAGCCTGCCATACCTTCAGGTGCCATACAATAAAACTTTCCCCTCATGGCAGAATCTCCCATCACGCAACGCAGCCAGGACTTCGCCGCCTGGTACCAGGATGTCGTGCTGCATGGCGACATGGCCGAACCGGCTGAAATCGTAAAAGGCTGCATGGTCATCAAACCCAATGGCTACGCCGTTTGGGAAGTGCTGCAGCGCGAGCTGGACGAGCGCTTCAAGGCCACCGGTCATCAGAACGTTTACTTCCCGCTGCTGATCCCACAGAGCTTTTTGCAAAAGGAAGCCGAACACGTGGAAGGTTTTTCGCCCGAACTCGCCGTGGTGACCATCGCGGGCGGTAAGGTACTCGAAGAACCGTACGTTATCCGGCCGACTTCGGAAACCATCGTCGGGCACTTTTTCGGCAAATGGATCCAGAGCTATCGCGACCTGCCCATGCTCCTGAACCAATGGGCCAACATCATTCGCTGGGAGCTGCGCACGCGCATGTTTCTGCGGACCACGGAGTTCCTTTGGCAGGAAGGCCACACCGCGCATTCTTCGCATGAGGAGGCGCAGGAAGAAGTGCTGCGCATGCTGGATGTGTACGCCGACGTGGCCGAAAACGTGATGGCGATGCCGGTGATCAAGGGCCAGAAAACGCGTGCTGAAAAATTCGCCGGCGCCCTGCGAACCTTCGCGATCGAAGCCATGATGCAGAACGGGCTGGCGCTGCAGTCCGGCACCAGCCACGATCTGGGCCAGAACTTCGGCCGCGCCTTCGATGTGAAATTTCAGACCAAAGAGGGCCAGCTCGACTACGTTTGGCAGACCAGTTGGGGCGTCAGCACGCGCCTGGTGGGCGGTTTGATCATGAGCCACTCCGACGACAAAGGGCTGGTGCTGCCTCCTAAAGTAGCGCCGGTGAAGGCGGTGCTGGTGCCGATTTATCGCAAGGATGAAGAGAAGGCGCGGGTGCTAGAGACCGCGCAGCGTATCGGCAAGGATATCGGCGGCCAGGGCGTTCCAATAAAGATTGACGATCGCGAAGGGCCGAGCCCCGGCGCGAAATTTTTCCATTGGGAGCGGCGCGGCGTGCCCCTGGTTCTGGAACTGGGCCCGCGCGACGTGGCCGCGGGAAACATAGTGCTGAAGCGGCGCGATACGGGTACGAAGGAGGTTGTGGCGCAAACCGAAGTGGCCACGCGCATTTCGGCGACGCTCGCGCAGATGCAAAGCGATCTTTACTCTGCCGCTAAGGAGCGGTTGAAATCCAATACCGTGATCGCGAATTCGATGAGCGAAGTGGAAGCCATCCTGGCCGAAGTGACCGCTGAAAAAGGAGGCGGAAAGTTCGTAATGGCGCACCTCAAAGACGACCCGGCCTGCGACGCTCGCCTGAAGGAGTTCAAAGCCACCGTCCGTTGTATCCCGCTGGTGGACGAATTCGACGGCCCCGGAAAATGCATCGTGACCGGCGAAGCGGTGGACCGCCGCGTGGCGATCGCCAAATCTTATTAGGCGCTTTGGTTCTAGTTTCTTGTGCGCTCGATGTGGCGGATGTACGAAACGTGCTGTGTTCGCACTCGTGCGAACATTGTTCGCGGACCCCAAAAGCGTTCACACAATTGTGAACGCGGCACGCAGAAGTGCGTGCGCCACGCCCCTCTGGCGACCTTCAGCGGCATTGGCTAGCGCTCTATTCCTCTTCCTCTTCCTCGCCGGTCTTAGCGGCCTTGGCGGCCGCGATGATCTTGTCGGCCTGGAGCTGCGGCACGTAATCATAATGATCGAACTCCATGGAATAGGAGGCGCGGCCCTGGGTCATCGAAATGAGATCGTTCTGATAGGTGAGCATTTCCGACATCGGCGCCTGGGCGCGAATGATCTGCGTGCCGCCCTTAGTGTCCATGCCCTGGATGCGGCCGCGGCGGCCGTTTAAATCGCCCATCAAATCGCCTGCGTACTCCACAGGCGCCTGAATGTTCACGTTCATGATGGGTTCCAGGATCGCGGGCTTCGCCGCTTGCATTCCCGCTTTGAACGCTTTGCGCGCGGCGAGCTTAAAGGCCATTTCCGAAGAATCGACGTCGTGATAGGAGCCATCGTAGACCGTGCATTTGAAATCGACCACCGGATACCCGGCAAGAAAACCGTTCGCGGCCGCTTCCACGATGCCTTTTTCCACCGCTGGAATAAAATTCCGGGGAATGGCTCCGCCGAAGACTTCATTGGCGAATTCGAACTTCGCGCCGCGCGCCAGCGGCTCCAGGCGAATCCAACAGTCGCCAAACTGGCCGTGTCCGCCGGTCTGCTTTTTGTGACGGCCCTGCACTTCGGCCCTGCCACGGATCGTTTCCCGGTATGGAATCTTGGGCGCGTGCAGCTCAACATCCACTCCGTAGCGCTTCTTCAAGCGGCTTACGATCACTTCGACGTGCTGCTGTCCGCTGCCGGCGAGCAGAAATTCCTTGGTCTGCGGATCGCGATAAAAGCGCAGCGACTGATCTTCTTCCAGGATGCGCTGGACGGCGTTGCCTAAGCGATCTTCGTCCTGGCGGCTCTTAGCGGAAATCGCGAACGCGATGGAGGGCTCGGGCAGTTGCACCGCGGGATAACTGATGATGGAAGGCTTGTCGCAGAGCGTGTCGCCGGTGACGGTCTCCTTCAACTTCGCTACTGCGCCGATATCGCCGGCCTTGAGTTCGGTGACCGGCTCTATGGTTTTACCTTCGATGGAGCCCACATGCGCCAGGCGTTCGGTTGCGCCACTGCGGGAGTTGACCATGTTCGCGTCGTTCTTGATGACGCCTGAGATCACCTTGAAATAAGTTACGCGGCCGGCGAAGGGATCGGCCACCGTCTTGAAGACGAAAGCCGACGCAGGCGCGTCGTTCTTGACCGCGCGCTGCGCTTCGCCGCCGCCGTTCACTTTGCCGGAGATGGGCTCGTGTTCGGTGGGGGCAGGGAAATTTTCAATGATGAAATTCAGAAGCAGATCCGAGCCGAGGTTGTGCAGCGCCGAGCCGCACAGCACCGGGTAAATGCGGCGCTCACGGATGGCCTGGCGCAGGCCCTCGATAATGTGCTCCGCCGGAAGGGTTCCTTGATCGAAGAACTCCTCCATGAGTGCGTCATTCCCTTCAGCAACCATTTCGACCAACATTTCATGCGCCTTCTGAGCGGGTTCCGCCAGGTCGGCGGGAATGGGGATCTCCTTGCCCTTACCGTCGCCATCCGGAGTGTAAGTGTAGGCCTTCATGCGGATCAGGTCGACCAGACCTTTGAAATCCTTTTCGGCGCCCAGGGGTAGCTGCACGGGAACGGCCAGACGTCCGAAGACATTCTGAACGCTGGAGAGCGCGCGGTCAAACGAAGAACGCTCGCGATCCAATTTGTTGATGAAAATGGCGCGGGGCAAGTTAAAGTCGTCGGCAAAGCTCCAGACCTTTTCGGTTTGGACTTCGACGCCCGCCACGCCATCCACGATCACCAGCGCGGCATCGGCGGCCACCAGAGACGCCTTGGTGTCGTTGAGAAAAATATTGAAGCCGGGCGTATCAATGAGATTGATTTTCTTCTTGGCCCATTCGGCGAAGGCCACAGAAGTAGAAATGGTGATCTTGCGCTGGACCTCCTCGTCGTCGAAATCGGTGACGGCGTTGCCTTCGTCCACACGGGTGAGCCGGTTGGTGGCGCCGGCGGTGTAGAGGAATCCGGAGGTCAGTGTGGTTTTGCCGCAATGACCGTGGCCGATGAGGGCGATGTTACGGATGTCGGAACCTTCGTAGACTTTCACTGGCTGTTTGCTCCCAACGTTAACGTGAATGTCAAGATCGGATCTTATCACAGCGGCGGTTGGCAAACCCAGGCACAGAGTATTGACAGGCATAGAGACGACGAACCCTGGTTGCTGGGCGGAAGAGCCACGGTAGCGCCGGATGTGTCGACCTTTTTGAGGATGTGTCGACCGGTTGGCGGCTTTCGACACCAGATTCGGTTCCGGAACCAGCATTTACCAGGGGTTCATCTACAACGACGCACGGATTTTACTACGACTCACGGATTCGGCAATTTGGAACCGAGCTTGCCAGGAAATTGAAGTGGGGCCTGCAACACCCCGAAAGACGATTCGCCGGAGAACGATTTGATCCCAGGGTTGCCAAGTCAAATTCGAGGCGTCGCTTGAGGCCGGCGAACAGCATCCCTGACCGCCACCTATTAAGATAGAGAACGTGGAGGAGAAGGATGTAATGGCAGAGATCAAAGCGGGCCCGATCGAGGCCATCGACTATTTTATTCGCCGTTACCGCGAAGACATCCTGAAGCTGGCGAACGCCGGGGCTGATCCAGATTGCGAGTTAATGTGCCTGGCCGTGTGATTGGTTTCATCCTGATTGCTTGGTCCATAGCCTGTGGTCAACAGGCCTCCGGCGATCCAGATCAGGCACACGAGAGCAAGCGGATTTTTTGGATTGTTCCGAATTACCGCTCCTCGCCGAGTCTGGCGAATTACAAACCGCTGGCCGTGCGCGAGAAGTTCAAGATCGCCTCAGAGGATGCCTTTGACCGGGGGACTATCGTACTAGCGGCGCTGTTCGCCGGGGAAGCTCAGTTGACAAACGCAAACCGGTCGTTCGGGCAAGGGGCCGCCGGCTATGCCAGGTATTTCGGCTCGTCCTACGGTGACTTCGTGATCGGAGACTACATGAGCGAGGCCATTTTCCCCACCCTTCTCCATCAGGACCCGCGTTATTTTCGACGCGGAACGGGAAGCGGTTGGGCCAGGCTAGGCTACGCGATGGGGCAGATCTTCTGGACCCATCGTGATTCGGGCGGAACCCAGTTCAATTATTCAGAGATACTTGGAAATTCAGCGGCGGTTGCCATCTCGAACGCTTATTACGCCGATAATCGGACCGCTGGAGACGCGATATCGAAGCTCGGTACGCAAGTGGGAGTGGATATGGCCGCTAACGTTCTCAAGGAATTCTGGCCGGATGTCCAGAGGAAGTTCCAGCGCAAGCGCCGCTAGGAGACAGGACCCAAGGAACCTGCCAGCTGGCGGCCGGATGCTCGCGCGCGACGGCGAACGCATCGCGAGCCTGCACGGTTGACGGCGGGCGGCTCCTGGAAGCCAAAATCGAGGGGTTCCGATTCCTTCTGGCGGGAAAAAGCGCAAGACCGCTGGCTTATCGGCGCGGCCCGGAATTGCGAGCGCGCGGGGGAATGGAGTTGTTTTCGAAATGGATCGTCTAGCACAGGACCAGCGGCCGACCTGGGAGCAGTCTGAGGGCAATCCATCGCCGCTGGGAGTGACGTGGCTCCCAGAGGAGCAAGCATACAACTTCGCTCTGCACGCCGAACACGCCGAGAGCGTCGCACTATTGCTCTATGCGGCAACGGATCTGGTGAACCCCATCCTGACGTTCCGCTTCGATTTTCTGCGCAACAAGTCGGGCCGCATATGGCATTGCCGTATTCCGATCGCACAGATGAGCGAGGCTCGTTATTATGCCTATTCGGTGTCGGGACAGGCAGCGCCTCAACTGCACAGCTTCGATCCCCAGAAGATCCTTCTGGACCCTTATGCGAACTGCATTTTCTTCCCTCCCGATTTTGACCGCGAACTGGCCGAGCGCGAGGGATCCAACGCAGGGCGTGCGCCTTTGGGAGCGCTAATTGGTCATCTTGGAGGGTTTGACTGGAACGGGGATCGCGCAACCCATCACGAATCGCAGGCGATTATTTACGAGCTCCACGTGAAGGGTTTCACCCGGCACCCCAGCTCCGGCGTGGATCCTTCTTTGGCCGGCACCTATGCCGGACTGATGGCAAAGATCCCCTATCTGAGGGATTTGGGCATCACGGTGGTGGAGCTGATGCCGATCTTTCAACGCGATCCCCAGGAAGGCGACTACTGGGGCTATATGCCTTTGAATTTCTTCGCGCCCCATGCGCAGTACGCCAGCACGTGCCAGCGTGACGAGCAGCATCTCGAATTTCGAAACATGATCAAAGCTTTTCATCAAGCTGACATCGCAGTCCTGCTAGATGTCGTTTACAATCACACTTGCGAGGGCGATCACCGGGGACCAATCTATAGTTACAAAGGGATCGACGCCCCCGGCTATTACATGCTATCCTCGGACCCAGCCAATCCTTACGCCAATTACTCCGGCACCGGCAACACCTTGAATTTTGGCCAGGGCCACGTACGCAAGATGGTGATGGACAGCTTGCGATATTGGAAGCAAGAAATGCACGTCGACGGATTCCGTTTCGATCTGGCGTCGGTGTTTAGCCGCAACGCCGATGGATCTCTCAATTGGGGCGACGCTCCCATCTTCAGCGAACTTGCCGCCGATCCCGAGTTGAGCCGGCTGCGGTTGATCGCGGAACCTTGGGATACCAGCGCCTACCAACTGGGCCGCGGATTCCCGGGCGTCACCTGGCTGCAGTGGAACGGACGGTTTCGCGACGACGTTCGCCGCTTCGTGAAAAGCGACCCGGGCATGGTTCCCGACCTGATGCGACGAATCTACGGGAGCGACGACCTGTTTCCCGACACTCGCGCCGAAGCGTATCACGCTTACCAAAGCGTGAACTATGTCACTTCCCACGACGGCTTTACGCTATACGATCTTGTCGCCTACAATCAGAAGCGCAACTGGGCTAACGGTCAACAAAACCAGGACGGGATGGATGAAAACTATAGTTGGAACTGCGGATCGGAGGGCGACGAAGGGGTTTCAACGGAAGTGCTGGCTCTGCGCCGGAAGCAAGTCAAGAATTTCTGCTGCCTGCTGTTCCTGTCGAACGGAACACCCATGTTCCGGGCCGGGGATGAGTTCCTCAACACGCAGTGCGGCAACAATAATCCTTACAACCAGGACAACGAGACTGGATGGCTGGACTGGGCGCAGCTCCGGGCGAACCAAGATATTTTTCGATTCTTCCAGAATATGATTGCGTTCCGGAAGGCCCATCCCACGCTGTCCCGCAGCCGGTTCTGGCGGGAGGACGTCGATTGGTATGGTGTCGGCGCCGGCGTTGATCTGTCCCAGAACTCGCACAGTCTGGCATTCTGTCTGCATGGAATGTCTCAGGGCGACGACGATCTCTACGTGATGATCAATGCGTATTGGCAGGATTTGGATTTCGAGATCCAGGAGGGAAAGGCGCAGGAGTGGAGAAGAATTGTGGACACAGCCGACACCAGCCCCGACGATTTCTCCGCTTCCGGTGTCCCTCTGAAGTCTTCGAAGTATATGGTAAGTTCGAGATCCATCGTGGTCTTGCTTCGTCCCAGAGGGGCACGGAAATGACGCGCACGGAAATGACGCGCACGGAAATGACGCGGGAGGAAATGACGCGCCAGGAAATGACGCGGGAGGAAATGAGGGAGCCGAAAGGCATTATGTCACGCGCGCACAAGTGCGGGCTGGCCTTTTTCTGGTTGCAGGCAGCCAGCGTTTTTGCGCAGTCTTCGCATCCCTATCTCAGCCCCACCAACATTTTTGCTCCGGCCTCCACGCCGGCCAATTCTATCTTCGATCTTTCGCTTCTCGTGCTGGAGGTCACGGCGGCGATATTTATTGTCGTTTTCACGTTGCTTGTGTATGCCGTTGTGAAGTTCCGCAAAAGGGGCGTGGACACCGGCCGCGAGCCTCCCCAGGTGTACGGAAGCACCGAGCTGGAACTGGCGTGGACCGTCATTCCCATTCTGATTGTGGTGACGCTGTTCCTGGCGGCGGCGCGCGTCATCATGAGCGTTCAGCGCGCGGCCCGGCCCAGCAATGCCATTGAAGTTACCGTGATCGGGCACCAGTTCTGGTGGGAGTATCGATATCCTTCGCTGAAGGTGGTAACGGCGAATGAACTGCACATCCCGGTGAGCGATCCGGTACATCCGACGCCGGCTTTCCTCACGCTGCTTTCCGCGGACACCGACCATAGCTTTTGGGTGCCGCGGCTGGCAGGCAAGACGGACCTGATACCGAACCACCCCAATACTATGTGGGTGGATCCGCACGAGACCGGGCTTTACCTCGGACAGTGCGCGCAATATTGCGGAACCCAGCACGCCAAAATGCTGTTGCGCGTCTATGTGGATTCACGCGCGGATTTTGACCGCTGGATTCAAGAGCAAAGCCAGCCCGCGCATACGAGCGATGCCGCGTCTCAGGGCCGGCATATCTTCGAGACTACGGCCTGCATCAATTGCCACGCTGTGGCGGGAACGGTGGCCAACGGGCGATTCGGCCCGGACCTTACTCACTTGATGAGCCGGGAAACCATCGCCTCCGGAGCGGTTCCGAACACGCTGGAGAATCTGCGGCAGTGGATTCGAGATCCCGGGATTATGAAACCAGGTTGTCTGATGCCATCCATGCAGTTAAGCGATCAGGACGTGAACGCGCTGACAGCTTATCTGGAAACGCTTCGATAAGGAGAGCGCATGTCGACTGAATCAATTGCCTGGCCGGCTCCCCAGGTGGCGGATCGTCCCCTGGTGGACAAACTTCATGAGTGGGTGACTACCGTCGATCATAAACGGCTAGGCATACTCTACATTGTCTATGCTCTGTTTTTTCTGGTAATCGGCGGGATCGAAGCCACCGTCATTCGCATCCAGCTCATTCGCCCGCACAACGATTTTGTCTCGCCGCAAGTTTTCAATCGCATGTTCACCATGCATGGCACCACCATGATTTTCTTTGTTGCCATGCCCATCGTGTTCGGATTCGCCAACTATCTGGTGCCACTCATGATCGGAGCGCGAGACATGGCGTTCCCGCGCCTGAACGCTTTCAGCTTCTGGATGACCGCTTTCGGCGGCCTCTTGCTGTATTTCAGCATGGTGGGCGCGAACGGCTTATACGGGGCGGGGAACGCTCCCGACGTTGGATGGTTCGCCTATGCGCCGTTGACTTCGCTGGCCTTCTCGCCCGGCCACAGTTCCGATTACTGGACGCTCAGCCTGCTGGTGTCCGGTGTCGGCAGCATCGGAACCGCCATCAACATCCTGGCAACTATCGTCAGCATGCGGTGCAAGGGAATGACGCTGGCAAAGATGCCGCTGCTGGCCTGGCTCAATTTGATCCTGGCTGTCCTGGTGATTCTGGCCGTCAGTCCGCTCACGGCCGCGCAAATTATGTTGATGGTGGACCGCTATCTGGGAGGGCACTTCTTCGACACCCAGGCGGGCGGCTCCGCCGTCCTGTGGATGCACTTCTTCTGGGTTTTCGGCCATCCGGAGGTTTATATTCTGGTTATCCCCGCTTTTGCATTCGCTTCGGAAATCATTCCCGTATTCTCGCGCAAGGCGATTTTCGGTTATCCCGTCATGGTGGCTGCCACGGTCTGTATCGCATTTATCAGCATGAGCGTGTGGGCCCACCACATGTTCACGGTTGGAATGAGCTCAAATGCCAATACTTTTTTCGTGTTGTCCACCATGATCATTGCGGTGCCAACCGGAATCAAGATTTTCAACTGGCTGGCCACCATGTGGGGCGGACAAGTGGACTTCAAAACGCCGATGCTTTTTTGCGTCGGCTTCCTGTTTCAATTCCTGATCGCCGGTTTGACCGGAATCATGCTGGGTGCGGCGCCATTCGACTGGCAGCTCGGGAATTCCTACTTCGTGGTGGCGCACTTTCATTATGTCATTGTTGGCGGCATTCTATTCACGCTTTTTGGCGCGTTCTATTACTGGTTTCCGAAGATGTCCGGGAAAAGGTATAACGAGGTCCTCGGAAAATGGCACTTTTGGCTATTCGTTATTGGATTTCATTTGACCTTCGATTTCATGCATATCCCCGGAATTCTCGGGATGCCGCGCAGAATTTATACTTACGAGCCCGGACGCGGTTGGGACATCTGGAATCTCATCGTCACCGCAGGCGTGGTTTTTCAGGCGGCGGGAGTGTTGATTTTCGTTTACAACCTCATATGGTCGTACTTGCGGGGCGAGGATGCGGGGAACGATCCCTGGGACGCGTGGACGCTGGAGTGGTCCACCAGTTCGCCTCCGCCCGCGTACAATTTCGCCACGCTCCCGGCGGTAAGGAGCCGCCGCCCGCTTTGGGACCTCAAGCATCCGGACGATCCGGATTGGAAATACGAATAGGAGAGGCGACCCCCGTATGACCGTACCGCAAACGGTTCCACAGAACACCTGGGCAATTCCGGCGCGCGGTCCTGTCGCCATGCTCAGCCTGATCGCGGCCGAATCTGCGATCTTCACCATCTTTGTGGTGGCGTACATCTTCTATATTGGCAAGAGTCAGACCGGCCCGCAGCCCAGGGACGTGCTGGAAATTCCCATCTTTTACACCGTATGCCTGCTTTCCAGCAGCCTGACGATTCATTTAGCTGTCAAAGGTCTGCGGAAAGGAAGCAGCCGGGGGTTCGGCATGTGGTGGGGCGCTACGATTTTGCTTGGCGCCATTTTTCTATTCGGGACCTTCAGCGAGTGGAACCGGTTGATCTATCGGGATGGATTGACGATCAGCACCAACCTGTTCGGAACTACCTACTATTCGCTGGTTGGGCTGCACGCCTTTCACGTGGTAGTGGGCCTGCTACTCCTCACCACGGTGATGGTGTTTACGTTTTTGGGAAGCGTTGGAACGCGGCACGCTGAGCGTCTGGATGTGTTGTCTCTCTATTGGCATTTCGTGGATACCGTGTGGGTGGTGGTGTTCACGGTGGTTTACGTGATCGGACGCTGATAATAGCCGCGGCGCCAATATGAGCCGCGGCGCTAATATGAGCCGCGCGTTAGCAAGCGGTCGCTGCACGAATTTGGAAAGGATCGCGGATGGCATCGGAAACAGTTGGACTCACAGACCAGACGAAAGAGCCTTTACCGCACTCTATAGAAATGCCCGCTCCCACGGCCTGGCCGATCATCCTGGCCTTCGGTCTGGCTTTGCTCTTCGCGGGATTGGTAACCACCGCAGCCGTCAGCATTCTGGGCGCAATTCTGGCGGCTTGCGGATGCGTTGGATGGTTTCGCGACGTGCTGCCGCATGAGAAGCATGAGTCGGCGCCAGTATCGGGAGCAGAGATGCCGGTGGTTACCAGCCGTACGCAAGTATCGCGCGTCGATTGGGTGACGGAAGAACCGCACCGGGCGCGCTTGCCTCTGGAGACCTATCCGTTCTCGGCGGGAGTAAAAGGAGGGTTGGCGGGAAGTGTGGCGATGGCGGTTCTGGCGTCGATGTTCGGAATCGTCAGCGGACATGGAATCTGGTATCCGATCAATCTACTGGCCGCGGGATTTTTTCCGGAACGAATCAGTACGGCGGAACTTTCCGCCTTTCACTTGGACTCCTTGCTCGTGGCTTCCGTTGTCCACCTGATCTCTTCGGTGCTGGTAGGGCTGCTCTATGGCGCCATGTTGCCGATGTTTTCCAGGCGGCCAATCCTGTTGGGCGGCCTCATCGCTCCCGTCCTGTGGTCTGGATTGCTGCACAGTATTCTGGACGTTTTAAATCCGGTGCTCAACAAGCGCATTGACTGGTTCTGGTTTGTTCTTTCGCAGATCGGATTCGGCCTGGTGGCGGGCATTGTGGTATCCAGACAGCAACGCATTCGAACCTGGCAATACATGCCCTTCGCCATCCGCGCCGGCCTGGAAGCTCCCGGCGCCATGGACGAAAAAGGCGGGGGAGAACCCGGGAAATGAGGAGAAGCGCCGTTGCTTTTTGCCTCGCGATAATCGCGCTTCTGCTCTGTGGCGCCTGCGGCAGCTTGCCGGGGCGGCCTCGTGCGGATTCTCGGGTAATCCCGCCCGATCAGATCGTCGATTTCGACCTTCTTTATTCCCGCAACTGCGCCGGGTGTCATGGCACGAATGGCAAGGGCGGAGCGGCAATCTCTTTGGCCGATCCGGTGTTCCTGGCCATTGCGGACGATGCAGCCATCCGCCAGACTGCCACGAAGGGAGTGGCCGGTACACCCATGCCCGCCTTCGCTCAAAGCGCCGGTGGACTGCTCACCGAGAAACAGATCGACGCCCTGGTAAATGGCATCCGGTCCTGGGCCACCCCCGCGGCTTTTCAGAACACGGCGCTTCCGTCCTATGCAGCGAAGGCGGCCGGCGATCCCGGGCGTGGCGCTACGGTCTATCAAAGCTTCTGCTCTTCCTGTCATGGGCCGCAAGGCCGCGGCGGCAAGGCCACTTCTATTGTGGACGGGAGCTATCTCGCGCTGGTGAGCGATCAGGATCTTCGCATGAATGTGATTCTTGGGCGGCCATCGCTGGGCGCTCCAGATTGGCGTAATGATTTACCGGGCCGGCCGCTAGCGGAGCAGGAAATTACGGACGTGGTGGCTTGGCTCACCTCGCAGCGGCCCGCAAATCCAGGCCAGCCGTATCCGGCGTCCACAATGAACCGGGGGGCGGGAGGAGCTCAATGAGTACTGAAAACGGTTCTACATCCAGACGAGCATTACTCGTCAAGGTGGGATTGTTTCTCAACGGTGTTGTCGGCGTCGTGCTCGCGATTCCGATAGTACGTTATCTGATGTCCCCACTAGTGCGCGAAAAGAATCCCGGCTATTTGTCGTGGCTCTCTCTGGGACCGGTTGCGCAGTTTCCCGCCGGCCAGACGCGCCTGGCAACCTACCGCAATCCATTGGTGAATCCGGGAGACGGGCCGACGGCGGATCTACCCTGTTGGGTTCGCAATGTGGACGGCCAAAATTTCCAGGTCTTCGCCATAAATTGCGCGCACCTGGGTTGCCCGGTTCGGTGGTTTCCACAGTCCAGCCTCTTCCTCTGTCCCTGCCATGGCGGAGTTTACTATCAGGATGGCTCGCGCGCCTCGGGCCCTCCCGAGCGCGGGCTGTTCCAATACCAGTACAAGATTGAAGCTGGAAACCTGATGATCCAAGCCGGCCAACTGCCCACGCCCGGCCAGCCGGTGGCAAATAAGTTGGGTTGCAGGAAAACATGCGCCTGATCGAAAAACTAGGAGCCTGGCTCGATCTGCGGCTGCAGCTTGGCAAGCCCATTGAAGACATAACCAAGCACCCGGTTCCCCGCCGCTCGGCAAGCTGGTTTTACGTTTTCGGCAGCGCTGCTCTTACGGTTTTCATCCTGCAGATCGTTACCGGGATTCTTCTTGCACTGATCTATGTGCCTTCCGCCGGAGAGGCCTGGGATAGCTTACAGATTCTGAATCACCAGATTGCTCTGGGCTGGTTCATTCGCGCCTTGCATGGATGGGGCTCGAATTTCATGGTGGCCATCGTTCTGATTCACATGGTGCAGGTCTTTCTTTTCGGCGCCTACAAGTTTCCGCGAGAGCTCACCTGGATTGTGGGCGTGTTTCTTCTCCTGGTGACGCTGGGCATGGCATTTACCGGCCAGGTGCTACGGTTCGACCAGGATGCTTATTGGGGATTGGGGATCGGGGCGTCCATCCTGAGCCGCGCTCCGTTGATCGGGCCGTGGGGCGTGAACCTGATGCTCGGCGGACCAACCATCGCCGGCGCCACGCTTTCGCGCTTCTTTGCGCTGCACGTTTTTGTCATTCCAGGCCTGTTGATTGCGTTCGTCGGCTTGCATCTGCTCATGGTTTTGAAGCTCGGCGTGAACGAATGGCCCATGCCGGGACGCATCGTGCGGCGTGCAACGTACCTTCAGGAATACCATGAGCTGACGCACAAAGATGGCGTGCCCTTTGTGCCGGACGCGGTGTGGAAGGACATCGTATTCGCCGCGTTCGTTTTGTTTTCCATCGCTCTCTGCGCCGTCTATTTTGGGCCTTTCGGTCCCAGCGGCCAGCCCGATCCCACTATTATTCAGACTGCGCCCAGCCCCGATTACTTCTTCCTGTGGCTGTATGCTTTGCTGTCCTATCTGCCGCCTTCGGCTGAGACGCCGATATTGCTGATTGGCCCTGTTATCGGGATCATTGTGCTGCTAGGGTTGCCGTTCGTGGCTGGTGAGGGAGAGAAGAGCTGGAGGCGCAGGCCGATCGCCGTCCTGGTGGTTTTGCTCCTGGCCGTGATGCTGAGTACTCTCACCCAACTAGGCGGGCACGCTCCCTGGAGCCCCGTCATGAACGCGTGGAGCAGTTTCCCGATTCCATCCGAATATTTGCGTGGCCGGAGTGCGCTGGAGCGGCGAGGCTCACTGGTGTTTCAAGCCAAGCAGTGCCACAACTGCCACTCGCTGGACGAGCAAGGCGGCAAGCGCGGACCGGCGCTCGATCAGGTGGCGCTGCGCCTGACTGAGGATCAGCTCATCCGCCAGGTGATCCAGGGCGGGGGCAACATGCCCGCGTATGGAAAGAACCTGAGTCCTCCGGAGACCACCGCGCTGGTGGCGTTCTTGAAGACCTTGCATCCTGCTGGACGGGCGCCGGCTCAGGATGCCTCCCGCTCTGCTGTGCTCCAATAAGTGAGCCGATGCATTCCGCGATGCATGGCCATTTCACGTCCTGGTCTCTCACGCTGGCGCTGGCCGCGATCGCAGCGGTTTATTTGTTCTTCTGGCGTCCGCTCGACGGCTCCCGCGCAGCATGTTTCTTAGGTGGCGTTGCGGTGGTATGGATCGCGATCGCATCGCCCCTGGCTATGCTCGATCATGAATTGCTGACCATCCACATGCTGCAGCACCTGTTACTGATGGCGGTGGGTGCTCCGCTCATTCTCTTGGGACTGCCGGCGAGACGGCCGGTGCAAAGCCTGAAGCGCAGCGCGTTGTGCTGGCTGGCCGGGACCGCCACGCTGATCGGATGGCATCTGCCAGCGGCATTTCAACTGGCCTTGGAATCGCCCTGGTGGCACGGCGCGGAACAGGCAACTTTTCTGCTGGCTGGGCTCTTGTTCTGGTGGCCCGTGGTGCAGTCGCTGCCGAGCTGTGGGCTTGCGTGGTCCGTGCCTTTATACCTGTTCGCCGCCACGTTGCCCTGCGATATTCTCTCGGCGTTTCTGACTTTTTGCGGGCGGGTTGTTTACCCGCACTATCTCGCGTCGGCGCGGCTCTTCGATTGGTCTCCGCTCGAAGATCAGGAGTTTGCGGGTGCGCTGATGTGGGTGAGCGTAACGGTGATTTATTTAATTCCCGCAATCATCGTCACCATGCAGATACTCTCACCAAATCCGCTCAACCCACTTTCTCGGCAACCTGCGACAGCGCGTAATCTTCCAGCAGACGGGCGTCGCTATTGAATTTGCGGATGCCTTCGGCCAGCTTCTCCGTCGCCATCGCATCTTCGTTGTGCATCCAGCGGAAGGTCTTCTCATCCAGGTGCAGCTTATCTTCCTTTACGGACGGCGCCTTCGCGGGATCCAGCTTGCGCTCCACTTCGCCATCGGTCTGCTCCAGCTTGTCAAGCAGCTCGGGACTGATGGTAAGCAGGTCCGAGCCAGCCAGCCAGACGATCTGGTTCACATTCCGGAAGCTCGCGCCCATCACCTGGGTCTGGTAGCCGAATTTCTTGTAGTAGTTGTAGATTCGGGTGACCGACGCTACGCCCGGATCCTTATCCGCGGGAATGTCCGCGCCGCCCCCCTCCTTCTTGTACCAATCGTAAATGCGGCCGACGAACGGCGAGATCAAAGTGACTCCCGCTTCGGCGCACGCCACCGCCTGGGCGAAGCTGAAGAGCAGCGTCAGGTTGCAGTGGATGCCTTCCTTCTCCAGAAGCTCCGCCGCACGGATGCCCTCCCAGGTGCTGGCGATCTTGATCAGAATGCGCTGGCGGGCCACGCCTTTCTTGTCGTAGAGCGAGATAAGCTTGCGCGCCTTGGCGATAGTGCTCTCGGTATCGAAGCTCAAGCTGGCCGCCACCTCGGTAGACACGCGGCCGGGGACCACCTTGAGAATCTCGCTTCCGAACAGCACGAACAAATGATCGATGAACTCTACCGCCATCTGTTCGTGGCTGCCACCGCGGTCTTGGGCAAGTTCGGTAGCTTCGTCCACCAAATGCCGGTATGCGGGCATCTGAGCGGCGTGAAAAAGGAGCGAAGGATTGGTGGTGGCGTCCTGCGGACGGTGCCGCGCAATGGCCTCAATATCACCGGTGTCCGCCACGACAGTGGTGTATTTTTTGAGAGATTCCAGTAGCTTCATGTGTGGTCTCCTTATTACTTACTATCGCCGATTCTGCCGGCTTCGAGTTGAGTGAACGCGAGCTCAGAGCTGAATGTAGCGCAATTCAGCTCTGCAGCGCAGCTACGCCAAGTGCAATCCGCCCGAACGTGTGTGCGCTTTAAGCAGCCTTACCAGTCGGGAAGATGTCGATACTGTTGGACGTCCAGAGCGCTACGTTTTGCACGCAATTGATTTTTGCCCCGAACGCCCTGGCTCAGCACAGCGCGAATGAGAATGTCGGCTGTGTACACAATCCACACACCTGTCGCCAGTGCTGGTGTCTTGGGGACCCTGGACTTGGGACGGGATAGCGAAGACTTGACTTACGCCGCTCACTTCGGAGCGGCCCTGGTCCGGGGCGGGGCCTCGCTTGGCTCTTGCGCAGATTACTGCCCTCAGACTGTGACATCCCGGGGCCAGCGACATCCAGGGGATTGTTCGCCCGGCCTAGTGGTGGTATATTCTCTGACCAGCCTTCGCTGGTCCGTTATTGAAGCGCGGCGAGTGCTGCGCCGTCCGTAATTTCAGAAGGAGCGAGAAATGAGTCACATTTTACGAATATTCGGAACCGTGCAGTTGTTCGGCCTGCTGGCCGCCAGTCTGGCCCCAGCCAACGCCGCGCAAATCGAACTCAACGCCAATGCCCCGCACCTGTGCGTCGCGGTCTCAGGCGGGTCTACGGCTCCCGGCACGCCCGTAGTCGCCTATTCCTGCTCCGGCGCACCGAACTATCGGTGGAACTACGTGAACGGCCAGTTTCAGGGACTGGGCACTTACAACGGCGCAACCAGGTGCCTCGACGTGATCGATAATGGGGTCGTCGCCGGGACTCCGGTGGACCTGTGGCCCTGCACCGGCCAGCTAAACCAGCAGTGGCAAATCAATGATGGCCAGATTATCGGGGTGCAGAGCGGCATGTGCCTGGAAAGCACGGGCAGCGGTAATCAATTGGTGATTAGCCCTTGCACCGGCGCCAGCAGCCAGAATTGGATCCTGCGAGGCATGCAGTTCGAATTGACCGCGAGCACTCCCTTGTGCGTATCCGTCTACGGCGGCGACACGGCCAACGGCACGCCCATAGTCGCGGCCTCCTGCGCCGACGCGCCGAACCAGTTGTGGAACTATAAGGACAATAACCTCACTGGTCTTGGCTCATGGAATGGAACGTTCACCTGTCTCACCTCCAGCGGCCTCGCTATCGGAAGCGAGGTAACTTTGTCGAGCTGTGTGGCCGGGTCGCCTACGCAACAATGGACGATTTCCCCTGCACCGTCTAACAAGGTCTCTTTGATTTCCAGCGATCTTTGTCTGGATAGCACGGGACCCAACTTCCACGGTACGCCGCAGGTGGTCGTCAAGCCGTGCTCGGGAGCGGCCAGCCAGAACTGGAACCTGCGTTAGCGAAGAGGGGCAAAA
>Ga0181525_10001627_pt1 | contig 19004 bp, 15 predicted proteins | sample PEATcosm2014_Bin_48_FD_121100 | JGI IMG/M metagenome (GOLD analysis project Ga0181525, IMG submission 121100) | Peatland microbial communities from MTU Mesocosm Facility, Houghton, MI, USA - PEATcosm2014_Bin06_10_metaG | ecosystem: Environmental > Terrestrial > Soil > Wetlands > Peat | place...
CGCGCCCGCGCGCTCGACAACAACTTCTACCTGATCGCCTGCAACGTGGGCACGTACTACCTGCATACCGACTCCGACATACCGATCGACACGTTCGGCGGCGGCTCGGCCGTGATCGACTACCGCGGCCAGATCATCGGACGGCACAACTACAGCGCCGGGTCCTCCTGGGTCGCCGGGACGATCGACGTGCAGGCACTTCGCCAGTTCCGGGCCAGCGCGCAGTGGGACAACTGGATCAAGGACCTCACCACCGAGCAGTACCAGCTCATCTACGAGCAACCCGTCTACCCCAAGAACCTCTACCTCGACCGCGCCCCCTACGACCACCAGGAGTACCGCCGCGAGGTGATCGAGCGACAGATCGAGCTGATGCACGAACGCGATGTCTGGCGCCGCCCCGACAAGTGAGTGGCCGCCGTCGCGGCCCGTCATGGGGTACAACACCTGGTACCAGTTCCGGACCGGCATCACCGAGTCCGTAGTTCTCCGGCAGGCGGAACTGCTGGTCAGCTCCGGGCTGGCCGCGGCGGGGTACACCTGCGTCAACCTGGACGACGGCTGGATGGCCACGGAACGGGACCCCAACGGCGAGCTCGCCGGGGACGCCGCGAAGTTCCCGCACGGGATCGGCTGGCTAGCCGAGCAGATTCACGCCCTCGGCCTGCGGTTCGGGCTCTACACGGCGATCGGCACCAGAACCTGCCAGTCCCTGCCCGCGAGCTGGGACCACTACGACCAGGACGCGCGGACCTTCGCGGCGTGGGGGGTCGACTTCGTCAAGGTCGACGACTGCGGCGGACTGCCCCAGGGGACCACCGTGGCGGCGCTGACGGAGCACTTCCGCGAGTTCGGCGACTGCCTGCGGCGGCATAACCCGCGCGTGGTGTACTCACAGGAACTGCCCATCCACCAGATCGGCAAGCCGAGCTTCCGCGCCGCCGTCCAGGCATCGGCGCAGTCCGCGCACATGTGGCGGGTCGCCCACGACGAGAACCCGCTGTCGCGGGAGTACGCGTACCCGATGATCCTTGGCCACCTGGCGGCCGACCTTGACCTGCATCCCTTCGCGGGGCCTGGCCACTGGAACGACCTGGACATGGTCGCCCCGAACTTCCCGGCCAGCGGCTGGACGCTCGCCGACCTGCGCACCCAGCTGTCGGTCTGGGCGATGGAAGCCAGCCCGCTGCTTATCTCGGCGGACATCGGGGCGCTACCGCCAGAGGCGCTGGCCGCCTTGAAGAACCCGCACCTGATCGCCATCGACCAGAGCGGCGAGCAGTGCTCTACGGTGATCATGCAGGGCGACATCGAGGCGCTGATGAAGCCTGATCCCGATGGAGGGACGGCGGTGCTGTTCGTCAACCTGGGGACCGGCGAAGCCACCGGGCATTTCGCGCTGTCCCAGCTCGGCATCGCCTCCGCCCGGGCCAGCGCGCATGACGTGTGGACCGGGGAAACGACTGCCCTCAGCGCGGTTTCCGTCACCCTGGCGGCGGGACAGACGTTGCTACTGCACATCAAAGGCCACTGAGGAATGGCTAGCCGGGCGGCGTCATGCCGCTAGCGGACTCCTTCACCGCCGACCGGCTCGCGGAGCACCTGCGGCCCTGGCGCCCCTACCCGCCGATCGCCGACCGCCGCTACTGGGAGCGCGTGCCCAGGGAAATCCGCGAACGCCTCCTGGCCCAGACCGCGCCGTTCACGGAGCGGCCGTGGCCGCTGCTGACCGCCACCCTCTACGGCCGGTTCAAGGCGGACGGGGACCGGCAGGCGTACGAGCGCCCGTACTTCGCCCGGCGGGACAAGCTGATCGCCGCCGTCATCACGGCGCTCCTCACCGGTGACGCCAGTGCCGCGGACATCACGGACGGCGTCTGGCTGCTGTGCGAGGAGAGCACCTGGTGCCTGCCCGCGCACCAGCCCAGTGCTGGCCAGTACAGGGGGCTGCCCGACCCGGATAACCCGCACGTCGACCTGTTCGCCGCCGAAACCGCCGCGCTGCTCGCCTGGACCGCCCGGCTGGCCGGCGAGCATGAGGCCCGCATCCGCCGTGAGGTGATAAAACGCGTCCTTGACCCGTACCGCGCGCGCGATGACTGGCACTGGCTCGGCCTGAACCACCGCGGTCACCTGAACAACTGGACCCCGTGGATCCACGCGAACCTGCTCACCGCCAGCCTGCTCCTCGACGACCAGCCGCACCGCACCGCCACCCGGGCGGTCGCCGCTCTCGACCGCTATCTCGACGCGGTACCGGAAGACGGCGGCTGTGACGAGGGCGCCAGCTACTGGTGGCGGGCCGGCGCCTCGCTGTTCGAGTCTCTGCAGATCCTCGCAGAAGCCTGCGGTGAGGACTTCGGCGCCTTCCAGCTGCCCAAGGTGCGGGCCATCGCCCGGTACCCGATGGCCGCGCACATCGCCGGCGACGTGCACGTCAACTTCGCGGACGGCCCGGTCCGCCCGCCGGGCACCGTCCCGCACCTGCTGTACCGCTTCGCCGCCCGGACCGGCGACGCCCAGGTGCGGCAGCACGCCCGGGCGATGCGGCCGGAGCACGCCAGCCTGGTCACCGGACCGAACGGGTCACTGAGCCGCGTGCTCGCGGCGATCACCGACGACGCGTGGTGCGCGCTGCCACCCGCGCGCTTCCCCGCACCGCTCCAGTGCTGGCTGCCGGACACCGGCGTGCTGACCGCCCGGGAACGCGAAGGCGACACGGCGGGCCTGTACCTGGCCGCGAAGGCCGGCCACAACGACGAATCGCACAACCACAATGACGTCGGTTCCTTCGTCATCGCCTACAACGGCCGCCCGCTGCTGATCGACCCCGGCGCGGGCGTCTATACGCGGCAGACGTTCGGCCCGGACCGCTACGAGATCTGGACCATGCAGAGCTCCTGGCACAACACCCCCGCCCCGGCCGGCCACCCGCAGGCCGCGGGCCGCGCGCACCGCGCCACGGACGTCAGCGCGTCCCTGTCCGCGGCCGCCGCCGAGCTGGCGCTTGACCTGGCCGCCGCCTACCCCGCCGCGGCCGGCGTCCGCTCCTGGCGCCGCACGCTGCGGCTTGACCGCACCGCGCCGCTCATCGCGGTCCACGACAGCTGGGAGCTGAGCCAGTCATCGCAGCGGACCGCGTGCTACCTCATCACGCCCGTGGAGCCTCAGGTGGCTGACGGGAGGATCCTGCTCCCGTTCGGACTCGTGATCGATGTCGACGCCGGCGGGTATTCCGGCAACACCGGGGATTCCCGCGCCGCGGCCCGCATCGGCGTTGAGCGCCGCGACCTGGACGACCCGCAGCTGCGGGCGATCTGGGGCGGGTCCCTGTACCGGATCACCGTGACGCTGCCCGGGCCGCGCGGCTCGCTCACCACTGTTGTCCGGCCGCAACCTCAACCCTGAACCCGAGCGGCCCCGACCACCCCGCTTACCCGTCCGCGAGCTCATCGAGGAATCCGAGGATCGCGCCGTTCACCTCATCCGGGTGCGTCACGTTCGAGGCGTGCGAGGCGCCATCGACGGTGACCAGCGTGACGGGGCCGCCCAGGCCGTCCCTGACCGCCTCCGCTCGCGTCACCGGGATGGCAGTGTCTGCCGTCCCGTGCACGATCAGCGTGGGACAGCTGATCTCGCTCAGGCGGCCCGTTACGTCGTCCCTGTCCATCAGGCACCGGAACGGCCAGCTCAGCTGGCCAAGATCATCCGGTGCCCACTGCGCGTACTGCTCGTTCCACTTGGCGTACCACTCGTCCCACTGGCCGGGCCCCAAGATGATCGAGGCGACCACTTCCTGGACGGGCCCGGGGCCGTGATCGAGCCAGGCCTGGTGGATCTGCTCATACCCCGGCGCCATGGCCGGGTCCTCCTGGCCCGCCTGGCTGTCGATCAGTATCAGCGCCCGCACCCGGTCCGGTGCGGTTAGCGCGGCGCGCAGGGACAGGAAGCCACCCTGTGACATGCCGGCCAGGACCGCCCGCTCGATACCGAGGTGGTCGAGCAGCGCGAGGACGTCGGCCGCCGAATCCCAGTAGGTGAAGTCCCCGGTCGCCCGGGTTCCGCCGTGTCCTCGCTCGTCCCAGGTGACCACCCGGTACCGTGGCGCGAGCGCTGCGACCTGGCGGTCGAACATCGTATGGTCCATCAGGAACCCGTGGCTGAACACCACGGCCGGGCCTGGGCCCCCGGAGTCGGTGTAGGTGATCTCGACCCCGTTCACTGCGGCTGTTGGCATACGCCGGAAGCTAGCGCACCGCGGCTCCGGGCGCCAGAGGCGGCTCCGCGCCGGGTTAAACACTATGACGGTTACGCGGCAGTCCAAGCCTGGAAGCTTGGCTAGGGACGTGGAGGCGCGCCCTGGCCGGGCTGCCCGGCAGATGTTGCCGATGCGGCTGACGCTGGGGCGAGTGCGGCTTGTTCCACCTCGATGACGGATTCAGCGCGCAGTTGCGTCTCGTATGCCTTCTTGCCCCCGCGTACGCCGAGCAGCCGCTTGCTCCACGCCAGGTAGATGACGAGCAGCAGGTTGATCGCTAGTGCCCCGATTCGCAGCCAGGTCAGCTTCACGGTCAGGTCATATATTTCATAAGGCAAGAACGCGGAAGTTGCGACCAGAGCAAAATATTCGCCCCAGCGCTGGCCCAGCCACAGGCCGATGCCCTCGATCAGCTCGATGATCGCGTACGCGGCCAGGCCGATGGCCAGGTAAAGGAGCGTCCGGGAGTTGAGGGTGAAGGCGTCCTGGATGAACCCGAGAAGCTTGGAATGACTGACGTTGAAGCCGAGATCGCTATACAGCGTGCGGATCGCAGGCAGGTCGCTGTTGAACGCACGCTGGATGCCGTCCTTGTCGTACCGGAACCGCCAGACGCCGTAGGCGGCAGTGCCCAGGACCAGGAAGCGGAGGACCCGCTCCACCGCGAATACTCGCAGGAGCAACTCGCTGCGCAGTTCCTTGCCCCGACGGATCAGCGGCGCCTCGGCGGCCGGGCCGCGACTGTGATGCCCGTTAGTCACGAACGAGCCGCACCGCAGGCACCGCCACGCTACCCCGGCAGCCGTCTGTGCCATAAGCCTGCCGCGCAGCTCAGGTTCGTCCGGCTCATAGCTCACGTGCCCTTTGCGGGCGCAGCCGAAAAGGCTCCAGTCCATATGCCGAGAATATCCAGCAGACGCTCAGGCTGTCGTCGGAGGCGCTATTAGCCCGGCAGTGGCCATGTCCGGCCGCGCACCGCTGTCTACCGCTGGCAGTTCGGGCACCAGAACCGAAGACGTTCCTGACCGGGCGGCCCGGCTTCACCCTTCCGGATCAAGGTCCCGCAGCGCCGGCACGGCTTACCCGCCCGCCCGTACACCCAGGTCTCCCGCCCGGGCCGGGTGTCTCCGGTGGTCACGTGCCCGAGCCGTTCCTTGTTGGCGTCGAGCAGCTGGTGGCCGAGCTCGACCAGCCCGAGAAGATCGTCACCAGAGATGGACCCGACGGTCCGCCACGGGTCGATACCGCGCAGGAACATCATTTCTGTAGCATAAATTGTCCCTGCCCCAGCTAGGTTCCGCTGGTCGAGCAGCGCCTCGCCGATGGGCCGGCCGGGCTCGCGGCCAACGCGCTCCACGGCCGCCGCCGCGTCCCAGTCCGGTCCGAGCAGGTCGGGACCCAGGTGCCCGATGACCTGGTCCTCCCGTGACGTCCGCAGCACCTCGGTGATGCCGAGCTGGTACCCGGCGGCGAGCCACTCGGCGTTGGCGAGCAGCACCCGCAGCCGGTGGCTGTCCCGGAAGGGGCCCGCGGGCTGGATCCGCCAGGCTCCCTCCATCTTGAGGTGCGTGTGCACGGTGAGCCCGCGGTCGGTGCGGATCAGCAGGTGCTTGCCACGGGAGACGCCCTCGGTGACCGTCTGGCCGGCGAGGCTGACGGTGGCGTAGCGCGGAACGCGGAAGTCGCTGCGGGTCAGCACGCGCCCGGCGAGCGCCGTGTGCAGCCGCTGCGCGGTGTTCCATACGACGTCACCCTCGGGCACGACTCAAGTCTGCCCGAGGGTGACGCGTGGTCGTGGACCGGTCGTCAGTAGCGCCGGTCGCGGGGATCCTGGTAGCCGTTGCCGTAGCTCGCGCCGTAGCCGGCCCGGACCGGGTTGCTCCGGCCCATGTCACCGCCGGACGGGTACCCGTCCGCGGGCAGCGGCCGGTAGTACTGGTCGTCGACCCCGGACTGTGACTGCGCGGACTGTGACTGCGCGGACGGCGACTGCGCGGACTGGGATTGCGCGGACTGGGATTGCGCGGACTGGGATTGCGCGGACTGTGACTGCGCGGACGGCGACTGCGCGGACGGCGACTGCGCGGACTGCGACTGCGCGGACTGCGATGGCCCGGGCAGGGCGGGCGGGAAGGTTTGGCCAGGGTAGGGGTAGGAGCCGGTGATCGCCACGTCGTACGGGTTAAGGCCGCCCTTGGCCGGGCCCCGGCCACCAGGCTGCGTGACGGGAGAGGACCCGGTGGCCAAGCCGTTGGCGGACGGGACCGGTGCGGAGAGAGGCATCGCCGGAAGCGGTGCCGGGGACTGCGCCTGCGAGCGCGTCTGCGGCTGCTGCGCCTGCTGGGCCTGCGGCTGCTGCTGCTGCGCCTGCGGCTGCTGCGGCTGCTGCGCCTGCGGCTGCTGCGGCTGCGGCTGCTGCGGCTGCTGCGCCTGCGGCTGCTGCTGCCGCTGCCGCTGTCCGTCGTACTGCCCGCCCGGCATCGTAGGCTGTGCCGGCCAGCCGGAAGTCGCCGAGCCGGAGCCGGCGGGATCGCCGATGTCGCGGGTCGATTGAGGCTGACTTGGGTGCCCGCTGGCCTGGCGGCCGTCCTGGCTGCCGTATGCCGGGAGGCGTCCGGTGGCGGTCTGCCCGGCCGTCCCTGGCGCCTCCCCCCGGTACTGCCGGTACTCGCCGGTCCGCTGCTCCGCGGGCGGGAACGTAGCCGTGGGGTAGTCACCAGTGTGGCCGCTCTGGTACTGGCCAGTGATGAAGGTCTCGGTCTGCTCGGTCAGCATCGTCTGGGCCTGCGAGCGGCGTGCGGCCACCCGGTAGGAACGGCCGTCAGTGTCGCTGATCGCGGACCGTGAGAACGCCCGGCTGGTCAGCGGGTCATCGTTGGCGCCGCCCCAGGCCGGCACCCCGCCACGAGAGGGAACAGGCCAGCCGCCCGAATCACGGCCGCCCTCGCGCCGGTCAGCCTCGCGCCGGTCAGCCTCGCGCCGGTCAGCCTCGCGCCGGTCAGGCGTCCGCCATCCGCCGGTGTCGTCCCGGCCGCGCCCTGGCGCACCGGATCGCCCGTCCGGGCCCGGCCCGGACGGGCGGCGGCCACCGGGCCGCTGGTCAGAGTGCCCGGGTGCGCTGACCCGCTCGATGCGCTCAGTCCGGTCGCCGCGGTCGTACTGCCGCCCGGCGGAGCCACCGCCCGGCTGGAAGCCGTTCGGCTGGAACGAGGGGCGCGGCGGGGACTGCGGGAACCCGCCGGATGCGGACGCGGGCCGCTGCTGCGCCTGGCCTGGCCAGGCAGGGCTCGGCCCAGTACGTGGGCCGGGCCGCATGCCGTTGGGCCCGGTGGGAGGCCGGGAAGCGGTGACCCCGACGGTGGGGGTAGGCCCGGTGGCGGGCCGGGACGGGGTAGGGCCGGTGGCGGAACGTGCGGGAGTGGGCCCGGTGGCGGAACGTGCGGGAGTGGGCCCGGTGGCCGACCGCACCGGGACGGGCCCGGTACCTGGACGCGTCGGCATGGGGCCGCTGCTGGTCCGGCTGCCGCTGCCCGGCTGGCCGATCGCGAGCTGACCTCCGCTTAGGCGGCCGCCGCCGCCGGGCTGTCCGGCGCGGGGCATCGGCCCGCTGGTCCGGCTGCCGCCGGGTTGCCCGATCGCGAGCTGACCGCCGCTTGCGCGGCCGCCCGGCTGTCCGGCGCGGGGCATCGGCCCGCTTCCGATCATGCTGCCCGGCTTGTAGTCGCCAGTCAGACCCGGGGGCGGTCCGAGCCGCCCGGTCACGCCGCGCTGGTCCCCGCCGCGCTGGTCACCGCCGCGCAGGTCACCCCGCTGGTCGCCGGGCCGGGAAGGCGCCGTACGCCGAGGGGCGCCGCCGGCCGGGCCGCGCTCGTCGTCAAGCGGCGAGTCGGGTCCGTTGAGCGGCCGGTCGGCGGCGACCGATGCCCAGTAGTCCTCATCGGAGATGCCGTCGTCCGGCCAGATGTCCTCGCCGCGGTCCCGGCGCAGCCGAGGCAGGATACCGGTGCGCTCACCGCGGTCTTCCCGGTCCCGGCGCCGACGGCGGCCGCGCTCGGGGGAGTCGGCGCCTTCCGGCAGGTCGTAGGCACCGGACGCGTAATCGTCCGCTCCGTACCCGCCCCGAGGGTCGCTCCTGCCGCGACCGGTGCTTTCGAAGGCGGTATCGAAGGGATCGCGATCCGCCGCGGCGTCAGAACCCGGCCGTCCCCGGCCGCCCGCGCGGCCATCAGGCTGCTCGCCGGCCCAGCGGCCCTTGATGCCCTCCGGGGAGAAGTACTCGCCCGGCGACCAGCCGTCCTCTTCGCTCTGGTAGCTGTCGGATGCGTAACTGTCGTAGTCGTCGTACACGTCGTCGCTTCCGCGACTGCCCGGACGCCCAGGCTTACGACTCAAAAACGACATGCAACACCACCCGGCACAACACGGCCTGGCGTTGGCGCTTGCGAGGCACGCGCGGCCATGTACGCGAGCCTCTCCCGTAGTCGCGAGCACCCGGAGAAACAGGTCACTTGTTCGTAAGATTGTTACCAACCGTATGCCAACCTGTCCGGCGAATCGCGAAAGTTCACCAGGGATGCCATCAAGTTGGGACACTCAGGACGAAACCCCCCGGATCCGCGGCGGCTTACGGTACCGCGTTCACCCGGATACCACCCCGGCCGATGGTCGCCGCGGCGATCGCCTGCCACGCCGACAGCAGGGACGTCCCGTCCGGCAGGTTCAGCGTGGTGTTGAGCGCGTACACGGTGAACCGGTAGGTGTGCCCGCCTGGCCCCGGGCAGGGCGAGTCGTAGCGGTCATAGCCGGCCGTGCCGCGCGCCTGGCGCGCGCCAGGCGGCAGCTGCCCCTCGAGCAGCGCGGAGGTCCCCGGCCCGATATCGAACGCGATCCAGTACACGTACGGCGTGATCGGCGCGTTGGCGTCGTCGAACACGATCGCGATCGACCGGGTACCCGTCGGCGCGCCGGTCCAGGTGAGCGGCGGCGACATCGTGTGCGTGCCGGCGCAGGTGAACCGGTCAGGCATCGTGTTGTGCGGGAACACCTCGCTGGTCACCGTCATGACGCTCGGCGCCGTCACGGTGACCCCGGAAGAGAAGAGCCCGCAGCCGGCCAGCGGCACGGCGAAACAGACCGCCGCGGCGGCCCGCGCCGCCCGCCTGCCACGCCCCCGGCGCCGGCCCGACCTGGAAACCCATCCCACGCGCCCGATCTTAGGGCCTGCCGCCGGTTGCGGCGGTCGCAACGCCGCGCCCGGTCAGCCGGTCCCGGGCCTAGAAGTCCGCTGAAGATCTTCAGCGGACTTCTAGCCGCGGAAGGCGCTGTGGCCCGTGAGGGCCTGGCCGATGACCAGGGTGTGCATCTCCGGGGTGCCCTCGTAGGTAAGCACGGACTCCAGGTTGGCCATGTGCCGCATGACGGGGAACTCGTAGGAGATGCCATTGCCGCCGAGGATGGTGCGGGCGGTGCGGCAGATCTCCAGCGCCTCCCTGGTGCTGTTCAGCTTGGCGATGGACACGTGCTCGGGGGCGAGCTTGCCCAGGTCCTTGAGCCGGCCGAAGTGCAGCGCGAGCAGCTGTCCCTTGGCGAGCTCGACCGCCATGTTGGCGAGCTTCTCCTGCGTCAGCTGGAAGCTGGCGATCGGCGCGCCGAACTGCTCGCGCGTCTTCGCGTACTCAAGGGCGGTCTCGTAACAGGTCCGCGCCGCTCCCAGCGCACCCCAGAAGATGCCGAAGCGCGCCTCGTTCAGGCAGGATAGCGGCCCGCGCAGCCCGGTGACCTCAGGGAACACCGCGTCGCCGCCCAGCCGCACCGAGTCGAGCACCAGCTCGGCGGTGACGGAGGCGCGCAGCGACCCCTTGTGCTTGATCTCCGGCGCGGAGAACCCCGGGGTGGCGGCCGGCACGACGAACCCGCGGATGCCCGCGTCGGTCCTGGCCCATACGACGGCGACGTCGGCGACGGTGCCGTTGGTGATCCACATCTTGCGGCCGTTCAGTATCCAGTCGTCACCGGACCGGGTGGCGGAGGTCCGCATCGACGCCGGGTCGGAGCCGGCGTCCGGCTCAGTCAGGCCGAAGCAGCCGATGGCCTCGCCGGCCGCCATCCGCGGCAGCCACTCGCGCTTGTGCTCCTCGCTGCCGAACCGCCAGATCGCGTACATGGCGAGAGAGCCCTGCACGGACACGAGGGACCGTAGTCCCGAGTCGGCCGCCTCGAGCTCCAGGCAGGCGAGGCCGTAGTCAACCGACGACATCCCCGCGCACCCGTACCCGGTCAGGTGCATGCCGAGCAGGCCGATCTTGCCGAGCTCGCGGGTCAGCTCGCGGATGCCGGGCAGCTCGCCGCGCTCGAACCAGTCGGCCACGTGCGGCAGGATCTTATCGGCGCAGAAGTCCCGCACCGTCTGCCGGACGGCCAGCTCCTCCTCGGAAAGCAGCGAGTCGATTCCCGCGGGGTCATGCGGGTCGAGACGCGGCCGGCCGGCGCCGGAATGGCCGGCGGGCGGAGAACCAGCGGAGAAAGAAGGCGGTGCAGCGCTCATTACCCGAGCGTATCAGCGCCCTCGCCGGGCGCCCCTGGCCACGCAGCGCGCCCGGCAGGCCGTGGTCTGGCTAGCCCTCGGCCGGGCGGCGGACGATGGTGGTGATCCCCGCCGGGTCCGGCGCGTACCGCACCTCCGGTTGCGGGTTGGTTGGCTCGGCGAGGTAGCGCTTGCCCGACAACCGCAGCAGCACGGTGTCACCGAGGATGAGCCGGTCCCTGGTGCCCAGGTAGGTCTCGGCGCCGGCCGAGACTTCCCTGGCCGGCGCGAAGGCGCCGCCCGTCCACCGCTCTACCGTCGTCCCGTTGGTGGAGTTCAGGTCGAGCGCGGACAGCCGCCAGTTCGCCTGCCCGGCGTTCTCCAGCCGCATCATCAGGTGCTGCCTGCTCACGGTATGGATGGCGGTCGGCCGGCTGTCGGCGTACATCGCCAGGTCGATGCCCTTGACCGCCGCGCCGCGGCCGATGATCACCGGGCAGTCCACCTCGAGCGGGAAACGCAAGATCTCCGCCTGCGACGCCAGCTCGGCGACGACGACCTCGTGCAGCGCGGCTCGCGGCCCGAGGTCGACGAGGTGGCGGCTGCACGACGGGCAGACCGCCACGCCCTCGGGCGACACGCGGGGCCAGGCGAGCAGCTGCCCCTGCCACTGCGCGGCCTGCCGGCAGGAGGTGTTCGGGCAGCGCCAGCGGGTCTGCAGGATCTTGCGGTGCGCCTGGTTGCGCGCGTCGAGCTTGGCCGAGTGGCGCAGCACCTTGACCTCGCGCGCCTGTGAGACGTCCTGCGCGCTGCGCGTCCTGATGCCCAGCTGGGTCAGGTGGACGACCCCGTCGACCGTGTCCCAGGCGTGGAACCGGTCCGGCGCCCGCTCGATCCACCGGTGCGCCGCGCGGTGATCGGTGTAGTGGTCGCGGGTGATGACGTGCAGGCCGCCCTCGTGGGCCAGCCGCAAGATCTCGTCGTCGGCGACGGAGGCGGTCCGGATCGCGCCGGCCCGCTTGAGCTCGAGGAATTTGGGCGCATCGGCACCGAGCACTCGCACCAGGGAGTCATCGGCGACAAGCTCGAACTGCACGTCGTCGCCGTGCAGCTCCCGCCACGCGGCCATGACAAGGCCGAGCCGCGCCCATACGGGGGCCTGCTGCCCGACCGGCGGCAGGTGGGGCGACCAGCAGACGTTCGAGACGTCGATAACCGCGTTCCATCGTGCCATGGCACGGAAATCGTAATCCCGCGCCGGCCGCGGTGCCAAGGAATGCGAGGTATTGACCAGGGGGCCCGCGTCAGACGGTGGCCAGCGTCTTGACCGCGGTGACCAGGTCATCAGGCGGCAAGGTGAACGCCAGCCTGACCCAGGGCGAGCGGTCGGCGGAGACGGAGAGCAGCCGACCGGGCACGACCGCGACGCCGCGGCGGAGCGCTGCCTGCGCGAACCCGCCGGAATCGGCGTCCCCCGGCCGTCGGGCCCAGATGGTCAGCCCGCCGGCCGGCGCCGTCCACGTCCAGCCGGGCACGAACGTGGCCAGCGCCGCCGCCATGGCCGCGTACCGCTCCCGCGCCCAGCTGGCCCGGTACGCGATGACCGCCTCGTGCTGGTCGCGGACCAGCGCCGCGACCAGTCCCTGCTGAACGGGCGCGGTGCCCAGGTCGGCGGCCGACTTCGCCGCGGCGAGCCTGGAGATGATTCCCTCGGGTGCGCGCACCCAGCCGGTCCGCAGGCCGCCCCAGTATGTCTTGGATAGCGAGCCGACGGTTACCACGTTGGGCAGCCGCGGCGCGAGCGCGGCGAGCGGCGGGGGCGGCGGCCCCGCGTCCGCCCCCGGGGCGAGCGGGAGCTCGGCCACGGTCATGTCGTCGACGAACGTCACGTCGTGGTGCCGGGCGGCGAGCGCCACGATCTCGTGCCGCTCGGCGGCGGGCAGCACGAGCCCGGTGGGGTTCTGGTGGGTCGGCATCAGGTACGCGAGCGCTGGCCGGTGCACGGTGACCGCGTCGGCCAGGCGCGCCATGTCGCCCGGCGGCACCCCGACCGGCCGGGCGCCGCTGCGGTGCAGCGCGTCGATGAACCCAGGGTAGGTCGGGTTCTCCGTCACCACCGGGTGGCCTGGTGCGACCTCGCAGCGCAGTAGCAGGTCAAGTGCCTGCTGCGCGCCGGTGGTGATCAGGACCTGGGCCGGGTTGGTGGGCACGCCGTGGCCCGCGGTCAGCATGGCGGCGACCGCCCTGCGCAGTTCAGGCAGCCCGTAGGGGAGATAGCCGGTGCCCAGGGTAAGCCGCGTACGTTCTGCCTCGTCAAGGACGGTAGCCGGGTCGACAAGCGCCGCCGCGACCGGGGGAGCGCAGTCGACGGCGGCGACGGACAGGTCGAAGGGAGGGGCGGCGGACAGCAGGCCGGCGAAGAACCCGTTGGCCCGGTGCACGGCGGCGGGGGTGGTCCGGTGCGGCACCAGCCGGGTCCCGGACCCCTGGCGGCTGGCGGCCATGCCCTCGTCGCGCAGCACCTGGTAGGCCAGCGCGACCGTGTTGCGCGAAACCGACAGGGCCGCGGCGAGGGTGCGCTCGGGCGGGAGTCGGACGCCGGCGGGCAGTTCCCCGGTGTCGGCCAGCCGGCCGATCCGCGCGGCGAGCAGCCGGTAGAGCGCCCCGTCCGACGTCGGCCAGCGGCCGAGCAGGTCGGCGAGAGCATGCGGCCCGATCGTGAGGGCCGGGTTCGCGTCGGCGCTAATTGGCATGGCCATAACAGTGCCAATGATGCCAGGTCCGGAGCGCGCTGGCATGTATTTAGCGGATTTCCGCGGGGGTCCGGCCAGGCCGGCTGTCTTGTTCCGGGCGCCGCCAGGCGGCTTGGGGAGTCGTCAGCGTGAAGATGACGCGAGTTCACAGATAATGGTCGCGTGACCTCTACCACGGGCCCGCAGGGACGCGCCACCGAGCAGGACACCCATGTGTTCACTGCTCGCCTCACCGGGCGCCCGTTGCTCGACAGCGACGGCCGTGCCATCGGGCGCGTTCGTGACGTCGTCATCTGGCCGGTGGCAGGCGCCGAGCCGCCGCGCGCCCTCGGGCTCGTCGTGTCGCTGCGGCGGCGCACCATCTTCGTCCCCTTCAGCCGGATCAGGGAGGTGTCCGCCGAGGGCGCGCAGCTCCTCGGCGGCGCCGTCGACCTCGACCCGTTCAGCCAGCGCGCCGGCGAGATCCTGGCGAGCAGCCTGTACGGGCGCCGCACCGCCGTTGGGACGGTCGCCGACGTGGCCATCGTGCACCGCGAGCTGGCGCGCAGTCGCTGGCAGGTGACCTCCCTCGCGATCAGCAAGGGAAGCAGGCTCATCGGCCTGCGCGGCCACGGGCCGGAGATCGTGCCCTGGCAGGAGTGCCGCGAGCTGTTCGAGCCCGGCCCGCTCGCCGAGCAGCTCACCAGCCTTCGTGAGATGGCGCCGGCCGACCTGGCGACCGCGTTCGAGGCGTTGCCGCAGGCCAGGCGCAGCCAGCTCGCCGCCGTCCTGGAAGACGAGGAGCTGGCCGACCTGCTCGAGGAGATGCCGGAGCAGGACCAGATCCGGCTGCTCAACAGCCTGGGCGACATCGAGCGCAGCGCCGACGTCGTGGAGGAGATGCAGCCGGACGACGCCGCCGACCTGCTCGGCGAGATGCCGCCCGAGCAGCGCGAGCGGCTGCTCACCGCGATGCAGTCGGTGCAGGCGGAGGAACTGCGCCGCCTGCTCCGCTACGACAAGGCGACCGCGGGCGGCCTGATGACCTCTCAGCCGCTCGTTTTCGCGCCGGACGCGCCGGTGGCCGAGGTCCTCGCCCGGGTCAGGGACCGCGACCTGCCCGCCACCACGGCCGCGCAGGTCTATGTGTGCGAGCCGCCGCTGCTCACGCCGACCGGCCGGTACCTCGGCAGCGTCGGCTTCCAGCGGCTGCTGCGCCGCGCGCCGTCTGTTCCCATCGGCGAGTGCATCGAGGCGCGCATCTACGTCCGCGCCGACCTGCCAGAGCGCGAGCTGGCCGCCCGGCTGGCCGCCTATAACTTCATCGGGGTCGCGGTGTGCGACAGCGTGGGCCGCCTGGTGGGCGCGGTCACCGTCGACGATGTGCTTGACCACCTGCTCCCGGTCGGCTGGCGACGCGCGGGCGGTAACGGCTGATGGCCCGGTTCCCTTCCTCGCGCGCCGCCGGCGAGCGGAGTGACCTGTCCATTCCCAAGGGCGCGCCGGTGCGCGGCTCGCTGTATGACGCCGACGCGTTCGGCCGCTTCTCCGAGGGCCTGGCCAGGTTCCTCGGTACCGGCAAGTACCTGTTCGGCCAGACGCTGTTCGTGATCCTCTGGATCATCCTGAACAGCCTGGCCTTCGTGAACCACTGGGACCCGTACCCGTACATCCTGCTCAACCTGGCCTTCTCCACCCAGGCCGCGTACGCGGCCCCGCTGATCCTGCTCGCGCAGAACCGCCAGGACGAACGGGACCGGGCCACCACCGAGCGGGACCGCCAGGTCGCCGCGCGCACCCAGGCCGACACCGAGTACCTGGCCCGTGAGCTGGCCACCATCCGGCTGACCCTGAACGACCTGGTAACCACCCAGGACCTGGCCGAGCACCTGGAACACCTGGCCAAGCTGATCGCCGACCGCTCACCGGAAAAGGCAGAGGAAGACTGACCTCCCCGGTTCAGCGGCTGGCCCGGTTCAGCGGCTGGCCCGGTTCAGCAGCTGGCCCGCGCTGAGGCGGCAGGGGACGGCATGACCGCCAGGGCAGGCATCCCGTCCAGGGAGGGCTCCGTGCTGGCGGGAGAGGTAGCCGGCGACGCGGAGCGGGTGGCCGGCGCGGCTTGCCGGGTCGGTGACGACGCGCCGGCCGGGCTCGTGAACGTCGCCGGCGTGGCGGCCAGCGAGGCGCTCGCCGTCGGCGCGGCCGGCGCGGGGCGGGCGCCCGCCCCGTACATCCAGGTTCCCGTTGACTGCACGGCGCCCGGGCTCAGCGTGATCCCGGAGACGGTGACCTGGTGCCCCTGGGTGTCCGTCAGCCGCACCGTGAACGGCCCTTGGCCCGCGCCCGACGCGGTGATCCAGTAGTTGTAGCTGGCCCGCGCCAGGGACAGCCATCCGGATGAGGTCTCCACCTCGACCCTGGCCAGCGGGTTGCCCGTGTTGTCGGCCAGCAGCGCGAGCCAGTACTGCGAGGAGCCCTGCTTCACCTCGATGGAGACCGGCCCGGGCAGCGCGGGGTCGGCCAGCGGCGTGTAACTGACGTTGATAAGGCCGGCGGACAGCGGCGCGAGCCTGGCGAACGCGGTCTCGCTCAGGTCGATGTGCCCGGCGGCGCATTCGGGGCACTGGTCGATCACCTTGACGCGGACCGACCCGTCCGGCCCGTTGACCTCCAGGTAGCCGCCGCAGCCGGCCGCGTCCGCGTACTCCGGCGCCGGGAGCGCCACGTACAGCCCGTCGGCTGGCGGGCTGTACCCGCAGTTGGGCAGGCCGGTCAGGACGTAGTGCGTGGCGATTTGCGCGCCGGCCCCGCCCGCCGCGGCGTCGGCCACGACCGACGCGCAGGCTCGGCTGCCGGTGACCTGCCCGAAGCCGAGGACCAGGACGACGGCGGCCACGGCGGCTGCCCCGCCGCCGGCGCCGAGCCCGAGCAGGCGCCAGCGTGAGCGCGGGCGCCGGCGGCGGTGACCGCGCGGCCCGGGAAGCATGGCATCAGGCGGCCCGGGAAGCATGGCACCAGACTGTAATGAGCACCGCGCCTGCTGCGACCGCATTTCCGGGGAACTGCCCGGATAACGTCACAACTCTTACGCGCGCCGCCCGGCTACCGGTTGCTAACGGCGGCGGGCGAGCTCGCGGTGCAGCGGCGGCATCGCGGCGGGCAGCGCGTCGGGCGGGAACAGCCGCGCCTCCAGGATCTCCCGGTCATCGAGGGCGAGGTCGTCGATGTCCCCGGTCAGCTCGGCCTCGTAGTACACCTCGACGCGGTACCGCAGGCCGCTGGTCAGCTCCGCGAGCCGGCCGACCCGCACCGTCAGGCCGGTTTCCTCGCGGACCTCGCGGACGACCGTGTCCTGGAAGCGCTCGCCGCGCTTGGCGAACCCGCTGGGGAATCCCCACTGCGTGTCGTCCGGCCAGAACCGGTGCCGCAGCAGCAGCACCCGGCCGTCCGCGGCCCGGACGATCCCGGTGACCCCGACGCCGAACCGCGCGTTCAGCCGCCAGGCCAGCCACCCCTGCAACGGCCCGGCGGCCCGCCAGGCGCGGACAAGCTGGTCAGCAAGCACCCGTCCACTATGCCCCGGCGCGGTGGTCGTCGCGTCGGCCGGCCGGGCGAAATCACGTTGCCAGGCCGGCCGTCCGCCAGGTACGGTCCGGCGGTGGGACATGTTGAGGTGGCGCACGTCAGCCACGTTCTTCCTGACGGCCGGGTGCTGCTCGACGACGCCTCCTTCAAGATCCCCGACGGCGCCACCGCCGCGATCGTCGGCCCGAACGGCGCGGGCAAGACCACCCTGCTGCGGATGCTGGCCGGCGACGTGGCGCCCACCGAGGGCACCGTCGCGGTCAGCGGCGGCCTCGGCGTGATGCGCCAGTTCATCGGTGGCCCGCAGGCCGCGGGCACGACCGTCCGCGACCTGCTGCTTTCCGTCTCTCCCCAACCGGTCCAAGACGCCGCGAGAAGCCTCGACGACTCCGAGCTCGAGATGATGGAGCGCGACGACGAGCGCATACAGCTGCGCTACGCGAAGGCGCTCAACGACTACGCCGAAGCCGGCGGCTACGACCAGGAAGTGCACTGGGACGAGTGCTGCGTCGCCGCCATCGGCAAGCCGTACGATGAGGTCAAGTGGCGCGAGGTCGACACCCTCTCCGGCGGCCAGCAAAAGCGCCTCGTCCTTGAGTCCCTGCTGCGCAGCGGCACGTTCACCACGCTGCTGCTCGACGAGCCTGATAACTACCTGGACGTCCCCGGCAAGCGCTGGCTCGAGGCGCAGCTGGCCAGCACGCCGAAGACGGTGCTGCTCGTCAGCCACGATCGCGAGCTGCTCAACGCCTGCGCGCAGCGCATCGTCACCGTCGAGGACGGCAAGACGTGGGTGCACGGCGGCGGCTTCAAGACCTACGCGCAGGCCAGGCGAGATCGCATCGAGCGCCTTGAGGAGCTGCGCCGCCGCTGGGACGAAGAGCACGAGAAGATCAAGGAACTCGTCCGCATGTACCGGGTCAAGGCCAGCCACAACTCCGACATGGCCTCCCGGCTGCAGGCGGCCGTCACCCGGCTGGCGAAGTTCGAGGAGATCGGCCCGCCCGAGGAACCGCCGCGCGAGCAGCACATCAAGGTGCGGCTGAAGGGCGCGCGGACCGGCCGCCGCGCCGTGATGGTGGAAGACCTCGCCGTCAATGGGACCACGCTCCCGTTCTGCAGTGAGATCTGGTACGGCGACCGGGTCGGGGTGCTCGGCGCCAACGGCAGCGGCAAGTCCACCTTCCTCCGGCTGCTCGCCGGGGAGCCGCTGCCGCACGCCGGCCGCGCGCGGCTCGGCGCGCGCGTGGTCCCCGGCATGTTCGCGCAGACCCACGCCCGCCCCGACCTGGCCGGGCGGACCCCGGTCGAGATCGTGATGACCGAGCACGCGCAGCTGATGACCGAGGCGATGAAGGCGCTCGCCCGCTACGAACTGCACAAGTGCGCGCGGCAGCCGTTCAGCACGCTGTCGGGCGGGCAGCAGGCGCGGCTGCAGATCCTGCTGCTCGAACTCGGCGGGGCGACCCTGCTGCTGCTCGACGAGCCGACCGACAACCTCGACCTGCCGTCCGCCGACGCCCTCCAGACCGGCCTCGAGGCCTACCAGGGCACGGTGCTCGCCGTCACGCACGACCGCTGGTTCGCCGACTCGTTCGACCGCTTCCTCGTGTTCGCCCGCGACGGCTCGGTCCGCGAGTCCGCGGTCCCCGTCTGGGATTGAACCTCACGATCATCCCGAACGGAACCGTGTTGCACCCGGCCCGCCATTGCCCTGGAGTACCGCGGCGGCCTGGCCCGGCCGGCCCTCGCCGCGCGCGGGCGGGATGGTAGACATGGACCCATGGCAAAGGTGAACGCTTCCGCCGAGCGCACGATCGACGCTCCCGCGGAGCGGGTTTACGGCTACCTCCGGGACATGCACAAGCACGCGCACTTCCTGCCGCCCGCGTTCTCTGACTTCCAG
>Ga0181525_10001628_pt1 | contig 18990 bp, 17 predicted proteins | sample PEATcosm2014_Bin_48_FD_121100 | JGI IMG/M metagenome (GOLD analysis project Ga0181525, IMG submission 121100) | Peatland microbial communities from MTU Mesocosm Facility, Houghton, MI, USA - PEATcosm2014_Bin06_10_metaG | ecosystem: Environmental > Terrestrial > Soil > Wetlands > Peat | place...
GGGATGATGTAGGTACCGTTGTTGAGTTCGTAGGTGATCAGGTTGGGTTTGCCGTCCCGCATCTCGTACACGCTGAACTTCTCCGGCGCGTCGGTCTTGATGTAGGTGAACTTGTCGTCGTGATAGATCGCCTCGATGTCGAAAGGCGCCTGATTAGCCTGGAAGCTGTAATCGAACTTGAGCGACAGCGGATAGGCGCTCTTGTACTCATCCACGGCCTGGGCGATGTGGGCTTCGACCGCGGCGAGCTGCTGCTTCGACTGCTCGAGTTGCGCGGCCGGCACGAACTGCGGGGGGCCGTTGGCCGCGACGATGGAGGATTGGTCAGCCGGCTCGACAATCACCTTCAGATCCGGCGTTGCCGATGTACCCGACACGTCCTGTAGTGTGAAGCTGTAAATGTTCCCTTTGTCGGTGATGAGGTTGAGATTGGAGCTGAGGCCCGGCTTCGCGGGATGCACGAAGCAGAAATTACCCACGACATCCACGACCCAGAAGTCCTTGTCCCCGGTCGCGGCTTCCATGATCTTTTCGGTCGCCGGAACTTCGATGAGCGTCGTGTACTTGAGCTTCGCATGGATCGGTACGATGTCCTGCGAGTGATACTGCACGGTGCGAGCGGAGGCATCCTGTGCAACGGCGGCAAGCGGGGCGAGTGCCAGGGCAGCGACGCCGATAATCAGTTGGAATGGACGATTCATGCGACAGCTCCTTTCGGGGTGGGAGACGATACGATGGCGCGCGTGTGGGGGCGGAAGGGAAAATCGTGGGCGAGCCTGCGCAAACCGTCGGCGATTCCATAGCGCTCGAAGTAGTCGCGCTTCTTCAGGTTGTCGCGTGCATTATTGGTCGCCATCCAGTGCGTCACCGAATCGACGTTCAGCTGAACCTTCTTGCTCGATTGCGCTTTGCGGACGAGCATCTGGCCTGGCGGGACCAATCCAGCGATGAGGTCCAGTTCCGTATCGTTCAGGTGGAACGCCTCACGGTACACATCACGATCCATCTCCGGATTGGCGAGGAAGATCTTGGTCGGGCAGCTCTCGGAGACGATGTGCGACATCCCCGACTCCTGCAGTTCCTTAATGGACTGCGTTGCCAAAACCATTGCGCCGTTCAGTTTTCTCCAGGTTTTCTGTGCCTGGACGACATAGTTGCGGATCGTCTCGTTGCGGATGAACAGCCATGCTTCGTCGAGCAGGAAGATTTTGAAGATTGCCAGCTTCTTTGGATCGGCAATTTCATTGCTGGCCCGGTGGAGCACGTAGAACAGCAACGGCTCCAGCACTTCGGGCGAATCGCCCCAGCCTGCGAAATTGAATGTCTGAAAGCGGCTGAAGGTCAGCGTGTCGTCTGTATTGTCGAAGAGAAACCCGTACTGCCCGGCGCGCGTCCAGCGGTGCAGCCGTTCCTTCAGTTCGCCGATGATGTTTACGAAATTGGAGACGGTCCGCTGTCCGCCCTCCAGCAAGTACACGCGCTCAATGGCATCCCACAGTCTGCGTTCTTCTTTGAAGTCGAGGCGGTAACGCTGGTCGTTGCCCTCGATCAGCACACGGAAGAAGCTGAAGAGAAATTGCATGTTCTCTTTGGTCGGTGCAAGCGAAAATGGATTGATCGTGAAGTCGCGCGCATCCTGGCCGACGTTCAGGTAGGAGCCGCCAAAGATCGTCGTGAGCGACTGGAAGCTACCGCCGATATCGAAGATGTAGGTCTGCGGCGTGTATTTCTGTGCGTTCTGCAGAACGAAGTTGCAGAAATAGCTTTTGCCCGAACCGGTCATTCCGAGGATGAGGGTGTGTGCCACTTCGCCGTTGTGCAGGTTCAAGAAGTATGGCGTGCTGTTGTCGGTCTCAAGCACAGCCAGGTACTCGGTGCCGAGATGCGCGTTCCGAGTTTCACCGGGCAGGATTGTAAAGAGGAAGCTGAGGTCGGCGTAATTGCTGTTCAATAGATACAGTTTCCGAAGATTCAGTGCATAGTTTCCCGGCACCGTGGCGAAGTAGGCATTGAGCTGGTTATAGGTCTCGGTGAACAGATTGCCATCTGCGTTTGTGAAAACGCTGACGAATTCGCCCACTTGGTTGCCGACCTGGGCATTGGAATCGCCATAAAGCACAATGGACAGGGAGAAATCGCCGAGCGATTGCCCGTCACCGAGCGCACGCAGGCAGTCACCAAGATTCTCGATATCGGCCTGCTTCGATTCATCGACCAGGACATCTCGCGGGTTGCTCCTGGTAGTGTCGTTTCCCAACTGGGAGACGAAACCAGTCTTCGACATATTGAAGTGCCGGCGCCGCTTGTTCACTTCCCTGCGTGCCTTGTCCGCGGGAAGTGGCGTCCACTCGGTGCAAACCATGAAGTTTGCAGAAATCTTAAGGAGCGAGTCGAGTACGAGAGGCCTCGTCTCGGTGATGGCTTCCTTCATAGTCAGCACGCGTACGAAGTGATCGCCTACTCGGAGATGATCGCGCTCGGCTTCGATCGTCGAATTGACAACTTGATAATCGAGAAACTGCGTGTTCTGCGGCTTGCCTGCAATACGCCATGCATCGTAATTGACCAGGCGGCGCAGGAATGTGAACTGGCCCTCTTGATCGAGAACGGAGATCTGGACGAAATCGGCGAGCTGCCGGGTAAATGCCTGAACGCGCTGGTCGAGCCGTGCGAGGTCGCCCTCAATTTGAGTCCGGAGAAGCGTCTTCATGCTGTTATTCGTGAACTGAGCCCGGAGCTCGCCGATGGCTCCAGCAGGATCGGAGAAGAGACGGCGGATCGCGGTGCCGACGCCCTGCTTCGACCTTGCACCTTCGAGCAACACCACATAGAAGATCTCAATCTGATAAAGACTGTCATGCTTCGATGCGAAGAAGCGGCGGCGCTGATCGACAGCGGCTTCGACCACCGGATTGTCATAGCTGGCAAAGGGAATTTCCGGCCGGTTCGATTTGAGGAGGTACTGGTAGACATGGAAGCCTGGGCCGAAAGCTTTGAGAGCTGCCTCCAGGCGCTTGACCGCATATTCCTGTTGGGCGCCGTCGAGGCTTTCGTAGTCGACACCTTGAACATCCAGAACCATGCCCAGGTCGCCCGACTTTGTAAGGAATGTTGTCTCGTTCCAAAACCCATACAGGTTGATGTGATCGTTGAGAGAGGCGGTCTCCTTCCACGGCTTGATGACCCTGTCGAGTCGGAACATCAGACCACCTCCACGCGGGGGACACCTTGCTTTGCAGCGTCATAGCGAGCCTTGTAACGCTCAGACCGGGCGAGAATCCTGAGGAACGCAGGATCGCTGCTTGTGACCCAATGACCGAAGACAAAACCGCCGATGAAAACTGCGACTCCGGCGAGAATTGAGTTGAAGAGATTGAATGCACCAACTGCGCCGACGCAGACGAAGTAAAACAGCGTGCGTTCGACGCCCAGGTAAGTGAGGGGCTTGTGCAGGCTTTTGAAGACCCGGTTGCGCCGGTGCTTCGTTGTAATCTGAATTGACATAATCCCCTCGATTGAAATTCCTCTTGATTAAAGAAACACAGTAGGAAGAAGAGGGAGATTAAACGCCCCAGAGCCAGCTCAAAACGTTGACCGCGAGGACCGCGATCCCGGTGCCGGCAGCGACGCCGGCGAGTGCTTTCTTGGCGCCGGGTTCGCCGTGAGCGAAGCCGTATCCGCCGATCACGATTGCGATCAGACTTGCAACCTTGGCGATGGTTCCGGTGAAGAGTGTTTGCAAGGCTGTGAAGCCCGTATCGAACGGAGAGCCGCTCTGAGCATGAGCAGCAATTGGGAGGAAAAGGCATACCGTGGCGATCGTGGCGGAGAGGCGCATCGACCTGCGAATTGCCTGGGCCGTCTTCTGGGGAATTGTGACTCGGATCGAGCGGGACATCGGCACCTCCATCGACTGCAATTCAGTCGGGATATGCCGCGATATTGGGCCGGATGTCGTCCGCGTGTCTAATACTTCTTAGGCATCGGGCGATGCCTTGGCGTACCCAGGGCCATCCAGGTCGGCCGCAGTTTCCGAGCCGAGACAATCCTCAGCCGACCCTTTTCTGCTGCGAGTGTCGTTCCGCTTCCTTCACGATTGCGGGCCCCTTTCTTTGTGTGACGGAAGTTTCGGAACGCAGAAATGTCCTCTTCAAATGTTTTGCTATTACGGGGACAATTCTTGACTTCGGGTTGCGCGGAAATACCACCGCGGTATCAAATGTCCAATTCACCCCTATAATCGGCCGAGTGGTAACGCCCTCTATCATCGGAGTTCCTTCGCGAATAAGACCGAAGCCCTCTCCGTTCTTTACGGCCTCTAACATCTCGTGGGGATGAGAAATGTGAGCGTGTTCTTCAAACCAAACGCCAAGGTCGGCGAGCAATTCGAGTAGTCTAGCGTGCGCTTCGGGATGCTGAGAAGGGCGGCGAAAAATGGTCAGATTTTGGGAAAGATCGGCCGCGCTCAACGCGGACTTCTTAGCAAGAGGGTGATCCGCGGGAATGCAGACGACAAGGCGGTCACGCTTGACGAGTTCTACCCGCAAATTCTCGTCTGCTACCGGCAAGCTTACGATAGCCGCGTCCAGATGATCGTGTGTTAACTCATGAAGAAGCGGGGCAGTGTTGTCCCGGGAGAGTTTGATCTTCGACGCGGGCACAAGCTCTCGTTGCAACTGAGAGGCTTTTTCGCAAATCCTTTTGTCGACAAACGGCGTACAGCCGATCCGCAGCGTTTCTGCCTCGCCTCGCTCGATGGCTTCTAAAGCAGCGATTGCCTCGCCACGCGCCTCCAGCAAATCTCTGAAAATGATCGGGAGCGCGTGACCCGTTCTTGTGATTTCGATCTTACCCGTCTTCGATCTAAGGTAAAACTTCAATTTGTAATGTTGCTGGAACTCTCGAGCTTGTCTGCTCAGAGAAGGCTCGGTGATGTTCAAAGCCTCCGCGGCCGCCCTCAGGCCCTTGTGCTCGACAATGGCGAGGAGATACTTGAGATGGCGGAACTCGGCATAGTCATCCAAGTCGGATATCTCCCCTAAAACGGGGTTAGGGCGATGCTTCCTATGTTAAAAGGTTGGATGCGAAAAATCCATTATTATTGTATATCTATGTCCTTCCATCGCCGTACTTTACGGCGAAAAGTCGGTTACTACAGGCACCATTAGAGAAAAAGTCTGGCGCCTCCAAGGCATCGGCCGGTGCCCAAAAAGCATTGGACAAGTTTTCGAAGCTTGTTCAAGATCGCTTGAAAGAGTGCCCGCTCGATCAGAGGTCACCCGCCCGCACATCCGATCCTGGGCATTCATTCGACACCTGGATCTCGCAATCAAGGGATCGTGGTTTGATCTGGGTGATTACTGGAAACTGAGGAATCTCTATGGCATCGACTACGAATGGCCTGCCCAGGAAGGCTCCCACATCTGTCACCGTTGCGCCCAAAGACAAGCTGCTCGTCAGCCAGGATGAAGCCGCGCAGCTTCTCTCGATTAGCAGGCGGTCAGTCGAGTACCTGGTAGCCTCGCGACGGCTATCAATAAGGCGCATTGGAACGCGGGCTCTCATCCCGATTGAAGATGTGCGGAGGTTCGCACGCGCCGACCATCCGGAGCCTATGGCAAGCTGAAACGCTAAGACCGATTGATTCTTAAATGCACCTGACCTGTTCGTTTACGTGTCCGACAAGATATCATCAGGCTGAAGGAATCGAATCGTCATGGCGAAGCGCGCAGTCGCGCCCCAGCGCGGCATCTTTGAGAGAGTGAAGGGCAGTGGGATCTGGTGGATTCGCTGGACCGACGCCGAAGGCCGCAAGCGCCGCGAGAAGGCGGGTAGTCACGGGGTCGCCGAAAAACTTCTGATCAGGCGCCGTGGAGAAGCTCTCGAAGGCACGAAGCTCCCGGACAACCTCCGCACGAAATCGATCACCTTCGCGGATTTGTGCAGGGATGCGATCACGCACAGCGGCGCCGAAAACAGCCGGAAGCAAACCTACGAATTAGGTTTGCGGATCGATCGGCTGTTGCCGGTTTTCGGTTGGCGCCCCGCCGACTCCATTCGCAGGAACGAAATCGTCTCCTGGCTTGCCGAGCAGGCCAATGAAAGGGACTGGGCTCCGACGACTCGAAATCGCTGGCAGGCGACCTTCTCTCTCGTCTTCCGGGTCGGTATGGACAATGAGAAGATCGAACGAAATCCAGCTGCTCGGATTCGACGCCGAACCGAGGGTGGCGGGCGCGTCCGGTTTCTTTCGGATGCAGAAGAGAAGCACCTTCAAGCGGCAATCATGCGCCGCTTTCCCGAATTCCTCCCCCATTTCCTGCTTTCGGTCCATACCGGTATGCGCATGGGAGAGCAGTATGGTCTGTTGTGGAACCAGATCGACTTCGACCGTCGGCAACTCCACCTGTTGCGCACCAAGAACGGCGATCCGCGAACCATTCCCCTGAATGCTGTCGCCGTCAGAGCACTGACAGATATGAGGGGCGAGCCGGAGCCGGCGGGAACCGAGCCGGTTTTTCCCTCGGTGCGCACCGGGGATGCCCTGCAAGGTTCGCGCGGGTGGTTCTCGACCGCTCTCGAGGAGGCGAAAATCGCCGACTATACGTGGCATTGTAACCGTCACACTTTCGCCAGTAGACTGGTAATGGCCGGGGTAGACCTGCGGACGGTTGCGGAACTGCTCGGGCACAGGACGCTGCAGATGGTCATGCGCTACTCACATCTCGCTCCGGAACACCAGGCGTCGGCGGTCGATCGCCTGGTCAATTTTCGGGGACAGAACGGACACCAGAACGGACACCAAGGCGTCAGACGTGAAAATTGTAAGAACACCCAAACACGCAAACAGTTGAAAATAAGGTAGTTAAGTAGCGGAGAGGTGGCAGAGCCCGGTTGAATGCACCTGACTCGAAATCAGGCATACTCGCAAGGGTATCGGGGGTTCGAATCCCTCCCTCTCCGCCAGGTCTTACGTGCAATTGATTGAGACCACGGCTTACCTGAACCGCATCGCGACTGCCGTACCCGAGCACGATGTGCATGACGCCTTCGCCGTCTTCGCGGAGCAGATGCTCGCCGACCCGCGATTGCGCACGGTCTTCCGCCGCATGGTGAGTCGCGCCAACATCGCGCACCGCTATTCGTTCCTCGATCCACAGAAAGGTTCCGGCCCATTCTCGTCGCATGATGCGCATGAGTTTTATCGTCGCGGCAACTTTCCCAACACCGCACGGCGTATGGAGCTGTTTGAGCAGAACGCTCCGGTGCTGATGAGGAAGGCCGTGGACCAGCTTGCGCTCAATGAGGAGGAACGGTCCGGTATCACGCATGTGCTGGTGACCTGCTGCACGGGGTTTTATGCGCCGGGGCTGGACTTTGAGATCGTCGACCACCTGGGGCTTTCGGCGGGCGTGGAGCGCACGATGGTTGGATTCATGGGGTGCTATGCCGCGATGAATGCGCTGAAGCTGGCGCGACACATTGTGCGCTCAGAACCGAAGGCGGGCGTGCTGATGCTGAATCTTGAGCTGTGTACGCTGCACTTTCAGGAGTCGCAGGAGCTGGAGCAGGTGCTCTCGTTTCTGGTGTTTGCCGATGGCGCGGCGGCGAGCCTGATTACCGCGCGCGAGCAGGGGTTCGCGCTCGACAGCTTCAAGGCGGTGATGGTGCCCGAGACGAGAGGGCTGATTACCTGGAAAATCCGCGGTCTGGGATTTGACATGCTGCTCTCCGGGCAGGTGCCAGCGGAGTTGGGCCGCGCGCTGCATGAGGGCGGATTGATGGCCGAGGGCGATGGCATCGACCTGTGGGCAGTGCATCCCGGCGGACGATCGATTCTGGATGCGGTGGAGAAGGGGCTGGAACTGCCACCCGATGCACTGGCGGCGTCGCGCGAGGTGCTGTCGTCGTTCGGCAACATGTCGTCGGCGACGGTGATGTTTGTGCTGCAGCGGATGATGCAGCAGGCGCAGCCAGGCCGGCGCGGATGCGCGATGTCGTTTGGCCCCGGGCTGACAGCGGAGACGATGCGCTTCCATGCGGTCTAGTGCGGAGAGTGAGGCCCGTGTCGGCGGGGGCGGTCCGGCTGCGGCTTGGCTTGGCCGGCGCGGACGGATGTCGATTGTGGCGAGCTGCTCTCGCTGTCGCTTAACCCCTGGCCCAACTCATCACGTCTAACCATCTGAGAGCGAATCATGCCAACTTCAACGCTGCCAGCACCCAAAATCGCCGGTTCCAGATTCAAAACGATTCTCTGGATCTCTCTCGGTCTGACCGCGCTCTTTGTCTTCATTACCTCAGAAGTTCTTCTCGTCACCGATTACCCCATGTACCATGCTTACCGGCTCCGGGTCATTGCCGACCGCGATCTCCTCATCCCGCATACACTCGCTGGAATCTTCGCTCTCCTGATCGGCCCCATTAATTTCTCCTCGCGGATCCGCGAGCGTCATCTCACGCTCCATCGCGTTCTCGGCCGCATCTACGTGGTTTCCGTGTTTGTCGGTTCCTTCACGGGAATCGCTCTGGCAGCGGGCCGCCCGGGTTTGCCCGGTACTTCTATGCAGGCCGCGGCCTGGATGGTCTGCACCACCGCGGCTTTCGTCGCTGCACGCAACCGCCAAATCGCCGTGCATCGCCAGTGGATGGCGCGCTCCTATGCTGTCACCTTTACCTTTGTCTCCAGTCGTGTGCTCAACCTCTGGCCGCGTTACTGGAGCCACCTGGGCGACGTTCTCTCCGCCGTCGGCGTGATCGCCTTCACACTTGCCTCGCTGCTGATCGTGGACGTCGGCCTCAACTGGCGCGAGCTCACAACACGCCGTGATGGATCGTCGGCTGGGCCATGAGATTTTCAGGGCTTCGTCGTGAAGGCGCGTGATTCACATCCTGCCTTTGAGATTTTGGGATTGCAAAAAGTCCTGGTTCCCGAAGCTGGTCCCCTCCAGCTCCGAGCTGAGCACAGGACCGGAACCACCCAGCTGTCCAACGATCCGCATCACCGCAGGCTTCTCACCTTCCAGGACCCAAACCATCACATCTTTCGGCTCCAGGTCGAGCAGCTTCGCAATCACGCCCAGGAAGCCACCCAATTCCGGGTGGATGCGAAACACCGTCGCCTTCACGGTCTGGCCTGCCCTTTGAAACGGTTGCTCGCCCTCCGGCGAAATCAGGATCCGAATCAATCGCCCGCCGAAGACTGGCGCCAGTATCCCCACCCGAAACGGCGCCGTATTGGGCGACACATTCAGCAGCAACGTTCCGACGAACCCATTCGCCAGGTCATCCGGCAGGTCGATGTGCTCGCTCTCGACATGGATCTTGCCATTCTTGTCCGCGGTGCGGCTGGTCGCGACGCCGGTAGCGGCTTCCACCGCGAAGTCGACGGGCTTTCGAAAGAACGGCCCTTGCTGTATGTGATGGTTGCGTACCAACCGAAACGCGCCCTGCTGCCTGTATGTCGTCGTCTCATCGTCAATCGACCCGTCCACAAAGCGATAGGTCAGGCGCATCGTCACTTCATCGCCCTGCACGTCCTCCGTAAACTCAACTCGGGCGATGATTCTTCCAGTCTCGGTGCGCGCCACCATGAACTCGTGCCTCGGGAGTTGGATATGCCTTACTGGAATTCGTTCTGCCGGCGCCGCGGTGCCCAACGTTGTTGCCCAAAAAGCGGCCGCCAGGAAATCGTTCCGCGTCATCAAATACCTCGCTCTAACACCTTAGACGCCTTCCGATCCCTCGATGAACCCGGCACGTGCTCACCTCGGCAACTGCATCCGTCGATCCCTCTTTACCAACTCCAAAAGGACGATTTGTACAGGATGAAGTACCGAACGGTTTTCTGAACGTCTACCAGAGATGGAGTCCTCTGGAAATTCAGAGGATATCCGGTAAACTGGGAGGGAACGCTTTGCGGGACAAAGTACTGATCCTCGGTGGTGGAGTGGCAGGCTGTGCGGCTTCGATCGCGCTCGCTCGAAAGGGGCGAAGCGTCACGCTGATCGAACGCGAGCCAACACCGCGCCATAAGGTCTGCGGGGAGTTCCTGAGCGGTGAGGCCCTTGAGGATCTGCATGCTCTCGGCATCGACGTGGCCTCGCTTGGCGCGGTGCCCATCGACTATGTTCGCCTCGCCGCCGCCAGGCGCGCCGCTGAGGCGCCCTTGCCGTTCCCAGCGAAGTCGCTCACCCGCAGGGCGCTCGATACAGCGCTCATCGCCGCCGCCGTCGCCTCTGGAGTCTGCGTGGAGCGTGGTCGCAGCGTGCAGTCGCTCGGCCGCGCGACCGCGAACCTCTGGCAGGCTACGCTCGACGACGGCACTGCCCGTGAAGCCCCAACCGTCTTTCTCGCCACGGGCAAACACGATCTTCGCGGCCACGGTCGCCCCAAGGACCCTCAGCAATGGATCGGCTTCAAGATGTATTACCGACTGTCTGCCGCGCAGACTGCCGAGCTGGCGGACGCCTCGGAGTTGACGTTGTATTCCGGGGGCTACGGTGGTATCCAACCAGTGGAAGACGGCATTACGAATTTCTGCTGTGTGGTACAAAGGCGGTATTTTGCACGTGCGGGTCTTCGCTGGGCGGGCCTTCTTGCAAAGATGCAGCAGGACTGTCCCCACCTTGCGATGCGGCTGGAGGGCGCGGAACCGCTGCTCGACAAACCGATCACCATCACTCATATCCCGTACGGTTACCTCCGTCGCTCAACCGAGGACGGGCTGTACTGCATCGGCGATCAGGCAGCCGTCATCCCCTCGTTCACCGGCGACGGGATATCGATCGCGCTGCATACAGCCCGTCGTGCCGCCGCTGCCTGTCTGGCCGGGGAACCGGCGCCCGTTTTTCAGTCAAAACTGCGCTCCGCTATGCTGCCGCAGATGCGCCTTGCCGTGCTGGCCGCCGACGGCTTAAACAACGCTCTTGCGCGCGCTGTATTGCCGTTTTGCCTCAGGGTCTGGCCCGGCGTGATGCGCGTGACGGCCAGAGTGACACGCGTCGCACAGCACGCTGCTGTTGCTCCCCAGGTGTTCGCCAACTGAAATTGAGCCACGGCAACATTCTCGGTAGTCAAAACTTTTCAGGGGAGATGCAATGAAATCCGTCGCAGTCGTAGCCCTCGCTGCCATACTCGCTCCAGCCGCACTCGCCCAGCATCAGACCTTCGCCGTCAATCCCGATGCCAGCGAGGTCAGGATGACGCTGAATACGACCCACGAGGTCGTCAACGGCACGTTTCACATTCAATCCGGATCGATTGAGTTTGACCGCAGCAATTCCCGGATGTCGGGTTCGGTGGCCGTGCTCGCCGGCAGTGGCAAGACCGGCAATGGCAGTCGCGACAAGAAGATGAACAAGGACATCCTCGAGGTCGATCAGCACGCAACCGTTTCCTTTGAGCCGAAGACCTATACCGGCGCAATCGCTCCTTCAGGCGACTCAACCATCCAGGTAACTGGTATCTTCACTCTCCTCGACGCGCCTCACGAGATCACCATCCCCATGCTTGTCCATGTTGAAGGTACAACCGCAACGGTGAAGGCTCGTTTTACCGTGCCTTACATCCAATGGGGATTGAAGGATCCGAGTTTTATGTTCTGGAAAGCGGACAAGGACGTCGCGATTGACCTCTTTCTCAACGGCCGGCTTTCACAATAGAGAACCGGCCGGCGCTCTTCCATCATTGCGGTGATCCAGCGAATCAAACTGTAACGACGCGACCACTTCGACGCTACCTCTCCGCCAGCCCCGAAAACCTTCTGAGTTTCAGTTCGGCGCGAATCCGAAGGTTCAGCTCGCCGTCTTCCCCTCCGGCGGTGTCATCGCAGGCGCCAACCCCGCAGCTTCCAGCCAGTCCAAAAACGGACGCGCTGACAACCGCGTCGAAACATTTTCCTTGCGCACCACCTGCGCCTGCCAGCTCTCCAGCTGCATGCGCTCCGCCTCGGAAAGCAGCTTTGAAGTGTAGATCAGGACCGGAAGACTCGCAGTCCGCGCATTCGATCGTAACTGCCGCAGCACCTCGAACCCGCTCACATCCGGCATCAGCAAATCCAATATCAGAGCATCCGGTTGATTCTCCCGCACCGTCGCCAGAGCCTTCGCGCCGTTGCTCGCCTCGTCAATCTCCAGCCACGGCCGATCCAGAATCTCGCGCAGGATGTACCGCGACACGTCGTTGTCGTCCACCAGCAGCAACCGCCGCGTTCCCGTCTGCGCCGTTAGCCGCCGCAACTCACGCAGCAGCGCATTGCGATCGACGGGCTTCGACAGAAACACATGCGCGCCGCGGTCCATCGCCGCCTGTGACTCCTCGTAAATGCTGGTCACCACAATCGGCAGCTCCGGCAGCCGCTCCTTCAGCCGAGCCAGAAATCCCCACGCCAGATCGTCGCCAATATAAACATCCGATACCACAGCCGCTGGCGTGTGCCGCGCCGTCCAGACCTCGGCCTGCGCCACATTGCCCGCAAGGATCGGCTGGAACTCCGTGTTGCGCAGATACGACTCCACCACGCGCGCCGTTTCCGGATTGTCCTCGAGGACCAGAATCGGTGTCCGGTGAAATTCCGGCGCAGGCAGGTTGTCCGCATTCTCCGCGCCCACCGCCTCGCCTACATACACCGCGGGAATCCGCACGTAGAACGTTGATCCATGGCTCTCCCGAGTCTGGTCCGGCTCGCTCTCCAGCCACATGCTGCCGCCCAGCAGCATCGCCAGATTCCGGCACAGCGGCAATCCCAGCCCCGTGCCGCGATGCCGCTCCTGCAGCGGATTCTCAATCTGGCTGAATTCCCGGAACACCGTTTCGTGATGCTCCTTTGGAATACCAATGCCCGTGTCCGCCACCGAAAAAAGAATATTGCCGTCGTCCTCGGCCCGCGCTGAAACCAGCACGTGCCCCATCGGCGTGAACTTCAATGCATTCGAAATCAGATTCCTCAGGATCTGCGAGACCTTTCCCTCGTCCGTGTGCAGAGCCGGCAGCTCTCCCAGATCCTCAAACGACAGCTCCACGGAATTGTTGTCCGCCAGCAACGGCTTCAGCATGCCTTTGAGCGCGCTGAACAGCTCGTGCACCTCGAACCTCTTCGGCCGGATGCGGATCTTACCCGCCTCCACTTTCGCCAGATCCAGCAGGTCATTCACCATCTCCTGCAGATCGCGCGCCGACGATTCGATGAACCGCACCTGCTTCATCTGCTCCGGAGTCAGGTCTCCGTGCAGCCTGTCCATCAGCAGCCGCGACAAAGAAATGATCGAATTCAGCGGCGTCCGGAATTCATGCGACACATTGGACAGAAACTTCGTCTTCAGCTCCGAAGCGCGCCGCAGATAATCCGCCCGCTCATCGAGCTCGGCATACAGCGCCACTACGCCGCGATTCGTATCCTCCAGCTCGCGATTCAGCAGCTCCAGTTCTTCCTGTCGCGCCCTCAGTTCCTGGAAGGTCTTCAGCAGCTCCTGGTTCTGCTGCTCGATCTCCTCATACGGGCTCTCCGGCATCCGTTCCAGCATCTTACGATTCAGATCGCGCGCCGTCCGTGTCGTCATCGCGCTCTGCCGCGGAAGATGTTTCACCATCCGGACGGTGGTGCCGTGCGCAGTCGTTTCAATCGCGAAATCATCCATCAGCCGCTTCGTGCCGATGATGCCCATCCCCAGGCCAGTTTCGGATTTATATCGCCCGGCAAAAATCTCATCCAGGCTCGTGATGCCCGGGCCGCTGTCGGTCACCGTGACTTCGAGCCGTTGCGGCCCCTCCAGCTCCACCGAGAAGATCACCTCGCCATTGCGCGCGTAACGAAAAGCATTGCGCGCAATCTCCGACGTCGCCGTAGCCAGTCGAATCTGATCCTGATTGTCCAGCCCCAGCTCCGCCGCCACTTCCCGCGCGCGCTGCCGAGCCTGTACCACGTCGCGCTCGGTGCGCAGGCCGACATGAAAGATCGTGATCGCCATACGTTCAGGCTGCCGCCTTCACCACCACCACACTGGCATCATCGCGCTGTCGACGGAAATCCCGCAACAGCGCACCTCCAATCACCGCCGGATGCTTCACCATCAGCCCCGCATACTTCCCCAAATCCCACCGTGACTGCAGCCCGTCGGAATGCAAGACCAGCACTCCATCCGCCGGCCAATCCGCTTGAAATTCCTGAATCCGCGAAATCGTCATCCCCAGCGTTCCGTTATGCGAAACCAAACTCCGGCTCGTGCCGCCCGACAGAACCACCGCCGAGATATTGCCCACCCCCGCATACCGCAGCTTCTGCTCCTTTGGCCGAATCTCCGCGATGGCCGCCACCGCTCCGCGCGTCTTGCGCAACGCGTCGTGCACGTGACTCAGAATGTCCGCCGGTCCCAGCTCTGCCCGTTCATGAAACGTCGCAATCGCTTCCTGCGCCGCGTCCGCTGCGTCGATGCCGTGGCCCAAACCATCCACCAGCAGCGCCATCATGCGTTCCCTCGTCTGATGAAACGTCCATCCGTCTCCGCAGAAGCGTTCGCCGGGGTAGGGAACAGCCAGCCCCGCAATCTGCAGCTTGTCGCGTGTGGGTTCTTTGCCCAGTTCCATCAGAACGATGGTCCCGCCCTTGCCTGTGAAAATCTCCAGCGCCGTGGACTTCCGCTTTATCGCCCCCAGACCGCCGCCCATCGTCCCCGCCGTTGAATACCCGTCGCTCATCGCCTTCGCCATATTGGCGATGCCCGGCCCCTTGTCCATCGCCAATATGCGCGCCAGCGCTGTGTGTCCCTCTTTCATCCCCGCAATCAGCACCTGGCCGCCGCCCCCGTGCACCAGCACGTTCCTTGAGGACTCCGTCGCCAGCAACGCGAACTCGCCGCACTGTGTCTCGTCGAAGCCCAGCCGTTGCGCCGCCAGCAGCGCGACGCGGCGCACTTCTCCTACCGAACTTGTATCGGTGACTGCTACGAATTCTGTGAAGGCCGTTTCCATCGCGGCGAAAGTGTATCCATCACTGCTACGTAATCGTTGAGAACAACTATTTCCAGCGCACAACCGTGACCCTGGTGCCTTTTCCCGGCGCTGAGTCGATGGAAAACTCATTCACCAGCCGCTTGCTCCCGCCCAGTCCGAACCCCATCCCCGATCCGGTCGTAAACCCGTCCTTCAGCGCCAACTCGATGTCCGGAATCCCGGGACCCTGATCCTCAAAGATCAGCTTCAGTCCCACCCTGGCGCCGTTCGCAATCTGTTCGATGCACATTTGGCCGCCCTTGCCGTGATCGAGCGCGTTCCTCGCCAGCTCGCTCGCCGCCGTCACCAGCTTGGTCTGGTCCACCAGCCCAAAATGCAGCTCGATCGCCCATTGCCGCACCTTCTGCCGGGCAAAAACCACATCGTTCGACGTCTTCAGCGGCAGCGTTTCACGCCTGGGCTCGGTCATCGTCGCTTCCTGACCCGAATCCGGCGCCCGGCCCAAAGAGCAGCTCCATCCCCGCTTCCACGCTCAGCGCGGTTCGTACGCCGGGCAATGACATGCCCAGCTCCACCAGCGTGATCGCCACCGCCGGCTGCATCCCCACCACCACGGTCTCCGCACCCAGCACCCGCGACATGCCCGCGATGTTGGCCAGCATCCTCCCGATAAAAGAGTCCACAATCTCCAGCGACGAAATATCGATCAGCACCCCCGTCGATCCCCAATCCGAGATCCGCTGCGTCACGTCGTCCTGCAGCTGCATCGCCAGCTTGTCGTGCATGTCCACCTGAATCGTGATGAGCAGCAGCGAGCCCATCCGCAGAACCGGAATGCGTTCCATCTAGCCCTCCTGCCTGTTCATCGGCCCAGGCAGGATGGGATTGGCCGCAGTTCCCGCAGTGCCGGATTTCCGCACCACCATGCGTCCGCTCCGATCCAGAGCCAGCGCAAACGCGTCCGACAGCTTCGCCTTCGTGATCACGTCTTCCAGATTGATACCCAGATGCACAATGGTCTGCGCGATCTGCGGCCGCACGCCGCTGATGATGCACTCGGCGCCCATCAGCCGCGCTGCCGTGATCGTCTTCAGCAGATGCTGCGCTACCAGGGTGTCGACGGTCGGTACGCCCGTGATGTCGATGATCGCGTACTTCGAATTCGTGGCCACCACCGTCTGCAGCAGGTTCTCCATCACCACCTGCGTCCGGGCGCTGTCCAGCGTCCCGATAATCGGCAGCGCCAGAATCCCGTCCCACAGCTTCACCACCGGCGTCGATAGCTCCATCAGCTCTTGTTGCTGCCGCGCAATCAGTTCCTCGCGCGTCGTCATGTAAGCCTCGGTCGTCTGCAGCGCCAGGCCGTCCAGCAACTCCGTCGCCGCCCACACCGTCTCGAACACCTTGTCCTGATTCTTGCCGAGGTCGCGCCGGATCGCGCCAAACAGCGGCTGCTTCAGCGACAGCACAAACGTCGCTACCTCCCGCGGCGAGAATCCCTGCCGCGCCCGCGACGCCGAGATTTCCTCGATCAGCTCCCGCGCCGCGCGCCAGCCGCTCGCCGACGTATCGGTTCCGCTGGTCTTCACCCCGGCCACGATGGCAGTCAGCAATCCGCGACGCTGCTCGTCCAGTTCCGTCCTGCTGATCAGATCCGATCGCTGCACCGACGTGCTCATGTCCCGGATCCACTCCGTGAGGATCTGGTCCTCGTTCCGGGAAATGATCTCCGCTAAATCGCTCATCCAATCCCTCCCCCGGCTGCGCGTCGGGCAAATTCCTTCTGTCTGCAATCCCAAACTATACAGACAGCCTGAGGCACAGAATCAATAAACGATGAGACAGGTCGCCTGCGGGTTGCCACGACCCGAAATTTCGTCGAGTGGGGAAGCCCGAACCCAGCACCGGCTTCTGTCAGGCTGACCGCGCCAGCCCGCCCAGCGCCTCCTTCAACTGCATCAGGCCGTCCTGCTTCGATACAAATGCGGTCACCTTGAAAAGCCGGCAGATCTCCCGCTGCTCTTCCCCCAAAACCGTCCACACAATGAGCGGAATTCCGGCCAACTGCGGCTTGCTATGCCACAAACGCATCAGCTCGAACCCGCTCTCGTATCCGAGATCGAGGTCCAGGATGATCGCGTCTGGCAGCGTGTGCTCCCCCTCCAGCCCTTTTTCCAGGAAAACTCTCGCGGCCATCGCCGACGACCGCGCCTCCAGGTCGGTGATCCCCACCGACCGAGCCGCTTCGGTCGCCATTCGCAAATCGTTTGGCTGATCCTCAACCACCAGCAAACGTCTCATGTGGCCCCCTTTTCCGCGTCCTGTCCGGTGAAGTAAGCGAAGTTTACAGTGACTCCGTAACCTTCGTAAACCTCATGGGCACACATCGGCGTCGAAATTTGCCCGAAGCAATCTCAGACGGAGGACGGAGTAGGGAAGTTTCACTAAAAATGCAGCGCGATCTGCCCGGTCACCGTTCGCGGCGTGACATAGTGCGTCCCGCTGAAAGTCGAGAGGAAGTTATACAGCGCGTATTTATCCGTCACATTGATCGCCGTCAGCTGCGCGCTCCATTTGTATTTGTCACCGTGAAAGAGATTATCTTCTCCCAGTGCCATGTCGAACAGGCTCCGCGGCTGGATGCGCGGCGGATTGTGATCGTTATTCCCCGTGCCCGGCGCAGGAATATTGAGCAACGTTGAAACATACTGGGACGCCAGGCAGGTCGGTGGCAGCGGATGCCCCAGCGTCGCCCTCACCCCATCGCACTCGAGACCGGCCTCGAACTCCTCATCCGCGTCCAGCCCACTCAGATCCACCGCCGGCTGCCCGCCCAGCGTCGTCGACGTTGCCGCGCACGCGCTGTTCGGGTCGTTCGACAGCGGGTTATAGCACGGAGCCGCGCCCGCCACCTCGCCCGAGTCGAACCGCCAGTTCAGGCTGTACCACGGGCTGTGCTTGCCCGGAATCTGATATTGAAAATGCGTCGTCTCGTTGTACCGCTCGTCGTGGTCGATGCGGAACGGCAGCCCCGTCTGTCCCACCGTCGCACCCGCCCCGCCCACCTGCGGCGGAAAAAACCGCGCCGCCACCGACGACATCACCACATACCCGCTGAATCCCTTTACCGGCGTCACATTCGCGCGCAGCGCAAATCCAGGAATCTTAGAATTGTGCCACTCGATCGGAAACGTGATCGGCGTATTGCCCAGCACGCTGAAGTCGTAAGCGTTGTCGGTGTACTTCCAGATGTACTCGCCGCTCACGACAAAATGCCGCCCCGCCGCCTGCTGCAGGCCCGCGTGATACTCGTTGCGATACCCTGGCGACAGCGCCCCCGAATTCCCGGCCTGGCAAAGCAGCAGGGGATTCACCACCGCGTTTAAACATCCACGGCTCGCCAGCACCAGATTCTCGTTGAACGGCGTCTCCAGCGTCCGCGCATACGACGCGCGCAGCACCGTGTTCGTCTTCTTGATGCTGTAGGACCCGCCCAGCCGCGGCTCCGCCTGCCCCGCCGTCGCCAGCCCGTTGTACAGGTCCCCACGAATGCCCACGTTGAACAGCCAGTTGCCCGCTGCGATCTGATCCTCGGCGTACAGCGCCAGCTCCTTCACATCTGTGTTCCCGGGAAAGTCGTAATACTTCCCGCCCCGCGTCAGGTCGTACGGATACAGCGTCGTGCACGGCGCCGCCACCGGCACGTTCCCCGCCATGCATCCCAACAAATTCAGATACGTCGGCGACACAATCCCCAGCGCGTCGCTTTCACTCAGCAACGTCTGCTCGTACATCGCTCCGAACTTCATGCTGTTCGGGCCCTTCACATACGAAATGTCCGTGTGCGCCCCAATGTTGGCCAGGCTGCGGTCCTGGCCGATGCTCTGTTGCTGCACCGGCCCCAGGTCCGCCAGCGGATCCCGGCTCGGGTAGTAGTGGTAATTGTCCTTCCTGAAATAGGCGCCAATATTCCACACCGACGCCTGCGTCAGCACCCGCGTGTAGCTCGGCGAAATATCAATCGTCCCGATCTTCGACTTCTGA
>Ga0181525_10001629_pt1 | contig 18986 bp, 17 predicted proteins | sample PEATcosm2014_Bin_48_FD_121100 | JGI IMG/M metagenome (GOLD analysis project Ga0181525, IMG submission 121100) | Peatland microbial communities from MTU Mesocosm Facility, Houghton, MI, USA - PEATcosm2014_Bin06_10_metaG | ecosystem: Environmental > Terrestrial > Soil > Wetlands > Peat | place...
CCGGGGACGTGGATGGGGGCGCTGAGCTGGGCCGGGCTGCCGGAGATGACGAGGAGCTGGTGGGCGAGGCGGCAGGCTTCGAGCGGGTCGTGGGTGATGAGGAGGACGGTGCAGTCGGCCAAAAGTTCGGCGGCGAGGTCTTGGATGCGGGCGCGGGTGATGGCGTCCAGGGCGGAGAAGGGCTCGTCCATGAGGACGATGGGGCGTTGCTCGTAGAGGGTGCGGGCGATGGCGATGCGTTGGCGTTCGCCGCCGGAGAGTTCGGACGGTAAGGCGCGGGCGCGGGCGGCGAGGCCGACGCGGGCCAGGAGGTGGTTCGCCAGGGCGGGGTTTTTGCGCTCGCCGCGCAGGGTGGCGCCGAGCATGACGTTGTCCAGCGCGCGGGCCCAGGGGAGGAGCAGGTCTTGCTGGCCCATATAGGCGATGCGGTGGGCGATGGGCTGGCCGTCCGTGGCGGTAACGGTGCCGGAGGCGGGGGGCTCTAAGCCCGCGATGATGCGCAGGAGGCTGGTTTTACCGGCGCCGCTCGGCCCCAGCAGGGCGGTGAGGCGCTGCGGGGGGATGGTGAGGGTGAGGTTTTCGAACAGCTTTTGGCCGCCGAAATGCAGGGTTAGGCCCTGCACCAGGATGCCGGGAGGGGACATTTAGGCGCTGATTTCGACCGCGTAGCTGCTGAGGGGGAGCGCGGTTTTGATCAGGCCGGTGCGGGCCATGAAGTCGCGGTAGGTGGTGTAGCGGGCGGTGTCCAGATGCGCGGGGTGTTGGGCGAAGTACGGGGGGAGTGCGGCCCAGGAGGCTTTGTCCAGGGCGTCGTTGAGGGAGGGTTGGTCCTGGACGAATTTTGCCAGCATGGCTTGAGGGTTTTTGGCCAGGTACTGCGCGCCTTCCTGGACTGCGGCGAGGAATTTGGGCAGCGCCGGGTTGGTGAGGGCGTTGGCGTTGGAGAGGAGGATGAGTTCGTCGGAGGGCGGGACGCCGTAGTCTTCCGGCAGGAAGATGACGGGGTTCAGGCCGGATTGGGCGAGCTGGATGTCTTCATACGTGCGGTAGGTGCCGATGACGGCGTCGACCTCATGGCTCATCAGGGAGGTGACGAGGGCGAAGTTGACGTTGATCAGGGTGACGTCGGTGAGCGACAGGCCGACATGGGTGAGCATGGTGGCGATCAGGGCTTCTTCAACGCCGGCCACGGAGTAGCCGATTTTTTTACCCTTGAGGTCCGTGAGGTGGGTGATGCCTCGGCCGCCAAGGGCGGTGAGGGTGGAAAGCGGCTTGTTGATGAGGGTGCCGGTGCGGCGCACGGGCAGGCCCTGGTCCACCAGGAGGTAGAGTTCAGTTTGGTAGCTGAGCGCCACGTCGGCCTTGCCCGCCGCCAGGAGGCGCGGGGGGAGGTCGGGGTCCGTGGGGGCGACGAGGGTGACGGCCAGGCCCGCGCGGTCGAACGCGCCGATATAGCGGGCGGTGAAGAGGGGGGCGTGGTCGGGGTTGACGAACCAGTCCAGCAGGACGGTGAAGGGGGTGGCCGCACGGGCAGCGGCGGGGGTGACGGCCAGGGCGGCGGCGGTGGTGAGGAGGGTTCGGCGGCGGAGGTTCATTGGGCGGCTCCCTTCGCTGGTACTAACCAGACAGGTTCAGCGGGTGTGATCTCAGCCTGCGAAATGCAGGCACCCCGGCGGGCGTAGCTTTTTAGGAAATCTGGGCTGGCGTCAAGCGGATGCGTTGGCAGAGCAGGGCGATGAAGGCGATGGGCACCAGGGGGTCGAGCGGCAGATGGAGCTGGGTGCGTAGGGCCAAAGTGAGGAGCGGGAGGGCGAACAGCGCGGCCAGGGCGGATTTTTCCCAGGGGAGGAAGCCGGTGCGCTGGGCTTCCAGGGCCAGGAAGAGGATGGCGAGGCCGGTGAGGGCGTAGTCGTAGTCCAGCATGACGGAGCAGAGGAGCGGGAAGCTGGCGGCGAGGACGGCGGCGCGGATGTTGGGCGTGGCGCGGCTTGCGGCGAAGATGAGGGAAAGGGCGGCGAAGAGGGCGGTGAGGGTTTGGGCGGCGTCGGCCAGGGGCAGGCTGCCGCCGAGGAGGCGGAGGGCGGAGAACGGCGTGACCTGGATGGCGTAGGAGAAGCCGCCATGGCGGAACGCCCAGGCGGCGTGGGGGACGGCGATGGTGAAGTAGTCGATCCAAGGCTGCCAGCCGTAGAGGACGGCGGCAGCGAGGCAGAGCGTGGCGGCGGAAAGGGCGGCGGTGAGGATGGCACGCCATTGCAGGCCGGCGAGGAGCAGGATGCCCACCGGGAGCAGGAAATGGGGCTTGTAGCACAGGCCGCCGAAAAAGAGGCCCGCGAGGTACGGGCGGCGCTCCAGATGGAGCAGGCCGAAGGCGAGCAGGGCGGTGGAGAGGAAAGCGTTTTCACCCACGGCGGCGTTTTTGATCACGGGCAAGTAGGCGAGGATGGGCCAGAGGAGCTGCCAGCGCCCGGCGATGCGGCGCAGGGCGGCGAGGAGGAAGGCGAAGGTGAGGGTGATCCAGGTGAAAAAGGCGGGGTAGAAGCCGAGATAGGCGAGCGGGGCGCAGAGGAGCCAGTAGACCGGGGGGTAGAAGAAACTGAAATTTACGATTTTCGGGTCGCCGGAGATACGCTGCTGCATGGCCCAGTGGAAGGGCGTGATGTGGAGCGAGTCGATGTAGGCGGAGAGCGGGATGCCGGGGGCGTAGACCAGAGCGGGCGTGCCGGCGTTCACCAGTTTTCCGGCGGCGTAGAAGCTCATGAACTCAATGGAGAAATGCGGCTCCGGCGGGAGGAACCAGCCATGGGCGCGGCAGATGGCCAGGGTGAGGCCGAGCAGGTTGGTGAGGATGAGCAGGCGTAGATAGCCGGTGACGCGCTCGGGGCTGAGCCAGACGCCGCTGCGCAGGGAGGCGAGGAGCCGGGGATATCGGGGCATGGGCGGCTTCCTTCGCGGCGGGTGGTGTTCCTTTTTCGTTGTTTTGGCGCAGCGTCAAGCGCCGGGCTGGGTGGGGTCCGTGATGCGGCCCATGAAGAGGATGTTGCCGCTTTGGTTGTCGCGGATGAGGTAGAGGAAGGGGTGGTCGGCGAGGAAGGGCACAGGCTGGGGCGGGGTTTCGTCCGGGCTGGCGGTGGCGGTTTCCATGATGACGGCGGTGGCGGCGGCGGCTTCGGTGCCGTTTTCGTCGACGTCGACCTTGGCCTGATGCAGCACGGCGCTGATGTAGAGGGGGCGGGCCGGGTCGCCGGCGACGCCGGTGAAGTTGGCGTGGGTGGGGTTGAAGGCGTTTGGCATGCCCAGGGCGGAGAGGACACTGTTTAGCCCCAGCGTGCTGGTGGTGGTGAATTTTGGCAGGGTGACGGCGACCAGGGTGATCTGGCTGTTTTGGACCCAGCGGCTGAGCTTGTCCGCCGTCAGGCCGGCCTCGATGGCGGGCAGGCCGGTCTGGGCGGTGGGCAGGATGATGACCATTGATGCGTCGTTATAACGGTAGGGCAAGGTTAGGACCTGCACGCCGTCCTCGGTGTCCAGGTAGAAATTGTCCTGTTGGTTCATCATGGCGGTGGGGACGGCGGTGCCGGGGGCAAGGTGGAAGGGTTCCTGGTCCGTGGCTGAAGGGTCGAACTGCGTGGCCCAGGCGGCCTTGAAATAGACGGCGTTGGTGAGGAGCAGGCGGGTGTCCGGCGTGAGCATGTCCGGGCTGATGAGGTTTTGGATTTTGTTTTGGGTTTGATCGGCGATCCAGCCGTTGATGCGGGTGCTGGCGGCGGCGGGGGCGGTGAAGTCGAGCGGGGTCAGGTCCGCGCCGAAGCTGGTTTTTAAGGCGGCGAGGAAGCTCGGGCTGAAGCGGTAGGAGTCAGCACCCCAGATTGCGTTGGCGGCGTTGAATTTGAAGCCGTCGGCTTGCGTATCGCCAAGGAGGTGCTGCTGCGGCAGGGCGCGCAGGTAAGCGGCTTGCAGGGCCGGGCCGGGGGTGTTGGGGGCGAATTGGTCCAGGTGCAGGACGTGGGCGATTTGCGTTGCCGTGCCGCCTTTGGCCCCGGCGTAAACCATGCCGATGGCAGTGGCGATGCTGTAAGGGGAGAAAAACAGGTTGCCGGGCTGAGCCGCGAGTTTGCCGTAGAGAGCGACCGAGAAGGCGGTTTCGGCCTGGGGCAGGCTGGGCGCTGCGGGTGCCGGGCGGGCGAGCAGGAGGCTCGGCAGCAGGCCGGCCAGGATGATGGTTTTTTTCACGAAAATCGCCTTCCGTTTGGAGGATCGTTCAAGCGGTATGGCTTTGACGATCATCCAAAGTTTGCCGGTTGGCAAATCACGTTACGCCGCCCTCACGGGGGGAAACGGTGCGGGCAGTTCTCCGCCTGCTGCCCGCTTGCTCCGGGTTACTCAGACAGGCTGGAAAGGGCGGAGCTGGTCTCCTGCTGCGCGGCGGAAATGTTGGACTGGCTGAGGTCCATCAGCGCGTTGGAGATATGGCTGATCGCCGGGTCGCTGTCAGGCTGGTCCCCCTGCGTGGCGGGGACGGTGCGGTCCAGCAGCCGGGTCTCCGCCATTTCCAGCGCCTGCTGGGCGGCGCCAGTGCGGTGGCTCGACAGGTCGCTTTGCGCCGCTTGCAGATACTGCGCCGGAGGGGCGTTGTCGCCCAGGTTCACGGGGACGGGCAGTGGCGGGGCGATGGTGGATTGGGTGTCCGACGAGGTGATGTTGCTGGCTGCCTGATGGGGCGGCGCCATGGGCTGGCCCATGGTGCTGGCCTGCGCCAGCGCCGGGCCGGCGAGCAGGGAAAGCCCCGCAGCAAGAACAACAATAGAAACAGTTTCGCGTTTCACGATTACCTTCTCCTCTTGAAAGCTGAAACCGTGAGTGAAGGTGGGGGGAGCGCGTGAAAAGCGCATGGCGGGGAAGTGAGGCTTTGGACAGGCCAAAACCGGCGGTGAGTCAGGGCGGATAGCCGAAGCGGGTGAGGAAGGGGGTGAAAATATCCGTCATGATGGCTTGGGTTTCTGGGGCGAGGCTGCGCCATTTGCCGCTTTTGGTGTCGCCGATATGCGGGGCGAGGATCTGGGTGACGCGGTCCATGTCGAAGGACCAGACGGTGGCGAGGCGCTCGGGCGGGAGGCTGGGCAGGGTTTGGGCGAAGGCGCGCACGGCGGCGCTGCTGTAACGGGCGAAGATGGCGGAGCGCAGTGGCGGGGCGAGAGGCAGGTCGAGGGTTTGCGCGAGGGTGGCGAGGGCGGATTCGTCTTCGAAAAAGCGGTCCTCGTAGCGTAATACGGGCATGGAGGGCACGGCCAGGGCGAGCATGCGTTCGCAGTCCACGCGCAGCCAGGCGGCGGCTTTGATCAGCGGAGCGTTAAAGCGCTGGGCCATGGAGAGGCTGGCGTCGCGCGGGTCGCGGATGCTGAGGATGATTTGCGCCTGGGCGGCGGTCAGCCAGGAGATGAGTTCCGGGCTGGGTTGATGGGATTTGACGATGAGGTGGCGGCCGGCCTCAGAGGGGATGCCCTCCAGGTTGTCGGTGAAGAGGGAGAAGATTTGGGGCTCGCCGTGGGTGGCGATCATCAGCTCCCGGACGGCGTTGAAGACCCAGGTGGAGGCGCTGCTGTGCAGGCCGATGGTCGCGATGACCCTGGGCGGCGGCGCCATTTAGATTTGCCCGATGAGAATCGCCAGACCGATGGCGAGACCGGCGTCGCGGTTGGATTTGAACAGGTTTAGGCAGAGCGGCTGGTTGTTGACGTCCAGCAGGAGAATCTGGCGGGCGAGCATGGCGGCGGGGAGCGCCAGGAGGACCAGGCCGATGGCGTTGAGGTGCGACATCGCCATGGCCGTGCCGATGAGCAGGATGGCGCCGGTGTAGCAGACGGTGAGCAGGGTTTTGGTGTTGTGCTCGAACAGGCGGGCGGTGGATTTGACGCCGATGAGGGCGTCGTCCTCGCGGTCCTGGTGGGCGTAGATGGTGTCGTAGCCGATGATCCAGAGGATGGTGCCAAGGTAGAGCGGCAGAGCGGGCCAGGCGAGGTGGCCGCTGGCGGCGGCGTAGCCCATGGGGGCGGCCCAGCCGAAGGTGATGCCGAGCACCACCTGCGGCCACCAGGTGACGCGCTTGGCCAGCGGGTACAGCGCGACGGGCACGAGGCTGGCGATGCCGAGGATGCGGGCGGTGGTGTCCAGCTGCGAAAGGACGAGCAGGCCGATGGAGCAGAGCAGGGCCAGGAAGGCCAGGGCGTCGGCGGGCTTAAGGATGCCCGAGGCCAGCGGGCGGCCACGGGTGCGCTCCACGGCGGCGTCCATTTTGCGGTCCCAGAGGTCGTTCACCACGCAGCCGGCGCCGCGCATGACGACGGCGCCGATGCCGAAGAGGAGCAGCAGCCACAGGCCGAGGAAGAAGCCCTGGGAGGCGAGCGAGATGGACCATAGGCCGGGGAGAAAGAGCAGCCAGGAGCCGATGGGACGGTCGAAACGGCCAAGAATGGCGTAGGGCAACAGGTCGCGCGGGAGGTGCCGCACCCAGCCGCCGGGGCGGATATCGGTGAATCCATTCATGGTGCTAATGTGCGCGCCATGAGTGATACGTCAATTCGTCTGTTCGTCGGGACTGCCCTGCAAACGGGGGGTGGAGTGGCTTTGAGCGAGGCGCAGGCCCATTATCTTGCAAATGTCATGCGCCTGGGCGTGGGCGACACGCTGCGCGTGTTTAACGGCGTGGACGGGGAGTGGCGCGCGGAGGTGGCGGCGGTCTCGCGCAAGGCGGTGGGGCTGGTGGTGCGTGAGCAGACGCGGGTGCCGGAGACCGAGCCGGATTGCTGGCTGTGTTTTGCGCTGCTCAAGCGGCAGAAGACGGATCTGGTGGTGGAGAAAGCGACGGAGCTGGGGGTGAGCGTGATCCAGCCGGTGATTACGGCGCGCACGCAGGCGGACCATGTGAATCTGGAGCGGTTGCGGGCGATCGCGGTGGAAGCCGCCGAGCAGTGCGAGCGGCTGGGGGTGCCGGAAATCCGGGAGCCGGTGAGTCTTGCAAAATTAATACAGAACTGGCCCGAGCGGCGGCTTTATGTGGCCGATGAGCGGCGGACGGCGGCGGTGCTGCGGCCTGAACCGGGGGGGCTGCGCGCCAGTGCGCTGCTGATCGGACCGGAGGGTGGCTTTACCGGGGCGGAAGTTGACGGTATCGCGGGGGCGCCGCGGGTTACACGTGTCTCACTGGGGCGCCGTATTTTGCGGGCTGAAACCGCCGCTATTGCCGGGCTCGCGCTGCTGCTCAGCGACGAACCGCCACAGGAGTAGAGATTTGTCGAACCCAGGGGACGCCGATGACAGGCCGATTACCGATACGCGCGATCTGGCGGCGTATCTGGCGTCGGGCTGTAAACCGGCTACGGAATTTACCATCGGCACGGAGCATGAGGCGTTTGGCTTTCATCTGAGCGGCTATGCGCCGCCGGGCTATGCCGGGCCGGATGGGATTGCGGCGCTGCTGGGCATGGTCGAGGCGGTGGAAGGGTTCGAGCCGATTCTCGACCATGGCAATACGATCGGGCTGAAGGGGCATCACGGGGCGTCACTTTCGCTGGAGCCGGGCGGGCAGTTTGAACTCTCCGGCGCGATGCTGGCGGATTTGCACGCCACCGCCGCCGAGCTGGCGGCGCATGGGATGCGGGTGCGCGCGATTGCGCCGAGCCTGGGGCTGGGGTTTGCGCCGCTCGGGTTTCATCCGCTGGCGCGGCGGGAAGACATGCCGCTGATGCCCAAGGGGCGGTATAAGATTATGCGCGAATATATGCCCAAAGTGGGCACGCGCGGGCTGGATATGATGGTGCGGACCTGCACCGTGCAGGTGAATCTGGATTTCTGCTCGGAAGCGGACATGGTGCGCAAGATGCGCGTCGCCAGTGCGCTACAGCCGCTGGCCACCGCGATGTTCGCCAACTCGCCGTTTTATGAGGGACGGCCCAATGGGCTGCTCTCCAACCGGGCGCAGGTGTGGACCGATACGGATAACGCGCGCTCGGGGATTCCGGCGGTGGTGTTTGAGGATGGGTTCGGCTTTGAGGCCTATGCGCAATGGCTGCTCGATGTGCCGATGTATTTTGTGTATCGGGATGGCGAGTTTATCGACGCGGCGGGGGCGTCGTTCCGCGATTTCATGGTGGGGAAGCTGGCGGCGATGCCGGGCGTGCACGCGACCATGGGGGATTTTGCCGACCACTCCACCACGGCGTTCCCCGATGTGCGGCTGAAACGGTATATCGAGACGCGCGGGGCCGACTCCGGGACGCCGGAGATGATGCTGGCGCAGTCGGCGTTCTGGACCGGGATTTTTTACGATCGCGCGGCGCTGGCGGCGGCGGAGAAGCTGGTGCAGGGGCTGAGCTATGCCGAGATTCTGGCGCTGCGCGCCGCCGTGCCGGGGAGCGGGATCCATACCCCGTTTGGCGCAGGCACGCTGCGCGACCTGGCCCGCGAGGCGGTGGCGATTGCGGCGGACGGGCTGAAGGCTCGCGCGCGGTTGAACGAGGCCGGGGAGGATGAACGGAAATATCTGGCGCCGCTGGAAGATATTGCCGCAGGCGGGCCGACGCAGGCGGAAGTCTGGCTGGCGCGTTACCATGGCGCGTGGAACGGCGATGTGACCCGGATTTTCGACGAGGCGGCGTTTTAAGGAAGGCCAGGGGCGCTGCCCCTGGACCCCGCCAAAGGCTCGCCTTTGGAATCCATTAGTTAAGGTCTGGGTGTGGGAGGGGGCAGAGCCCCCTCGCCTTCCTTACTACTGCGCCGCGATCTGCGTGACGCGGTTCTGCATGGCGTTGAGCAGGGCGGAGACGGCGCCGCCGTTGTCGATGACGACGGAGGCGTAGTCGTTGCGGGTGGTGATGCGCAGCGAGGTGCCGGCGACGATGACGTCGACGATTTTGGGCGCACCGTTCACTTCATCCACGGCCCAGCCGACGGTTTCCGGGGCTTTGCCGGGGGCGTTGATGGTGGTGTTGACCACCATGTCGTCACCCAGCGGGGCGGCGTTGTTCACCACCAAGCTGATGCCGGCATAGGCTTTGATCTGGTAGGTGATGTTGTAGGACAGCAGCTCGTGGAAGAGTTGCAGGAACTGGGTGTGCTGATCGGGGGTTGCCACGTTGATGTAGCGGCCCAGGACGTAGTCGCCGATCTGGTCGACGGCGACGATTTGTTCAACCAGCTGGTGCAGCTGGGCAGCCTTCTGCGAGGTGGAGGCGGAGCTGTTGACGATGGTGACCAACTGCTGGCCGGACTGGTTGATGAAGGCCTGGGCGGTGGCGGCGGGGACTTGCTGGGCCTGGGCGGTGCCGGACATGACGGCCAGCATCGGGGCGCAGGCAACCGCACTTAGAATAAAACGGCGTAGATACATTAGTGAAGAATCCTTGATTAACACGGTTGCGGGCATGGCGCCGCCTATTGGGCCGGCGACGCGTTGCCCTGCTCAATCTGCTGCAATTGTGCGTCACGAGATTGGCGATAAAGGCTCCGAAATGTGGCATAGGGGTCGAGCGCGGTGGCGTTGATCTGGTCGACCGTGCCGAGATAGTTGGCGCGCGCGCTGATGAGGTGGAGGCCGGTTTCGGAGTAGGTGAAGATGCGCAGCGCCTCGCTGGCGGGGGCGGCTTCCATCGGCGTGGCGAAATATTCCACCGGGAGGTTCCAGATGTCGCGCGCGCCGGAGGGGCCGAGGACCGGCAGGTAGATATAGGGACCTTCGGGCAGGCCCCAGACGCCCAGGGTGATGCCGAAATCCGTGTCCGTCTCCGTGTAGCCGAGCTTGGCGGCGGGGTCGAAGATGCCGCCGATGCCGATGGTGGAGTCCACCAGGAAGCGCACCAGGGCGGTGCCGGCCAGGGTGGGTTTGCCCTCCAGCATGAAATTCGCCAGGCGCGCGGGTTCGCCGATATTGGTGACGAAATCATTCACATGGTCGCGGATGGGCTGGTTGGTGATGTCCACATAGCCCTGCGCCAGGGGTTTCATGGCGTAGGTGTCAATTTTGTCGTTCACCTTGAAGAAGAAGCGGTTGGTTGGCTCCGCCGGATCGTTAATCTGCTGGTAGGCCTGGTAATCCGCGGTGTCCGACACCGGGGGGGCGGTGGCGCAGCCCGACAGCGCGGTGGAGAGCAAAAGCCCAGGGACCGCCAGGCAAGCCATTTTGCTCGCTGCCGTCTTCGTCAGTTTTTTTATGCGCACCGTAAAGCCTCCTTCATGGCGCACCCAACGCTGGGCGGCGCATCGTCCATATATGGGGTGCTCATTAACGCGGGTTCAACCGGGGCGCTACTGTGTGAGCTATGCTCTTGCGAAATAGCGGCGGTGCTGTCACCAAACGCAGCTTACGGAGCTAGACATGACACATTCACCGAATCGCGACACCTTGGAACGCTGGGCAGCCGGCGAGCGCATCGCCCCGCTGCCGGCCCGCGAGGGGGCGGCGCCGCCTGCAATCTCCTTTGAATTCTTTCCGCCCAAGACCGAAGCGCTGGAGGCGCAGCTCTGGGCCTGCGTGGAGCGGCTGGCGACGCTGGCGCCCAATTTTGTCTCCGTGACCTATGGCGCGGGCGGCACGACGCAGGAACGCACCCATGCCACGGTGCTGCGCCTGGTGCGGGAAACCGCGCTGACGCCCGCCGCGCATCTGACCTGCGTGGGGGCCACGCGTGATGAGGTGGACGCCGTGGCGCGGCGCTATTGGGAGGCGGGGGTGAAGCATATTGTCGCCTTGCGCGGGGATATGCCGGGGGGCGCGGCGTATGCGCCGCATCCGGGCGGGTATGATTTTGCCGCTGATCTGGTGGCCGGACTGAAGCGGGTGGCGGATTTTGAGATTACCGTGGCGGCTTACCCGGAGACGCATCCGCAGGCGATCAGCCCGGAAGCGGATTTGGATAATCTGAAGCGCAAGCTCGATGCCGGGGCGACGCGGGCGATTACCCAGGTGTTTTTTGATAACGACACGTTCCTCCGCTTCCTCGACCGCGCGCTGGCGGCGGGGATTAAGGCGCCGATTGTGCCGGGGATTATGCCGGTTTCGAACTTTGGCCAGGCGGCAAGGTTCTGCGCCTCCTGCGGGACGTCCGTGCCGAAATGGATGGAGAGCCTGTTTGAGGGGCTTGACGATGATATCGAGACGCGGCGCATGGTGGCGGCGGCGACGACCGCCGAGCAGGTGCGGATTTTGCAGGCCAATGGGATTGATGAGTTCCATTTTTATACGCTGAACCGGCCGGATCTGGTTTATGCGATTTCGCGGATTTTGGGCGTTAAGCCGGTGGGGACGGGTGTTGGGGCCAAGTAAGCAAGGCCAGGGGGCTCTGCCCCCTGGACCCCCGCCAACGGACGCGCCGTTGGATCCGCGAGACTCAGGGTCTGGGAGTGGGAGGGGTAAATCGCCGCCCCCGGCCTGGGATCATGGCCACCGTCGAGGGAAGGCGATTTACCCCTCCCACTCCCAGACCCTGGTTCAGGGTTCTAAGGGCGAGCCCTTAGCGGGGTCCAGGGGCAGAGCCCCTGGCCTTACTTACTTGGCCCCTGCACCATGACCCGCCATCTGGACGGGCTGAACGCGGCGCAGCGGGATGCGGTGGAGGCGACTGAGGGGCCGGTGCTGGTGCTGGCGGGGGCGGGCACGGGTAAGACGCGGGTTTTGACGACGCGGTTTGCGCATATTTTGCTGAGCAAGAAGGCGTTTCCGAATCAGATTTTGACGGTGACGTTTACCAATAAAGCCGCGCGGGAGATGCGCGAGCGGGTGGGGCGGATTCTCGGGCAGCCGGTGGAGGGGCTATGGCTGGGGACGTTTCATGCGCTGGGCGCCCGGATGCTGCGGCGGTTTGCTGACCGGGTGGGGTTGCAGAGTAATTTTTCGATTTTGGATTCGGATGATCAGCTGCGGCTGTTGAAGCAGGTGATGGACGCGGCGCGGGTGGATTTGAAGCGCTGGCCGGCGCCGGCGCTGATGGCGCAGATTCAGCGGTGGAAAGATAAGGGGTTTTTGCCGGGGGAGATTCCGCCGGCGGAGGATACGGATTTTGCGGGTGGCAAGGCGCGGGCGCTGTATGGGGCGTATCAGGACCGGTTGAAGGCGCTGAATGCGGCGGATTTTGGCGATCTTCTGCTGCTCACCGTGCATTTGTTGAAGACGGATGCTGAGGTTTTGGCGATTTATCAGAAGATGTTCCGGTATATTCTGGTGGATGAGTATCAGGATACGAATCTGGTGCAGTATTACTGGCTGCGGTTGTTGGCGCAGGTGAGTAAGAATATTTGCTGCGTCGGGGATGATGATCAGAGTATTTACTCCTGGCGGGGCGCTGAGATTGAGAACATCCTGAAATTTGAACGGGATTTTCCGGGGGCGAAGATTGTAAGGCTGGAGGCGAATTATCGCTCCACGGCGCCGATTTTGGCGGCGGCTTCGCATTTGATTGCGCATAATGAGGGAAGGTTAGGCAAGACGCTGCATTCGGGGCGGAGTGATTCTGCGGGGGAGAATGTGGAGGTGGTCGGGCTTTGGGATTCTGAGGAAGAGGCCCGGATGATTGGCGGGCGCGTGGAGGCGCTGCGGCGGAGCGGGGAGTCGCTGGCGGAGATGGCGATTTTGGTGCGCGCCGGGTTTCAGACGCGGGCGTTTGAGGAGCGGATGATCCAGTTGGGGATTCCGTACCGGATTATTGGCGGGTTAAGGTTCTATGAGCGGGCTGAGATTCGGGATGCGGTGGCGTATTTGCGCGTGCTGGTGCAGCCGGCGGATGATCTGGCGTTTGAGCGGATTGTGAATACGCCGAAACGCGGCGTGGGCGATGGCGCGTTGCGCAGCCTGCATGAAAAGGCGCGGGAGGCACAGGTTTCGCTGGTTGCGGCGGCGGAGGTGCTGGTGAAGGGCACGGGGTTGCGCGGCAAATTGCGCGAGACGATGGCAGGGCTTTTGCAGAGTTTTGAGCGCTGGCGGCTGGTGCTGGAGAGCGAGGGGCATGTGGTGGCGTTGGAGACGCTGCTGGATGAGTCAGGCTATTTGGACATGTGGAAGGCCGATAAGTCGCCGGAAGCGCCGGGGCGGTTGGAGAATTTGAAGGAACTCGTGCGCGCCATTGCGGATTTCGAGTCGTTGCAGGGGTTTTTGGACCATGTGGCGCTGGTGATGGAGAATGAGGAGCAGGCGGATGACGCCAAGCTCTCGATGATGACGCTGCATGGGGCGAAGGGGTTGGAGTTTGATACGGTGTTTCTGCCGGGGTGGGAGGAAGGCGTGTTTCCCAATCAGCGGGCGCTGGATGAGGGCGGGAATAAGAGTTTAGAGGAAGAACGGCGGCTGGCTTATGTGGGAATTACGCGGGCGAGGAAGCGCGCGATTATCAGCCATGCGGCGCGGCGGCGGATTTATGCAAACTGGCAGGATAGTATTCCGAGCCGGTTTATTGATGAGTTGCCCGAGGAATTTGTGAAAGTGACGGGGTCGGCCATGGTGAGCCAGAAGCCGAGCTGGAGCGGGTTTCCGGTGGAGGCGCGGCGCGAGCCGCCGCCGCCCGTGGCGAGCCGGAAAATCCCGGTGGGGACGCGGGTGTTTCATCAGAAATTTGGCTATGGGCGGGTGATTGCCGTCGAGGGCGATCGGTTGGATATAGATTTTGAAATGTCGGGCGAGAAACGTGTGCTCGACCGCTTTGTGGAAAGACATGATGCCTGAAGAACTGGACTGTATTGCGCTAACCGTGCCGGCCGACGCGCTGGATTATTTTGAGGCCGCGCTGGGCAGCGTGTGCCGGGCGGTGTCGTTTTTTCACGATGAGGACCGGGATTATTGGGATATCTCGGGCGTGAAGGAAATCGGCGCGTATGAGGATGAGCTGACCTCGGCGCTGATGATGGCGGAGCTGCTGACCGGGGTTTCGCCGGAGGTGACGCGCTCGCGCGTGCCCGTGGGCGGGTGGCTGGCGCGCACCAAGGCGGCGTTTCCCGAGCAGTGGATTGGACGGCGCTTTGTCGTGCGGGGCACGCATATCGTGGCGCCGGAGATACCGGGGCGGATGACGCTGACGCTGGATGCCGGGCTGGCGTTTGGCACGGGCGAGCATAATTCGACGCGCGGGTGCCTGGTGACGCTGGAGCGGTTGGCGAAGTATCACCATCCGCGGCGGATTCTGGATCTCGGGACGGGGTCAGGGATTTTGGCCATTGCGGCGGTGAAGCTGATGCATCAGCGCGTGCTGGCGAGCGATATTGATGCGCGGGCAGCGCGGGTGACGCGGGCGAATGCCGGGCTGAATGAGGTGGGGGCGTTTATTCGCGCCATTCGCGCGGATGGCTGGGTGGATAAGCGGATTAAACGCGCGGCGCCGTATGATCTGGTGTTTGCCAATATTCTGGCGCGGCCGCTCTGCGCGATGGCGCATCAGCTGGCGGATAGTCTGGCGCCGGGCGGGCGGGCGATTTTGGCGGGGCTGCTGAATACCCAGGTGAACTGGGTGGTGTCTGCGCATCGGCGCGCGGGGCTGGTGCTGGAGCGGCGGCTGGTGGATGGGGCCTGGTCGATTTTGACGCTGAAGAAGCCGGGGTAGAAGGAGGCAGCGCTTTTTTGCAAAAAAGCGCGCAAAAAACGCTTATAATCCGGGATATGGGCGTTGGCGCGGCCAAAGCCCATATCCCGGAGTTACAGAAGTTTTTTGGTTCTTTTTTTAAAAAAAGAACTGCTTCTTAGACTATCACCTAGCGGTCCGCGCCGCGTACGGCGTTGTGGATGTTTTCGCGGTTGACGCCGATGTCGGCGAGTTCGCGGTCTGAGAGGCTGGAGAGTTCCTCTTCGGCGGCGCGGCGGGCACGCCAGCTGCTAAAGCCGTCGAGCAGGCTTTTATGGCGGGGGGCTTCGACGCAGAGAGGCTGGCGGGTGAAAAGCAGGTCCGCGAACTTGTTCAGGTTTAAGCTTTCGCGCAGGCCTTTGTGGCGCGCGGCGTCAACGGAGAGCGGCTGGCGCGTGAAAAGGAGATCCCCGAACTTGCTCAGAGAGAAGTGGGGACGGATAGTGGTCGACATGAAAGCACCTATGATTTTACAGGACGGCCGTTTCAACGTGATCCAGCGGCGTCTTTGTGCGGTGCAGTATAGGACAAAGAGGGGATTTTGGCGCGCGGGGCGGCGCTGGGACAGCTTTGCGCGCCTTGCATGGGTGGAGGCTAACTGATGTCATCAGAACATAATGCTCGGTTAAGTGCCTTGCGCGCGGTGATGGCGGCGCGGGGGCTGGATGGGTTTTTGGTGCCTCGGGCGGATGAGCATTTGGGGGAGTATGTGCCGGAATGTGCCGAGCGGCTGGCGTATCTGACCGGGTTTACCGGCAGTGCCGGGATGGCGATTGTGCTGGCGGAGCGGGCGGCGGTGTTCTCGGACGGGCGCTACACGCTGCAGCTGGCCCAGCAGACGGATGGGGCGCTGTGGGAACGGCTGCATATTATGGAGAGCAAGCCTGAGGCCTGGTTGGTGCAGCACGCGGCTGGCCGGCGGATTGGGTACGATCCGTGGCTGGTGAGCGCGGAGGGGCTGGCGCGGTTTGTGGGCGTTGAGATGGTGGCGGTGGCGCGGAACCTGGTGGATGAGATTTGGGCGGACCGCCCTGCCCCGCCGCTGGCGCCTGCCGTGCCGCATGATGTGGCGTTTGCCGGGGAGCGTTCGGCGGAGAAGCGGGCGCGGCTGGGGGCGGCGCTGCGCGAGGCGGGGCAGGATGCGGCGGTGTTGTCGGACCCTGCGTCTCTGGCGTGGTTGTTTAATATTCGCGGGAGCGATGTGGAGTTTTGTCCGGTGGCGCTGGGCTATGCGCTGCTGTTTGCCGATGGGCGGGCGGCGCTGTTCATGGCCGGGGTGAAGCTGCCGGAGGAGACGCGGGCGCATTTGGGCGAGGCGGTGACGCTGGCGGAGCCGGAGGCGCTGGCGGGGGCGTTGGCGGCGCTGGGGGGCAAGGTCGTGCGATATGATCCGGCGAACCAGCCGGTTTGGTTTCGGAATCAGTTGGAGCGGGCCGGGGCGGAGGTTTCGCTGGGGGCGGATGTGGTGGCGCTGCCTCGGGCGCTGAAGAATGCGGTGGAGCAGGAGGGGGCGCGGGCGGCGCATTTGCGCGATGGCGTGGCGGTGGTGCGGTTTTTGGCTTGGCTGGCGGGGGCGCGCGGCGAGACGGAGAGCTCGGCGGCGGCGGTTTTGCTGGCGCAGCGGGCGCGGGGCGAGCGGTTTAAGGGGGAGAGTTTTCCGGCGATTTCCGGGGCGGGGGAGCATGGGGCGATTATTCATTATCGCGTCACCGAAGAGAGTAATCGGGCGATTAAGCCGGATGAGGTTTATCTGATTGATAGCGGCGGGCAGTATCTGGATGGCACCACCGATATTACGCGGACGGTTTGGACCGGGCCGGGCGATGCGCCGCCCACGGTGAAAGAGCATGTGACGCGGGTGCTGGCGGGGCATATCGCGCTGGCGCAGGCGGTGTTTCCGCAAGGGGTGGCGGGGGCGCATCTGGATGCGTTTGCGCGCGCGGCGCTGTGGCAGGCGGGGTTGGATTATGATCATGGCACCGGGCATGGGGTGGGGGCTTATCTCTCCGTGCATGAGGGGCCGGCGGGGATTTCGCGCGCGGCCAAGCTGGTGGCGTTGCAGGTGGGGATGCTGCTTTCCAATGAGCCGGGATTTTATCTGGAGGGGGCTTACGGCATCCGCATGGAAAATCTGGTGCTGGTGCAGGCGGCGGAGTTTGGCGCGCAGGCGCGAAAATTTTTGCGGTTTGAGACGGTGACGCTGGTGCCGTTTGACCGGGCGCTGATTGAGCCGGGGCTGCTCAGCCCGGCGGCGCTGGAATGGCTCAACGCGTATCATGCACGGGTACGCGACGCGCTGACGCCGCTGCTGGGCGATGCGCCGGAGGTGGTGGAATGGTTAAACCGGGCGACGGCGCGAATATAAAGATTGACCAGCCAGACGCTGATATTGCAAAATTATGGGGCCGATTCGCGACCTCAAGCCAAAGGTGTCCGAACCATGCGTCTGTTCGTAGCGCTCGATCTCCCCTGGGAGACCAAAGAGGAACTTAGCGACCTCTCCTGCAATATTCCCGGCGCGCGCTGGGTTCCCACCGACAATTTTCATCTGACGCTGCGCTTTATCGGCGAGGCGAGCCGGTTGCAGGCCGAGGAGATTGATCTGGCGCTGGCCTCGCTGCGCGGGCGGAGCTTTCAGTTCTCGCTCTCCGGGCTGGGGTGGTTTGAGAAGAACGGGCGGGTTTCCACGCTGTGGGCGGGGGTGGAGCGCAATCAGGATTTGGCCCGGTTGCAGGCCAAGGTGGAGACGGCGCTGTTCAGGATTGGGCTGGCCCCGGACCGGCGGCGGTTTACCCCGCATGTGGCGCTGGCGCGGATGGATGTGCCGGTGACCCCGGCGATTGCCAGCTTTGTGCAGGCGCATAACCTGTATCGCTCGGCGCCGATGCGGGCGGATAATGTGACGCTGTTCAGCTCGTTTCTGGGCATGGAGCAGCCGATTTATACGCCGGAAGCGGAGTACGCGCTGGGCTAGGCGCGGACTGCGCTTTGGCCGGACGTTCACGGGGTGAACCGTATTGCCGCGCGGCAGATGACGTGTCGATTAAATTTGCAGCTTCGCCCACTTACCCGCTGTGCAAACGCAGCTAACGTGGTAATTACAAACCAGTAATAACCTTGTCCTCGGGAGTTGGTTTGAAGCGTCTCGTTGAAAATGTGAAGCGACGCGCCCAACACTGGTTCCCCGACCGGCAGCTTCTGCTGCATGGGCCCGGGCGGGTGAAGGTGCTGAAACTCTCCCATCGCACGCAGCTGGCGGCGGTTGGGGTGCTTGCCGCTTCGCTCCTGTGGGGGACGACGACCACGCTCAGCACCACGTATTCCTGGTTCAGCAAGGCCAAGGCCGCCTATACCGAGAAGGTGTTGCGCCACGAGGTGGCCCAGCAGAAGGCGCAGCTTAAAGCCCTCGACCAAGAGAATGCGCTGATGGCGCAGGAGCGTAACCAGGCGCAGGCACAGGCCAGCCAGGCGAAGGCCAGTGCGCAGGCGCAGGTGAATGCGTTGAACCTGAAGACCCAGGCGGCGATTGGGCAGGTGGAGACGATTATCCGCTCAACCGGGCTGAACCCTGGGAAAATGGGCGTTGCCGCGACGCCCGCCAAGGCGGATGCCACGGCAAGCACCGCCAATGGCGCGGAACTCCTACAACAGGATCTCGGCCAATTGCAGTCGCTGGACAATTTGCTGACCCAGGTGCCGCTGGCCTCGCCGGTGGCGTCGATCTCGGTTTCCAGCCCGTTTGGCTATCGGCCGGACCCGTGGACCGGGGTGCGGGAGTTTCATGTCGGCGTGGATCTGACCGGGCCGGTGGGGACGCCGATCCGCGCCACAGCGCCGGGCGTGGTGAGTTTTGCCGGGACCCAGACGGGGTACGGGCTGATTGTGATCGTGGACCATGGCTATGGTCTCACGACCCGCTACTCGCATCTCTCCCGAATAGAGGTGAGCGTGGGCGAGCATGTGGGGCTGCATGAGCTGGTGGGCCTGATGGGCAATACCGGCTGGAGCACCGGGCCACATCTGCTCTACGAGACGCGCTTTGACGGACAGCCTGTAAATCCCCTGCAATTTATCAAATAGTGAGTGTGAATGATGTTCAAGAATAAAGCCGCCGCGCAGCCGGTCTCTACGCCTGCCCAGGCGGCGTTTAAGCCCGCGGCGAAAACCTCCGCCGTGCCGAGCATCGTGAGCGCGGATATGACCATCCGGGGCGATCTGGTGAGCACGGGCGACTTGCAGGTGGAAGGCACCGTGATCGGTGAGGTTCATGTCGGCCGGTTGGTGATCGCCGAGGGCGGTACGGTGAACGGCAATGTGGTGGCGCAGAATGTGCGCGTGTGCGGCGTGCTCAACGGCTCGATCCGCGGCGCCATGGTGAGCCTGACGGCGACC
>Ga0181525_10001630_pt1 | contig 18986 bp, 14 predicted proteins | sample PEATcosm2014_Bin_48_FD_121100 | JGI IMG/M metagenome (GOLD analysis project Ga0181525, IMG submission 121100) | Peatland microbial communities from MTU Mesocosm Facility, Houghton, MI, USA - PEATcosm2014_Bin06_10_metaG | ecosystem: Environmental > Terrestrial > Soil > Wetlands > Peat | place...
GCGATCCAATGCGTTGCCCTTCGCGACAATGTTTCCATTGGCGTCGCGCGTGTGGTTGCCGTCCACCTCATAGGTCGCACGGATACGCCCCGGCATTCAGGGTTGATTGTCGATGGCTGCGTCGCGGTACTGCGCATCCGTCACGGGCTCGAGCCAGTCCACCACCTTTCCGTTCAATTCCTCCTGAATGGCAATGTGTGTCATGGAGCTGCCGGGAGCCGCGCCGTGCCAATGCTTTTCACCGGGCGGGCAGATGACGACATCGCCCGGACGAATAAGCCGCAGCGGTTCGCCCCAACTCTGCACATACCCGCAGCCGCAGGTGACGATCAGCCTCTGGCCCAGGGGGTGCGTATGCCAGTTGCTGCGCGCGCCGGGCTCGAAAGTGACGCTCGCAGCACTGGCTCGCATGGGCGCGGTTACGGAGAAAAGCGGGTCGATGCGGACGGTTCCGGTGAACCACTCTGCCGGGCCTCTCATGGAGGCCTGCGTTCCATTGGGTATGAGTTCCATTTTGAGCTTCTCTTTCCAATAATTGTGGGCCAGGAGCGAATCTCTTGTTCCATGCGCGTGCAGGGCGCTACTTCTGTGTCAGTGCGGCGAGGTGCGCGGGGTAGCGCTCACCCTTGGGTTGAAATTGCATGAGGGCATCGGCGATCTGTTGCAGTTCGTTCTGGGAGAGAACAATCGCCGCGGCGCCCAGGTTTTCCTCGAGCCGATGCTGCTTGGTGGTGCCGGGAATCGGCACGATCCAGGGCTTGCACGCAAGAAGCCATGCGAGCGCGATCTGCGCGGGCGTCGCTTTCTTCTCGGCGGCGATCGCACCGATGCGATCGACTATGACCTGATTGGCCTTGCGATTCTCCGCCGTAAAGCGCGGGACGACGTTGCGGAAATCGTCCTTTGCAAACGTGGTCGTCTCATCGATGGTGCCGGTGAGAAAGCCCTTGCCCAATGGGCTGAATGGGACGAAACCGATTCCGAGCTCCTCGCACAAGGGCAGAATTTCGGCCTCGGGCGCCCGCCACCACAAGGAGTACTCGCTTTGCAAAGCGGTGACGGGCTGGACGGCATGCGCACGGCGAATGGATTCGACACCGGCCTCCGAGAGGCCGAAGTGCCTTACCTTGCCTTGCCGGATCAAATCCTTGACGGTGCCGGCAACATCTTCCATTGGCACGTTCGGATCGACGCGATGCTGGTAGAACAGGTCGATCCTGTCGGTCTTGAGACGCTTCAAGGATGCGTCCGCCACCGCGCGAATGCGTTCCGGGCGACTGTCCAGCCCCGCCGTCGAGTTGCCATCCCGGAATCCGAATTTGGTCGCGATGACGGCTTGGTTCCGGATGGGCGCGAGCGCCTCGCCGACGATTTCCTCGTTGGTGAAGGGCCCGTAGGCTTCGGCCGTATCGAAGAACGTCACGCCGCGTTCGAACGCCACTCGAATGAGTCCAATGGCGGTTTGCCGATCGACGCCAGACCCGATACCAAAATTGAGACCCATGCAGCCAAAGCCGAGGGCCGAGACTTCCAGACCGCTTTTGCCAAGTTTGCGCTTTTCCATGATTCCTCCTGCCTGTCACGAGATCCTGGGATGCCTGGGCGCAGGCGCTCGGGCGACTCGTTCCTGAGATCGACAGTAGGCCGTCGCGTTCCCCGCGACTAGTCCGTAGAATGCGATAGGACTTATGAAATTGGTGCATGAATGAAGCGCGAGCATCTTTCCGATCTGGCGGGATTTGTCTGCGTGGCGCGGGAGCAGAGCTTTACCCGGGCGGCGTCCCAGCTCGGCATGACGCAGTCGTCGCTCAGTCACGCAGTTCGTCGCCTCGAAGCGCGCCTCGGTTTGCGGCTTTTGAATCGGACGACCCGCAGCGTGGCGCCGACACAAGCCGGCGAGCGATTGCTTCGCACGCTGGGTCCAGCCTTGGAGCAGATCGATTCCGAGCTCGACTCCTTGAGCGCGCTGCGGGACAAGCCTGCGGGTTCGATCCGCATCACCGCGGCAGACCACGCGGTCGAGACCGTGCTTTTCCCTCGCCTCGAGCGGTTCCTGGCGGAGTACCCCGACATTCACGTCGAAGTGACGATGGACTACCGCCTTGCGGACGTGGTGGCCGAGCGCTTCGACGCCGGCATCCGCCTGGGAGAGCAGGTTGCGAAGGACATGATCGCCGTGCGCATCGGTCCCGATTTCCGCATGGCTGTCGTTGCGACACCGTCGTATTTCGAAGCGAACGGGCGCCCCCGCGTGCCGCAGGAGCTCGAGGCCCACAACTGCATCAATATGCGTCTGCCTACGCGTGGCGGGATCTATGCCTGGGAATTCGAAAAGGGTAGCCGCGAAATCCAGGTCCGGGTCGAAGGTCAGCTCGCCCTCAACACCTTGTGGACGCGCCTGCGGGCGGTACGCGCCGGTCTGGGAATCGCTTATGTTCCCGAAGACGTGGTGCAGTCCGATATCTCCGCGGGGCGGCTGATTCGCGTTCTCGCCGACTGGTGCGCGCCGTTCCCGGGGTACCACCTCTACTACCCAAGCCGGCGGCACGCAGCCCCGGCATTCGCGCTGCTCGTCCAGGCGCTTCGCTATCCGGCCGAGCGCAAAAAAAGCCGAAGCTGACCCTTCATGACGAGCCGGTGAAATCCCATTGCAGCTTGCCGGCGCCGGCCCAGATCTTCGCCGACCGCACGCCCCACAAATAGAACACGAGTCCGACGACTCCGACGATGACCAGGTCCCAGCCAAAGGGGAGAATGCCGCTGCCGCCGAACTTCGGGCTGCCCGCCCAGGAGACGAGGGCCATCACCGGGAAATACACCACCAGCCACAGGCTCGTGCGAAGCTGAAGCATGAGGTCGGCGCGGCCCGACTTCCTTTGGTAGTAGGCATACACGGGCAAGGCAACGATCATGAGGACGATGACGCGACCGGTCAGCGGCCATTTGGCCCAATAGAGCAATTCGGTCGCGAGGACGAAGGCAAAGCCCGCGATCACCGCCATGCCCGGCAGACGGAACGGACGCGCGACTTGGGGCGCGACAATCCGGAACGCCGCCGCGCTCACGGGACCCGTGAGATAGGAAACGATCGTTGCCACCGAGATCACGGCCGCAAGCGTGCCCCAGCCACGGAAGAAAAACAGGAAGACGAAGGACACGAGCAGGTTGAACCACATGGCGGGCCTTGGCACCGCGAACTTCGCGTCGATCCGGCCGAACACGCGCGGCAGCGTACCGTTGCGCTCCATGCCGTAGATCATTCGTGCGGTGCTGGCGGTATAGGTGATGCCGGTGCCGCTCGGACTGACGAACGCGTCGATGTAGAGCAGGATCGCAAGCCAGTTCAAATTGGCGAGCAAGGCCAGTTGCGCGAACGGCGAGCTGAAATCGATGCCGTGCCATCCGTGTGTTGCGAGCAATTCCGTGGGAACGCTGCCCAGGTAGCCGATCTGCAGCAGCACGTAGACCACCGTCGCAATGCCGATCGAGCCCAGGACAGCAATGGGAATGCTGGTCGAAGGCTTGTGCGCCTCGCCAGCCATGTTCAGCGGACTTTGAAAGCCGTTGAAGCTGAAGACGATGCCTGCAGTCGCGACAGCGGTCAGGACCCCGGCCAGATTGCCGAAGGGGTCCGCCGAAACTCCCACGCTGAAGTTCTCCGGGTGGAATCCGCTTGCGATGAGAGCGACAGCGGTGAGGGCGGGGATGACCAGCTTGAAGGTCGTGATCGCGCTGTTGGATCGCGCGAAAAGTTTGACGCCCCAGAAATTCAAGCCGAAGTACACGAGCACGAGCACCGCGGCAATGGCAATCCCACCGCTCGCCAGTTCGCCCTTGCCGTCCGCAGCGTGGACGTACAGCGCCTGGGCCCAAGGATAGGGCCAGGACGACATGTATTGCACCGAAGCTTCCGCCTCGACGGGAATGACCGATACCACGGAGATCCAGTTTGCCCAGGACGCGAGGAAGCCGGCCAGTGGTCCATGCGAGATATGGGTAAACCGCACCATGCCTCCCGGTTCCGGCAGCATGGTCCCGAGCTCGGCATAGGTCAGGGCGATCGCGGTGATGACAACTGCGCCGATTACCCAGGCCCAAACGGCGGCAGGGCCGGCAATGCCGGCCGTGCGCCACGCGCCAAAGAGCCACCCGGATCCGATGATCGAACCCAGGCCCGTCGCCATCAAGGCGAACGTGCCGATTTCCCTGCGCAAGCCGCTTTCCGGACGTGATTCCACGCAAACCTCCCCCATTGTTTTTTTGGTAAGGATTTGATGGATCAGGACTATACGATGAGCGCGCCGACGCTCCGGCATGCTCGATTCCGGGGCATCCGGAGCCGATTTGCGGTCGGACGCGCCTCGCTGCAGCGAATCATCACAAAGTTCGACTTCTAGCTAACAGCTTGGCAACGGGACGATGAACTTTCCCGCGGTGCCACTCCTATAGTCGCTGCACACGAGAATCAGGTGCAACACGCCTGCCGGATGCAAATCCAGCGCATCCAAGCGCCCCCGCAGGAATCCAAAGCTACGCCAGGGAGAAGCAGGAATGAACGCATCCACGACCCTCGACATCCGTTCGTTCATCGACGAACGACGCATGTCGGCAAACCAATGGGCACTGGTCGTGCTCGGCTTCCTGATCGTCGCGATGGATGGCATGGATGTGGCAATCATGGGTTTCGTCGCCCCATCCATTACGGGCGAGTGGCACGTGTCCCGTCCTGAATTCGGTTTCGTCATGGGCGCGGCCCCGATCGGCCTCGCCATCGGCGCGATTTTCGCGGGTTCCTCGTCGGACTGGATCGGCAGGCGCAAGGTCCTTCTGGGCTCGGTACTCGGCTTCGGCCTGCTCACCATTGCGACGGCATACACCACGAGCCTGCAGTCGATGGCCGTGGTGCGCCTGCTGGCCGGCCTGGGCCTGGGTGCGGCGATGCCGAACACTTCGACCTTGCTCACCGAGTATGTGCCGGTTCGCAACCGCTCGTTCATCGTGGCGACGATGTTCACGGGATTCAATTTCGGTTCCGGGATCATCGGCTTCGTTGCGGCTTCCCTGATTCCGGCCTACGGCTGGCAATCGGTGTTGCTCTTCGGCGGCATCGTGCCGCTCGTCATGCTGCCCGTGCTGTTCCTGTTCCTGCCGGAATCCGCCCGCTTCATGGCAGCCAGGGGCTTCGATCCCGACTCCATCCGCAAGGTGCTGGCGCGCGTCTGCAAGGCCGACCTGGGTGGCATCAATTCCTTCGAGACCCGCGAGGCTGCGCCTGCCACGAAGCAGCCGCTGGCCGTGCTGTTCGCGAAGGGCTATGCCTTGCGTACCGCGTCGCTCTGGATCACGTACTTCATGGGCCTGCTCGTGATTTATCTCACGACGAGCTGGCTGCCGACGATGATGAAGGACGCGGGCATTCCGATCTCCCGTGCGGCCCAGGTGACGGGACTGTTCCAGATCGGCGGGACGGTGGGCGCCATCGTGGTTGGCTTCCTGATGGACAAATTGCTGCCCAACCGGGCGATCGCGCTGTCCTATTTCCTCGGCGGTATTTCCCTCATCCTGCTGGGTACCGGTGGCGTCGAATCCGCCTACCTCGCGTTGCTGGTCGCGATCGTGGGGTTCTTCCTGAGCGGTGGACAGACGGGACTGAACGCTTTTGCGCCCAATTGCTACCCGACCATTGCGCGGGCCACGGGAACGAGCTGGATGCTGGGGGTCGGGCGCCTGGGCAGCATCCTGGGCTCGTCGATCGGCGGTCTCCTGCTGGCAACCGGCTGGGGATTCGGATCCATCTTCGTCGGCCTCGCGATTCCCGCGGCCCTTGCGGCACTTGCGATTCTTTTCAACAAGCGCGCGGACACCTGACCGGACACAACCTGCATGGCTCGCATCATTGGGGGCGTCGCGGTTTCGCATACGCCGACGATCGGATTCGCGTACGACACGAAGAAGCAGAAGGACCCGGCTTGGGAGCCGATCTTCGAGGCCTTCGATCCCGTGCGCAATTGGCTGCGGGAGAAAAAGCCCGATGCCCTGATTTACATCTTCAACGATCACATTACGTCGTTCTTCTTCGATCACTATTCCGCGTTCGCGCTGGGCATCGACAGCAAGTACGAAGTGGCGGACGAGGGTGGCGGGCGGCGCAATTTGCCGGCGATACCCGGCAACCCGGAACTTGCGCAGCACGTCGGTGCGAGTCTCATGGCCGACGAGTTCGACATGTCCTTCTTCCAGGACAAGCCCCTCGACCACGGATTCTTTTCGCCGATGTCCGTGCTGCTCGATCGCGACGGCCAAGCGTGGCCGACGACGATCGTTCCCTTGCAGGTGGGAGTCCTGCAGTTTCCGATTCCCAGCGCCGCGCGCTGCTACAAGCTGGGCCACGCCCTGCGGCGTGCGGTCGAGAGCTTTCCACACGAGCTCGATGTCGCGATCGTCGCAACCGGCGGGCTCTCGCACCAGGTTCACGGCGAGCGCGCGGGCTTCAACAATCTCGAGTGGGACCGCGAGTTCCTGGACGCAATCGTCGCGGACCCCGAGCGCTTGGCCGAGATGACCCATGCCGAATTCGCCACGCTCGGCGGCTTCGAAGGCACGGAAGTCATCATGTGGCTGATCATGCGCGGTGCCCTGTCGGCAGGCGTGAAGCGCGTGCATAGCTCGATCTACCTGCCGTCGATGACGACCATCGCAACGCTTGTCCTCGAGATGGAGGAAACCTCGACGTCCGATGGCGTGGACGAGCGGCGGCGCGAGCGTATCGGCCGCCAGCTCGCCGGCGTCGAATCCCTGCCCGGTACGTATCCCTTCACGCTGGCGCGCAGTGCGCGCGCCTATCGCCTGAACAAGTTCCTGCACGGCATGATCCTGCGGGAACACCGCGACCTGTTCCTCTCGGATCCGGAGACCGCATTTGCCCAAAGCGGATTGAGCGAAGAGGAGAAGGACATGCTGCGCCGGCGCGACTGGCTCGGGATGATCCGATATGGCGTGATCTTCTTCGTGCTCGAGAAGCTCGGCGCCGCACTGGGAATTTCCAACCTGGACATCTACGCGTCGATGCGGGGACAGTCGCTCGAAGACTTCCTCAAGACGCGCAACACCAAGGTGCGGTATTCCGTCGCACCCGGAGAAGCGGACGGGCAGGACACATGACAAGCAAGGGACGCGCTCGAAGGAAGTTTCAAGGAAATCGACAGTGGCGGCCGCGACCCCCTCAAGCGACGTTCGCGGCGCGTTGACCCTGGAATGTCCCTGCGACCACCTGCAGCTTTCCCAGCAGGCGGCGCAACGAGGCTTGCGTCGATTCCGACGCGACGAATAAATTGGTGCTGACAGCACCGAGCAAGCCGGACGACGAATCGAACACCGGCACCGCGATGCCGCGCACGAGATCGTCGAGCTGACGCTCCGACACCGCATAGCCCTGCTGGCGCACCTTGGCGATTTCCAGGCGCAGGTCATCCACATCCAGGTTCGTGCGCGAGGTGTAGGCGCGCGGACGGTAGTTGCGCAGCAACTCGTCCAGATGTTCGGGAGGCTGGTGCGCGGCAATGGCCATGCCCGCGGATGTCACGAACAGCGGGAAATGCGCGCCGATGCTGTGGCTGCGGTTCGTGATCTTGTTGGGTGTCGCCTTGGCAATCACCATCGCCTGTGCACCGTCCTGCATCCAAAGATACGAGGATTCGCCCGTATCCGCCGTGAACTGCAGGAGCAGTGGCTGCACCTTGGCGACCAGCGTGGATGAGCTCAGGTAGATCGAACCCATGCGCAGCACACGATGCGTAAGGAAATAATGCTTGCCGTCGCTCGCGGCGAGGCCAAGCTTGACGAGCGACTGCAGGTAGCGCCGGGCCGCGAAGCGGCTGATCCGGCAACGGTTGGCGATCTCCACCAGGGTGAGCTGGGGTGATTCGCGATCGAATGCGCCGATGACGGCCAGGCCCATTTCGAAGCTGGCGACGCCGGATTCCGTTCTCTTCATCAAGCAAACCGCGGGAAGCTGTGCACGCTGCCCGCGATGTTAGCGCCCAAGGTGAGTTTCGGGAATTCGAAGGAAAAGTCGGCGCGCTGCCCGAGGCGGCGGATCTCCTCGAGCACGACCGTCGCTGCCGGCGAGAGCAAGGCGCCTTCGCGCAAGGTCAAGCCGATCTGCCGCGTCGTATTGGCCAGTTCGACGGGCAGCTCGACGATCGTGCCGGCGTGCAGCTCGAAAAACAATTGTTGCGCGGAAATGGCCGTGATCATGTTGCTGCATACGAGCATCAGGCGCAGCAGCGCCAGATCGCCGGTTTCCACCGACGGAACCGGCGCGGGCAGGCCCGCTTCGTGGAACGACGCCTCGACGAGGCGCCTTCCCGGCGTGTCGGGCCTGGCCAGGATCCAGCGTTCTTCGAGCAGGTCTTCCAGGTCGAGGCGATCGCGTTGGGCAAGAGGATGCCCGGCGCGGGCGACGATGCTCATCTGGTCGCTGAACAGGTGTTCGGTCTTGAGGCCTTCGCTCGGGTGCACGCAACGCAATGCACCGAACACCATGTCGACCTCGCCACAGCGCAGCAGCGACACGAGTTGCTCGTAAGGGCTCTCGATCATCGTCACGCGCAAGCCGGGATAGAGGTCGACCGCAGCGGCGATCGCGGTCGGCACGACCAGCGTGCGGCCCAGCGGCAGTGTGCCAATCGTGACCGATCCCGCCAATTTGCCGAAATGCGCCGATACGTCGGCACGCATGTGGCGCATCTCGGCGAGGATGCGCTTGGCCCGCAGCACGAGACGTTCGGCCGCTTCCGTTGCCACCATGCCTTCCATGACGCGCCGGAACAGACTCTCGCCGATGGCGCTCTCCATCCGTGCCAATGCCATGCTCGCCCCGGCTTGCGAAATGCCCAGGCTCGTCGCGGCTGTGGTCAGGCTGCGCAGGTCCGCCAGTTGCACGAGCAGCTGCAGCTTGCGTCCGTTGCTGAAAAGATTGCAGATCGAGTTGCGCAGGCATGGCGAGGACTGGCGCGCTGTGCGGCAATATTCATCCGCCGCTGCCTGGACTTCCTCGTGGATGCGTGCGGCACGTGTTCGCACGGCGACACCGCTGGCCGTCAACAGCATGCCGCGCGGCTTGCGCTCGAACAGGGTCGTGCCGAGCGACCGTTCCAGCTCGAGGATCGAGCGCGTGACGGCGGACGGCGCCTTGTAGACGAGCGGCGCTGTCTTCGCGATGCTGTTGGATCCCGCAACGGCGAGAAACACTTTCAGGTGCTGCAGACCCTCGGCACATTCGATCGGGTCGTCTCGGAATTCGCGGAGCTGAGCCAAATTGCTTCTCGCTGTTGTCTCGACAAGGGAGGCGTGGCTTATCAATACCAACTTGTTGTTCTGCAAATGATTCTATGGTTCGACATCGGTGCATCCGTGTTGTTTCGACGTGCATGGGTCGCACCGATAATGCACAGGCGTGCGCTATCCGCACCTCTCGCAAATTCTGGATTTCGTTGCACTGCACGATCGAACGAAGCGGGGCGCGTTCGCATTCCTCGCCTTGCGTTGATCCGTTCGGATCACGCAACGCGACCAAGTCAGGCGCTCGCAATCATTCATTGGTATTGCTTGGCCGCACGCATTCCCATGGAGTCCCAGTGTGTTTCCGCATTCGAGTTTCACGCGCCGTTTCGTGCGCGTCCTCGCTTGTCTCCTGTCCTCTGCTTGCGCGGCAGTCGTTTCGCTCGGGGCCTTCGCGTTTTCCGAACCCGCGAATTCGCCAGATGAAGTGCTTGCCCGGTCGCTTGCAGCAGGCCGCGCCGTGGACGCGATCGTCGAGTTCGATCACGCGGCGGCGGATCTCGCGGCGCAGGCCGATCGCAAGCGTCGTGGTCTCGCTTTCGAGGACAAGTCGATCGTCGCGCTGCGCGCCGCCCGCTATGGCGCAACCAAGCGCGCAGTCGAGCTTGCCGCGACGAGCTCCGATGCGCGCAAGGTGCGCGACTTCTTGCATTTGCCCATGGCGCAGTGGCACCTGGCGAGCGCGGCGGCGCTTGCGCACCTGCGCGCGCAGCCGAGCGTGCGGGCGATCTATCCCATACGTTTCGTGCATACGGTCGCCACTTCCGATCTCATGCTCATCGAGCAACCCGCGGCGCTGGCGGCCGGCGGCGCCGGCGCCGGCACGACGACCTTGGTGATCGACAATGGCATCGACCTCACCAATTCCGCATTCGGCACCTGTCCGACGCCCGGAGCCAGCGGCTGCCGCGTTCTGGTCTACCAGGTCGATTATCCCGGCACGACGCCCGACACCAGCCACGGCACGAATGTTTCCGGCGTGATTGCCGAAATTGCGACTGCAGGCATGCTCGCGATGATCGATGTGTTCGACGGATCGAGCGCGAGCAGCGCCGACATCCTTTCTGCACTTGACTGGGGAATCGCCAACCAGTCGGCCTACAACATCGTCGCTGCCAACATGAGCCTGGGCGACGGCGGCAGCTACACGGCCTCAAGCTGTCCGACGGATCTGCTGACGGCGACACAAGACGCCGCGGCCGTGGGTATTACAACCATTGTCGCTTCGGGCAACGACGGGTATTCCGGAGGTATCAGTTGGCCCGCCTGCACGAGCGGCGCGATCTCGGTGGGTGCGGTCTACGACACCGCAATGTCAGGGACGCTCACGTGGGGCAGTCCGACCATCTGCACGGACACGAATCCGGTCGTCGACCAGGTGACGTGTTTTACGAACATGAGTGCAAACCTGAGCCTGCTGGCGCCTGGCGTGAATGTGCTGGCCGCGGGTGTTACCGACAGCGGGACTTCGCAGGCGACACCGCACGTGGCGGGCTCCGTCGCCGTCTTGCGTGCACGGTATCCGCGCGAAGCCCTCAGCCAGACGCTCACGCGACTGAGCTACACGGGAACCGTCGATCCCCGCGGCGGATATTCGGCTCCGCGAATCGACGAATACAAGTCGCTGGAACTGGGTACCGCGCTCGCGCTCACGCTTGCCGGCCCGGCGACGGCGCAGGCCGGTGCAACGGCAACCTACACGCTGACCGTGCGCAACAATGGGCCGCTCGCGGCAACGGCGATTTCCGTTGCCGACAGCCTGCCGGCGCTCGCAAGCGATGTATCGGCGACTTCGGGTTGCACCGTTTCCGTTCAAACTGTCACGTGCGAGGCGTCGTCGCTGGCGGTCAATGCGAGCATTGCATTCACGATCAACGTCCGGTGGACGGGCTCCGGCGCGGTGTTTGACACGGCTACCTTGAGCGCCGACCAGATCGACAGCACGCCGGCGGATGAATCGGCGTCGCTGGGTTCGCCGCCGTCCACAACCGGCGCGCAGGCCGACGTGCCGCTGCTGCCGCCGTGGGCTTTCGCTGTGCTCGCGCTCAGCCTGTCAGGAGGGTTTCGACTTCACAAGACGCGTCTGCGGCGCAGGTAGCCGCGGCGACTGGTTCGCATTGCCGGCGTCTCGCTCGAATTCGGGCCAGTGGCTGCGCGGCGCGCGCCCTTGATGATTTCCGCGGCCGGCCCGACACGCCGGCGTTCCATGTCGGCCGACATTGCGGACAAGGATTGTTCGTTCATGTGGGCCAGGGCGGTCGGGAAGATTGCGACCTCTTCCAGGGCCATGTGCGTAAAGTAGCGCTGCGCGAATTCGGCGATGCGCGTGTGCGTGACGGGCTCGACCGGCGCCTGTGGCGGTTCACCGGCCCAATCGCGCAGCACCGGTTCGATCGCGCGCCACAACGCTTCCAGACGCGCGTGGTCGGCCTGCAGGCCATCGACCGCGAGGTTCAATTCCGAATCCGTGGAGTCGTGCAGCGCCGGAAAGACGTGGCGCTCCTCGTCCTCGTGGTGCAAGGGCGCTGCCTTGCGGAAGTACCGCAGGACATCGCCCGCGGCCTCGCGCGTGTGCGCGTCATGACCGTGCTGGTCGATTCTTTTGCGCAACCGATCGAGGAGATGCAGGCTGCGTCGCGTCCGCGCATGACAGGCGAGGAGCATGTCGAAGGGTTGTGCGAAAGTCGGCGACGCGTCCGCGAAGCCGGGCAAAGGTGTTGTCACGCCCAATCCCATGCGCCCTGTCTCCTATTGCCGGTCGCGCGGATCCCGGCCTTCGAGAATTTTCATCGCGCGACCTGAAGTGAAATGCGCAACCACGACGCCGCCCAGGAAAATCCCCAGGACGATGAACCATTCGATCGACATGCTAGCCCCTGTGCGCGGTGTGCGCCTTTATATCGCGCCTCGATTATATCGTATGGCGATATATTGGGTGGCGAATCGAGAGGAGGTGCATGGCGTCACCCTCACCCCCGGCCCTCTCCCACTTCGTGGGAGAGGGACAGGGAGAAGAAGAATCTCCCTTGCCTGCTTTGTGGGAGAGGGAGGAGGGGGTCAGCCGGCAGCGCGCTGGCGTGCGGCTTGCAATTCGCGTGGGGCGCGGCCGAAGGCGCGCTTGACCTCGCTGACGAAGCGGTCCTTCTGCAGGTCGGCCTTGTCGATCACGCCCAGGATGTGACTGTCGAGCTGGAGGCGATCTTCGTTCGTCAGGTGCTTGGAGGTGACGATTACGACGGGGATCGACGCGGTGGACGCGTCCTGCTTGAGCGCATCGACCACCGCGATGCCGTTGACTTCCGGCATCACGAGGTCGAGCACGACCAGGTCGGGACGGTGCTTGCGGATCATGTCGATGCCTTCGCGGCCACCGTTCGCCCGCAGAATCGAATATCCCGGCTGGTTCAGGTAGGTGCACATGAGTTCCATCGCGTTCGGGTCGTCGTCGACGACCAGGATGGTCACGTCGCGGTTGGGCGAGGGCACGATGCCCAGCCGGCTCAGTTCCAGCGCGAGCTTCCTGCGGTTCACGGGTTTTTGCAGGATGGAAGCCGCACCCAGGGAAATACCGACCTCGTGATTGGCGGCAACGGAAACGACGACAACGGGAATTTCGCTCCAGGCTTGGACGCCCTTCACGCGGCTGAGAAAATCCCACCCGTCCATGCCGGGCAGGTTGATGTCGAGCGTGATCAGCTCCGGCTTGCATTCGTCGACCAGCCGGAGCGCTTCCTCGGCCGAATGCGCGTGCCGCACCCGGAATCCGAGGGACTCCAGTTGCACTCGCATGATGGTCGCCGCGCGCTCGTCGTCCTCGACAAGCAATGCCAGCGGGATCTCGATATCCGCCTCTTGTGCAGGCGTCGCGCCGGAGGCGAGCGGCTCGCCAACGGTCCACGGGATCCACGTCGTGAAGCAGCTGCCGCTGCCCTGTTCGCTGGTGACCGCGACCGCACCGCAGTGCAGCTGCGCCAGTCGCATCACCGTCACGAGACCCAATCCGGTGCCTTCAATCTTCTGCGTGTGGGCGTTCTTGATCTGCGAGAAGGGCTTGAAGAGCGTGCCCAGGTTCTCCTGCGAGATGCCGATTCCCGAGTCCGTGACGCTGATCTGCGCGAAGTGCGCGAAAGCGCTGTCGGGGAGCGCCGAACGCAGGCCGGTAGCGAAACCGGGCATCCCGGATGCAGCCTGGGCACGGTCCACGACCTTCGCTACCACGCGGATTTTTCCGCCTTCGTGCGTGAACTTGACCGCATTCGAAAGCAGGTTATAGAGGATCTGCTTGAAGCGCCGCCGGTCCGCCCGCAGGGGATCGCGTTGTCCGGCGCCCTCTACCTCAACCAGGATCCGGCGCGTCTGCGCGCGCTCCTGGATCACGGTCACGCAGTCGTGCAGGAACGAATCCAGGTCGATCGACTCCGGGTCGATGTCGACCTTCCCCGCCTCGATTTTCGACAGGTCGAGAATGTCGTTGACGAGTTCGAGCAGGTGCATGCCGCTCTCGTAGACGTGGCGCACGAATTCCCGGTGCCGCGGTTCCAGGTCGCCTACCATGCCGCTGGTCATGAGTTCCGAGAAGCCGATGATGGCGTTGAGCGGCGTGCGAAGCTCGTGCGACATCGTATGGAGGAAGTCGGTCTTCGCCTCGTTCGCCTGGGCAAGCTCCGCATGTACGGCCTCCAGCGCGTGGTGCTTTTGCTCGAGCGCGGCCAACAGCTCGGCGCGGCTGTTCGCGAGCGCGCGCGCGGCCCGCGCCTCGGCGGCCTCGCGTTCCTTGTTGATGAGATCCATGCGCGCTCGGCGATTCTCATCCTCGTACTGCTTGCGGCGGATCTGCGCGCGCACCCGCGCTTTCAGGACATCGAAGCCACTGGACTTGTTTACGAAATCGTCCGCGCCTGCCTCGAGTGCGTCGAGCATCGTGGAGCGTTCCTCGCCCGCGCTCATGATGATCAGCGGGATATCCCGCAGGATCGGCGTTTCCTTCAAATGGCGGCACAGTTCCAGCCCGCTGCCCTCCGGCAGGAGGAGGTCGAGCAGGAGACAATCCATTTCCTGCACGGCGAGCAGTTCGATCGCTTCCTTGATCGTGCGCGCGGGCACGACGTCGTAGCCCTCGTCGCGCAGTTCGCCCGCGAGCTCGTTGAGGTAGGTGGCGCTGTCGTCGAGCGCGAGGATGCGCTGCGGACCTAGGGCGCTTGCCGGCACCTCCGGCATGCCGGTGGCCGCGCTGCGCAGCACGGCCCCCAGGCGTGCCAGGATGATTTCGACGTCCTCGAACTTGCGGACAAACGCGTCCGCACCGGCATCGAGCGCGCGCAGTTCCGCATCCCGGTCATCCGAGCCCGTCAACAGCAGGCAGGGGGTCGCGCGCAAAGCCGCATCCAGTCGCAGTCGGCGGATGACGGTCGCGCCATCGATGCCGGGCAGCACGCTGTCGATGACTACGGCATCGGGTCGTTCGTCGGCGGCAATGCGCAGGCCGTCCTCGCCCGAGGACGCCATCATGACGGTGTGACCGGCCTGCTCGCAGGCCTGGCGCAGCGTCTCGCGAAACGTGACGCTGTCGTCGACGATCAGGATCAATGGCCGGTTGCGTGCGCCATCGCGCGTCGTCTCCGAGTTGCGGCCGCGAAGCAGCTTGCGCGCCTTGGCCACCACGTAATGCGCGTCGTACGGCTTGCCGACGTATTCGTCCGCACCGGTACGCAGCGCGCGCATGCGATCCTTGACCTTGGACTCGCTCGAGAGCATGACGACGACAGCCTTGCGCGTATTGGGATGTTCGCGCAGCTCGGCCAGCAGGTCCACGCCATCCCCATCAGGCAGCATGACGTCGAGGACGATGACATCGACGGCGTCGCGGCAGACGGCAACCCGGGCGTCTTGCGCGCTTGCGCAGATCAAGGTGCGGAAGGCGACGCCTTCAAATGCCTCCTTCAAGTCCATGCGGACCGTCAGGCTGTCGTCGACGATCAAGACTGTTTCCGGCGTACCCGCCATGCTTCCAGGCTCCTGATGCACTTCCTAGTGGATCGAAATCGCAGATGCAAGCGCCGGACCGATTTCGCCCAGCGGAAGAACGCGCTGGGCGGCGCCCAACAGGACGGCTTCGCGCGGCATACCGTACACGACCGACGTTTCCTCATCCTGGGCGATCGTCACGCCGCCCGCGCGGCGTAACGCCAGGAGCCCAGCCGCGCCATCGCGGCCCATGCCGGTCAACAGACAGGCGATCGAGTGTGAAGCAAGCGATCCCGCGGCCAGCGATTCGAACAGACAGTCGATCGAGGGCCGGCAGGAATGGCGCTCCGGCTCGCGCGTCAAGACAAGGTGTCCATCGCGGACCCGCAAATGCTGCTCCGGCGGGGCGATCACCACGCGCCCCGCGACGTCATTCAGGGATTCGCCGTCCTGGGCGAAGGATGCGCGATGCGCGGTCTGTGCGTCAAGCCAGTCGGCAAACGAGGTGCCGAAGGGTTCGTTGATATGCAGTACGACCAATACGGGCGCTGGCAAGGGCGAAGGCAGGGTCATCAGCACGTCCAGGATGGCGCTCGGCCCCCCGGTGGATGCACCGATCGCCACGAGCCGGGACCGCGATTGCGGCTTCGCCGCTCCTATCCGGTAATCACCGAATCCGCCGCTCGAATTCATCCTTCCGCGCAGATGCGTGATGACCCGGATCCGCGCCGTGCGCTTGACGCTCGCGACCAGGAGCTGTTCCCAACCGCCTTGCATGTCCACTTCCTTGGGTTTTTCAAGGACATCGACTGCGCCGGCCGCCAGCGCATCGTAGGTACGAAACAGTTCACCGCGGTTCGTCGACGCGGAGACGATCAGGATGGGCGTGGGGAAATGCGCCATGATGTATTCGGTGGCGGCGAGGCCGGTCATGAGCGGCAGCATCATGTCCATCGTGATCACGTCGGGGCGCAAGGCCCTGCACATTTCCACTGCCTGCTTGCCGTCCGGCGCATCGCCCACGACATCGATCTCGGCGTCGCCCGCCAGGACTTCGCACAGGCGCTTGCGCACGGTAATGGAGTCCTCGACGACCAGCACGCGCGTGCGCTTCATGCATGCACCGCCGTTCGGCGCACCTGGCGCAGGAATTCGTCCTGCTCGAACTCGCCCTTGACGATATAGCCACGGGCGCCGACCTCCTCGGCGCGGCTACGGTCCTGGCTGGAGGAGCGGGAAGTGACCAGGATGGCAGGCGTGTCGCGCAGCGCAGGGTCGGCGCGGATGCATTCGATGAACGCGAAGCCGTCCATGCCAGGCATCTCGACATCGACCAGGATCAGCCCGTACTTGCGCCGGCGCGCCATCGACAGGCCTTCTTCCGCCGAAACCGCGCAATGCACCTCGTAACCTGCCGATTCGAGGATGCTTTGCTCGAGCATGCGCGTGGTTGGGGAATCGTCGACCACCAGCACCGGATGCAATGGAACCTCGGCACGACCCGACGAGACCGTGGCTTGATGGGCCTCCTGCACCAAGGCCTCGGGGTCGAGCACGATTTGCGGATTTCCGGCAACGTCGAGCGAGGATCCGAACACGATGGGGCTCGCCGGAGCGAGCGCAGGCAAAGGGCGCAAGACGATATTCGCGATCCCTTGCAGGTGATCGACGCCAAACGCTGCCCGGGAGCGGGTGCCGGCCATGATCACCATGGAAACCTGCTTCTGGCGACGAACGGCGTCCACGTCGTGCTTCGACGACAACAGGCGGGCCAACGGCACAAAGGGAATCGCCGATCCCTGGAACACGACCGACTCGCCTGCAGGCGTGCGCACGATTTCATCGGCTCTCAGGCGTTGGGTGGCGAGCACCGCGTCCAGCGGCAGCGATACGTGCGCATCGCCGGCCTGCACCGTCAGCGTGTCGAGTGCCGCAATCGTCAAGGGCAGGCGCAATTCGAAGGTCGTGCCTTGGCCGGCTTGCGTGTGGACATGGAAGTCGCCGCGCAATTGTGCAACGGCGTTCTGGACGAGATCGAGGCCGATGCCGCGCCCGGAGATATCGGTGACCGACGCGGCTGTGCTGATACCGCCGCGCACCAGCAAGCGCAGGATGGCCTCGGCGTCGAGCGCCTCGGTGTCGGCGCCCAGCAGGCCTTTGCGCCGTGCAGCCGTGCGCACCGCATCGAGATCGACACCGGCCCCGTCGTCGGCGCACCGGAAAATGACGCTCTGCCCGCGTCGTGCGACCTCGACAGCGATCACTCCCGCGACCGGCTTGCCCGATGCCTTGCGCCGTTCCGGTGCCTCGATGCCATGCGCGACGGCATTGCGCACGATCTGCAGGAGCGGCCCTTGCAAGGCACCCAGGCTGCGGGTTTCCAGGCGCACGTCTCCACCCCGTCCCTCGAACCTCGCCTCCTTGCCGGTGGCATGGGCCGTGTCGCGCACGGCGCGCTCGAGCACGGTGAATACGTTGGAGGCCGGAACGAGGCGCAGGCGCGTGGCCGTATCGTGTGCCTGGCGCAGATTCCGGTCCAGGTGCTCGACCGAGGTTTCCAGCGAGCGTTCCAGACGTCCGAGCGAGGCGCGCAGGTCCTCGGCGAGTGCCTGCCCGGTATGCCAAGTGCACGCGCCCGGCATGCCGGGCGTCAGGCGCTCCAGCAAGCTGCCCGCCAACGCGCGCGCGCGCGTTGCCGCGTCGGCATCGCGGCGCAGGCGTGCAAGCTGGGAGTTGGACTGCGAGATCACCTCGATCAGTGCTTCGAATTCGCCGCTGTCGATCCGTCCGACGAACTCCGGCGGCGCGGCGGCGCTTGTGCCGGTTCCGGCGACCGCTGTCTCGGGATCCACGCCAAGCGCCGCGACGCCACCCGCAATCTGGTCGAGCAGGCGTAGAACCTTGTCGATCTGCTCGCGCGTCGCGTTGACACCCGCGTCGCGCAGGGGCGCAAGGACATCCTCGATCGCATGCGAGTCCTCTGCGATGCCACGTTGCTTGACCACGCGAGCGGCGCCCTTGAGCGTATGCGCGAGGCGCAGGATGCGCGTGAGCTCCGCACTGCCGTCCGGAGATTTCTCGAGATCGAGCGTCGCACGGCCAAGTTGCTCGAGCAGGTCGCGCGCCTCGACACGGAAATACCGGTAGGGGTCCTTGATCGCCATGTTCTCGATCGTTCGTCGTGCCGAGTCCGTCCCGACGCTGCGCCTCAGGCAGCCGTTTCCGGCTGGATGATGCGCAGGAGATCCTGCGAAAGCGAGGAAAGTTGCGAGGCGGTCTGCAAGGTCTGCCCCGAGCTGGCCTCGGTTTCGCGAGTCGCCTGCGCCGTGTTGGCGATCGCGATGTTGACCTGCTCCACCGCCGAGGTCTGCTGCTTGGTCGAAAGTTCGATCTCGCGCGCGGCCTCGGTCGTCGTGTTGACGAGGCCGGCGATGCGCTTGAACGCGACCGCGACGTCGGCGAACTGACGGCTTCCCGCATCGACGGCTTTGGAGCCGGTCTCGGTCGCCATGACCGAGGTATTCACCGCGCTGCGCACATCATTGATGAGCGTGCGGATTTCCTTGGTCGATGCCGCGACCCGATCGGCAAGCTTGCGGATCTCGTCGGCGACGACACCGAACCTCTTGCCGGTTTCGCCGGCGCCGGTCGCCTCGATGGTCGCGTTGATCGCCAGGATA
>Ga0181525_10001631_pt1 | contig 18982 bp, 14 predicted proteins | sample PEATcosm2014_Bin_48_FD_121100 | JGI IMG/M metagenome (GOLD analysis project Ga0181525, IMG submission 121100) | Peatland microbial communities from MTU Mesocosm Facility, Houghton, MI, USA - PEATcosm2014_Bin06_10_metaG | ecosystem: Environmental > Terrestrial > Soil > Wetlands > Peat | place...
CCGTGACCCCACTCGTTTCCTTTGCGATCGTTTCGGCGCGATCGCGGGCTTCCTTTGTGGGCACCGTGCCGCTGAGCCAGACGACGCCATCCCGATCAGTATTGACCTGGACATTCGTCAGGGTGGTCGGCTCCTTGGTCACCAGCTTGGTCTTTACCTTGGTGGTAATCGCGGAGTCCTTGACGTACATGCCCGGATAGGAAGCATCGGAATCCCCGGCGTGCAGCGTTGCCACGCTGAGAGCGCCGCTAATCGCCAGTGCCACGACCGCAATCGTCTTCATGGATCGTCCTCACACGTTGGTGGATGCCTGGGCTAACAATGATGCTGCCCAAGACGCGCCAAGCCGTCTGTAGGATGGACACCACAGTTAAGTCAGCGTCTGCCCACGAACAGGACCCAAAGTCAGGGTGTCACCACGACTGTGCCGGCAGTCGCAGCGCCAATGGCCTGACGCAATACTTCCGGCGCGATGGGCTTCTGCAGCAAGGTATAGCTACGCTCGTTGGCCTGTCGCAGCGCTTCAGAGGACGTCTCACCGGTGATGATAAGAACCGGGAACTGGCCATGGATCTGCTGCAGCCGATCGGCCAGCCGCGCGCCGTGTTCCTCTTCGCCCATTCGCAGATCAATGATCAGCAGATCGGGTGGACCGTGCTGCTCGAAGATCCGGTAAGCGGCGCTGGTGGAATCCGCGGTCTGAACGCTTACTCCCCAGACGCCCAGCAGGATCCGCATGCTGTTGAGAATGTCGAGCTCGTCGTCAACCACGTAAACCCGCTTTTCCCGCAGGGAGGCGTCTTTCGCCTTTTGCGGTAATGGCCCCGGCAGGCTCTCTTCGCCCAGAATAGCCGGCATACTCACCCGAAATCGGCTGCCCTGACCGACCAGAGAATCCACGCTGATCTTGGCACCGATCAATTCGCACAGCCGCTGCACGATTGCCAGGCCAAGACCGACGCCTTTGCTGCGATCGCGGCCCGGGTTTTCCAACTGGTAGAACTCCTCGAAGATCCGGCCCTGTTCAGAGGGTGGGATACCCTTGCCGGTATCGGTCACGCTCAGGACCGCCAGCGGCACACTTCCCAGGAGTTCGCGATGCGTTGCTACGCGCACCTCGCCACGCTCGGTGTACTTGATGGCATTGTCGATCAGATTGCGGGCAATACGCTCGATCGCGACCGGATCCCCCAGCACTCGAATGGGCGTGAGTTCGAGGATCAGCGACAAGCCCTTCTGCGCGGCCGGCTGCTGGTATTCGTTGCACACTCCAGCGACGAGAATCTCAAGCGACAAATTGCGATGCTCGGGCATGTAGTATCCGGCGGACAGGCGCGATAGATCGAGCAGTCCGTTGAGCAAATTGCCCAGGGCACGCACGATCTGATCGATGTTTCCGCTGACTTCATCCAGCAACTCGGGTGCGGGTCTGGATCCCAGCACGGCACTGTAGACCGACAAGGCTTGCAACGGCTGGCGCAGATCGTGGCTCGCAGCCGCGAGCACCCTGGATCGCGCCTGGGCGGATTGCGCCGCCTGTGCCATCGCGGCCTGAACCTGGGAGTTCTTCTGCTCGAGGTCGCGCACCAGGCGGTCGCGTTCGTGTCGGATGTCCACCGATCGCGACAGCAGCTTTTCGCCATCGGCTGCGACCAGGACCAATACAACCAGCATCACGCCTAGCAGCACAATCCCGCCGATTGCCTGGCTCGGATAGAGCAGGCACCAGACAGTCGCCCCGGGAATCAGAATGCAGCTCGCATACGCTGCCAGGATGTAGCGGGAGGATTGCGATACCGCGACTCCCGCAGAAGGAATCGCCAGTAACGTCGTGCCAAATATGAGCTGGTCCCAGATTGGTAGCCGGGGAAAGAACATGACAGTGCCGACGGAGATGGCGCCACCGGCCAGCGCGGCGAGTGCCACAAAGGTCGTATGTACGCGATTTGGATTTAGGTCGTTTCCCCGTCGCAGGACGTAGGCGGCATAGCGCGATCGCAGAATTTCCACGCCGATACACAGCACTCCCCAGCCCACCAGCAGCCAGGTGTTCACGTGTGGATAGATGAATATCCCCAGACCCAGCACGAGCGCAGCCTGCACCCAAGGCATCCGCAGCATCGCCTTTGAGTGTAATCCGAGCAGCTCGATCAACATCTCGCGGCTGGTGTCCGAGCTCCGCGCAGCACCTTTATCAAGGAGGATCATCCGCGCACCGTTGCTGGAAACTCCTGCAGTTGAAGCCGACTGGCTTTGATCACGGCCTCGGTGCGATTTCGTACGCCCAACGCCGCAAATACTGCTGCGATGTGCTCCTTGACGGTGTTCTCCGACAAATTGAGCTCGCGTGCAATCAACTTATTGGGCAGGCCCCGGCTCAAGGCCTGCAGCACCTGCTGTTGCCGCGGGGTCAATGGACTCAGCGGCGCATCGTCCATCGCGCTGTTGATCTGATGTGGCAGATACACCGCGCCCTTGAGGATGTGCCCCAGCGCCTGCTTCAGCACATCGGGCGTCGCGCTCTTGGAAATGAAGCTCATCGCTCCGGCGTCGATGCAGCTGCTGATGGTGTCGTTGTCGTCGGATCCTGAGACGACGACAACGGAGACCTGGGGCGCGATCTCCTTGATTCTGTGTATTGCCCCCAAAGCCTGCTCATTCTTCAGTGTCAGATCCAGCAGGCACAGCTGCAGATCTGCGTGCTGTGCGAGCAGCGCCAACGCATCGGCGATGCTGCCAGCCTCGATGCAGATGACATTACGACCAATCGTCGACAGCAGCATTCGAAGCCCGGCGCGAAACAGTGCGTGGTCATCGATGATCAGGATCTTCAAGGGCTCTCCGATGAAACGGCGGCCTGCAACAGATTGTAGCCCTTGCGGGGGACTACCAGTTCGAAACGACTCCACCCGTTTGGGGGGTTGTTGGCGAGTACCGCAAGAGGTACGGTGCCCGCCACCCATCGGCAACGGCCTAGCCTGCGCCTTGACGACACTTCGCGATCGACTTATGGTCGGCCGACAAAGGTCTGCGCAGCGATCGAACTCACCAAAGAAATGGCCTCTGAATGACCGGCGGGCTTGAAACGTCCAGTCCGCGTACCTTGAATGGCAAGTGCCTGTGCGGCACGGTTCGCTACGAAGTAGCGGACCAGTTTCGCTATTGCCTCAATTGTCACTGCTCGAATTGTCGCCGGGCGACCGGTGCCGCGTTCAAGCCATTTGCGGGAATTGAGCGCGCTAAGCTGAGACTCACCTGCGGCGAAGATCGTCTGCTCATTTTCGGAAAAGAATCGCCGCATGATGCGCACTGCGGCGTTTGTGGATCGTTGCTGTACTCGCTCGTTCGGGAGGCTGCGTTCGTACACATCACACTCGGCACGTTGGTAGACGCGCCGTCGATTCGTCCCAGCGCTCACATCTTCGTGGGCTCGAAGGCGCCCTGGTATACCATCACGGATAACCTGCCTCAGCACGAGGAGTTTGCGTAAGGCTATAGGCGTCCGGGGCGCTGGCGCGTCGAAATAAAAATGAGGTGGTGTGGTGACTAGCACAGGTGAAAGCAGCCAACTTCAGTTGCGCTCTCTGGTACGCAGCAGTGGCGAGCTGGAGCTCTCGCTTATCGAGGTGCCTATCACGGCTCCGGGTCCCGGAGAGGTCCTGGTGCGTATCGAGGCTTCCCCGCTAAACCCGTCCGATCAGGGTCTGCTGTTCGGCGCGGCCGATATGAACGCGGCAGTGGCCTCCGGTACGAGCACCCGTCCGATTGTCACGGCACGTATACCGCCGAACGCCATGAAAAGTATGGCGGGCCGCCTGGACCAGTCACTGCCCGTCGGCAATGAGGGCGCGGGCGTTGTTGTGGAGACAGGTAGCTCAGAGGCAGCGCAGGGCCTGATGGGCAAGAGGGTAGCCATGCTGGGAGGCGCGATGTATTCCCAATATCGCACCCTGGGAGCGGATCAATGCCTGGTGCTTCCGGAAGGTGCTACTGCCGCTGACGGCGCCGCCGCCTTTGTAAATCCGCTGACGGCATTGGGGATGGTCGACACCATGCGGCGCGAAGGCCATAGCGCCATCGTGCACACCGCCGCGGCATCCAATCTCGGTCAAATGCTGCATCGCTTGTGCGCAGCGGAGAGCATCCAGCTGGTGAACATCGTACGAAGCGATGATCAGGAGAGGCTGCTGAGAGGAATGGGAGCGGAATACGTCTGCAACACGCGCTCCCCCAGTTTCGCCGGACAGCTGGCCGACTCGGTAGCCGCCACGGGTGCGACGATCGGATTCGACGCCATCGGGGGTGGAACGCTGTCCGGACAAATACTGAAGGCTATGGAACTCGCGGCCAGTAATAACGCCAAGGCCTACAGTCGGTATGGATCGACGGTGCACAAGCAGGTTTATGTCTACGGCGGGCTCGATCCGCGCCCCACCGAACTCGCTCGTGATTACGGCATGGCGTGGGGTATTGGGGGCTGGCTGGTCATGAACTTCATGCAGAAGATCGGCCCCGCGGCCGTCGCTACGCTTAAGGAGCGGATCGCACGCGAGTTGAAGACGACCTTTGCGAGCAAGTACTCAACGGAGATCTCTCTGGCCGAGGTCCTTCATCTTGATGTGATTGCCCACTACAGAAAGCGCGAGACGGGAAAGAAGTACCTGGTCAACCCCAGCAAGTAGCTTTTTATGCCGGCTTCTTCCCGGCCAGCAATTCCCGATCGACGGGTAACTGTCGCAGGCGGACACCGGTGGCCGCGAACAAGGCATTCGCGAGCGAAGGTGCCGCCGCTACAGTGCCGGGCTCGCCGATGCCGCCCGGCGCCTCCTCACTTGGAATCAGGTGAACTTCGATTGACGGCGCCTCATTGATACGCATCATTCGGTAATCGTTGAAATTGCTTTGCTGAACCCGACCTTTGGCAATCGTGATCTGACTGTGTAGCGCAGCGGTCAGCCCGAAGATCAAACCGCCTTCGATCTGCGCCGCTATGGTGTTGGGATTGACGGCGATGCCGCAATCGACCGCGCAGACGACTCGCCGGACTTTGACATCGCCGTACTGATCGACCTCGGCTTCGGCGATTGTGGCGAGGTGACTACCGAAGACGCTCTGCACCGCCACGCCCCGGCCCACGCGCGCGGGCAATGGCTGGCCCCAGCCGGCCTTCTTGGCAACCAGCTCGAGGCAGGCTCGCAGGCGCGGTGCGCCCTGCAGCTGATCAAGCCGAAACTGCACCGGATCCTTGCCTGCCTTGTGGGCCAGTTCATCGACGAAGCTTTCGATGACAAAGATATTGTGTGTCGGACCCACGCCGCGCCAGAAACAGGTGGGCACCGCCGGCGGTTCCTGGCGCACGTACTCGATGTGAATGTTGGGAGCGTCATAGGGGAAATCGATCGCGCCATCGACCGCATCGGCGTCCAGGCCTTTGACGAACGCGGGCGGGGCAAATCGAGCCAGGATCGCCGATCCGACGACGCGGTGGCTCCACGCGGTTATTTTCCCGTCGGTCAGCGCCGCGGCGAAACGGTCGAAATAGAAGGGCCGGTACATCGCCTGCTGAATGTCCTCCTCGCGCGTCCACACAATCTTGACCGGCCCGTCGACTTTCTGCGCTACACGGACGGCCTTCGCAATCATGTCGACTTCCAGCCGACGTCCGAAGCCGCCGCCGATCAGGTGGTTGTGGACGAGCACCTTGCCGAGGGGCAGGCCCGTGAGCTTCGCGGCGATGGCCTGTGTGCGCGTGATAACCTGATTCCCCACCCAGATTTCACACGCGTCCGGTCGCACGTGAACCGTGCAGTTCATGGGCTCCATGGGCGCATGGGCGAGCAACGGAACGTGATAGGTTGCTTCAATTTTGTCGCTGCCCAGTGCCTTACCGACATCGCCGACTGATTTGGCGACCGCTCCATCGCGCTCACTGGCGGCTCTTATCTCATCCAGAATCTGCTGGCTGCTGACCGCCGCATTCGGGCCGTCGTCCCATTTGATCTGCAACGCTTCCAGTCCCTTCCTGGCGGCCCACATGTGATCGCCGACCACCGCAACCAGATCATCGAGCACCACCACTTGTCGCACGCCGGGAACGCCGCGAGCGGCGGCCTCATCGACATGCGCGACCTTGCCTCCGAACACCGGGCTCGACCTCAGCGTTGCGAATTTGACGCCGGAAGGCATGGCGTCGATGCCAAACATCGCGCGACCGTTGACTTTGTCGGGTGAATCCAGCCGGCGCGCGGGTGTGCCGATGAGCTGGAAGTCCTTGCGAGCTTTGAGCGGCGGGTCCTTGGGAGGAGTCAGCCGGGCAGCGCGATCGACCAGCGCGCCATAGGCAAGCCGTCGGCCGCTTGGCTCGTGAATCACTTCGCTGTTGGCGGTCCGGCAGCTGCCGGGGTCCACGCGCCAGCTGGCCGCCGCTGCCTCGACGAGCATGGCGCGTGCGCTGGCGCCGGCCTTGCGCATGGGCGTCCAGAAGACCCGGATGGATGTGGAACCGCCCGTGACCTGAAACCCCAAGGCAGCATTCGAATAGAGCGCATCGTTGGGCGGCGCCGCTTCCACAACCACGCGTTGGAAATCGACGTCCAGTTCGTCGGCCAGAATCTGCGAGATGGCCGTGTAGATCCCCTGTCCCATTTCCACCTGGCACATCACCAATGTGACGGTGCCGCTCCGATCGATGCGGATGAAGGCATCGGGTGCAAAGGGCGCTACGGCCGATCCGACGTGCTCCGCGGTGTGGCCACGCGGCAGCGCAAACCCGAGCAGCAGCCCGCCGCCGGCTGCGACGCCGACCTTGAGGAACTCGCGGCGGGATGTCGCGGCATCCAGCCCATGGAGTGGCGTATTCATGATCTACGCGGGTCCCGCTGCCTGCTTGATGGCCGCGCGGATGCGCACATAGGTTCCGCAGCGGCAGATGTTGCCTGCCATTGCCGCATCGATATCGGCGTCTTCGGGATGGGGCGCACTCTTTAGTAGCGCGGCTGCCGCCATGATCTGCCCGGACTGACAGTAGCCGCATTGGACGACTTCCAGATCAAGCCAGGCCTTCTGTACTTTTGCGCCCTCCGGGGTATCGCCGATCGCCTCGATCGTCGTGATCGCCCGATCGTGGATCGAGCCCACCGGCAGCAAACAGGAGCGGACGGCGCTGCCGTCAAGGTGCACGGTACAGGCGCCGCACTGGCCGATACCGCATCCGAACTTTGTCCCGGTCATCCCCAGCAGATCTCGCAGCACCCATAAGAGGGGCGTATCGTCGGTGGCGTCCACCGAATGCTGCTGGCCGTTGATACTCAGATTAATCATAGGCGCGTCCCTCGCGGGATGGAAAGTGAAAGAGGCAGCCGTGCAGATGCTGTCTGCCGGATTCTCTCTCATTTGCGCGGCAATTCGCAGTGATTTCTGCCGGCCGGATCGTGGATTTGCTTTTCCAACCAAGGCGACTAAGGTAACGGGGTGACTGCGCGCCGCGACGTACCAGGAGTCAAGCCCTACGACAGCCCGGCCGGAGGCTGGGGTGCGTTGCGCGCGGTGGCGCGGACGATTCGCGAACAAATGGACCTGGTAGAAGGGTCCGCCCTGCTGCTTCGCACTAATCAACCGAATGGTTTCGATTGCCCCGGTTGTGCGTGGCCCGACAGCAATGAGCGCTCGACCTTCCAATTCTGTGAGAACGGCGCGAAGGCCGTCAGCTGGGAAGCCACCCGAAAACGCGTAACGTCTGAATTCTTTGCCTCGCATCCGGTATCGACGCTGCTGCAATGGCCCGATCACCTGCTCGAGGACGAAGGACGACTGACTCACCCGATGGCCTATGACAGGGCCAGTGATACCTACCAACCGATTTCCTGGGATGCCGCCTTCGCGCGCATCGGTGCGATCCTGCGCAATCTGCCCGATCCTGACGTCGCGGAGTTTTATACCTCCGGCCGGACGTCGAACGAAGCGGCATTCCTTTACCAGATCTTCGCGCGCGAATTCGGCACCAATAATTTCCCAGACTGTTCGAACATGTGCCATGAAGGGACCAGCGTCGGCTTGCCAAAGTCGATCGGCATCGGTAAGGGCACGGTGTCGCTGGAGGATTTCGACCACTGCGAATTGATCATTGCCATCGGTCACAATCCGGGGACCAACCATCCGCGCATGATGGGGACGCTGCACGACTGCTCCCGCCGCGGAGTGCCCATCATCGTGCTAAACCCGCTGCGCGAGCGTGCACTCGAGCGCTTCGCTGATCCGCAAGACGCCATGGAGATGGCCACGCTGGGCTCGACCAATATTGCCTCGGCCTACCACCAGGTGCGCGTTGGCGGTGACGGCGCAGCTCTTTCGGGCATCATGAAAGCGTTGCTCGCGCTGGATCAGACCGACGCTTCGGGCACGGCGATCATCGACCGCGAATTCATTCGCGGACACACCCAGGGCTTTGAAGAATTGGCAGCGTCGCTTGGCCGGCTGGAATGGTCGGACATCGAAGCAATCAGCGGTCTCACCCGCGACGCGCTCGAACAGGTGGCGGCCGCTTATGCCAAGTCCAATGCCACCATCATCAGCTACGGCATGGGGGTGGTCCAGCATCTCGACGGCACCAGCAACGTGCAGCAAATCGCGAATCTGCTGCTGCTACGGGGGAATTTTGGCAAACCGGGCGCCGGTATCTGTCCGCTTCGGGGCCACTCCAATGTCCAGGGGGATCGCACAGTCGGAATTACGGAAGCTCCGGGCGCTTTGATGCTGGAACGCATCGAGAAGCGCTTTGGATTCAAGCCGCCGACCACGCACGGTCACGCCGCGGTTGCCGCAATGCAGTCGATCATGGAGGGCCGCTCCAAGGTCCTGGTCAGCCTGGGCGGCAATCTGGCGGTGGCAATGGCCGATCCGGCACAGTGTTATCCGGCAATGCGCAAACTCGATCTGGCAGTTCACGTTGCCACCAAGCTCAATCGCTCGCATCTGCTGGTCGGAAAGGAGTCCATCATTCTGCCGTGCCTCGGGCGCACGGAATTGGATATGCAGGCGAGCGGCGCGCAGGCGGTCACCGTCGAGGACTCCATGTCCATGGTGCATGCATCCCGGGGCACTCTGCAGCCGGCTTCCGAGTTTTTGCGCTCCGAGCCCGCGATCGTTGCAGGGATCGCCATGGTGACGCTGCCCAAGAGCCGGGTCCCCTGGCAGGCGCTGATCGATGACTATGATCAGATTCGCGATGCCATCGAAGCGGTGTTTCCGGACTTTGCCGATTTCAATCAGCGCATTCGCCACCCTGGCGGATTTCGCCTGCCGCTGGGGCCGACAGAACGAGTCTGGCACACCCCATCAGGCAAGGCTCAGTTCATCACCTGGTCGTGTACGCGCAATGTCGCGCATCCGCCCGAGACGCTTGGGCTGACCACCATACGCAGCCACGATCAGTACAACACGACGGTTTATTCGCTCGGCGATCGTTATCGCGGTGTGACCGGCCGCCGCGACATTGTCTTTATGAACGCCGCGGACCTGAGCGAACATGGTCTCGAGCACGGCGATTGCATCGATATCGAGACCGCGCTGGACCTGCCCAATCCCTTGCGGTTACGCAATATGACGGCTGTTGAATTCGATATAGCCCGCGGCTCGATCGCTACCTACTACCCGGAAGCCAATTGCCTCGTGCCGTTGAGCTATCACGATCCCGATAGCGGAACGCCATCGTACAAGTCCATACCCGTACGAGTGTCGCGCGCGGTACATCGGGACGAGTAAGTGCGCGCGCACAACGCCGCTGAATTTTCCGACTGTCTGGTGCTGGAAATTGCCAGGAAGGCCGGCCATTCGCCAAGCTGAATGGCGTGCAGCGCTTGCGCTGAAGTACCTCGAAACTGGATGAAAATTGCGACCTACAACGTCAACGGGGTGAATGGGCGGTTGCCCGTGTTGCTGCGCTGGCTGAAGCAATCCGAACCGGACATCGTCTGCCTGCAGGAAATCAAAGCGCCGCAGGAGAAATTTCCGGAACAGGCGATTCGCGACGCTGGCTACGGGGTCATCTGGCACGGTCAGAAAAGCTATAACGGCGTGGCAATCATGGCGCGCGGCCGCGAGCCAGTCGAGGCGCACCGCGGGCTGCCGGGTGATCCGGAGGATCTCCAGAGCAGGTATATTGAGGCCACAGTCAATGATCTCACTGTCGGCTGTCTCTACCTGCCCAATGGCAACCCGGCCCCCGGCCCTAAATTCGACTACAAGTTGCGCTGGTTCGAACGACTGATGCTTCGTGCGGCAGATCTCGTAAGGCGCAAAACACCGGTCGTGCTCGCGGGCGATTACAACGTCATACCGACCGACATCGACGTCTACAAGCCAGAGCGGTGGGTAGATGACGCCCTGTTCCGCCCGGAGAGCCGCGCGGCGTACCACCAACTTATTGAGCAAGGCTGGACCGATTCCGTCCGGAAGCTTCATCCCAAGGAGCGCATCTACACCTTCTGGGACTATTTCCGGAATTCCTTTGGTCGTGATGCCGGCCTTCGCATCGATCACTTGCTGTTGAACCCGGTTCTGGCCCCCCGGTTGAGAAAGGCTGGCGTCGATCGGGAAGTCCGCGGCTGGGAAAAGACCAGCGATCATGCGCCGACATGGATCGAGGTCACCAACAGGTGAGGATCCGAGCCGGTGTTCGGCCTCGGAGTTCTCGCGTGCTGCCCGTTCGATGCGGCCGCAGCGGCGTCGGGCGCCGCGCCGGCGCCCAGCTCACACGCTCTGTCCCGCCGCTTCCTCCAGATCCTCATCGTGCGCAGCGTCTGCGTGCTGCGGCATCGGTACGGTGGAGAGTTTGGTGCAGCAGAGCAGTAGCCCACCGACGCACAGGTAGGCAATTGCCAGCAGCGGCGATTGGCCGAAGCCGATCTGCTCGCTGTGCATGAGGCCGAAGAAAGTCAGTACCCCGCCCGCGACCGCAAAGCCCGCGGCCTTGAAGAACTCGCGCTCGATCATGAACACGGCGATGGCCGCCAGGATCAGGCCGCCCAGTGTCGCGCCGCTGCCCAGGGTGGAGAGCCCCGAATAGAGCACGCCCTGATCGCCGAGCTTGTCGAGCCCCACGGCTCCGGCCGAAGTGCCGGCCGCGCCAAGGGCGCCGTCGATCTGATTCTTGGTCCAGGCAGCGATGTTCGGCAGCAGCGCCAGCACGATGGCCGGTGCGTGCCGGCGCGGCGTCTCCTGGAATGCCTGCGAGCCGATCAGCATGCCGATATAAACGAGGATAGGCAGGATCGCGACCACCGGCACCAGCGACATCATGAGCGCGACCACGCCGAACCAGGCGAGCACGATCACCGTGATGCCGGTGGCGGCTGAGTAGCCGATGCGGCCGCCCATGGCCTTCCAGCCCGGATGGCCGATATACACGGCATTGATAAAGGGATTGCCCATCAGGCAACCGATCAGGCTCACCACGCCGTCGGCGCTGAGCACGCGCGTGGTCGGATAGTTGTCACCCGCGGCCGCGGCGCTCTCGACATTGTCGAGCGCCTCCACCAGATCGTAGATGCCGAAGGGGATGGCCGTGATCAGGATGATCCCGAAATATTCAAAACCCGAAAACACATGCGACACCGCCGGCGAGGGCAGCGAGAAGCCGAAGCCGCCGAGCGCCGCGCTGACGCGCGCGAGGCTCATGCCGCCGATGCCATAACCGAGCGCGGTGGAGCCCCAGGCGATCAGCATGCCGGCGGCGATGGCGACCAGCCCCGCGGGCACGCCGCGAAAGTAGCGCACGCCGCCGAACCAGCTGGCGAGAATGATCCCGAAGCACACCAGCCCGATCAGCGGCGTGGCGAATACCTGGAAAGCCGGCCGCAGTGAGATGAACGTGATCGATACGCCCGCCAGCGTGCCGAGCAGGGCGGCACGCGGGGTGACGCGACGCACGAAGGGTCCAATGAAGCCGCCGATCATCAGCACGAAGCTCTGGATGAAGACCCAGGTGAGGCCCGCTTCCCAACCTTTGATCGGGTCGCCGGTCTTGAGCGCGATCGGCAGCATGACCACGAAGGTGACCACGAACATATGCGGCACGCTGGTGCCCGAGGGCAGGGCGCAGACATCGGTACGGCCGCTCTTGCGCGCCAATCGATAGGCGAGCCACGCGTAGTAGATCGTGCTCAGTGCCAGCATCAGCCCCGTGGCCGGAAGGATGCGGCCATAGACCAGGCTGTCGGGCATCTTGAGCACGAATTTGAGCAATCCCGTCAGCGTCAGCAGATTGACCAGGATGTTGGTTCCGAAACCGAAAAAGGCGTTCCAGTCCCCGGCTACCCACAACTTTGGCTTGAAGCTGCCCATGCTCATGGCTCCTGTTATCTAATGCGCAGAGGTTTGTGTGGCGGCGGGGCGCGCCAATGCGTCCAGGATTCGCGAGGAATCCGAGACCCAGCCGAAGATGCCGCCCTGGGCCGCGATCATGCGCAGGCCGACTTCGTGAAACTCGGGAAAGTACGAACCGCAGCAGTCGCCGGGCACCACGCAGCGGTAGCCGCGGTCATTGGCCTCGCGCACCGTGGTGTGTACGCACACCTCGGTGGTCACGCCGCAAACGATCAGCGCGTCGATGTCGCGATTGCGCAGGATGGCATCGAGGTCGGTGGCGTAGAAGGCGCCCTTGCCGGGTTTGTCGATGACCGGCTCGCCGGGCAGCGGTGCCAGCGCGGGGACGATCTCGTGGCCCCGTTCGCCCCGCACCAGGATCCGGCCCATCGGACCTGCTGCGCCGATCCTCGCCGTGGGCTCGCCGCGCGCAAGCTTGGCGCGCGGCGCATCGCTGAGATCCGGCCGGTGCCCCTCGCGCGTGTGAACGACGGCGATGCGCAGATCGCGCGCGCGGCGCAACAGTGCGCCGCAAGGGGCGATGGTCCGCGCCAGCTGGGCGACATCGTTGCCCAGGGAATCGCCGAAGCCGCCGGGCTCCAGAAAGTCGCGCTGCATGTCGATGAATACGACCGCGGTGCGATCCAGATCTACCGGCAAGGCCGCCGGCTCGGCTTCGATGGTGACCATCCGCATGCTCGGTGGTAGGCGTTGTTTTATTGATTGCTGGAGCAAGAACCGGACCAGTCCATGTCCGCGGCACGCTCCGAACCTTCGGCCAGCCGCTAACGGTTGGCCGAAAGTGCTTGAATTACAGGGCTTGCGCGTGCATTGAAATTACCCCGCCGAGGAGCGCAGCTGACGCCTCGGCGGCCGGACGATACGCCCACTCATGCGCCCAGTCGGTGCAGCGCGGCTGGTCACAGCGCCGCGTTGGACAGGCTCACGTGTGCGGCGGCGATGCGCCAACCCTCGACGGTGCGCACCCAGGTCTGCATCTGCCTGCCCATGTGCGGCGTCGAAGGATCGGAGAATTCACACGACACACAGGCAATGTCCGAACCGAAAGCGCTGATCACCGTGCGCAGCAGCCGTCGCTGCGGGTGCACAGGCGCGGCGGCGCGTCGATAGGCCGCGATGGCTTCAAACCCATACTGTTGCTCGGCGATCCCAAAACGCACCGTGTTCGCCGAGGGCAGGAACAGCTCATTGAGCGCGGCCACGTCGTTGCGCGCCAGGGCGGCCTCGTAGCGTTCGAAGACCGCGCGCACCTCGGCGATGACCGCGGCCTGCGCGGCGGCCTTCAGGCCAGCACCGACAGCAGCGCGCCCGATGCCGCCACGGCGCCGAACACGCCGCCCTGCATCTTGATCATCTTGATAGCGGCCTCGTGATTGCCGCGATCGGTGGCGCCGCAGCAATCTTCGAGCAGCAGGCATTCGAAGCCGCGATCGTTGGCCTCGCGCATGGTGGTGTGCACGCACACATCGGTCGTGATGCCGCTGAGCAGCAGATTGCGGATGCCGCGCGTGCGCAGGATGAGCTCGAGATCCGTGGCACAGAAGGAACCCTTGCCGGGTTTGTCGATGACGATCTCCCCATCTGCCGGAGCCAGATCCGCGATGATCTCCCAGCCCGGCTCGCCGCGCACCAGGATGCGTCCGCAGGGCCCCGGATCGCCGATGCCCGCGCCGATGCGGCGCGAGCGCCAGCGCTTGTTGGCCGGCAGGTCCGACAGATCGGTGCGATGGCCCTCGCGCGTGTGAATCACCGTGAGTCCCTGCGCGCGTGCGCGCGCCAGCACCTGTCGGATCGGTTCGATGGGGGCGCGCGTCAGCGAGAGATCGTAACCCATTTTGTCGACGTAGCCGCCGATGCCGCAGAAGTCGATCTGCATATCGATGATGATCAGCGCGGTGTCGGCCGCGCTGAACTGGCCGTCGTACGGCCACGGATAGGGATCGGCGTTCAGGGCTGGGTAACTCATGGCGGGACCTTTCAGCGGGTGAGGGTGCGCACGGCAGCGCCGGCGGCCGCGGCGCGGTTTTCAACGCCGAGCTTAACGAACACCTGCTCGAGATGCTTGTTGACGGTGCGCGGACTGATGCAAAGGATCTCGCCGATGTCGCGATTGGCCTTGCCGCGACTCAGCCACAGCAGCACCTCGGCTTCGCGCGAGGTCAGGTTGAAGGCACGTTGCAGCAGCGTCTGATCGACGTCGGTATTGGCCGAGCCGGTCTCGGCCAGCCGGAACAGCAGCTCATCGGGGCCCAACGGACTCACGAATGAGCATTCCAGGCGCCTGCCGGCGAATTCGATGGTGCTGCGGGACTGTGACTTGCGATCGGCGTGGCGCAGCCGCAGCAGCTGTTCTATCAGGGTTGCGGGCAGATTCGTTTCGGCACTGCGCGAGGCGCCTTCGGCGCAGAGTAATTGTCGCGCCTTGGGCGTGCACCAGAGCACCCGTCCGGCTCGATTGGTAGCGAACAGGAATCGACCGCTGGCATCGAGCGCGGCATGGGTCTCGAGTGCCACGCGCGCGTTGCCCAGGTGCACCCGTATGCGCGCCAGCAGCTCATCGAGCACGATGGGCTTGGTGACATAGTCGACCCCGCCGCAGGCCAGGCCCTCGATGACATGCTCGGTCTCGGAAAGACCGGTCATGAAGATGACGGGCAGGTGCGACAGCAGTCGATCGCGCTTGAGGCGCCGGCAGGTTTCAAAGCCGCTGATCCCCGGCATCACCGCATCCATCAGCACGATGTCGGGCGTGATCTGACCCACCAGCTCGAGCGCGGCCTCGCCATCGGTGGCAATCAGGACCGTAAAACCGGCGTGATCCAGCGTATCGGTCAGCAGGCTCAGGGTCTCGGGCGTGTCATCGACGACCAGCACCGTGTCGCGCCGCATGGCGATTTCCTCAGGCTCCGGCACGCAGCGCCTCCAGCACATTCATGTAGCGCTTCAGATCGAAGCTGGTGACCAGCGAGCGCAGCTGCGCCGCAAAGGGTTCATTGGCCGGATCTTCGAGCTCCATCTCCCGCAGTTTCACTTCGATGCCGCGCACGTGGCCGATGCGACCCAGCCGATACAGATCCTCGAGATGATGGCGCGACCGGCCCGGGGGTGTGCCCTGTTCGGGGTTGGCGGCCACGGTTGGCGGCGTGGCGGCCGCCGCCGGCTCCCGAATCCACTGCAGTTTGAGCAGCGTGCCGATGCGCTCGAGCAGCGCCTGCAGCTCAATCGGCTTGGTGATGAAGGCATCGTGCGAGTCCGCCGGCGCGGCGGCGTATTCGTGCGCATTGGCCGAGACGATCATGATCTTCATGCGCTCGAGGTTGGCGGTACCCCGCAGCGTTCGGGCGAGTTCCCAGCCGGACATGTCGGGCAGCGACAGATCGATCAATGCCAGCTGCGGCTGGCATTGGGCGGCCAGCTGGAGGCAGGTCTTGCCGTCGCGTGCCAGGTAGACGTTGAATCCGAGCGGTCGCAGCAGGTTCTGCAGCAGCTCCAGGTGCAGCGGATCATCATCGGCCAGCAGCAGCTTCTGCCGCGGGCCGCGGTAGTCGCAGATGCGCTGCGCGAGGCGTGGACGCGGCGCTTCCTGGCGCGCCCGCGACAGCGGCAGGCGCACCACGAATACCGTGCCCGCCGGAGAGCTGCTCTGCACCAGCACCTCGCCGCCCATGATCTGCGTCAGCAGCTTGGTGATCGTCAGCCCGAGTCCGGTCCCCGGTATGGCGCGGATTTCCTGGCTGCTGCCGCGCTCGAAGGGCTCGAAGACGCGCTCCAGGTCCTCAGCAGCGATGCCGCGCCCGGTGTCGGCGATCTCGAACTCGGCGATTTCGCTGCGATAGCGCACAGTGAAAGTCACCGATCCGCGCTCGGTGTACTTGATCGCGTTGGACAGCAGGTTGATCAGAATCTGGCGCAATCGCTTCTGGTCGGTATGCACCTGCATCGGCAGGTGCGATGGCCGCGCGTAATGAAACTCGAGCCCCTTGGCCAGCGCCTGCAGCCGGAACATGTCGACGAACTGCTCGAGGAATTCCTCCAGCAACACGGTGTCGCGGTTCAGATGCAGCATGCCGTTTTCGATCTTCGACACATCCAGCAGCCCATCGATGAGATTCGAGAGGTGCTCGGCGCTGCGACGAATCACCCGCACGGCATTCTCGGGCGAGCCGGCGCTGCCGCGCTCGAGCAGCTGCGCGTAGCCGAAGATCGAGTTGAGCGGGGTACGGATTTCGTGCGTGATGCCGACGATGTAACGGGTCTTGGCAAGATTCGCTGCTTCGGCCACTTCCTTGGCCTTCTGCAGGGCGGTATCGGTGCGGCCATGCGCTTCGATTTCCTCCATCAGCATCGAGGTCTGGCGTGCCGACTCGGCCTCGGCGGTGCGGCGGCTCTCATGCGCCAGCACGATGAGCCAGGCACCGATGCCCGACAGCACCAGCAGGCAGAGGAAAACCAGCCACAGGGTCGTCTCGACGGTGGCGCGCGCGGCCGGCGCGAACTGACTGTATTGATGGTAGATCAGTGACAGCAGCAGTCCCGTGGCGAGATTGCAGATCAGCAGGATGCCCAGAAAATGTCCGGCGCGGCTGTTCAGTGCGCCGGCGATGCGCGCCGGCAGCACATCGCTCAGCAGTGCGGCCAGCTGGTGCGCAAAGCGGCCTTCGGGTTTGCAGGTGTCGTGACAGCGCGATTCGAGCGTGCAGCACAGCGAACAGATCGGCCCGTCGTAGGCGGGGCACATCGCCATGTCGCTGTGCTCGAACACGTTCTCGCAGATGCTGCAACGCAGTTGACGCGCATCCGGAGGCAGACCGTCATTGGCTCGCGCCAGGTAGTAGCGGCCGCCAGTGGCCCAGGCGATCAGCGGTGCCGCGATGAACGCGGTCAGCAGTGCCACAAAGGGCGAGAGCATCTGCACCAGGCTGCCGAAGACGCCGAGATACGCGAGGCTCGAACCGGCGATCGACAGCAGCATGGCGCCCACGCCCACGGGGTTGATGTCATAGAGGTACGCGCGGCGGAATTCGATCGAGCGTGGCGACAGTCCCAGCGGCTTATTGATGACGAGATCCGCGGTCAGAGCGCCGATCCAGCCGGCGGCGAAGTTGGCATAGATGCGCAGGATGCCGTCGATGGCATCGAAGATGCCGATCTCCATCAGCAGCAGCGCCAGCACCACGTTGAACACCAGCCACACCACACGTCCTGGATGGCTATGTGTGAGGCGGGAGAAAAAATTCGACCAGGCTATCGAGCCCGCATAGGCGTTGGTGACGTTGATCTTGAGCTGACAGACGATCACGAACACGCCGGTCAGCACCAGGGCAAAGGAGGGAGAGCCCACCGTCTCGCGGAAGGCAACCAGGTACATCTGCGTGGGTTGCACCGCCTCGGCGAGGCCGACTCCGGCGCGCAGCGCCAGCACGGCCAGGAATGAACCGGCCAGCAATTTGAAACCGCCGATCAGGATCCAGCCGGGCCCGGTGGTCAGCAGCGCGGTCCACCAGCTGAAAGGCCGTCGCTGATCGTGCTGCGGCAGGAAGCGCAGATAGTCGACCTGCTCTCCGATCTGCGGCAGCAGCGACAGCAGCGTGGAGGCCGCCATGCCGAGCATGAGCGGATGGACGGATTCACCGCTGCCGCCCTGTGTGCCGGCGTAATGCGTCCAGGCCGAGAGCTCCGCGGGATGCTTCCAGGCGATGTAACCGATCGGAATGAACTGCAGGATCAGCCAGATCGGCTGCGTGGCGATCTGCATGCGGCTGATGAGGCTGATTCCGTAGACCGCGATCGGAATCACGATGAGCGAACTGATCACGTGCGCCAGCGCCAGCGGCACACCGAACAGCATCTTCAGCGCCATCGACAGAATGCTCGCCTCGATCGCAAACAGCAGAAACGTAAACGAGGCGTAGATCAGCGAAGTCAAGGTTGAGCCGAGATAGCCGAAGCCCGCACCACGGGTGAGCAGGTCGATGTCGACGCCGTACTTGGCCGCGTAATAAGCGATCGGCAGTCCGATCAGAAACATCAGCGCGGTGAAGGCCAGGATGGCCCACACGGTGTTGGGAAATCCGTACGCGATCGTGAGCCCGCCGCCGATCGCTTCGCAGGCCAGGAACGCGATCGGCCCGAGCGCCGTATTGCCGACGCGAAACGAGGACTTACGCGCGCTGCCGGCGGTGTAGCGCAACGCATAGTCTTCCAGTGTCTGCGTGGCTACCCACTGGTTGTATTGCCGGCGCTCCCGGACGATGCGTTGTTGTGCGCCCATGCTTTTATAAATCGGTCGCTGGAAGCGCCCCTGGGATTTAGGTAAAGCAATCCATGTGCCACCCATTTTGGCGCGAGCGCGTGCCTGCCTGCACCCGTTGCATCTACGTCAAACGACGCATACAGCATCGCTTGCCGCTCCCGTAGCTTAGATCCGCAGCAGGCGACCAGCGTCGATGCGGACAGGGCAGGGACGCGGTGCAGGACAGCACCAAATTAGAGACCCAATGGGTCTGGCCGCACCAAATTCGCGCCGTCGCCGCTCGCGTTGGTACAGGGCGCTGTGGGATCGGAAGTCCCCAGCGAGGCGAGTTACAAACCAAAAAAGGAA
>Ga0181525_10001632_pt1 | contig 18982 bp, 15 predicted proteins | sample PEATcosm2014_Bin_48_FD_121100 | JGI IMG/M metagenome (GOLD analysis project Ga0181525, IMG submission 121100) | Peatland microbial communities from MTU Mesocosm Facility, Houghton, MI, USA - PEATcosm2014_Bin06_10_metaG | ecosystem: Environmental > Terrestrial > Soil > Wetlands > Peat | place...
ATTCCGGCCGTGCCCTATCTACAAGCCATCGGGCTCGAGAAAGAAGAACTGATCCAGGCCCTCGGTTTGTCGTTCACGGTGTCGACGCTGGCGCTGGCTGTAAACCTAGTTCTGGCCGGAGCGCTGAAAGCTTCGATCGCGGGTCCGTCCCTCGGCGCGCTAGCGGTGGCCTTGGCCGGCGTTTGGGCCGGACAGGCGCTACGCTTGCGCATGCATCCAACGACGTTCCGCCGCTGGTTCTTCATCGGACTGCTGTTGCTGGGGCTTTATCTAGCTTTGGGACCTTTGATAGGCGTCTGATGCATCGCGCCCGGTCCGGCGCTCGCCCCCGGCGGGCAGTTGCCGAGAATGATCATGCCGAGCACGTCGTCCTTGGTGACGTCGCCCGCGCGCGCAGTGCCGACGACGCGGCCGTTCTTCATGACGCAAATCCGGTCCGCCAGGTCGAAGACGTCGGCAATATCGTGGCTGATCAGGACAATGCCGATCCCCTCGACTTTGAGTTTTCTGACAAGTTCGGCGACCTGCGCGGTTTCCTGCGGCCCGAGCGCCGCGGTCGGCTCGTCCATGATGAGAATTTGCGCGTCAAACAGGATCGCCCGCGCGATCGCCACCGACTGGCGCTCGCCGCCGGACAGCGCCCTGACGGGATCTTTGAAGCGCCGGAAGTGCGGGTTGAGGCGGCCCATGACCTCGCGGGCTTTGGCTTCCATGGCGGCGTCGTCAAGCGTACCGAGGCCGGTGCGCAATTCGCGGCCGAGAAATAGATTGGCGGCGGTGTCTAGATTGTCGGCCAGCGCCAGCGTCTGGTAGATGGTCTCGATGCCATAATTCTTGGCGTCGCGCGGGTTGGCGATGGTCGCCGCCGCGCCGCGAACGGCGATGGTCCCGCCATCGCGCTGCACGGCGCCGGATAGAATCTTGATCAGCGTCGATTTGCCGGCGCCGTTATGGCCGACCAACGCCAGCACCTCACCGGCGTAAAGCTCGATCGATGCCCGCTCGACGGCGCGAACGCCGCCGAACGACAGCGCAATATCGCGCATCGCGACAAGCGGGACGGTCGAAGCGGTCATGGCACGATTTGTCACGATGAGGCCCGCCGCCGATAGACCGTGTCGAGCCACACCGCGCCGACCAAGACGATGCCGACGACGATGTTCTGCAGCGGGGTATCGACGCCGAGTAGCACCATGCCCGATTGCAGCGACTGCATCAGCACCGCACCGAGCATCGCGCCGGCGACCGTGCCGGCGCCGCCGCTGAGCGAAGTGCCGCCGATGACGGCGGCGGCGATCACCAGCAGTTCGGCGAGCGTGCCTTCCGAATTCGTCGCGGCATTCAGACGAGCGATCGAAACCGCGGCGCCGAGCGCGGTCAGCAGTCCCATCAGCATAAAAGTCTTCACGATCGTCCAGCGTGTATTGACGCCGGCGAGTTCCGCCGCCTCCGGATTGCCGCCGATGGCATAGACGTAGCGGCCGAAGCGGGTCCGCGTGGCTAGGAATGTCATCTTCACGCCAACGACGATCGCGATCAGAACCGGAATCGCGATCCCGTGCGCGATGAACGGCAAGGCGCCGTCGGCCAGCGCGATATGGTTGGCTTCGACGTAACGGCGCACGCTGCCGATCGGCCAAGGATAGGCGTCGGCGACGGCGACCGCGCCGAGAATAAGAGCGCAGGCGACGGCGCCGACAAGAATTTCGGCCGCCATCGGCCGCAGCGGAAAGCTGAATTTCTTGCGCCGGGCGCGGTGGCGCGCCAGCATGGCGACGACCGCGACGCAGGCAAGCAAGCCCAGCGCCCAGCTCCAGGCGGCGCCGATGGCGCCTTCCGGACCGCCGCCCATGAGCCGAAACCTGTCGTCCAACGGTGCGACGGTCTGGCCGCTGGTCACCCACCAGGCGCCGCCGCGCCAGACCAGAAGTCCGCCCAGCGTAACGATGAAAGCCGGAATGCCGAGATAGGCGATCAGAAATCCCTGAAAGCCGCCGAGGACGATTCCCAGCACGAGTCCAGCCGCCAGGGTGACAATCCAAGTTGCCGGATGCTCGAAACCGAGCAGTTTCGGCAACAGATCGGTTTGCAGGACGCCCATGATCATGCCGATGAAGCCGAGCATCGATCCGATCGACAGATCGATGTTGCGGGCCACGATTACGAGCGTCATGCCGGCCGCCATGATGGCAACCGCTGATGACTGCACGGAAAGATTCCACAGGTTGCGCGGCGTGAGAAATAGCCCGCCCGAAAGCAGATGAAACGCGAGCCAGATCAGCGCCAATGCGCCGGCCATGCCGAGCATCCGGGTGTCGAGTTCGGTCGATTTGAGCAGGCGGCCGAGCACGATTAACCGCAGACCTTGACCGCGCCGGGCTTTATGCCCCGGCAGACCTCGTCCTTCTTGATCCAGCCCGCGTCGATGACAATGCCGAGATTGTCCTTGGTGATCGCGATCGGTATCAGAAACATCGAATTCATCTCGACGTGCTTCGGGCCGCCGGAAAATTTCATCGCGCCGGCAATGTCGCCCATCTTCCGGCCGTCAGCCAGCTGCATGGCGATATCGGCCGCGGTCTTGCCCAGCGCGCGGGCGTCCTTCCACACCGAGACGGTCTGGGTGCCGAGCGCGATGCGGTTGAGGGCGGCATGATCGCCGTCCTGGCCCGACACCGCCACGGCGCCGGCCAGGCCTTGCGCCGCCAGCGCCGCGATGGCGCCGCCGGCGGTGCCGTCGTTCGACGCCACCACCGCATCGATCTGATTGTTATTTTTGGTCAGCATCTGCTCCATGTTCTTTTGCGCGTTGGCCGGCAGCCAGCCGTCGGTGTAAGCCTCGCCGACGTTTTTGACGGTGCCGGCGTCGAGCGCGCCCTTGAGCACCTCCATCTGGCCGGCGAACAGGAAATCGGCATTCGGATCGGCGGACGATCCCTTGATAAACGCGTAACGGCCGGCGGGCTTGACCGCGACGACGGCGCGCGCCTGCAGCCGTCCGACCTCCTTGTTGTCGAACGTGATGTAAAAAGCGCTCGGATTTTCGATCAGGCGGTCATAACCGATGACGGCAATACCTTCGTCGACCGCCTTGCCCACCGCGGGCGCGATGGCGGAAGCGTCCTGCGGTAGCACGATCAGCGCGTTGGCGCCCTGCGCGATCAGGCTTTCAATGTCGGTCAATTGCTTCTGCGCCGAGGATTGGGCATCGGCGGAGATGTATTTGTCACCGGACGCCGCCAACTCCGCCTTGATCGCGGCTTCGTCGGTTTTCCAGCGCTCCTCCTGGAAGTTGGACCAGGAAACGCCGATAATTTTGCCCTTGGCGTCGGCGGACGCCAGCAACGCCAGCGACAAGGCGGCCCCCGCCAAACAGGCGGTTGCGAGCTTCTTCATAACGGCCTCGCTCAGATCAAGGGCGTGACATTATTCTCCACGCCGAGCAGCGCCTTGCCGTAGAGCTCATAACCGATCGGCGGCAGCACGACGGCGTGGCGCGACGCGACCGCGGCGTCGCGCCAGATGCGCTGTAGCGGACTTGATTCGGCAAAACCGGCGGAACCGTGTGCGAACAACAGCTTGTCGATGGCCTGGGTGATCTTCTCGACGACGTAGCCGGTATCGGCGCGCACCCGCGCGCGCACCAGCCGGTCGGGATAGACGCCGCGCGCCGCCGCCTCGTCGATGTCGGCGGCGGCGCGATAGGCGTGCAGATGCGCGGTGTCGATCATCAGCGCGGCGTCCGCGATTTGCAGCTGAAAGGCGACCGAGGAACTCTGCTTGTCGAAGAAGGTATAGGCAATGGTGCGCGTGCCGGCTTTTTGCCGAACGAACTCCAGCGCCGCGCGGCCGAGCCCGAGAATCGGTCCGACCAGGATCAAGGACAGCACCGGAACGAAGGCCGAGCGATAAAGCGGCTCCTGATCTTGCATCTCGGTCGGATAGGCACCCTCGATGGCGCGCGGCACCGACAGGATGCGATGCTCGGGAACGAAGGCGTCGTTACATTTCAAGCAAATGCTGCCGGATGATCGCATGCCGGCGACAAACCAGGTATCGACGCGCTCCAGGTCGGTCATGGGAAACAGCGCCAGCCCCTGGTCGATGGTCTCGCCGGCGTCATTGACGATCGGCATGCCGAGTACCGCCCACTGCGCATGCCAGCCGCCGGAATTGTAGTGCCAGGTGCCGGTGACGCGGAATCCGCCCGGCACTTTTGTCGCCGTCGCGGTCGGGTTGAGCACGCCGGAGACGCAGGCGTCGGGATCGGCGCCGAACACCTCGTCCTGCGCCTTGCGCGGCAAGAGGCTCGTCAGCCAACAGCAAACATTGTTGAGGTTCACCACCCAGGCGGCGCCGCCGTCGCCTTCGGCGATCGCCGAACTGACGTCGAGGATCGCCTGCACGTTCATTTCCCAGCCGCCGTAACGCTTCGGGGTGCAGACCCTCATCAAGCCGGCTTGCCGCACTGCTTGAATGGTCTCCTCCTCGACGCGCCGGTTGGCTTCGCCGGCGGCGGCATTCTTGCGCAGCAAGGGCGCTAGTTCGCGGGCGCGGGCGACCAGTTCCGGCACCGTCGGCGGCGCGATACTGCGCATCGCGGCGATATTCGTCATGGCATCACCTCCCCAAAAGGTGCCGCGTTGGCGCGGCTTCACGATTTTCCGGTTGCCGTTCCGCCCCCGCGATTTGAGCATAACGCGTCGCACGCGGGCGGAACGGCACCGTAACTCAGAATACCCTTAATCCGCCCGGATGATCTATTTTTATTTGCAGAAGTCTTATATATCGGAGAGTGAGCTTCGCGGGTTCGTCCAGGCGAGGGTGATATCCGCGGCTCAATGCGAATGCGCCGACTGCGGCAAGCAGCGGTCTAGGGAGCAGATGCCATGACGGCGATCCAGGGATTTATCCAGCCGAACCGCCGGCCCGGCGAACTCGGCATCCATTCGGTCGATCATTTTCATCTTGTGGTGCCGGATCTCGCCGTGGCGCAGAATTTCTACGGCGAGTTTGGCCTCGATATCGGCGCCAAGAACAACCTTCTCACTGTCAACACTTTCGATCACCCGCACCAATGGGGCACCATCGGCGAAGGATCGCGCAAGAAACACGGCTATATTTCATTCGCCGCGTTCGAGGATGACATCGATAAATTTTCCGCGCGCTTGCAGGACATGGGCATCCAGCGCCTCGATCCGCCGCGCGGCGTCGATTCCAACGGAATCTGGTTTCACGATCACGACGGCAATCTGGTCGAGATCAAGGTCGCCGCCAAATCCTCGCCGGACGAAAAGAGCCGTTTCTCGTTCAGCTCGGCGGGTCCGGGCGTGCGCGGCGCGCCGCTGCGCAGCCAAACGCCACGGACGCGCCCGCGCCGCCTCGCGCATATCCTGATGTTCACCCGCGACGTGCGCAAAGCCATCGAGTTTTACACCCGCGTGCTCGGCATGCGGTTGTCGGACCATTCCGGCGACAACATCGCGTTCCTGCACGGCATCCACGGCAGCGATCATCACATGATCGCCTTTGCGCGATCGAGCGCGCCCGGCCATCATCATTTCAGCTGGGACGTCGGCTCGGTCGACGAGATCGGCGTCGGCGCCATTCATATGCTCGGCAAGGGTTTTGCCAAAGGTTGGGGCTTGGGCCGCCACGTGCTGGGCTCGAACTTTTTCCATTACGTGCAGGACCCTTGGGGCAGCTTCAGCGAATATTCGGCGGACATCGATTACGTGCCGGCCAATTGCGATTGGCCGGCCGGAGACCATGCGCCGGACGATTCGTTCTACGCCTGGGGACCGAACGTGCCGGAAGACTTCGTGCATAATTACGAGGCCTAGAGCGGCTCCTGTGTCTCGTTATCACGATACCGGCGTTATCCAGCCGACGCCGGCGCCGCCGGGTTCTTTCAGGATGGCGATGCGGCCGACGCCGGGCACGTCGAAGATGGGCTTCATGAGCTTGGCGCCGGCTTTGACGGCCTTCTTCACCCGCGCGTCGACGTCGTCGACGGCGAGGTAAGACATCCAGTTTTCGGGAACGCCATCGAAGTCTTTGCCGCCGATATTGAAAATGCCGCCGACCGGCTCATCGCCTATTTTGGCGACCCAATAAGTGCCGTTGCCGGGCATCGGCATGGCGTCGTAGCTCCAGCCCATGGTCTCGGCATAAAATTTCTTGGCGCCCTCGACATCGCGCGCCAACAACTCGTTCCAGTAGAATTTGCCGTGCGATCCGCGCATTTCGCTTCTCCGCTTTCTGCCGTGCCACTCAGCCTAGGAATTTTTCCATCTTGTCGAGCGCGCCGTGCCAGCCGCTCTCATGGCGGTCGCGTGCCTCTTCGTCGAAGAATTGCTCGTGAACGAGCGTCAGCAGCGAGCCGTCACCGTCGGGCTTGATCGACACCGTGACCAGCGATTCGCGCTCGGGCGTGCCCTTCCACGCCCAGGTGAAAACCAGTTTTTCGTTCAGCACCAATTCGCGCAAAACCCCGCTCACGTCGTATTCCTCGCCATTCGGCGCCTGCATGACCCAGCGATAGCGGCCACCGACGCGGGCGTCGCACTCCGCATGCAGCGCCCTGATTTCGCCGGGACCCATCCAGCGCTTTACTTTTTCCGGATCGATCCACGCCGCGAAGACTTTGGCGGGCGGCGCGTTGAGCCGCCGCTTGATGGTGAGGCTCGGCTTGGCGATTGTTTGGGTGGACATGGTTCCGCTTCCTCTTCCAAAAAGGCGGCCAGACTGGAGAGCCGCTCGGACCAGAATTGTTCGTAGCGAGTGAGCCACTCGAAAGCGTCGCGCATCGGCGCGGCGTCGAGCCGGCAAGCGACGGTACGGCCGGTTTTTGATCGCGAGACCAAGCCGGCATCCGACAACACGTCGAGATGCTTCATGATGGCCGGCAAAGACACCGCGAACGGGGCGGCAAGGTCGCTCACCGAGACGTCGGGCTCCGCGGCGAGCCGCATGACCAAAGCACGGCGGGTCGGATCGGCAAGAGCCGCAAAGGTTCGGTCGAGCGGGGCGCTTGAAAACTTAACCATGTGGTTAAGTATAAGGCCGTGCGCACATCTGTCAAGCGCGTTTTTTCAATCGTGCTTTTTCGTAAGACCGACCGTGGTGATACCCAAACTGCCGGTCGCAAAAATCTCTGAGTTCAATGGGCCGCGCTTCGACGCTCGCGCAGAAAATGAAAAAACTCGACGCCCTCACGCAGCCGACGCAGCATCATCGGCGGGCTGCGGACCATTTCACCGACAATCGACGCGATCTTGCCGGAACGGAAATAGAAGCGCCGGTAGAAATCCTCGACCGAATCGAAAATTTCGGTATGCGTTAAATGCGGATAATGCAGCGGCGCGATTTGCACGCCGTCGTCGTTCACCAGTTCGGCGTTTCCGGTATCGAGCCAGCCGTTTTTGACCGCTTGGTCGAAAAGGAAAGTTCCGGGATAGGGCGCCGCGAGCGACACCTGAATGGTATGCGGGTTGATTTCGGTGGCGTAGCGGATGGTCTCTTCGATGGTTTCCTTGGTCTCGCCGGGCAACCCCATGATGAACGTGCCGTGGATGGTGATCCCGAGCTCGCGGCAGTCCTTGGTGAATTTGCGGGCGACGTCGGTTCGCATGCCCTTCTTGATGTTGTGCAGGATCTGCTGGTTGCCCGATTCATAGCCGACCAGAAGCAGACGCAAGCCATTGTCGCGCAGCACCTTGAGCGTGGCGCGCGGCACATTGGCCTTGGCGTTGCACGACCACGTCACGCCAAGCTTGTTGAGCTCCTTGGCGATGGCTTCGGCGCGCGGCAGATCGTCGGTGAAGGTATCGTCGTCGAAAAAGAACTCCTTCACCTGCGGGAACGCCTTCTGCGCCCAAGCAATCTCTTCGATGACGTGACCGACCGAACGCGTGCGGTAGCGATGGCCGCCCACGGTCTGCGGCCACAGGCAGAATGTGCAGCGCGATTTGCAGCCGCGGCCGGTGTAGAGCGACAGATAGGGATGCCGCAGGTAGCCGATGAAATAATTGTCGATTTCGAGGTCGCGTTTGTACACCGGCGAAACGAACGGCAACAGGTCCATATTTTCGAGCGTCGCACGCTCGTCGTTGTGGACGACGACGCCATCCGCGTTGCGATAAGACAAGCCGACGATCGAACTCCACGGCCGGCCTTCCGTCACTTCCTTGATGGTGAAATCGAACTCGTTGCGCGCGACGAAATCGATCGCGGACGAGGCTTTGAGGCTGCCGTCGGGGTCGACGGCAACCTTGGCGCCGACCAGCCCGGCCTTGAGCGCCGGGTTCGCGGCCTTGAGCGCCTTGATGGTCTCGATGTCGGACGCAAAGGACGGCGTCGAGGTGTGGAGCACCGCGAGATCGTAGTCGCGGGCGCTCGCCGCCACTTCTTGCAGTTTAATCCGATGCGGCGGCGCATCGACGAGTTTGCTGTCCTTGACCAGCGCCGCCGTCTGGGCGAGCCATGTCGGATACCAAAACGAACGAATTTCCCGGCGCGCCTGGTAGCGCGATCCGGCTCCGCCATCAAAACCCTCAAACGAGGGCGCCTGCAGGAATAGCGTTTTCATTCGATTGCTTCGGCGTAAACCAGCGTATTGTCCGCCCGCACGGCGTAGCGGCGGCCGCGCCATTCCACGGTACGGCCAAAGAAACTGGCGAAGAATACCACAAATGAGAAGGCGTCACGAAGCGGCCCCAGCCAGAATAGATTGCCGCTGAGGCGGAAGGTCCGTTCGAATTGCATCTGCAGGCTGAAGCGACAGGCTAGCGCCGCGATGACAATGACGCTCGCCTCCGTGACGCCGCCCAGCAAGGTGCCGAGCAATGCCAACGGGAGAGCGTGAGTGATCGCCGACCCGACAAAGCCAAAGGCGTCGACAAACCGGATCGTGCGCGCCCAGCGCATTTCGTTGCGGAAAAGATCCCGTCCGGATTGTTGGGTGCAGACATGCGTCACCGTGAACGATGGGATGGCCACCTTAAGGCCCGCTCGGCGCACCAACTCACCGATCGCGTAGTCATCCGCGATGTGTTCGACGACCGATTTGAACCCGCCGATCAAGTCGAGCGTGTTCTTGGTCAAGGCAATCGTCGAGCCGAAGCACGGCTTGGCGAGGCCAAACTTGATTCCGACCAGCACGCTCGGCAAAAAATGAAAATCGATCGCCGCGGCGCCAAGACGCGCCCACCGGTTAGCCGCCGCCGCGCCCCGGTATAGACAAGTCACGAGTCCGACGCCCGGTTGGTCGAGGGCCGCCGTAATATTTTTCAGATAATCGCGACCGACAATGATGTCGCTGTCCGAAAGAGCGATCACGTCATGGCGCGCCACGGACATCATGTTCAACAAATTCGAAATCTTGCGATTGGTGCCGTGACGCCGCGAACTGACCACCAGTTCCAGATCGAGATCGGGGAAGTCGGCGATGAGCCGGCGAACGACTCCGATCGCTGGGTCGGCGGAATCCTGCACACCAAAAACAATCTGGACCGGTCCCGGATAGTCTTGAACGCAAAAGGAAGCCAAATTTGCAAAAAGCCCCGGCTCGTTGCCGTGCAACGGCTTGAGGATAGTCACGGGCGGATAGCAAGGTTGCGGATTGCCCTCGGCCGGTGTCGCAGCGGATGCGACGAAACCGCGCGCCAGCCACACCGCTATTAACGCATAAAGGCAACCGAGGATGGCCGCCGCATAACACACCATGGCTGCATAATCGGCAGCCTCTCCGAAAAAGTCGCTCACGCCCCGCCCCCTTGGCGGCGTTGCCCTATCGACTCGAGACCATAATGCCCAAGCCGGCCACGCCACCCACCAGAAGATTTAAGCACGTCAGGTTTCCCCGCACAACACGACTGCGTGGATCCGCGTGGCCGGCAGGACTTTTCCACCGCCATGCCGCCGCAGGTTAAAAGCAGGCCTAATGCCTGCTATTTATGCTAGCCTACTTGCGCTTGGACAGTAGCCGACGACCTTCCAATCCTTGCCAAACCACCAGGGCCGGCACGGCGAGCGCCAGGTCTGCAATTCGCTTAACCAGAGCCAGTGCCAGCGCGACCTCGGCAGGCACATCGAATACCAAACACGCAGCGATCAAGGTGCCATCTTGCACCCCAAGCCCGCCGGGCAAAGGGAAGGCCGCGGCACGGCTTGCCTGGCCAAAACTCTCGATGGCTACGGCGGCAGCGAAGTTCACGGGGTGCCCCATAAACGCCAGTGCAATCGACACTTCGGTCGCGTTGATGAACAGAAGCGCCATGTGAATCAAAAACGATCCGGCGATACCGAAATGGTTCCGCCAAATCAGTTGCAAGTTTTCGCCGAGCCCGGCAACGCGGGCGAATACGGCCCAGCGGCGGTGTTCGCCGAATTCGATCAGCCGCCGCATGATCGGTTCGACGGCGCCAAAGTTCAAAGCGAGAAAAAACCCGGCAACGGCCGGCGTCGCAATGCCCAGGATGAGCCAAATTGCCGCAGTTAGCTCAGGGTTATCGGTACGGCCCGTCAGCGCCCCGAGCCCGGTTAACACAAAGATCAAAAGACACACGACCTGGACGAATATGTCGATGAGGACACTGGCCAGCGCTTGGCTGCCGCCGACGACACCGCGTTGGGCGATGAGCCGCGCGCCGATGACGTCGCCGCCAACCACGGCAAAGGGCATCAGTATATTGATGGCTTCCCGGATAAACCTGATTCCGATGAACGGCAGCGGCCGGCACGGCGTAGGCGGAATGAGCAGAATCCACCAGCCGAGACCGGCTGCAGCCAGCGAAACCGCGCGCATCACAACGACCAGCACGGCACCCCATCCGGCGCTGGCGACGGCATGAAGGACCGATCCAAAGCCGTAATATGCCGTCAGCGCGGTGAGTAGCGCCACGCCTATAAGTGCGGCGATCGATCCAAGAATTTTCATCATTAGGGTCCATCAGACATGATGGGATAAAGGACGGAAGGAAATAGACAGAAGAAAGCCCGTCGTCCCGGTGGCATTGCGTCGCTGTGAAAGACAATGAGTTTCGCCGGGCAACTTATCTTAGCGCGGCTTCCTTGGCAGCCTAAAACGGCACCGGCCAGACCGGCCGTCATGGACCGCATGACGGCGGCGACAGCCTAGCCCGGTTGATCGGCGGCCACGCGGCTTTGGCCAACCAGCAAAATGACGAGGCCAATGACGGCGGTCGCGGCCATCACGCCGAAGATCGGCAGGCTGCTGGACGAATGCAACAAGCCGACGCCGGTGGAGGCGAAGGCGCCGATGCCCATTTGCAAGAAGCCGAGCAAGGCCGACGCGCTGCCGACATTTTTGGTGAATGGCGCAAGCGCAATGGCCGCGGCGTTCGGAAAGGCGAGCCCGCAAAACGGCAGATACAGCATCAGCAAGATGACATTCGCCGCGAGGCCGTACCAGCCCAGCGCGGTACCCGCGAAAATCGTCAGCAGGACGATATTCTGACAAATGAGCGCGGTGCGGAAAATCTGCCGGCTTTGATATCTTCGCGAAAGCCAATGGTTCAATTGGCTGCCGCCGATGAAACTGCAGCCGAGGCCCGCGAAGATCAGCCCGTAGATGCGCGGATCGACGTGAAAGGTGTCGATGAAAATGATCGGCGACCCGGTCACATAGACGAATAGGCCGGAAAACGAAAAGGCGCCGCCGATCGCATAGCTGTAAAATTGCGGTTGCCGGATCACGTTGAGAAAGCCGGACAGAATTGCGCGCGGACGCAGCGATATATCGGGGTCCGGGCTATGACCTTCCGGCAGAAACACACCGACGAGCGCCATCGCGACGCCGGCAAATCCGGCGAGGATGACAAAAATCCATGGCCAGCCCACCGTTGTCGCGACAAAACCGCCGATCGACGGCGCGAACAGTGGCGAGACGCTGAGCACCAGAAACAGCAGCGAGAGAATTTTGGCGGACTCTTCGATCGGGAAAAAATCTCGCACCATGGTGACCGCGCCGACCTGAGCGACGCAGCCGCCCAGGGCTTGCAGCAGTCGAAACGCGATGAACAAACCGGGAGAGCGGGCCGCCAGGCAGCCGAGCGACGCGACGACGAACAGACTTAAGCCTGCATAAAGCGGCCTCTTGCGGCCGAAGCGGTCGAGCAGCGGCCCGTAGAACAGCTGCCCGAAAGCAAGCCCGATGAAATAGCCCGACACCGAGAGCGAGATCTCCGCGGGCGTGGTGCCGAGGTCGCGGGCGATCTGCGGAAACGCCGGCAGATACATGTCGATGGAAAACGGACTGACGGTGCTCAGCGCGCCGAGAATAAGGATAATGAGGAGATCGCGGCGGCGCGTGCGAGTCATGAGGGATTGCTGGTCGCCGGCTTTCGCTGCGCTCAATCCGGGCTACTGATGGCCGCGCTTACAAGCTTCACGCCATCGGCGCTGGCCCATTCGGCGGGGCCGGCCATGTCGCCGATTTCGCAGCCGGAGCGGTCGACGATGAGCGTTGTCGGCATGCCGAAGGCCTTGCCGGCTGTTTTCAGGTCCTCGAAAACATGCGCGCTGCTGTCGGAAAAATAGCGCAGGTGCGTGACGCCGACCTCTTTGAGGAAGCCGAGCGGCTTTTCCGGATTGCGAGTATCGATATTGATGGCGAGAACCTCGAATTGCGGACCGCCGAGTTTTACCTGCAACGCGTCGAGCGCCGGCATTTCACGGCGGCACGGCACGCACCAGGTCGCCCAGAGATTGAGGAGAACGGTGCGCCCGCGCCAATCGGCGAGCGCACGGTCGTGGTTTTCGGCGTCCTTGAAGGCGAGGTCGGGCACGCGGAAGGGGGTTTGCGCCACCGCGAGCGCCGCTACCTCGCCCTGTACCAGCGGCGCGATCCGCGCGGCGGTATTAACCGCCGGCCGGCAGGCCGCGTCGGCCGGATTGCTTCGCAGATGCTCAATCCCGTATACCCCCCCAAGGACGATCAGGATGAGAATTGCCGCCGCGACCGAAACGAGCCGGCGGCGGTCGATTTTGTTGAGTGACGAGACGTATTGCTCGGTCATTTAAGCAAGAACCCCGTAAGCGGAAAGCCTGTCATTAGAGACCCTTCGCGAGACGAATGTCATGAGCAACAAAATGTGGGGCGGACGCTTCGTTTCGGGGCCCGATCCGATCATGGCGGACATTAACGCTTCGATCCATTTCGACCGCCACCTGTACCGGCAGGACATCGCCGCCAGCAAGGCCCATGCGGCGATGCTCGGCAAAAAAGGCATCATCACGGCGCAAGATGCGAAGAAGATCGCTCACGGTCTAGACACGATCCTGTCAGAGATCGAGAGCGGCAAGTTCGCCTTTCAGCGTGCGCTGGAAGACATCCATATGAACGTCGAGAGCCGGCTCGCCACGCTGATCGGGCCGGCGGCGGGACGGCTCCATACCGCACGCTCGCGCAACGATCAGGTCGCGACCGATTTTCGCTTGTGGTTGCGCGATGCGATCGACGGCATCGATGCCGCGCTTGTCGCCTATCAGCATGCGCTCGCCGAAAAAGCGCTCGACCATGCCGCGACCGTCATGCCGGGCTTCACGCATCTGCAGACCGCGCAGCCGGTGACGTTCGGCCATCATCTCTTGGCCTATGCCGAAATGGCGGAGCGCGATCGCGGCCGCTTCGCCGATGCGCGCAGCCGTTTGAACGAAAGCCCGCTCGGCGCCGGCGCCCTCGCCGGGACCTCCTTTGCGATCGACCGCGCCATGACGGCGAAGGCGCTCGGTTTCGCGCGACCGATGGCGAACTCGCTCGACGCCGTCGCCGATCGCGATTTTGTGCTGGAGACGCTGTCGGCCTGCGCCATCGCTTCGGTCCATCTGTCGCGCTTCGCCGAGGAAATCGTGATCTGGTCGTCGCCGCTCACCGGCCTGATCCGGCTGTCCGACAAATTCACCACCGGCTCCTCGATGATGCCGCAGAAGCGCAATCCCGATGCGGCCGAGCTGGTTCGCGCCAAAACCGGGCGCATCGTCGGCGCGCTGACCGGGCTGATGATGGTGATCAAGGGACTGCCGCTCGCCTATCAAAAGGATTTGCAGGAGGATAAAGAAGGCGCGATCGACGCGATCGCGGCGCTCGATCTGTCGCTTCGCGCCATGACCGGAATGGTGCGTGACCTGGAGCCCGATATAGCGCGGATGAAGGCGGCCGCGGGCGAAGGCTTTTCGACAGCCACCGATCTCGCCGACTGGCTGGTGCGCACGCTCAAAATGCCGTTCCGTGACGCCCACCATGTCACCGGCCAAATCGTGGCCAAGGCGGCCGAGGCGGGCGTCGGGCTCGACAAGTTGCCGCTCAAAACCATGCAGGCGGTCGAACCCCGGATTAGCAAGGCGGTGTTCGGCGTGCTGTCGGCCGCCAATTCCGTGGCCAGCCGAAAAGCGTTTGGCGGCACCGCGCCGGCGAATGTGCGCGCGCAGGCCAAACGCTGGCTCAAACGGCTGAATAAGCCTCTGTAAACGCGCTGGCAACGGATTGCCGACACAATGTCGCCGTCGCGATGCGGTTTCTGCTACAACGGCAAGGCTATAGGCCATAGTGGCATGGCCTTTTGGAGCGTGTTTTGGTTGGTGATCCATTAAGCGTTCGCACAGCGCTCGCCCTTGCCGGCATCGCCCTCGGTGTTGCCGCAACGGGCCTTAGCGGCTGCGGGCGTTATGGACCGCTCGAACTGCCGCCGGGACCGGCCGCGACGCCGGCGCCGAGCGCGCAACTGTCGTCGTCCGACGCCGGCATTCCCGGCCGGTCGCCGGATGACTCGCTGAAAACCGGCTTCGACGCGCAGGGTAATCCGGTGGCGACGCCGGGTCAGAAAAAGCAATTCATTCTCGATCCGTTATTGCAATAACGCCGCCGCGGTAGCGAAGCGTTAGTTCTCACGCTAGAAACCTGCCATGCACCACTTCGCCTATCGCGGCGGCGTGCTCCACGCCGAAGCGGTCGATCTCACCTTACTGGCGGATGCCGTCGGCACGCCGTTCTATTGCTATTCGAGCGCGACCATCGAGCGACACTATAAAGTATTCGCCGGCGCCTTCGCCGACGTCGATGCGCTGGTTTGCTACGCCATGAAGGCAAACTCGAACCAGGCGGTCATCGCCACGCTGGCCCATCTCGGCGCCGGCGCCGACGTCGTCTCCGAAGGCGAACTGTTGCGTGCGCGGGCGGCGGGGATCGCGCCCGACAAGATCATGTTCTCCGGCGTCGGCAAGACCGCGCGCGAACTGGCGCTTGCGGTCGATCAAAATATCCTTTGCGTCAATGTCGAATCCGAGGCGGAGCTCGAACTCCTCGCCGCGATCGCCCGCGCCAAGGGCCGCCGCGCCGACATCTCGATCCGCGTCAATCCCGACGTCGACGCCAAGACCCACCGCAAGATCGCCACCGGCAAGGCCGAGAACAAATTCGGCATTCCGATCAGCCACGCCCGCGACGTCTATGCCCGCGCCGCCAAGCTCGACGGCGTGCGCATTGTCGGCGTCGATATGCATATCGGCAGCCAGATCGTCGAGCTCGATCCGTTCGGCGATGCGTTCGCGTTGTTGGCGGATTTTGTCGGCGTGCTGCGCGCCGACGGCCACACTATTTCACATGTCGATCTCGGCGGCGGCCTCGGCATTCCCTATCGCGAGGACAACGAACCGCCGCCCGACCCCGACGCCTATGCCGCGGTCGTCAAACACGCGACGCAAAATCTCGGCTGCAAGCTGATCTTCGAGCCGGGCCGTCTCATCGTCGGCAACGCCGGTATCCTGGTGACGCGCGTGCTCTATCTCAAGCGTGGTGAGGCCAAGACCTTTATCATCGTCGACGCCGGGATGAACGATCTGATCCGCCCGACGCTGTACGACGCGCATCACGATATCCGCCCGGTCCGCGAGCCGGTCGTGGGCGCACCGCGAATCACTGCCGACGTGGTGGGGCCGGTCTGCGAGTCCGGCGACTTCCTCGCGCTCGACCGTTCGCTGGTCGAACCGCGAGCCGGCGATCTTTTGGCGGTGATGACGGCGGGGGCCTATGGCGCGACCCAATCCGGCACCTATAACAGCCGCCCGCTGATCCCCGAAGTGCTTGTCAGACAAGGCGAATGGGCGCTGGTCCGGCCGCGCGTCACGGCCGAAGAGCTGATCGCGCTCGACCGCCTGCCGCCCTGGCTATGAGCTTTGTCGGGGCCTTGGCTTCGATTTTGCATCGCTGAGCTTGCCGGGTTTTGGTGCCTTGAACCGGCCCTCATGTTATCGTGTTGTCATAAGCGATAAGCCGGTTCGGAGCCCCCATGACGGGACCGTTGTGACGGAACAGACTTCGCCTCCTGCCGCCCAAGAACGCGCGGCCCAAGAGCGCACGGCCGATCCCGCCGCTCGATCGCTCCTCGACGCCGCGGTCCGGCGCGCCCGCTTCGCGATATTCTGGGAACGGCTGTGGCCGGCGCTGGCGACGCTGGCAACGGCGGTCGGACTGTTTCTCGCGGTGTCGTGGCTGGGGCTATGGCTGTATTTACCGGCGCTGGGCCGCGCCGCGGTTTTGATCGCGTTCGCGGTGGTCACGATCGCCGCGGCGCTGCCGTTGACGGCGCTGCGCCTGCCGGCCGCCGATGACGGCCTGCGCCGGCTCGATCGCGGCTCAAAACTTCGCCATCGCCCGGCCACCGCGATCGCCGATCAGCTGGCGGGAACGACCAAGGATCCCTATTCGCTGGCGCTATGGAACGCCCATGTCGAGCGCGCGCTGCAAGCGGCCGGCGCGCTCAAGGCCGGCGCGCCGTCGCCGCGCATCGCCCGCCGCGACCCCTATGCACTGCGCGCGCTGGTGCTGATCGCCTGCATCGCGACTTTTTTCGCCGCCGGCGGCGAACATTTAAAGCGCATCGCCGCGGCGTTCGACTGGCAGGGCGTAAGCCTGCCGGCGAATTTCCGCGTCGATGCCTGGGTCACGCCGCCGGCCTATACCGGCAAGCCGCCGGTCATGCTGCCCGGAATTCATCCCGGCGAGCCGGCGTCCGCCGAAGCCGCCGGGCCGGTCGCTGTGCCGGTCGGCAGCGTGTTGACCGTGCGCTCGACCGGCAAGCTTAATCTCGAAGTCGCGGGCTCCGGCGGCGTCACGCCCGACAAGGATGTGCCGCATGCACCGGCCGGCACCGAGGAACATCGCTTTACGATCGCGGCGACAGGGACGGCGACGCTGCGCGGCGCCGGCGACGATCTGACCTGGCCGTTCAACGCCATTCCCGACAAGCCGCCGGTGATCGCGCTGACCAAGGAACCCGAACAGCAGAATCGCGGCTCGTTGTTGCTGTCCTACCACCTCGAGGACGATTACGGGGTGACGCAGGCGCAGGCGACTTTCGCGCTCAAGGACGGCGCGCTCCAGGATAGTCCGGCCAAGGATGGCGTGCCGGCCGATGCGACGGCGGCAGCCGCGCCGCCCGCGCATCCGCTCTATGGGCCGCCCGATTTCGCGCTGATTTTGCCGCAGGCGCGCACCCGAAACGGCGTCGGCCAGACCATCAAGGATCTCACCGACCACCCGTGGGCCGGCGCCGAGGTGACGATGACGCTGGTCGCCCACGACGAGGGCGGCAACGAGGGCAAGAGCGAACCGTCCGCGTTCCGCCTGCCGGAGCGCGTCTTCACCAAGCCGTTGGCGCGGGCGCTGATCGAACAGCGGCGCAATCTGGCGCTCGATGCCACGACGCGGCCCAAAGTCATCACCGCGCTCGATGCGCTCGCTATCGCGCCGGAACAATTCACCCCCGAGGCCGGCGTCTATCTCGGCCTGCGCTCGATCTTCTGGGCGCTGGTGCGCGCCAAGAGCGACGACGATTTGCGCGACGTGACGGGACGGCTGTGGTCGATGGCGGTCGGCCTTGAGGACGGCAATATTTCCGACGCCCAAGCCAATTTACGCAACGCCGAGGAGGCCTTGCGCAATGCGCTGCAGCGCGGCGCCAGCGATGCCGAGATCAAGCAGCTGATGGACCAGCTGCGCGCCGCGATGGATCGCTTCATGCAGGCCATGGCCGAGCAGCTCAAGAACAGCCAGCAGCTGTCGCGCCCGCTGAGCCCGAATGCGCATGTGCTGAGCCAGCAAGATTTGCAGCGCATGCTCGACCGGCTGGAAAACCTGGCGCGCAACGGCGCCAAGGACGCCGCCACCGCGATGCTGCAAGAGCTGCAGCAGATGATGGAAAATCTGCAAATGGCGTCGCCCGACCAAAACGACGGCGACGACGACATGATGTCGGCGCTCGACGACCTCGGCGACATGATCCGCAAGCAGCAGGAATTGCGCGACAAGACCTTCAGCCAGGGCCAGGATCAGCGCCACCAGGGCACGCCGCGCAGCCGCCAGGGCCAAAAGAGCCAGCCCGGCCAGCAGGGCGACCCCAACATGGGCGATCTGCGGCAGCGTCAGCAGGCGTTGCGCGACCGGCTCAGCAAATTGCTGGAAGATCTGAAGAACCGCGGCTTCGGCCAGAATAAGGGCCAGAAAGGCCAAGGCCAGCAGGGTCAAGGCCAGCAGGGTCAAGGCCAGCAGGGCCAAGGCGACATGGACCAGCTCGGCCAGGCCGGCGAAGACATGGGCGAAGCCGCCGGCGAGCTCGGCGACGGCGATGCCGACGGCGCCGTCGATTCCCAGGGCCAGGCGCTCGACGCCCTGCGCAAGGGCGCGCAGGGGCTGGCGCAATCGATGCAGCAGCAACTCGGCCAGGGCCCCGGCCCCGGCCGCAACGGCCGGCTCGGCCAGCCGCGCGCCGACCAGGACACCGATCCGCTCGGCCGCCCCTTGCACGGCCGCGATTACGGCGACGACACCACGGTCAAAGTCCCGGGCGAGATCGACGTGCAGCGCGCCCGCCGCATCATCGAGGAACTGCGCAAGCGTTTCGGCGACTTCGCCCGCCCGCAGGAAGAGCTCGACTACATCGAGCGGCTCTTGAAGGATTATTGA
>Ga0181525_10001633_pt1 | contig 18977 bp, 15 predicted proteins | sample PEATcosm2014_Bin_48_FD_121100 | JGI IMG/M metagenome (GOLD analysis project Ga0181525, IMG submission 121100) | Peatland microbial communities from MTU Mesocosm Facility, Houghton, MI, USA - PEATcosm2014_Bin06_10_metaG | ecosystem: Environmental > Terrestrial > Soil > Wetlands > Peat | place...
CGCATGGCGGCAAGCTTAGCGGCGCGGACTGTGCGGCGTAAGCAGGGCGCACTTTCAGCGGCTTCCGCAGGTACGCATTCCCGCCCTAGGATCGAACGATGTGCGGAAAATTCACCCAGATGATGAGCTGGCGCGAGCTGGTGACGCTGGCCGATCTCGTCGGCGCGGGCCCGGGCGATTCGGAGACCGTCACGCCGATGCGGTTTGCGACCGTCATCACGCTTGACGAAGAGGGCACGCGCAAACCCGTCAAGATGCGCTGGGGCATGGTCGCACGGAACGCCAAGGATCCCATGAGCGGCACCAAGCACATTCATGCGCGCGCCGAGACAATCGACACGTTGCCCACATTCCGCGAGGCGTTCGCGCAGCGCCGCGGGCTCGTGGTCGTGTCGACCTTCAACGAGGGCAAGGAGATCACGCCGACGAAGACCGAACAGCATGTGATCACGCCCCGCGACGGCAAACCGCTTGCGATCGCGGTGATCTGGGGGCGCTGGACGCATCGCACCGAAGGCGAGCTTCTGACGTTTGCGATGGTCACCGTGCCGGCGAACGCACTCATCGGCACGATCACTGACCGTATGCCGGCCATCGTGGAGCCTCATGATTGGGCGAAGTGGCTGGGTGAGGACCCCGCGTCGGTGGAAGAGTTGAAGGCGATGCTAGCGCCGTACGAGGGAGACTGGGACATGCGGCCGCAAACGAAGACGCCGCCGCCGAAGAAGCCGGGCGCGCAGACGGAGTTGTTTTGACATACAGCCCCACCCTCCCCTTGAGGGAGGGTCGAAATTTGTGAAGCGCAGCGGAGCAAATTTCGGGGAGGGGCTAGCCACCGGTGCTCCAGACTTGCCCCTCCCCGAAAAATCCTTCGGATTTTTCGACCCTCCCTCAAGGGGAGGGTGGAATATCTATCTCTGCGTCCCGCCGATACGCTTCGAACACGCGCCCCGCAAACGCCTCAGTCGTCCCGGCCGCGATCGCGTCGCGCAGGCCCTGCATCACGTCCTGATAGAAGGTGAGATTGTGCCAGGTGATGAGCATCGAGGCGATGATCTCGTTGGCCTTCACCACATGATGCAGATAAGCGCGCGAATACTCGCGGCAGGCGGGGCAGCGGCAGCGCGCGTCGAGCGGCGACGGGTCCTCCGCGTGGCGCGCATTGCGCAAGTTGAGCGGGCCGTCCCACGTAAACGCCTGGCCGTTGCGCCCGGAGCGCGTCGGCAACACGCAATCGAACATGTCGATGCCGCGCAGCACCGCGCCCACGAGATCGTCCGGCTTGCCGACACCCATCAGATAGTGAGGCCGATCGGCGGGGAGATGGGGAACCGTCGCATCGAGCGTATCGAACATCGCCGTCTGGCTTTCGCCGACCGCGAGACCGCCGACCGCGTAACCGTCAAATCCGATTCCCGCAAGTTCATCCGCCGAACGGATGCGCAGATGCGGGAACACGCCGCCCTGTACGATGCCGAAACAGGCTTGCCCCTCGCCGCCGCGGAATGCTGCCTTCGAGCGCTTTGCCCAGCGCATTGAAAGCGCGAGCGATGTCTCGATCTCGGCTTCGGTTGCGGGGAACGCGGGACATTCGTCGAGCACCATCTGGATGTCGGAGCCGAGCAGCGCCTGAATCTCCATGGCGCGTTCCGGCGAGAGGAATTCCTCATTGCCGTCGATATGCGAGCGGAAACGCACGCCGTCTTCCGTGATCTTGCGGAGCTTCGACAGCGACATCACCTGGAAACCGCCGGAGTCGGTGAGGATCGGCCGCTCCCATCCCATGAAGCGATGAAGTCCGCCGAGCTTGGCGATGCGTTCGGCGCCCGGACGCAGCATCAGATGATAGGTGTTGCCGAGGATGATGTCGGCGCCCGTTTCGCGCACGGAGGCCGGCAGCATCGCCTTGACGGTTGCGGCCGTGCCCACCGGCATGAATGCGGGCGTGCGGATGGCGCCGCGGGGCGTGGAGATTTCGCCCGCACGTGCAGCGCCGTCGGTCGCCTTGATGGAGAAATGGAACGCGCTCATGCCGGGCCACGGAATAGCAGGCACGCGTCGCCATAGGAATAGAAACGATAGCGTTCCTTGATCGCCTCCGCATAGGCGCGTTTCATCGTTTCGAGTCCGGCAAAGGCGGAAACCAGCATGAACAGCGTCGAACGCGGCAGATGGAAATTGGTGAGCAGCACCTCCGCCGATTTGAAGCGATAGCCGGGCGTGATGAAAATGTCGGTCTCGCCCGTGAACGGCGGTATCGTGCCGTCCGCATCTGCGGCGGTCTCGAGCGTGCGCAGCGATGTCGTGCCGACGGCGGCGATTCGTGCGCCTTTCGCGCGCGCTTCGTTCAGATTTTGCGCCGTTCCCGCGTCGAGCTCGGCCCACTCCGCATGCATGCGATGCTGGGCAGTGTCCGTCGCCGTCACCGGCAGGAACGTGCCTGCGCCGACATGCAGCGTCACCTGTTCTCGCGAAATTCCGCGCGCGGCGAGTTTCGCAAGAAGCTCTTCGGTGAAATGAAGCCCGGCCGTCGGCGCGGCGATCGAACCCGCACGATCGGCGAAAAAGGTTTGATAATCCTCGGCGTCGCGCGCATCGGTTTGACGCTTTCCGGCGATGTAAGGCGGCAGCGGCATCTCGCCTTCGCGTGCGATGGCCGCGTCGAGGTACGCCCCTTCGAGCACGAACGCGATTTCGAGCTCGCCCGCTTCGCCGCGCACCACGACTTGCGCATCGAGCGTCCCGCCCAAACGCACATGGTCGCCCGCGAGAAGTTTCCGCGCCGGTCGCGCGAATGCCGAGAAGCGGTTTGGGGCGAGCCGCCTGTGCAGCAGGATCTCGATCTTCGGCCCGTCGCCGTCATGACCTTCGCGCGGCGCGCGGCGTCCATGAAGGCGCGCGGGAATGACCTTGGTGTCGTTGACGACGAGCGCATCGCCCGCGCGCAGATAGTCCGGCAGATCGCGGACGTGCTTATGTTCGAGCGTACCGTCGGCATGCACGACAAGCATGCGCGCGGAATCGCGCGGGCTCGCGGGACGCAACGCGATCAGGTCTTCGGGCAGATCGAAATCGAAATGAGCTACGTCCATGACTGCAGACTAAAACATGATCTGTTGAATCGCAGCGCCCACCTCCCCCTCGTGGGGAGGTCGACGCGATGAGCGGAGCGAATTGCGTCGGGTGGGGGGCGACGCCGCACCAAGCCCCCACCCGAAATCGCTCCGCGATTTCGACCTCCCCACAAGGGGGAGGTTACGCGCGCCCCACGCTTTCGAGCACCGCTTCGATGATCAGCGCTTGCGTCTTCTCGTCGAGATCGGGGTGCATCGGCAGGCTGATGACCTTTTTGCCGATCTCCGTCGAGACGGGCACTGGCGCCGCGGGGAAGTGCGCGTAGCCTTTCTGCATCGTCATCGGGATCGGATAGTAGATGGCGGTCGGGATTCCCTTGGCCTTCAGATCGGCGGCCAGCTTGTCGCGATCGGGCACCTGGATCGTGTATTGCGCCCAGGTCGACTGCATGCCGTCGAGGACGCGCGGCACGCGGATCGAATTCGATTGTCCGAGCGCCTGCGAGTAGCGCTTCGCCACCTTTTCGCGCATCTCGATCTCGTCCGGAAACACTTTCAGCTTCTCGAGCAGGATCGCGGCCTGAATGGTGTCGAGGCGCGAATTCACGCCGATGCGGACGTTTTCGTATTTGTCGGCGCCCTGGCCGTGGATGCGGATGGAGCGGAGAAGCTCGATCAGCCCGTCGTCGTTGGTGAAGCTTGCGCCGCCGTCGCCGTAGCAGCCGAGCGGTTTCGCCGGAAAGAAACTCGTGGCCGACGCATCGCCCAGCGATCCCGTGCGCCGCGACTTCCACAAACCGCCGAAACCCTGCGCCGTATCGCACAGCATCAGAAGCTTTTCGCGCGCTATAATGGGCTCGAGCGCCGCGTAATCCGCGGGCTGACCGAAGAGATCGACCGGCATCACCACGCGTGGGCGCAACTTGCCGTCTTTCTTCACCATCGCGATGGCGGCTTCGAGGCTTTTGGGATCCATGTTGTAGGTGTCTGCGAGCACATCGACGAAGACGGGCTCGGCGCCGACGAGCGCGACCACTTCCGCGGACGCTGCAAACGTGAACGCCGGCACGAACACCGCGTCGCCGCGGCCCACATTCCACGCCCGCAACACGATCATCAGCGCGTCGGTGCCGTTGGCGCAGGCGAGCGCATGTTTTACGCCCGCGAACGCCGCGAGCCTCTCTTCCAGTTCGCGCACCTGCGGGCCCATAACCCATTGGCCGCCTTCGACCGCGCTTTCGACCGCACGCATAAGAGCGGGGCCGAGGCGTTTCCTTTGCGCCTGGAGATCGATGAACGCGATGGAACTCATGGGCCGTCCTGTGGGTGAAATCGCCCCACGGTTCTAGGCGAAACGGCCCCGCCCCTCAACGCTCAGGCCAACACCAAATATTGCCGAATGCGTCAGGAATCCGCCGCAACCCGCATCTTAACGATCTTGTCGGGTGCGCCGGAGATCGCGCCGTTGTTGTGTTCGCCGCCCTTCTTGATGGCGTCGATGTGCTCCATGCCGTCGACCACCTGCCCCCAGACCGTGTACTGACGATCAAGCCACGGCGCTTCGTCGAAGCAGATGAAGAACTGGCTGTTGGCGCTGTTGGGATCGTTGGTGCGTGCCGCCGACACGGTGCCGCGGACATGCGACTCCTTCGAGAACTCCGCCTTCAGATCGGGAAGATCGGAGCCGCCCGAGCCCGTGCCGGTCGGATCGCCCGTCTGCGCCATGAAGCCCGGGATCACGCGATGGAAGACAATGCCGTCATAGAACCCGGCCCGCGTCAGTTCCTTGATGCGCGCGACATGGTTGGGCGCGAGATCGGGCCTCAGTGCGATGGTGACGGGGCCCGTCTTCAATTCGAGGACGATGGTGTTTTCCGGATCGGCGCTCATCAGGCTTTCTTTCGTTTTTCGTTGAAACGTTGGACCAACTTCTCGGCGATATAGGGCGTGGTGAAAGGCGCGATGTTGCCGCCCAGCATCCCGATCTCCTTCACGAGACGCGACGCGATCGCCTGATGGCGCGGATCGGCCATCAGGAACACCGTCTCGATTTCGGGATTGAGGCGCTGGTTCATCGCCACCATCTGGAATTCGTATTCGAAGTCGGAGACGGCGCGCAATCCGCGCACGATCATCACGGCTCCCACCTCTTCGGCAAATTGCATCAGAAGCGTGCCGAAGGTTCTCACCTCGATCGTGGCGTGACCGTTGCCGGCGAGCGGCGCGGTTTCATGGCGCACCATCTCCATGCGCTCGTCGAGCGAGAACATGGGCGATTTCGACGGATTGGTCGCGACCCCGATCACCAGATGATCGACGAGCTTGACGGCGCGCTTGATGATGTCGAGATGCCCGAGGGTGACGGGATCGAACGTGCCCGGATAAAGCCCTATGCGCGTCTTCGCCATCCGTTTCCCCCAGCTTATCCGGCGGTGTCGCCGGACGTTTCCTCGATACGCTCGACCGCAACTACGCGCTCGCCGCCTTCCACCCGGAATACGGTAACGCCGCCCGAGCCGCGGCGTTGCACGCTGACGCTCGCGATGGGCACGCGGATGGTCTTGCCCGCATCGCTGATCATCATGAGATCGTCGGTTTCCTCGGCGGGAAACGCGGCGACGATGGCCGTGTTTTTCCGGCCCATATCCATGGCGACGATGCCCGAGCCGCCGCGGCCTGTGGCGCGGTACTCGTAGGAACTCGTGCGCTTGCCGTAGCCGTTTTCCGAGACGGTCAGCACGAACTGTTCCTTGGCGCCGAGCGCCGCGTAACGTTCGGGCGTCAGCGTCGCCTCTTCGCCGATCTCCTCGTCGTCGGTCAGATCCTCGGTGACCGCCTCGCCCTCTTCGCCGGAGATGGCGCGGCGCGCGGCGCTCGCCTGTTTCAGATAGGCGCGGGCTTCGGCCGTCGTCGCGTCGGAATGATGCAGCAGCGACAGGCTCACGACTTCGTCGCCATTGGCGAGCTTGATGCCCCGCACGCCCGTCGAATCCCGGCCCTTGAAGACGCGAACGTCGCCGATCGAGAAGCGGATGCATTTGCCGAGCCGCGTCGTCAGCAGAATGTCGTCATGCTCGGTGCAGGTCTGCACGCCGACGATCCCGTCATCGGCCGCGAGCTTCATGGCAATCTTGCCGTTGCGATTGATGTTGGCGAAATCGGAAAGCTCGTTGCGGCGGACGTCGCCCGACTTGGTCGCGAAGACGACGTTGAGCTTTTCCCATTCGGCTTCGTCCTCGGGAAGAGGAAGAACCGTGGTGATGCGTTCGCCCGGCTGCAACGGCAGAAGATTGACCATCGCCTTGCCGCGGCCATGAATCGGCGCATCCGGCAAACGCCACACCTTGAGCTTGTAGGCCATTCCGGTCGAGGAGAAGAACACCAGCGGCGCATGTGTCGAGGCCGCGAAAATGTGCGTGACGAAATCCTCCTCGCGTGTCGCCATGCCGGCGCGGCCTTTGCCGCCGCGGCCCTGGACGCGATAGTCCGCGAGCGGCGTGCGCTTGATATAGCCGCCATGCGTGACGGTGACGGCGACTTCCTCGCGCTCGATCAGGTCTTCGTCTTCGACTTCGATGTCGGCTTCGACGAGCTCCGTTCTCCGGGGCGTCGCGAATTCGCTCTTGATGGCCTCGAGTTCGGCCTTCGCGATCGCGAGCACGCGGCCGCGGCTTCTGAGGATGTCGAGAAAATCCTGGATCGATGCGCCGAGCTTCTGCACTTCGTCGCCGATCTCGTCACGTCCGAGCGCGGTGAGCCGTTGCAGGCGCAGGTCGAGAATGGCTTTCGCCTGCTCCTCGCTCATGCGGATCGTGCCGCCGTCCGCGATCACATGGCGCGGATCGGCGATGAGGGCGACCAAGGGCCCCACATCCTTCGCCGGCCAGTCGCGCGACATCAGCCCTTCGCGGGCATGGGCCACGTCCGGCGCCGCACGAATGAGCGCAATCACTTCGTCGATATTGGCGACGGCGACGGCCAGGCCCACAAGGATATGGCCGCGATCGCGCGCCTTGCCGAGCTCGTAACGCGTGCGTTTGGTGATGACTTCTTCGCGGAAGCTGACGAAGGCTCCGACCATGTCCTTCAGGTTCATCACCTGCGGCCGGCCGGCGTCCAGCGCCAGCATGTTGACGCCGAAGCTCGTCTGCAATTGCGAATAGCGGTAAAGCTGGTTGAGCACGACATCGGGAGAGGCATCGCGCTTCAGTTCGATCACGACGCGCATGCCGTGACGGTCGCTTTCGTCACGAAGATCGGCGACGCCTTCCACGCGCTTGTCGCGGACGAGCTCGGCGATGCGCTCGATCATGGTGGCCTTGTTCACCTGATACGGAATCTCGGTGACGATGATGGCGTCGCGGTCCTTGCGCAGCTCTTCGACCTCGCACTTCGCCCGCATGAGGATCGAACCACGGCCGCGCATGAGTGCGGCGCGCGCCGCCGCCTTGCCGATGATGAGCGCACCGGTCGGGAAATCCGGCCCCGGAACGATATCCACCAGCGCGTCGACGGTGATCGACGGATCTTCGATGAAAGCGAGGCAGGCATCGATCACTTCGCCCAGATTGTGCGGCGGAATGTTGGTCGCCATGCCGACGGCAATGCCCGAGGCGCCGTTGACGAGAAGATTGGGATAACGCGCCGGCAGGACGATCGGCTCTTTTTCGGAACCGTCGTAATTGTCCTGGAACGCGACGGTTTCCTTGTCGATGTCTTCGGTCAGCGCGTGCGCAATCTTGGCGCGGCGGGCCTCGGTGTAACGCATGGCGGCCGGCGGATCGCCGTCGACGCTGCCGAAATTCCCCTGCCCGTCGATCAGCGGCACGCGCATGGAAAATTCCTGCGCCATGCGCACCAGCGCGTCGTAGATCGATTGGTCGCCATGCGGATGGTATTTGCCCATCACGTCGCCGACGATCAGCGCGGATTTGCGATACGGTTTGTTCCAGTCGCGGCCGTTTTCATGCATCGAGTAGAGAATGCGGCGATGCACGGGCTTGAGGCCGTCGCGCGCGTCCGGGATGGCGCGCGAAACGATGACGCTCATGGCATAGTCGAGGTAGGAGCGGCGAAGCTCTTCCTCGATCGCTATGGGGCTGATGCTCGGCGCACCCGGCGGGGCGCCTTCCGGCTTGTCGTTCAATGTCATCCTCGGGGCCGTGGCGGCCATGCGCCTAGTAGCATCTGGCGCGCGCCTGGGCCATAGGCAGGTCGGTTTTCCAATTTCACAATATTTTCAGCATCTTATGGCATAGGTGGAGAGGCGGGATGGCCCGGTCGCTCGATCGGTCCTGATACGGGGTTGTGATTGAAGATGACAAATAAACTCATGGCCTTGTTGCGGCTGCGAAGCTACATCATTTCTACCCTGCGGGGGCTGGCCCCGGCAATAGATTCACATCCCCTCACTTCCGGGTTTAGTCGTGTCAAATCAGCGTGTTGAGCTTCGTCGCGCCTGCGGGTCCGCGATTCTGGCGGTGGCGTTTGTCGTCACCGGCTGCGGCCCCACGCATGGGCCGCAGAAGGGACCGCCGGAAGTGGGCGTCGTCGTCCTGAAGGCCGAGGCGGTCCCGCTGACCGCCGAGCTTCCCGGCCGGACCGCGCCGCTTGCGACGTCTGATGTCCGGCCGCAGGTGACCGGCATCCTGAAGGCGATTCTTTTCGAGGAGGGCGGCCTCGTGCGGGAGGGGCAGCCGCTCTACCAGATCGATCCGGCGCCCTATCAGGCCGCTTATGACAGCGCCAAGGCCTCTCTCGAAAACGCCGAGGCCAATCTCACCACGACGAAGCTCAAGGCGGAACGCTATGCAGAGCTCGTCAAGCAGAACGCGATCGCCAAGCAGGACCGTGACGACGCCGAAGCCGCCTACAAACAGGCGGTCGCAAACGTCGCCTTGCAGAAGGCCAATCTCGAAGCCGCTGCCATCAATCTCGGCTATACGCGCATCACCTCGCCGATCACGGGCCGCATTGGTCGCTCCGTGGTGAGGCCGGGCGCGCTGGTGACGGCCGACCAGACGACGGCGCTTACCACCATCCAGACGCTCGATCCGATCTATGTCGACGTCAATCAGTCGAGCGCCGAGCTCGTGCGGCTGGAACAGAGTGCTGCCGCCGGCCACATGTCCCGTCGGACGCCGGCAACCGCAAGCGCCACGCTCCAGCTGGAAGACGGAACGCCCTACGCCCATGAGGGCACGTTCCAATTTTCCGAAGTGACGGTCGATCCGACCACCGGCGCCGTCGTTCTGCGGGCCAAGTTCCCCAATCCGGAAGGGCTTCTTCTTCCGGGCATGTATGTGCGCGCGACGATCATCGAAGGCATCGCGCACGACGCGATCCTGGCGCCGCAGCGCGGCGTCAGCCGCAACGAGAAGGGAGAGCCGACCGCTCTCGTCGTCGACGACCACGGCATCGCGCGGCTGCGCGTACTGACCGCGCCGCGCGTCATTGGAAGCAACTGGTTTGTCACGTCGGGCCTTGAGCCGGGCGACAAGCTGATCGTCGAAGGCATCCAGAAGGCGCAGCCCGACATGCCGGTGCATGCGGTACCGGCGGGTTCGCCGCCCGCCGTCCGCACGAGCGGAAACTAGCCCGCCATGGCGCGTTTTTTCATCGATCGTCCCGTCTTCGCCTGGGTGATCGCGATCGTCATCATGCTGGCGGGATTCCTCTCGATCCTGAGGCTGTCGATCGCGCAATACCCGACGATTGCGCCGCCTGCGGTGACGATCAGCGCGTCCTATCCGGGCGCGTCGGCGGACACGCTGCAGAGCACGGTCACGCAGGTCATCGAGCAGCAGCTGACCGGAATCGACAACCTGCTCTACTTTTCGTCCTCCAGCGATTCCTCCGGCAATGCCAGCATCACCGCCACATTTGCGCCCGGCACCAATCCCGACATCGCGCAGGTGCAGGTCCAGAACAAGCTGCAGGAAGCCATCCCGCAATTGCCGCCGACGGTTCAGCAGCAGGGCATCGGCGTCAACAAATCGCAACCCAGCACACTCGTGGCCGTCGCCCTCTACGACACCAGCGGGCGCTACACCAACATCGACATCGCCGACTTCATTGCGAGCAAGCTGCAGGATCCGATTTCGCGCATTCCCGGCGTCGGCGCCGTGCAGACGTTCGGCACGCAATACGCCATGCGGATCTGGCTCAATCCCTACAAGCTCGCGACATACAATCTCACGCCCGCAGATGTGAGCGCGGCCGTGCAGGCCCAGAACACGCAGGTGTCCGCCGGCGAACTCGGCGCACAGCCTACCGTCCGCGGACAGGAGCTCGACGCGACCGTCACCGCGCAGTCCGAGCTTCAGACGCCGGAGCAATTCGCCAACATCATCCTCAAGAGCAGCACGGCCGGCGCGATCGTTCGTCTTCGCGATGTGGCGCGCGTGGAACTGGGCGCCGAGGATTATTCCGTCGTGGGCCGCATGAACGGACACGCGGCGTCCGGCATGGCGATCAAGCTCGCGCCGGGCGCCAACGCGCTGACGACGGCGGATGCCGTCAAGGCCAAGGCGCAGCAGCTCTCTGCGATCTTCCCGCCCGGCATCAAGCTCGCCTTCCCCGTCGACAACACGGGGTTCATCCGCATTTCGATCCAGCAGGTGATCAAGACGCTGATCGAAGCGATCTTCCTCGTCGTCGCGGTGATGTTCATCTTCCTGCAGGACTGGCGCACGACGCTGATTCCGGCCATCGCCGTGCCGGTGGTGCTGCTCGGCACCTTCGGCGTCCTTGCCGCCGCGGGCTTCACCATCAATACGCTGACGCTCTTCGCGCTGGTGCTCGCGATCGGCCTTCTCGTCGACGATGCCATCGTCGTGGTCGAAAATGTCGAGCGCATCATGCGCGAAGAGGGGCTCGGGCCCCGCGAAGCCACGCGCAAATCGATGGAAGAGATCACCGGCGCCCTGATCGGCATTGCGCTCGTTCTTTCCGCGGTCTTCCTGCCGATGGCGTTCTTCGGCGGCTCGACCGGCGTCATCTACCGCCAGTTCTCGATCACGATCATCTCGGCGATGGCGCTTTCGATTCTCGTGGCACTGGTCTTGACGCCCGCGCTGTGCGCCACGCTCCTCAAGCCCATTCCCATCGGCGGAAGCGTTGCCCATGGGCGCTTCTTCACCTGGTTCAACTCAACCTTCGATTTCCTGACCACGCGCTACCGCGCGTTGCTCGAGAAGGTCTTCGTGCACGCCCGCCCCATGCTCTTCGCCTACGCGGGAATCGTCATCGTGCTTGCGCTGCTCTTTCTGCGGCTGCCGACGGGGTTTCTGCCGGAAGAAGACCAGGGCCTCATCATCACCCAATTCGTTCTGCCGACGGGCGCCACCCAGGCACGTGCGCTCGAAGTCGCCAAACAGGTCGAACATCACTATCTCGTCGACGAAGCCAAAAACGTCGACACGCTGTTCGTGGTCCTCGGCTTCAGTTTCGCAGGCTCCGGCCAGAACGCCGGCATATCCTTTCTGCATCTGAAAAAATGGGACGAACGCCCGGGGTATCAGAACAGCGCCGAAGCCGTCGTGCAGCGCGCCATGAAAGCCTTCTCGAGAATCCGCGACGCCCAGGTCTTCGCACTGGTGCCGCCGGCCGTTCAGGAACTCGGATCGACATCGGGATTCGATCTCGAACTCGAGGACCGCGGCGATCTCGGACATGAGGGGCTTGCGAAAGCGCAGGACGAACTTCTCGCCATGGCGGCGAAAGATCCGGCCCTGGTGAAGGTGCGGGCCAACAGTCTCCCCGACACGCCGCAGCTTCATGTCGACATCGACCAGCCGAAGGCCAATGCGCTGGGACTTTCCATCGCCGATATCAACTTCACGCTGAGCACCGCATGGGGCTCGAACTACATCAACGAATTCGTCGACCGCGGCCGCGTCAAGCGCGTCTTCATGCAGGGCGATGCGCCGTTCCGCATGAAACCCGAAGATCTCGATCGCTGGTATGTCAGGAACTCAGCCGGCACCATGGCGCCGTTCTCGTCTTTCGCGAGTTATGCGTGGCAGATGGGGCCAACCTCCCTCACCCGCTACAACGGCGCGCCGGCGCTGGAAATCCAGGGTCAGGCCGCGCCCGGCGAAAGCTCGGGCACGGCGATGAACGAGATGGTGAAGCTGATCGGCAAATTGCCGAAAGGCATCGCCTATGATTGGACGGCGTTGTCCTATCAGGAGATTCTGTCTGGCGCGCAGGCCCCGGCGCTCTACGGGCTGTCGATTCTCGTCGTGTTTCTGTGCCTGGCAGCGCTGTACGAAAGCTGGGCCGTTCCGTTTTCGGTGATGCTCGTCATTCCGCTGGGCGTCGTCGGCGCCGTTCTCGCAGTGACCTTGCGCGGGTTCTTCAGCCAGCTGTTATTCCCGGGCTCTGTCGGGTTCTACAACGACGTCTTCTTTCAGGTGGGCTTGTTGGCGACGATCGGTCTTTCCGCCAAGAACGCGATCCTCATCGTCGAATTTGCGGAGAGCGCTTTGGTCCGGGGCGCGAACATCCATGATGCCGCGCGCGAAGCCGCGCGTCTTCGGCTGCGCCCGATTCTGATGACGTCGCTCGCCTTCATCGCGGGCGTCGGCCCTCTCGTCATAGCGACAGGCGCCGGCGCATCGAGTCAGAACGACATCGGCACGGGCGTCGTCGGCGGCATGCTGACTGCGACCGCGCTCGCCATCTTCTTCGTGCCACTGTTCTTCGTGCTGGTGCGCTCGCGGTTCAAGCCGCGGGTGAGACCGGTGGATTAGGACGCATCTTTATCGACGATGACGTCGGAGCGCGGGCGCCTCGCCCGCAACCAACGTCGACGTTTGCGCAGATGCGGGCGAGGCGCCCGCGCTCCGACATTAGAACGGAATCTCGTCGTCCATGTCGCCGCGGTCGAAGCTGGCGGGTGCTTCGCCGGAGCCCGAGCGTGCCATACCGCCGCCGCCACCGCCTTCACCACGGGAATCGAGCATGACCAGTTCGCCGCGGAAGCGGTTGAGCACGACTTCGGTCGAATATTTCTCCGCGCCGTCCTTGTCGGTCCATTTGCGCGTGGAGAGCTGGCCCTCGAGATAGACCTTCGAACCCTTGCGCAGATATTGCTCGGCGACCTTGGCGAGGTTCTCGTTGAAGATCACCACGCGGTGCCACTCGGTCTTTTCCTTGCGCTCGCCGCTCGCCTTGTCGCGCCAGGATTCGGACGTGGCGACCGACAGATTGACCACCGGCTCGCCCGACGTCATGCGACGCACCTCGGGATCCTTCCCCAGATTGCCCACCAAAATCACTTTATTGACGCCAGCCATTGTCGGTCCTTCCCACGCATTGAGGGCGCGCACCCTAACGCCCGCTCCGCGCTATCGCCACGCGCAACTCCCATTCGTTCACTTTATGTTCTATAGCCACGCCCGTCAATCCCCAGCTAATTGGACGCGTCTTTAAAGGACCGCGCTGAACAGCGGCGCGAGCTGGCGCGCGCCGTAGACGCTCAAATGATGTTCGTCGCGATAGAGCGGGATTCCGTCTTGCGAAACCGCGCAGGTGCCGCTCCGGCACAAGACCTCGTGCGGATAGACGATCGTGACGCCGTCGTCGCGCTGCAGTTGTGCGAACGTCGCCAGGACGAATTTCTGACGGTCGAAATAGGCGTCCGTGCTCGGCGGAAAGATGCGCGTCTTGGCCGCCAGCTTCTCGCGCGCGAGAACGGCGGGAACCGGCCAGCCGATCTCGGGTACGGACGCGACGATGACGATCTTCTTGCCGGCCAGCGCCTTGACGGTGCGCGCCAGTCCGCGCGCAAACACGGCGTGATTGCCGACGCCGTCGGTCGCCCCGTCATCGGTCAGGACCACATGGCCTTCCGGCTCCGCGCCATAGGTCGAGCCTTCCGCATATTTCGCCCAGCGCGCTTCGAGAATGATCTCGCGGATTTCCGGCCGCGCCGCCTGCGCCAGAACATATTGGTTGAAGGTGCGGCACTCGGGTCGCGGCGTCGTGACATCGAGAAGCGGCGGACACGAACGCCCGCCGGCGAACAATCCCGTGCGGCCCTCGCGTTCGGCGACCTCGGAAATTGCCGGCAGCACGGCGTCGGCGTGGGAGTCGCCCCAGAGTATGAAGCTCGGCTTTCCACCGATGACGCCGATCTGGCACATCTTTCCGTCGCGCACGGCTTCCGGCGAAATGCCGAGACACGTATCGATGCGCGGCTCGTGATCGTTCTCTTCGGCGAGGATCGTGCGCAGATCGGGCCTGAGACGTTGCGGCAGGCCGTCGCCGTTCAGCAGCAAGAGCGCGGCCGCCGCGGCCGTGACCATCGCGGCCAGTCCGCCGCCGAACAGGCGCACGTGCGGGAGCCGGATGCTGCCGCTGCGGAACGGCCGTTCGACAAAATACCACGACGCGATCGCAAGCCCGAAAGACACCGCGATCAGGCAGACGATCTCGCCCGCCGGCGGATCGCGGAAGCTGAAATAGCGCGCGAAGACGTAAAGCGGCCAATGCCAGAGATAGAGCGAATAGGAAATGCGCCCCACAAAGACGAGCGGCGGCAGCGCAAGCAAATTGGTCGCGAGCGTAAAACCCGGCGTCGACGCATAGATCAGGAGCGCCGCACCGAGACAGGGCAGAAGTGCGGCCGCACCCGGAAAAGGCGTGTCATTCGTATAGGCGAACACGGCAACGGCGATCAGCGCAATGCCGGTTGCCGCGAGCAGCTCGCGCACCCAGCGGCGTTCGACAAACGGCACCGCGTCGAGCGCCAGCAGCGCACCCAGCATCAATTCCCAGGCGCGTCCCGGAAGCAGGTAGAATGCAGCCGACGGCGCCTGCGCGACGCCCCAAACGGCGAAGACAAACGACAGCGCGAATATCGCAAGCGTGATGGCGGTCCGCCGCTTCTCGAACAGAAGCAGGATCGCCGGAAAGACCAGGTAGAATTGTTCTTCGACGGCGATCGACCAGAGATGCAGCAGCGGTTTCTCGGCCGCCGCGACATCGAAATATCCCGACTCGCGCCAGAATTCGAAATTCGCCGCAAATCCCGCCGTGGCCAGAAGGCTGTTCGCATAGCGGACGAGATCGACCGGAAAAAGAATGAAGGCGGCGGCGATCGACGTCACGATCAGCATGGCGAACAGCGCGGGGAAGATGCGGCGCACGCGGCGCTCGTAGAAACGCGCGATCGAAAACCGCCCTCCCCGCCTCTCTGCCTCGATCAATTGCGTGATCAGATAGCCCGAGATGACAAAAAAGATATCGACGCCGACGAACCCGCCGCGAAACGGCGGCACGTGATAGTGAAACAGAAGAACCGGCAGGATCGCCAGCGCGCGCAACCCATCGATTTCCGGGCGATAACGAGGACGATTGGCGGGGGAGGAACTGGACATGAGGACGCGCACATTCCTTCGCGACCGGCCGCCCGTCAAGGCAGTGAAATGCATTCCTGAAACGAAATCGTCGCGGGCCCGTTCCGGGCTCAGGCGAGGCTGCGCGCCAGATTGTCCAGGATCATGCTCCAGCCCTCGGCACTGCGCTCGGCCCATTCGGACAACACGTCGTCGTGGATGAGCGTGAGTTCGCAACCGTCGCCCGACGGCGTGATCTCTACCGTGACGCGCGTCATCTCGGCCGAGAATTTCGGCACGCCGAAGGTGAAGACGAGACGGCTGGGCCTGTCGATCGCGAGATATCGGCCCACGTGCTCGACCTCTTCGCCATCGCGGCGAACGATCGTGAACTTGCCGCCGACGCGTCCATCGATTTCCACGCGCGTCATCACGCCGGTCGGTGTCGCGAAGAGCCATTTGCCGGCGGTCTTCGGATCCAGCCACGCGTCGAAAACGCGTTCGGGCTTCGCGGCGAAGCGATGGGCAACGCGCAATGTGGTCTTCGTATCGCCTGACATCGCGTTCCTCCCTCTGTTGCACGCCCATTTTCGCCGTTAGCAACTCGCTAAGCAATATCCGGAGGAGTTTTTTACAAATGCGGCACGATGCGCTTTCATGAACATCCGGGGATAGTTCCAACGCGCAACCCAAAATTAAGCAGTCCTTAAAAGCGGGCGTCCAAAGTCTTTGTCAGGTGTTGGATTGGGGCTTGGACATGAGGGCAACGCTACGCAGCTTTCTGCGCTCGACGAGAGGCAATGTCGCGATGATCTTCGCGATCTCCGTCGTTCCTCTCATCTATTTGACGGGCATGGGCGTCGACTACGGCTCTGCCGCCATGCGCGAGGCCCAGCTTAACGCGATCGCCGACTCCGCATCGCTCGCCGCCGTGACGCCGGCGATGATGGGGATAACAAATGGCGGCGACGCCGCATCCATCGCGGCAGCCACGAATACGTTCAACGCCCAGGTCGGCTCGATTTCGGGCATCACCTCGCCAACCGTCAACGTGACCGTCGCCGACACTGTTACGACGCGCACAGTGACTGTGACCTTCACCGCCAATTCGACGGACTTCTTTCCCAACGTCCTCGGACGAAGCACGATCGCATTGAGCGGGACCTCGCAGGCTGTCGGCTCGGTTGCGCCGAACATCAATTTCTATCTGCTGCTCGACGATTCCCCTTCGATGGCCATACCGGCAACGGAAGCCGGCATCTCGACGCTGGAAAGCTACACGACGGCCCAGGGCGGCGGCGGCTGCGCGTTCGCCTGTCACGAGACCAATCCGGCCGGCGACAATCTGCAAAATCCGAAAAAGGTGAAGTGCGCGGACGGCTCGACTCAATTCCCCAACGGTGGCGAAGACAATTACGCGCTGGCGGAGTGTCTCGGCCTCACCCTGCGCATGGACAACCTCAGGACCGCCGTTCAGAACCTGACGACGACTGCGACAACGACCGCGCAGAACTACAGCGCCACCTACAAGATGGCGGTCTACACGTTCGACGTGGGCGTCAATACGATCAGCTCGCTGACGTCGAGCCTGTCGAGCGTGAGTTCGGACGCCAACAACATCCAGGCCCTGACGGTCTACGACAACAGCTGCCTGACGTCGTCGAATTGCAACAACGACCAGGACACCGCCTTCGACGTCTCGATGAAGACGATGAACAACACGAATCTGCCCGCTCCGGGCAACGGGACGAACGCGCCCGGCGACACGCCGCAGGAAGTGCTGTTTCTTGTCACCGACGGCGTCGTCGACCAGAACGTCAGCAGCGAACCGTCGCTCGCGCAGCATTATGGCAGCTACACCGGAAGCCGTCAGCAATCGACCGTCAACCCGCTGAACAGCGGCGGCTCGGAGCCGAACACGGATTGGTGCACGACGATCAAGAACCGCGGCATCCGCATCGCGGTGCTGTACACGACCTATTATCCGCTCGGATCGAACAGCTGGTACAACACTTATATCGCGCCTTTGACGACGCCGTCGGCCCCGCAGGACAATATCGGTGCGCGGCTCGAGGCGTGCGCGTCACCGGGCCTCTATTACGAGGTGACGACGGGCGGCGACATTTCGGCCGCGATGAACGCGCTCTTCCAGGAAGCGGTTTCGACCGCCCACCTTTCGAAATAGGCGACCGCGATGAAACGGGGCAACGCGAAACACTCTGCAGTCCGCCGCTTCCTCCGCCAGGGTGAAGGCGCGACGGCGGTCGAGTTCGCGCTGGTTGCGCCGGCCTTCATCGCGCTTCTCTTCGCCATTCTGGAGACCGCGCTGGTATTTTTCGCGCAGCAGGTTCTGCAGACGGCGACGCTGCAGGCGGCCCGGCAAATCATGACCGGTCAGGCGCAGACCGCCAACATGACGCAATCCCAGTTCCAGGCGGCTGTGTGCGCGAATGCGGGCGGTCTCTTCAACTGCGGCGGCATCTACGCGGCCGTGCAGACCTTCACATCGTTCCCTTCGGTGACGATGTACAACCCGGTCTCGAACGGCAAGTTCACCGGCACCGGCATGCCCTACAGCCCCGGTGCGCCCGGCGATGTCGAAGTGGTGCAGGTCTTCTACCAGTGGCCGGTGTGGCCCGGTCCGCTCAACTTCACGCTGGCCAACACGAACGGCAACACCAACGTGATCGTGGCGACAGCCGCGTTCCGCAATGAACCGTAGGAGGGCGGCATGAGACGAACGCTCGCGACTTTCGGTTCCAGGCTCAAGCGGTTTCGCGCCGCGGAAAGCGGCATCGCCGCCGTCGAGTTCGCGCTCGTCCTGCCGTTCATGGCGCTTCTCTATCTCGGCGGCTTCGAGGTCATGGAGGAGATTTCCTGCGAGCGGCAGGTGGCCCTGACCGCGAGCACGGTCGCCTCGATCGTCTCCCAATATTCGACGATCAGCCAGAGCCAGACGATGCCCGGCATTCTCGCCGCGTCGACGTCGGTCCTGACCCCGTTTTCATCGGCGAACGCGGTCGTGACCGTGTCCTGCATCACGATCGACAACAACAAAAAGGCAACCATCGCCTGGAGTCAGGCGATGAACGGCGCCGGACGCACTGTCGGATCGACGATCACGCTGCCCGCGGCTCTCGACGTCGCCAACACGACGGTCATCCTCGGCGAGACGACCTACTCGTACACGCCGGTGATCGACTTCCTGAATATCGGTACGAAGGCGCTTTCGTCCTCGATCTACATGCTGCCGCGCCAGCCCGGAACCATCACACTGACGACGTGATTTCGGATTCTTCCTCCCCCGCGCGAAGCGTGGGGGGGGAGGATTGACGCGAAGCATTGAAGCATCTCCGCTCCGCGCTATATCGTGGGACTACCCGCGCGCCGGCGGCTGGACACGGCTGGCGACTCGGGCTAGTTTGTTCTCATTTCGTTCCTATGCGGAAGCTTTCCGAGGCGGACGCTTGCCGGGGGCCAGCGCTGTCGCGCAAGCTTTCGCGCTCCGAGGTGCACACTTGCTCAAGAACATTTCCATACGCGGCGCCCGCGAACACAA
>Ga0181525_10001636_pt1 | contig 18973 bp, 18 predicted proteins | sample PEATcosm2014_Bin_48_FD_121100 | JGI IMG/M metagenome (GOLD analysis project Ga0181525, IMG submission 121100) | Peatland microbial communities from MTU Mesocosm Facility, Houghton, MI, USA - PEATcosm2014_Bin06_10_metaG | ecosystem: Environmental > Terrestrial > Soil > Wetlands > Peat | place...
CGCCCCAACCTCCACGACGCCCCATGCCCCGCCGCGGCGCACCGCTTGAGGACTGTTCCGGTCGCACTCCGATGTTCCACTGACCGCGGGTGGCGTTGGGATAGACCGCAATGATGCCGTTTTTCTCAGCAAACTGGCTGAAGTGCGTGAGGCGGGCCATATCGTCGGCATCCTGATTTTGACCGTGCAGGAGAATGACAACGGGATAGTGCTGTTGCTGGTCGTAACCCTGGGGAAGATGCACGGTAAAGGTGCGGGAAACATTATCAACGTCTAATTTTTCCTGGGTCTCTTGAGCTGGCAATGGAGCCACGAACAGGAGCCCCGAGAGGCAGACGGCGAATCCCTGCGTCCGGCAGAAATATGCCCGGCAGAAATGAAGGAACGCTCTAGTTTTGGACAGCATAGAAGTCATTGCCGCGGTTCACCTCGCCCTCCGCATTTGAACCATCAGCATAAGCGCAGGGTTGCTAGGGGAGCGCTGGAATTTTGCAAAGTTTTGTAACGGGAGGCAACACCTGCCGGGGGGCGATCTGGCCAACCGATTCGGCTAATCACGGAGTGGGAACTTTTTCTTCGCGGTTACGTAATGATGGATGACGGCACCGAAGTCCGGCTGGCAACCACGATCAGGAGGCACCGATGGACGGGAATTTTGTAGGGCTGGCGGCGGTGGTGATGATCTTTGGGATCCCGATGGCGGCAATGTATACGTTTTTCCGAGTGCGCAAGTTGCGCAGCGAAGAGCGCCTGGCGGCGATTGCGCGCGGCATCGATGTGCCGACGCAACCGGAACTTTCCGAAGCTTCGCGCTCGCGGCGATCGGGAGTTCTGCTGGTGACCGCCGCCCTGGGTTATATCGCGACCTTCGCGCTAATCGGTCGAATCGAGCCCGAGGCCACGATAGCGGCTTCCTTCGGAATCATTCCCTTGGCAATCGGGATTGGATTTTTTGTCGATCACGCGCTGATTCGAAGAGACGCGCGCGCCCGTTAAGATTGCCGGGGCTCGTGCTCACTGATGGCCGGTGATGAACTTGTGCTGCGCGTCGGTTAAGGGAACCACACTGAGCCTGCCCTGCCTCACCAAAGGAGACTCGGCAAACAACTTATTTCCCTTCAACTCAGACAACGTAACCGGCCTGGCGAGCGGCTTGCCGGCTTTGATTTCGATGCGCGGGTTTTTAGGATCGCCGGCCTCGACCGATACCACGGACGCGGTGCCAACCGCGCTTTTCTCATCTCCGGTGTGATAGATGATGAGCAAATCTCCGGGCTTCATGGCGCGCAGATTCTTGAGCGCCACCGGATTGGTGACTCCATCCCAGATGGTGCTTTTCTCACGCTGAAGATCGGCGAAGGAGTAAACGCTGGGTTCGGTTTTGAGAAGGTAGGGCATAGGCAAAAGATTTTACAAGAAGGGGGTCGGCGGTTGGTGGCCAGAGGCCAGTCAATCAAAGCGAACAATGATCACGAATGGCTGACCACTTTCTATTGCGGCTTGCTGTCCGGCGCGGGTGTTTTGTCGTCCTTCTTTCCCTGATTGCCATCGCCGGGATGATCCTGATAAATCGAGAATTGCCCTTGCGGGCGCTTCAGCTTGATGGTGAAGTCCATCCTGGCGTGGTCCACGTCGTAGTCTTCGCCGAAGGTCTGAAATCCCGAGGCCAACACCTGCACCCGCATTTTCCCGTACGGAACACCGTCAAAACTGGTCTTGCCGTCGACGTCGGTTTTGAGTTCGAATCCGCCTCTTCCTTGCTTCCCGCGCGTGTTCACTGGATGCATGATTACGGCGGCGTTGCGAACCGGCTTGCCGTTATCTTCTTTGACGACGAAAAAACTCAAGACCGCGGTCGGGTCACTGTCCTGGTCTTTTTGCGCCCAGGCTCCCGCCAGAAGCCCGAAGGTCACCAGCAGAGCCGTGAATGCCTCCTTCTTCCAGTCGCTCTGGCTGGCTCTCGCACTCGATCGTAGCGATTTCATATGCCGGTATTCTAGCGATTTGGCCGAGGGCGGGGAAGCGATAAGTGGAAGGTAACGGGCGGAGGGAGCCTAAGAGTTTTGGAGGGGCCGAAGCTTGCGTTCTCGAAGAGCGCGCTGGGTGGCGAGCTGAAGCAGATCGCTGGCGACGCGGGCCGTGTTATGACGCGCCACGCCGGCTTCTTCGAGGTAGTCGCCGAGAACGGGGATCACTTTGAGAGCTTCGATGGCTCCGAGATCGGCAACGATCTGACATGCGCCCTCAAGCGCGTATTTGGCTTTGAGCCCGGAGGAAACCGGGGTGCGATTGATCAGCGCGAAATCGAAGAGTTGTTGGTGAGCGTGGCGGTTCAGGGCGCGGATGTGGTCGGCGGCGGTGAGGCCCAGACTTTCATTGGCCTGGGTCATCAGGTTGCAGATGTAAACCTTGATGGCCGGCGAGTTGACGATGGCATCGGCGATGCCGTGCACCAGGAGGTTGGGAATGAGACTGGTAAACAGAGATCCCGGACCGAGGCTGATGAGATCGGCGCGCGCGATGGCATCGAGCGTCTGCGGCAAGGGTTCGACGTTGGGAGGGACGAGGAAAAGTTCCTGGATGCGGACCTTGCTGGCGGTGATATTGGTCTCGCCGCGGACGCGCGTGCCGTCTTCCATCAGAGCTTCCAGTTGGATGTTGGAAGTGGTGGCGGGATGAATGTGGCCGCGGGTGAGCAGGATCTCGGAAGACAGGCGCACAGCTTCGGAAAAATCGCGCGTGATGGAGGTGAGAGCAGCGAGAAAGAGATTACCAAAGCTGTGACCTTCGAGGCCGGAGCCTTTCTCGAAGCGGTGTTGAAAGAGCTGCGAGAGCAGAGCTTCATCCTCGCTGAGGGCGACGATGCAGTTGCGAATATCACCGGGAGGGAGCATGTTGAGTTCTTTGCGGAGGCGTCCGCTCGAACCCCCATCGTCGCTGACCGTGACCACGGCGCAGAGGTCGCGAATGATGGGGGAAGCGGGCCGCGACATGGCCATCTCGGAAGGCGTGAGCGCAAAACGCTTGAGGCCTTTGAGGAGGGTGGACAGTCCGGTGCCGCCGCCGATGGCGACTACGCGTAGACCGCGCTCGCGGGTGGACTTCTCGAGGGACAACAAGTCGGCGATGTTGGGTTCCATCGGAGAATCCGGGGTGCCGCCCTAGTAAGATTCGTCCTCGCGGAAGGAATCCTCCGGCGAAGAAAGCTCGGCACCGGGGTCCGGGTACAACAGCTCGGTAAAGCGAGGATCTTCGGCCAGATTGTGAAAATCAGAATCATTGCGCGCCTGGAAGCGCAGGCTGGCATTGAGGCGAAGAGCCTCATCCAAATGCTTGAGAGAGTCCTCCACGTGACCGGTGAGGCAGTCGAGAGCGGCTAGACCGTAGATAACGAAATCGGTTTTCGGCGACTGCTTGAGCAGTTTTTCTATGTGCTCGCGGGCGGTGACGTAATCCCCCACGTTCATGAGAGAAACCGCGTAGTCGTAGTGCTCCTCCACGCTCTTGAACTGGGTCGTGGCCGAGCGCTCGAGATGCTGGTTGCAGATGCTGAGGTGGACCGCCGCCCGGTCGGTCAACTCCTTGCTGGCGCCGGCGAGCACTTTCTGAAAGAGCGGTTTGGCTTTATCGAATTTGTGCTCCTGCAACGCCCGCAGCCCGGCTTCGTAGTTCTGCAGAGCCTGGGTGATCCGCGGGTCGTCAGCGAGCGCCGTTTTCTTGGGGTTAGCCTTTTGAGCCATGTGAAGAATTTTTCCTGTGCTCGTCGTAATAAGGACTCCTTAGCTTAAAACTCGAAGAGCGGATACTCAAGTATCACTCAAAGGTCGGGTAGAGGGCAATTGCGGTTGGTGCCGGGTCGTGGGTTGATTTGAAATCGTGTTCCCTCGGCGCCTAACGCCGCGGTTGATTTTGCGCACCTTACGCGGCTGAAGCCGCAGCTTTTTAAAAACAAATTCAAACTGACCCACTAGCTTTTACTGAGTGGCGAGCATCGGGCACCGCACAAGACATCGTCAAGGCATCATCCCCACGCTGCTTGGTTCCCGGGCACCGGCAATTCGCAACCAACTAATTCATGGTCGCAGCGGAGGGCAGATCGATCTGTTTCCAGTCGCCCTTGATAATTCCAGCGCGAATCTGGGATGCGGTCTTGCCATTCTTATGTTGCTGGTAGGAGTAATAAAGCTCTTTCAGGCAGGTGGAGCATTGGGCGCCGTGCGTGGTCTCAAAGCAACTGTGCAGGCTGTTGTGACCCATGCGGTCGCAATAGCAGTAGCAAGGCTGCTGGTGAATCAGGTTTGGAATTTTGGCCGCGAGTTCATAGGCGTGGGTCTGGTAGGGGTTCTGTGCGTCGGCTCCCCAAAGCTCATCCCGACCAAGAATGGCGGGCAGTTTGGTCCCTTTCGGCGGCGGGCCGGCGTTATAAGCAGGGATGCCTCCTTCTTCTTGTTGAGCCGTCCACTGCGCCGACGTCGTCAGCGTAAGGGCGAACAGAAAAACAAGGGCGAGGGCGCGATGGGCGAACTTGCTGGCGAGCAGTCGGCTCGGCATGGTCATCTCCTGGACTCCTCTATTTTAACCGCTTTCAAGCGATTCCGGGAGTGAGGTGCGAGGCTAGAAGTTGAGAAAGGGAGGGCCTGGGTTGGTCGGGAATGTGCGTGGATCCGTCTCAGCCATTTCGCTGGCTTGCGCGCGCGATCTGTATACAATAAGAAACTGGATGCCCGATACGGCGAGCACGGAGAACCGGAATATGTCGGGAGCGGCTGCTCCGCGGCCCGAGGCGGCAGAGGCAAAGTCCGCGGTCCGCCTGCGTCCTGCGTTCGCAGTGTGGCTGCGCGATCTGATTCTTTCTCTGGCCATCTCGGCATTCATCATCGTCTTTATTTATCAGCCGGTGAAGGTTGAGGGCACGAGCATGATGCCCTCGCTCGAAGACCAGGAGCGCATCTTCGTCAACAAGTTCGTGTATCGGCTGGAGCCGATTTCGCGGGGAGATATTGTGGTGTTCCGTTATCCGCGCGATCCGTCGAAAAGCTATATCAAGCGTGTCATCGGCATTGCCGGCGACCGGGTGCGCATCGATGGCGGACAGGTTTATGTGAATGGCGAGGCGCTCGATGAGGACTACGTTCCGCCGGCGTATACCGATTCGCGCTCGTTTGCCGAGATGGTCGTCCCGTCGAATTGTTATCTGGTGCTGGGCGATCACCGGTCGATGTCGAATGACAGTCGAGACTTTGGTCCCGTCAATCAGAGCTACATTTATGGCAAGGCCGTATTTGGATATTGGCCAATGGATAAGCTGGGAAGAGTGCGGTAGAAAACTGAATCTCGTTGTTTTCTGTTCCCCTCGGCCGCTCCGGGCAAGATTTCCACACCCGCGGCGTGAATCCATGCTTGGCCCTGACGGTAATCCCTGCTAAAATTCGAAAAATCCACACGTTGGAGCGAGAATGCAAGCTATCCTTGCACTCGAAGACGGGCGAGTCTTCCGAGGCAAAGGTTACGGCGCCAAAGGCGAGTGCTACGGCGAAGTCGTTTTTAATACTTCCATCACCGGCTACCAGGAAATTTTCACTGATCCCTCCTATTCAGGACAGATTGTTGTCCTGACCAATCCTCAGATCGGCAACTACGGCACCAACCAGGAAGACAACGAAGCCACGCGACCGTGGATCGAAGGGCTGATCGTGCGCGAGTTCTCGAAGGTGAGTTCGAACTGGCGATCGCAGCAGGTGACCGACGAATATCTGGAGCAATTCAAGGTTCCGGTGCTGTCGGACATTGATACCCGGGCGCTGGTGCGGCATCTGCGCGATCACGGCGTGATGCGCGGCGTGGTCTCGACCATCGAGAGCGACGCGGAGAAGCTGGTGGCCAAGGCGAACTCGATTCCGAAGATGGACGGAACAGACTTGGCAAAGGTGGTCAGCACCAAGGGGCCGTATGTGTGGGAAGTGGGGGAACGCTCGCATGAGCCGGTGGCGATGGTGGGCGTAAAAGACGAGCCGGCACGATTTCATGTGGTGGCTTATGATTTTGGTATCAAACAAAACATTCTACGAAAGTTACGCGGCGAGGGTTGCCGGGTGACGGTGGTCCCGGCGCAGACCCTGGCGGAGGACGTGCTGGCCCTGAAGCCGGATGGAGTGTTTCTGTCGAATGGTCCGGGCGATCCTGAGCCGTGTACGTACGCGGTCGACAGCATTCGGCGGCTGATGGGACGGCAACCGATCTTTGGCATTTGCCTGGGGCATCAACTCGTCGGCATCGCGCTCGGCGGAAAGACCTTCAAGCTCAAGTTTGGGCATCATGGCGGGAACCACCCGGTAAAGCAGTTGAAGACTGGAAAGATCGAGATCACGGCGCACAACCATAACTTTGCTGTCGATCCGGATTCGCTGGCGGAGAGCGAAGTCGAATTGACGCACATCGATCTGAACGACTCGACGTTGGAAGGCCTGCGGCATCGAAATTTGCCGCTGTTCAGCGTGCAGTATCACCCGGAAGCCGCGCCCGGGCCGCATGATTCGCATTATCTGTTCAAGGAGTTCACGAAGATGATGGAGGAGTGGAAAGGGTGACCTCACCGTGAATCTTCTTGGAGCTGCTTTGAGGGAAATGTTTTGAAAGGGCGCGCCTGCAAAGCGCGCCGTTCGATACAAAACTGCATCCATGCCCAAACGCACCGACATCTCAAAAATACTGATCCTCGGTTCCGGTCCCATCATCATCGGGCAGTCGGCGGAGTTTGATTACTCCGGCACGCAGGCCTGCAAGGCGCTCAAGTCCGAGGGCTATGAAGTGGTGCTGGCCAACTCCAATCCGGCGACCATCATGACGGATCCGGAGATTGCCGACCGCACCTACATTGAGCCGCTTACCCTCGCATATCTGGAAGAGATTATCCGCATGGAACGGGAAATGGCTCCGGGAGCGGGTTTTGCCGTCTTGCCTACGGTGGGCGGGCAGACTGCGCTCAACCTCGCGATTGAACTTTCCGATGGCGGCATTCTGGAAAAGTACAACGCAATCCTGATCGGGGCAAACGTCGAGGCCATCAAAAAAGCCGAGGACCGGCTTTTTTTCAAGGACGCAATGCAGAAAATTGGGCTCGACGTGCCCAAGTCGGCGCTGGTCAATAACACAAAAGACGGGCTGGAGTTTGCCGGGAAGATCGGATTCCCGGTGATCGTGCGGCCTTCCTTCACGCTGGGCGGCTCGGGCGGAGGCATTGCCTACAATCGCGAGGAGATGGTCGAGGTGCTGGCGCGGGGGCTCGACTTTTCTCCGGTGCACGAAGCGCTGATTGAGGAGTCGGTGCTGGGATGGAAAGAATTCGAGCTCGAGGTGATGCGTGACACGAAAGACAACGTCATCATCGTCTGCTCCATTGAGAATTTCGATCCCATGGGCGTGCACACAGGTGACTCGATCACGGTGGCGCCGGCGCAGACTCTGACCGACCGCGAATACCAGGCGATGCGGGACGCGTCGATTGCGGTGATCCGCGAAATTGGGGTGGATACCGGTGGATCGAATATTCAATTCGGAGTAAATCCGGAGACCGGGCGCATGGTGGTGATCGAGATGAATCCCCGGGTCTCGCGGTCTTCCGCGCTCGCATCGAAGGCGACGGGGTTTCCGATTGCAAAGATTGCGGCGAAACTTGCCGTGGGATACACGCTGGACGAGATTCCGAACGACATCACGCGGAAAACTCCGGCGTGCTTCGAGCCGACGCTTGACTATGTGGTAGTAAAGATTCCGAAGTGGCAGTTCGAGAAATTTCCCGGCGCCGACGATACCCTGGGACCGCAGATGAAGTCGGTGGGCGAAGTGATGGCCATCGGACGCACCTTCAAGGAAGCGCTGATGAAGGGCATCCGCTCGCTCGACACCGGAAAACGCGTCGGGGCCGACAAAATTGAGCCGAAAATCCTGACCCAACGGCTGGTGACACCGCATCCCGAGCGGCTGGCTTACGTGCGCTACGCGTTGCGGCAGGGGCACACGGTGAAGCAGATCGCGAAGATGACCTCGATGGATCCGTGGTTCCTCTACCAGCTCAAAGAGATTAATGACATGCAGCTTGAGTTGGAGAAGCATCCCATCGAATCGGTTCCGGCCGCAGTGCTGCGCGAGGCGAAACGCATGGGCTTCTCCGACGGGCGTCTGGCCGGCATCTGGCGGCTTGAGGGGCAGGAGAAAGTGCGGCATCTTCGCAAAAAGCACGGCGTGATGCCGGTCTACAAGCGGGTGGACACCTGCGCCGCCGAATTTGAAAGCTTCACGCCGTACCTTTACTCAACCTACGAGGACGAAGATGAAGCCGCGCCGACGGATAAAAAGAAGGTCATCATTCTAGGGAGCGGACCGAACCGCATCGGGCAGGGAATTGAGTTCGATTACTGCTGCTGTCACGCTTCGTTCGCGCTGCACGAAGATGGCTACGAGACGATCATGATCAATTGCAATCCCGAGACCGTCTCGACCGACTATGACACCAGCGACCGGCTTTACTTTGAGCCGCTCACGTTTGAAGACGTTTGGGCGATCTACCAGCATGAGATTTCGAAGGGCGCAGAGGTCGGCGTGATCGTACAGTTCGGCGGACAGACCCCTCTGAACCTGGCTTTGCCCCTGAAAAAGGCGGGGGTGAATATTATCGGCACCTCACCCGAGTCGATTGATCTGGCGGAGGATCGTAAGCACTTTAATAAACTTCTGGAAGAGTTGAAAATTCCGCAGGCCGCGGGCGTGATGGCAACTTCGCTGGAGGAAGCAATCGAAGGAGCGAAGCAAGTTGGCTATCCGGTCGTCGTGCGGCCTTCCTACGTGCTGGGCGGCCGCGCCATGGTGATCGCTCATGACGAGGAATCCGTCCTGCGATACATGAAGGAAGCGGTGGAATATTCGCAGGACCGTCCGGTGTTGATCGATCACTTTCTCGAAGATGCGATTGAAGTGGACGTGGATGCGCTGTCGGACGGCGAAGACGTGGTGATCGGGGGAATCATGCAGCACATCGAGGAGGCCGGCATTCACTCCGGCGATTCGTCGTGTGTGCTGCCGGCGGTGGATATTCCGCAGCCGCTGATGGACCGCATGCGCGAGTACACGTTCAAGCTGGCGCGGGCGCTGAAAGTGGTGGGACTGATGAATATCCAGTTCGCCATTCCGCGCGGGCACGGCGGCGGATCAGGGAACGGCGCAGAGGGCGGCAAAGTCTACGTGCTGGAAGTGAATCCGCGGGCCTCGAGGACAGTGCCCTATGTTTCGAAAGCCACGGGAGTGCCGCTGGCGAAGATTGCGGCGCGGCTCATGACCGGGCGCAAGTTGCGCGAGTTCCTTCCGGAGAATATCGACCGGCGTTCAGATCTCGGCACGGGAAGCTGCTATTACGTGAAATCTCCGGTGTTTCCCTGGAATAAATTTCCTGGCATAGATACGGTGCTGGGACCGGAGATGAGGTCGACCGGCGAGGTGATGGGGGTGGGCGACAGCTTTGGCGAAGCATTCGGAAAAGCGCAGCTCGCTGCGGGGCAGAAACTGCCGACGGAAGGCACGGTATTTATCAGCGTGACGGACCACGACAAGCGCCACGTTGCAGAAGTGGCGCGAAAGTTTGTGGATATGGGTTTCAAGCTGGTGGCTACGTCAGGCACGGGCGACGTGATCGAGGCCGCGGGGATGCGGGTCGAGCGTGTCTACAAGGTGAAAGAGGGTCGTCCGAATGTGGTGGATTTTATCAAGGGCCAGCGCATTCATCTCATCGTGAATACACCAACCGGGCCGGAGCCGTGGTTCGATGAGAAGGCGATCCGGCGAGCCGCCGTGATGGCGCGCATTCCAACGATCACCACGCTATCCGCGGCCCGCGCCGCTGCTGAAGGGATCGCAGCGCTGCAGCGCGGTGAGGTGAATATACGGGCGCTGCAGCAGTTGCACGCGGAGAGGTTCATGGATAAATCGTGACATCAATGGACTGGAGTCACCAAGCGATCGTCGGCCGCTGTGCGGGAAAATGAGGCTGCTGCTGGAATCTGCGTGTGTTACAATACCTGCATATGGGTAATACACTGACAGTCCGCTTGCCCCATGAACTGCTGGACCGGCTTCGGAAGAAGTCCCGCAGCACTGGTCTGCCCGTGGGCCGCGTGGTCCGCCATGCACTGGAAACGATTCTCGACGGGGAAGAAAGCAATCGGTTGATGGAGTTCGCAGGCTTGATCAAGGGCGGACCGCGTGATGTCTCCTCACGCAAAGGATACTCCCGCAAATAACATGCACGCGATCGCTGACACCGGCTACCTGGTTGCCTTGATGCGGAAGGATGACCAGCATCACGCATGGGCGGTTGGCCTCGGAGCGCAACTCCAATTGCCTCTTCTCACGTGCGAGTCGGTACTCTCAGAAACCTCGTTTCACCTGGAATCCAGCGCCTATGTTCTCGCGATGCTGAAACGCAGGGCGATCCGCGTGGCATTCGATTGCACCAGCCAACTGGAACCGCTTCATGATCTCGCCATTCGCTACTCCGACCGGCATCCTGACTTGGCAGATCTGTGCTTGGTCCGCATGAGTGAACTCTATCCCCGGCACACGGTCATTACGGTCGACACCGACTTTCGCGTCTACCGCCGCAACAAGCGCGAGGCGATCCCGCTGCTAACTCCGCCGAAGAAGTGATACGCTAAACCCGTTATGCTACTTCACGGTATTTTCCCTCCCATCACCACGCCGCTCTATCCCGACGGCAATGTGTACTTCAAGAAACTGGAAAGCAATGTGGAGCGCTATTCGCGCACCCCTTGCGCGGGCATCGTCGTGCTGGGTTCGACCGGCGAGGCAGTTTTACTCTCCGACCAGGAACGGCGCGATGTCCTGAAAACCGCGCGGGCGGCAGCCGCGCCGAACAAAGTGCTGGTGGCCGGCACGGGCATGGAATCGGCGATCGAGACGCTGCGGCTCACCGAGTACGCCGCCGGGATCGGCTACGACATCGCCATGGTGCGTACCCCGCACTACTACAAGAAGCAGATGCCGCCGGCGAACCTTTTGGCGTTCTATCGCATGGTCGCGGATCGCTCGCCCCTGCCGATCATCATCTACAACTTTCCGCAGGCGACTGGGTACGACATTCCCGCAGAACTCGTGATCGAGCTGGCGGGTCATCCGAACCTGATCGGGATAAAGGAATCGAGTGGCGACGTGGAGAAAGTTCGCAGGATGGTGGAAGGCACGCGTCACATTCAGCGCAGCGCTACCGTGACGGAGACTTTCGAGGTGGTGACGCCTCGCATGATCGCAGCGGCGGGCTCGAACAGCTCGGGCGGCGAACTGGTGCAGGTTGGGGCGCTTGCCGGCGCCGGGCCGCCAATTTCCGGGAGACCCTCGTCCGCCATGGTCACCGTAACAGGCAGTTTGAAGACGCGGCAGAAGCAAACCGGATTCCAGGTGCTGGTGGGCGCAGCTCACAAGCTGCATCCATCGCTCGATGCCGGTGCCGTAGGAGCGATTCTTGCTTTTGCCTGCGTTGCGCCAACCTCGTGTTACGAGATTTATGCGGCGTGGAAGGAGGGCGACGCCGAGCTTGCGCGCCTGAGGCAGGAGCGAATCGCTCTCGCCGCGCAACGCGTGGCGGGAGAGTTGGGGATTCCCGGCGTGAAGTACGGCATGGATTTCAACGGCTACTTTGGAGGTACCGTGCGACTGCCGCTGCTGCCTCTGACGGGCGAGGCCAAGGATGAAATTGAGCGGCTGCTCGCGGATCTGAGGAACTAGATTGTCCCGCAGGCAGGGGTCGAGCGGGCCGTAGGGGACTACTTGCGATTGCCACGCTTTCTATGGTATGTTCAGTTCGAACGAACGTTCGAACAGTATTGAGCCGCCTATGGGGAGTCCGTCAACAGCAGCCCGAGTTTCCGCGCGGCGGCATCGCTCCGCTTCGGCTACGCGCTTTGACCGCCGGCTGGCCGAGATCCTCACCCATGCGACCGAAGTCTTCTGCAAGAAAGGATACGAAGGCGCCTCCATGCGCGATCTTTCGCGCGCCAGCGGTCTCTCGCTCGCCGGTCTCTATTACTACTTTGAATCCAAGGAGCGTCTGCTTTTCCTCATCCAGAAGCACACGTTCACAACCATTGTGCAGCGGCTGAAAACGCGGTTGGAAGGCGTCAGCGATCCGGAACAACAGATTCGCATCTTCATTCTGAATCATCTGGAATATTTCCTGGCCAATCGAGCGGCCATGAAGGTACTGTCGCACGAGGCGGAAGCTTTGAAAAACGGCTTCGCTTCCGAACTGGCGGCCATCAAACGAGAGTACTACCGCGTCTGCGTGGGTTTGCTGGACCAGTTGAAGAACGACCGGGGCCTCGAATTCTCCACGCGCATCGCAGTTCTCAGCCTGTTCGGCATGATGAACTGGATCTATACCTGGCACAACCCACGGGTTGATGCCGATGTCGAGCCACTGGCCAGCGAGATGGGCGACATCTTTTTGCACGGGGTGATGACGGGCCGGAAATGCCCCAGATAGGGGAGACAGCCTGCAAAATCGCCTGCCGAGTTCTGGACGCTGGCGAAATGATTTGCTGTACTCTTTCGCGCCGGACGGAAACCACGGGAGGTTGTCATGTACGCCGGTAGACTGAGAGTCCGCTCTGCGAATTCGCTCAGCCTGGTCGCGGTTGTAGCGCTTGCAGCGCAGGGGTGGTCGCAGCAACAGATCTCCAATCTTGATCGCGACCGGGCGCTCGATATGTTGCAGGTTGTGGCCAACGAGGTAAGAAAGAACTACTACGACCCCAAGTTTCATGGGCTTGATTGGGACGCGAAGGTGGCCGAGGCGAAGGAGAAAATAGGGAAGACCACTTCCATGAATATGGCGCTGTCACATATCGCGGCGGCGCTCGATACCCTCAACGACTCGCACACTTTCTTTCTTCCTCCTGAACACTCCAATCGCTTCGACTATGGCTGGCAGTATCAGATGGTTGGCGAGCATTGCTTTGTGACCGAGGTGCGGCCTGGGAGCGACTTGGAGGCCAAAGGTGTAAAGCCCGGCGACGAGATCATGACGCTCAACGGTTATGCCCCGACCCGCGGGAACTTGTGGAAGATGCAATATGTATATTCGGTGCTGCGGCCTCAGCCTGCGCTGCGACTGAGCCTGCGGGATCCTAGTGGAGGCGACCGCCAGGTTGAGGTGGCCGCAAAGGTTCGTGAACGCAGGTTGGTTACGGATTTGACGGGGCACGACGCACCGGCGGACGTTTGGGATTTTGTGCGCCAGGGGGAAAACGCGAGACTTCTTATGCGGGCTCGCTCCGTAGATTTTGGGGAACCGCTGATGATCCTCAAAATACCGGAGTTTCGTTTCGCTCCCGCCGAGATCGACGACATGATCAGCAGAGCCCGAAGGCACTCGGCCCTGATCATAGACCTGCGCGGGAATCCTGGAGGCAGCGTCGATACCCTTAAGTATTTAGTGAGCGGGATGTTTGACAAAGACCTGAAAATTGCCGACCGGGTTGGGCGCAAGGAGGCCAAGCCCGAGGTGGCCAAGGCAAGCCATCACGAATTTTCAGGCAAGCTCGTGGTGCTTGTGGACGCAACGTCGGCCTCAGCCGCCGAGTTATTCGCCCGGGTCATGCAAATTGAAAAGCGAGGAACAGTGATCGGAGACCACACCTCCGGCAGCGTGATGGAGGCGAAACACTATAATGAGCATATCGGATTGACCACCATGGTTTTCTACGGAGCCTCGATCACCGAATGGGATCTCATCATGGCGGATGGAAAGAGCCTGGAGCATACCGGCGTTACCCCGGATGAGATTGTTCTTCCCAGTGCCATGGATCTAGCCGCCGGTCGCGATTCAGTCATGTCCCATGCTGCGCGGCTGCTTGGCGTGAATCTCAGCCCCGAGAAGGCGGGGAAACTGTTCCCCTACGAATGGCCTCCCGAGTGACATCCACGGATGAATCCTAAGAATCAGGACAGAGGAGTTACAGACATGGCGACCACAACGCAGCCGGCGGCCGGCGAAGCCACCAAACAGCTTGTCAACTACCGCACCGACGGGGGTGTAGCGGTGATCGAGATGTGCGATCCGCCGGCCAACACCTACACCTATGAAATGAACCGGCAGCTTGACGAAGCCATCCTGCGCGCGCGAATGGAAAATGATGTCCACGTCATTCTACTGACTGGTGCCGGCGATAAATTCTTTTCTGCGGGCGCCAACATCAAGATGCTTTCGAGCGTCGACCCGACCTTCAAGTATTACTTCTGCCTGCACGCCAACGAAATGCTGTTGCGGCTGGAGCACACGCCCAAGCTGGTGATCGCCGCGATCAACGGCCATTGCGTGGGGGGCGGGCTGGAGATCGCCATGGCCGCCGATATCCGCATCGCGCGCAAGGACGCCGGAAAGATCGGTCTGCCGGAAGTAAATCTCGGCGTGCTACCCGGTACGGGCGGCACGCAGCGGCTGTCGCGGCTGGTCGGAAAGAGCAAGGCGATCGAGCTGATGGTCACGGGAAATACCTTCTCATTCGAAGAAGCTCAGGAACTTGGCATCATCAACGACATCTACGAGCGCGACGGCTTCATGGAGAACATGATGGAGTACGCCAAGCAATTCTGTCCCCCGAATAAGGCTGCCAAAGCGGTTGGACGCATCAAGCGCGCGGTGCAGACCGGATGGGAGATTCCCATGGAGTCGGCGCTCGCCGTGGAACGCGAGAACCAGCAAATACTTTTCCAGAGCGAAGATGCGAAAGAAGGGCTCGCGGCCTATGTGGAAAAGCGGCCGGCGGTTTTCAAAGCGAAATAGTCAACGAGGTTGCTGAAGGGGCACGGCTTCAGCCGTGCAGCCCAGAGGCAGCAAAGACGAGCGCCTTAGCGCCCGAAGCATGCGGCAAGGAATGGATTGAGGTCTTATGCCCGGCAAAGTGGCAAAAATCGGAACGTTCAGTGACTGGATCGGCATGTTCAACGACTGGCGCAAGGATATTGGCGTCAACACCGCGGACATCGAGGCCTTTCAGTTCGACACGCTTTACGGTGCGATCGATACTGAGGAAATTGAGTTTGGTTCCTACAAGGGCCGTCGCAAGTGGGAGAACCTGCGCCAGATTCCCACGCAGCAGATGCGCGATGCGCTGATGAACATGATCGTTTATCAGGGCGATACCGAGTTCGCCAGCGTCGAGCAGCAGCGCAATCTGCTCGAAAACGCGCCCACCGATTGGGACCGCCGCGCCATCACCCGCGTGATGATCGAAGAAATGCGTCACGGCTGGCAGATGTGCGCCCTGCTGGTGGATCACTTTGGTTACTCGGGCAAAGTTGAGGCGCAGAAAATGCTGGAGCGCCGCGCCTTCGATAACAAGCGGCTGCTGGGAGCCTTCAACGTCGATGTCGACAACTGGATGGACTTCTTCACCTACACCGACTTCGTCGACCGGGACGGAAAGTTCCAATTGCAGATGCTGAAGTACTCCGCCTTCGCCCCCCTGGGACGGTCGATGTCCTACATGCTGCGCGAGGAGGCGTTTCACATGGGCACAGGCAACGACGGCCTGCGGCGCATTGTGGAAGCGGGCGTGGTTCCCGGCTGGCTGATACAGAAGTATCTCAACAAGTGGCTTTCAAGTTCTTATGACCTGTTCGGTACCGACCATTCGTCTTCCGCGCACTGGGCCTATGTGTGGGGCGTGAAGGGACGCTACGACGAGCCCAAGAACGACCACGCACCCGATCTCGACGACCTGAACGATTACAATCGCAACCTTTATCGGGATGAAGTGGCGGGTCTGATCGAGCGGTTCAACGGTGCTTTAAAGCCGGGCCAGCCGAAGTTGTACGCTCCGCACATCAAGTTCAACCGCGAGATTGGACGCTGGGCGGGGCAGAAATTTCATGCGCAAACCGGCGAACCACTCGACGATCGCGTTTACGAGCAGCATCGAAAGGAATACATGCCGTCAGCCGAAGATAAAAAGCTGCTGCTTGAAATCATCGCGAACGAAAAGAAATGGATCGCCGAGAAAGTCGGTGCGCGCGATCCGCTGGCGAGCATCGGGGAAGTACGGAAGTCGGCGATTAATCTGTAGCGGGCACTTTCTGGCGAACGACACGATGACCACTGCCGTCGAATCACAATTGACTCGGCTCACGGTTGAGATCACCTCGCGCGTTGCGCGGGTTATATTGCGGCACCCACCGGTGAACGTCATCGATCTCCCGATGATGGAGGAGCTGGCGCTGGTTTTGGAAGAGATCGAATCGCGCTCCGATGTTTCCGTCATCGTGTTAAGCGGGGAGGGACGCACGTTCTCAGCGGGGGTGGATGTGGCGGCGCATGCTCCTGACAAAGTGGAAGAGATGCTCTTCAAGTTCCATGCGGTGATTCGCACCCTGGTTACGAGCAGCAAGGTGACGGTCGCCGTCGTGCACGGGCATTGCCTGGGTGGTGGCGCGGAACTGGCCATGGTTTGCGACGTGGTCTATGCCGCGGCTTCCTCGCAGTGGGGATTTCCGGAAATCAGGCTGGCTTGCTATCCGCCGGTGGCGTGTGCAGCCCTGGCCGCGCTGGTGGGACAGAAGCGCGCTGCGGAATTGATCCTCACCGGGCGGACGATGACCGGCGCTGAGGCTGCGGAGATGGGTTTGGCAACTCGCGCCATGCGCGGTGATGAACTCGCGTCCGTGGTCCACAACACCGTGCTCGAGTTGCTAAGGCTGAGTCCCAAGGCATTGGCGATCACAAAAAAGGCCGTGTATGCCTGGGATGCGATGCACTTCGACAAAGGCCTGGCGCGGGCTGAAAAGATCTATCTGGACGAATTAATGAAAACCGCCGATGCGCACGAGGGCATCCGCGCCTTCATGGAGAAGCGCGAGCCGAAATGGGCAGGGAAGTAGGCCGGGCGGCGAGGCGCGCCGCGAAGAAAGTGACCATTCCTTCTACGTCGTAATGACCATGGACTATGAGATCACCCCCGAAGCGGTGAAGGCGAAGTTCGATCAGGGTGAGGCTTTCACCCTCCTCGATGTTCGCGAGCCCTGGGAGTTTGAGGCGGCGCGCATGAACGGAGCGAAGCTGATGCCCATGGGAGATGTCCCTTCGCGCGCCCATCAGGAGCTCGACCCGGAAGATCACATCGTGGTGGTGTGCCATCACGGCGTGCGCTCGATGAATGTAACCGCGTGGCTGCGGCAGCAGGGGTTCGAGAGCGCGCAATCCATGCAAGGCGGCATCGACGCCTGGTCGCGGCGCGTGGACGCGGCCGTGCCGACGTACTAACGCGAATGATCACTGACTGCCACATTCACATCGAGCCCGTGGAAATGTTCAAGCCAGCCGCGCTCGCGCTCATGAAGAAGAAGCGGCCTGATTTCGATCGGATTGTCGAATTCTGCCGGTCGCCCAAGGCATTCCTCAAGCATCTCGACCGTTGCGGCATCGACCGTGCCGTGCTCATTAACTATGTCGCGCCAGAAGTGATCGGCTTCACCAGTGGCGTCAATCAATTCATCGCCGACTACGTCAAAGAAGATCCCAGGCGATTGCTCTCGTGCGGCAGTTTGCATCCGCGGCACACCACCAACGTTCTCGCCGATATGGAACAGATTCTGCGGCTGGGAATTCGCATGATCAAGATTCATCCGCCGCATCAACTTCTGTTTCCCAACGATTACTTGAACGGGGTGAAGGAGCTCGAAATCATTTACCGCGCCGCCGAGGCCAACGGAGTGCCGGTGATGTTTCACACGGGTACGTCCATTTTTCCCGGAGCGCGGAACAAGTACGGCGATCCCATGTATGTCGACGACGTGGCCGTCGATTTTCCCAAGCTGAACATTCTTCTGGCTCACGGCGGCCGCCCGCTGTGGATGAAAACCGCGTTTTTCCTGATCCGCCGCCATCCCAATGTTTACCTCGACATCAGCGGCATCCCGCCGAAAACCTTGCTCAGCTATTTCCCGCGTCTGGATGAGATTGCCGGCAAGACCTTATTCGGCACGGATTGGCCCGGCCCGGGCGTGCCGGACATCAAGAAAAATCTGGATGACTTCCGCGCCTTGCCGCTGGCGGCCGAGATCCAGCGGCAGATTCTCAGCAAGACAGCGCTGAGCATTTGGCCTGCCTAGGCAGGCGTTTCTGGCGGTGTTTGGGGCTGCTTCGAGATGCCATTTCCTTTTGCCGCGAATGATTCGACCGGGGCATCTAAACAAGCAGGTAGAATGGAACCAGTGATGCGCCGGATTTACCTCGACAACAACGCGACCACCCCGGTTCTTCCGGAGGTGCTCGAAGCCATGCGGCCCTTCTTTGGTGAGCACTTTGGCAATGCTTCATCGATCCACCACCATGGCCAGGAGACCCGAGCCGCGGTCGAGCGTGCGCGGGATTCGGTAGCCGCATGGCTGAATTGCCGGCCCGCGGAGGTCGTATTTACCAGCGGAGGAACAGAGGGCGACAATCTTGCGGTCGCCGGATTAGTCGGCGCCGGCGATCACATTATTACTTCCAGCATCGAGCACCACGCCGTTCTGCACGCCTGCAAGCATTTTGAAGAAACCGGCTGCGAGCTCACGTATGTGCCGGTGGATGGTCGCGGCCTGGTGGATCCCGGGGACGTGCGAAGGGCGTTGCGACCCGGCACGAAGCTGATCTCGATCATGCTGGCGAACAACGAAACCGGAGTGCTGCAGCCGGTCGACGAGATCGGCAAGATTGCCGCCGAAGCCGACGTTTACTTCCATACCGATGCGGTGCAGGCCGCGGGCAAGGTCCCGATTGATGTAAAGAGAATTGGGTGCGACGCGCTTTCCATCTCTGGCCACAAGATGCACGCGCCGCAGGGCGTGGGCGCTCTCTACCTGCGCCGGGGAACGCACCTTCAGCCGCTGTTTTACGGAGGCAGGCATGAACGTTCGCGCCGCGCGGGAA
>Ga0181525_10001637_pt1 | contig 18968 bp, 21 predicted proteins | sample PEATcosm2014_Bin_48_FD_121100 | JGI IMG/M metagenome (GOLD analysis project Ga0181525, IMG submission 121100) | Peatland microbial communities from MTU Mesocosm Facility, Houghton, MI, USA - PEATcosm2014_Bin06_10_metaG | ecosystem: Environmental > Terrestrial > Soil > Wetlands > Peat | place...
GAAATTAAACCCTTTGGCAACACACTGATCCGGGTCGATCAGGCGCTCCACGCCTGGCGCCGGTGGCACGCGTCCCGCGGGTCGGCGCCGGGAGCTGGAACGCCTGCCGGCTTGTCTGCGTGCTGACGAGGCGTTGCGTATGGACGATCTGCTCCGCGAGTTTCTCACCGAGACGAACGAAAGTCTCGAGCGGGTCGACGCCGAGCTTGTGCGCTTCGAGCGCGAGCCGAACAACGGCGAAATCCTCGGCAACATCTTCCGTCTTGTTCACACCATCAAAGGCACTTGCGGATTCCTCGGGCTGCCGCGGCTGGAGGCGCTCACGCACGCCGCCGAGTCGCTGATTGGCAAATTCCGCGACGGCGCCCCGGTCACCGCCGAAGCCGTCACGCTCGTTCTTTCCACCATCGACCGCATCAAGATCATCCTCGACGAGATCGAAGCGAACGAGCGCGAAGCCGCCGGCGACGACAGCGATCTCATCGCCCAACTTCATCGGCTGATGCATTACGAGGCGGCAAAGCCGCTTCCAACTGCAAGCATCGATGCGCCGGCAAAGCCGCCCGCGGCCGAGCGGCTCGAGGATGAGCGCGGCGAGCGGCACGCCGGTCATTCGATCCGCGTGCATGTCGACACGCTCGATTCGCTGATGACCACAGTCTCCGAGCTTGTGCTCACCCGCAACCAGCTCCTCGAGATCGTCCGCCGCCTCGACGATTCCGATTTCAAGGTGCCGTTACAGCGGCTCTCGAGCGTCACCGCTGAATTGCAGGAAGCGGTGATGAAGACCCGCATGCAGCCGATCGGCAACGCCTGGCAGAAGCTGCCGCGCATCGTGCGGGATCTGTCCGCCGAGCTCGGCAAGCAGATCGAGCTGGACATGCACGGCGCCGAAACCGAGCTCGACCGCCAGGTTCTCGAACTCGTCAGGGACCCGCTTACGCACCTCGTTCGCAACTGCGCCGATCACGGTATTGAATCCGCCGCCGAGCGGCTCGCCGCCGGCAAGCCGCAGAAAGGCACGATCCGGCTCTCTGCCTGCCATCAGGGCGGCTACATCATCATCGAGATCGCCGATGACGGCCGCGGCCTCGACCTTCCTCGGATCCGCGCCAAGGCCGTCGAGCAAGGCTTCCTCAGCGACGCGGAGAGTGCGGAGAAATCCGAAGCCGAGATCTGCAACCTGATCTTCCTGCCTGGCTTCTCCACCGCGAGCCACGTGACCAGCATCTCCGGCCGCGGTGTGGGGATGGACGTGGTCCGCGCCAACATGGAACAGATCGGCGGCACCGTCGATTTGAAGTCGGCGCCCGGCGCCGGCACGACCTTCACAATCAAGATTCCCCTGACGCTGGCGATCGTCGCGGCGCTGATCGTCGAAGCCGGCAGCGAGCGCTTCGCCATCCCGCAGCTTTCCGTGCTCGAACTGGTCCGCGCCGCGGCCGGAACCGAACACCGCATCGAGCGGATCAAGGACACGCCGGTGCTGCGGCTGCGCAACAAACTGCTGCCGCTGGCCCGGCTCAAGGACATCCTGCAACTCGGCCCAAGCGAATCGGACGACGGCTTTGTCGTGGTGATGCAGGTCGGCAGCCAGGTGTTCGGAGTCGTCGTCGACGGCGTCTTCCACACCGAAGAAATCGTGATCAAGCCAATGTCGTCGAAGCTGCGCGACATCGCGGCCTTTTCCGGCGCGACGATCCTGGGCGACGGCACGGTGATCATGATCGTCGACCCGAACGGCATCGCACAGGCGCTCGGACGCGTTACGCCGCTGACGCAGGCCCGCAACAGCGAGCGAGACGCCGTTGAAGAAGCCGTCGAAGAAGATCTGACGCCGCTTCTCGTGTTCCGCGCCGGTTCGCCGCAACCCAAGGCGGTGCTGTTGTCGCTCGTCTCGCGCCTGGAGGAAATCGATTGCCGCCGGATCGAGACCGCCGACGGTCATCACCTGGTGCAATACCGCGATCAGCTCATGCCTCTGTTGCGCATCGATTCACAGACAGCGATCAAAGAAGAAGGCGTGCAGCCGATCCTGGTGTTCTCCGATCAAGGCCGGTCGATGGGCCTCGTGGTCGACGAAATCGTCGACATTGTCGAGCAGCGGCTCGACGTCGAAGTGGCGAGCGAACGGCCGGGCGTCCTCGGCTATGCCGTGGTCAAGGGCAGCGCCACCGAGATCGTCGACATCGGCCATTTTCTCCCTCAGGCGTACGCCGACTGGTTCCGTAGGGGCGACGGGCAGGCGGCGCCGCTCGCGCGCAAGGTCCTTCTGGTCGACGATTCGGCGTTCTTCCGCGACCTGCTCGCGCCGCTGATCAAAGCCGCGGGCTATCAGGTAGTCGCGGTCGCTTCCGCGGCGCAGGCGCTCGCCGCGGTCGAGGCCGGCGGGCGCATCGACATCGTCGTCACCGACGTCGAAATGCCGGAGATGGACGGCTTCGGCCTGGCGGAAGCGCTGCGCCAAAATCCCGCCACCGCCGCCATTCCGGTCATCGCGCTTTCGGCCATGGTTTCGGCGGAGACGATCGAGCGCGGCCGCGCCGCGGGCTTTCACGATTTTGTCGCCAAATTCGACCGCGCCGGCCTGATCGCGGCCATCAAGGAGCAGAGCGACGATCTGCACCAGGCGGCATGAGCAGGGGGGAAGGCTGAACACCATGCAGGACGGCACCAATTTCACCGAATACGTCACCTTCACGATTGCAGGGCAAATGTTCGGCCTGCCGATCGCGCGCGTGCAGGACGTGTTCAAGCCCGAGCGCATCACGCGTGTGCCCCTGGCCGGCGCCGAGATCGCCGGCGTGCTCAATCTCCGCGGCCGCATCGTTACCGCGATCGACATGCGTCACCGCCTCGATGCCGAACGCCGCGATGTCGCGGCTGCGCCGATGGCGATCGGTATCGAAGCCAAGGGCGAATCTTTCGGCCTTCTGGTCGATACGATCGGCGAGGTGCTCAAGCTGCCGGAGGCGGACCGCGAGCCCGCTCCGATCAACCTCGACCGCAACCTGGCCGCATTGGCGGCGGGTGTTTACCGCCTCGACGGCCGGCTTCTCGTGGCGCTCGACATCGATCGCGTACTCGACGTGCGTGCCAAAGCCGCTGCCGCGGCGTGAGCAAAGGACAGACGCCAGTTTGGAAGTGGAAATGGAAATTGGAATTTTCCGGAACATCGAAGCGGGCGTGGCCCGCGAACCGCAAAGCGAGGATGTAAATGAAAACGTGTTTGGTCGTCGACGACTCGAGCGTCATCCGCAAGGTAGCGCGGAGAATTCTTGAAGGTCTCGATTTTCAGATCGCTGAAGCGGAGAACGGCGAGGAAGCAATCGAGGCTTGCCGCGTGGAAATCCCTGACGCGATTCTGCTCGACTGGAACATGCCGAAAATGGACGGTTATGATTTCCTGCGGGCGCTGCGCCGCTTGCCCGGCGGCGACAAGCCGAAGGTGGTGTTCTGCACCACCGAAAACGACGTCGCGCACATCGCCCGGGCGCTGCATGCCGGCGCCAACGAATACATCATGAAGCCGTTCGACAAGGACATCGTCGAGGCCAAATTCCAGGAAGTCGGACTGATCTGACAAGCGTGGCGTGTGAAACTGAGTAGCTTAAGTCCGTGAGTAGCGTGCTTGCCGCCGCGAACCCGGCGGCCGCTGTCGAGCGGCCTATCCGGGTCATGGTCGTTGACGACGCGATTGTCGCGCGCCGCCTGTTGTCGCGCTGGATCGGCGATGAGGCGGACATGATCGTTGGCGCGTGCCTGCGCACCGGGCGCGAGGCGCTCGATCAACTCGAAGTCTGCGATCCCGACGTTGTCGTTCTCGACGTCGACATGCCGGAGCTTGACGGCATTTCGGCACTGCCGCTCCTTCTCAAAAAGAAGCGCGATCTGGTCGTGATCATGGCTTCGGCGCTTACGCGAAGGAGCGCCGAGATCAGCCTGCGAGCCCTGTCGCTCGGCGCCGCCGATTATGTGCCCAAGCCCGAAGCCGCGCCCGACGCCGCGATGTCGGCTTTGTTCCATCGCGAATTGATCGACAAGATCCGCAACCTCGGCCGTCGTGGCGGTCGTGGCCGCGCACCATCGCGCCGCGGCGCCGCCTTCGCGGGCGCGCCTTCGCCGGCTACCGGCCGGTCCGGCCTCCTGCCGGCGGCCGACGCGGTTATGCCGGCCCTACGGCCTTTCGCCCGCGTGCTGCCGCGGGCGCTGCTGATCGGGGCTTCGACCGGCGGGCCGCAGGCGCTGACGTCGCTGGTCGGGCAAATCGGCGCGAGCATCGAACGGGCGCCGGTTCTGATCACCCAGCATATGCCGCCGACCTTCACCACGGTTCTGGCCGAGCACCTGACGCGCATCAGCGGCCATGACGTGCGCGAGGCCGAACACGGCGAAGCGGTCGTCGGCTGCCGCGTTTACCTGGCGCCCGGAGGCCGGCATATGCGTGTCGTTCGCGACAGCGATGGCGCTCCCGTCATCGCGCTCGGCGACGATCCGCCGGTTAATTTCTGCAAGCCCGCGGTCGATCCGTTGCTGTCCTCGGCGGCGGCGGTGTGGGCCGCTAGCAGCTTGGCTCTCATCCTCACCGGCATGGGCTCCGATGGCACGCGCGGGGCGGTCGCAATCGCTGCCGCCGGCGGCAGCGTGATCGCGCAGGACGAAGCCACCAGCGTGGTGTGGGGCATGCCGCGCGCGGTCGCGCAAGCGGGCGTCTGCTCGGCAGTGCTCCCGCTCGGGGAGATCGCGGCAAAGGTCAATCGGCTATTCGCCGGAGGTCGCACGTGACTCCACTCGACTACGATTTTATCCGCAAATGCCTCAAGGAGCGCTCCGGTCTCGTGCTCTCCGCCGATAAGCAATATCTGGTGGAAAGCCGCTTGCTGCCGGTCGCGCGAAAAATGGGCATGGGCAGCCTCGCCGAGTTGGTGGCGGGGCTCAAGAACGGTAAATCCGGACCGCTGATGACCATGGTTGTCGAGGCCATGACCACCAACGAAACATATTTCTTTCGCGACCGGACGCCGTTCGAGAGTTTCCGCTCGGCGGTGTTGCCGGCCTTGATGGTGGCACGGCGCGCGCAGCGGATCATCCGCATCTGGTGCGCCGCGGCCTCGACCGGCCAGGAGCCCTATTCGCTCGCCATTGCGCTCAAGGAGATGGCCGCCGATATGGCCGGCTGGCGAGTCGATTTGATTGCCACGGACCTCTCCAGTGAAGTGCTGGAAAAGGCGCGGCAGGGAATCTACAGCCAGTTCGAAGTGCAGCGCGGATTACCGATCCAGCTCTTGGTCAAGTATTTCCGCCAGATCGGCGAAATGTGGCAGATCGCGCCCGAAATCCGCGCCATGGTCAGGTTCCAGCAGCTCAATCTGCTCGCCGATTTCTCCCATCTTGGCGTGTTCGATCTGGTGTTCTGCCGCAACGTACTGATCTATTTCGACCAGGAAACGAAGACCGGTTTGCTCAACCGTCTGCGTCCGCTCATCGCGTGCGACGGCAATCTCGTGCTTGGCGCCGCCGAGACCGTGGTGGGGCTTACGGAAGCTTTTAAGACGGTGCCGGAGCTGCGCGGCTATTATGCGCCGAACCTGCGCCGCGTGACGGAGGCGGCAACGGTGGCGCCGCGGCTTGTCGCGGTCAATGGTGGCCGCTGAAAGCGCACCGCAACGGGGCGCAAACAAAAACCCCGGCTTTTGGCCGGGGTTTGATTTTCTGCGAAGGGGAAACCGGTCAGGCGGAGATTTTCGCCTCGTCCTCGGTCGGCTCGCGCAGCACATAGCCGCGGCCCCAGACCGTTTCGATGTAGTTCTTGCCGTTTGACGCGTTGGCGAGCTTTTTGCGCAGCTTGCAGATGAACACGTCGATGATCTTCAGCTCCGGCTCGTCCATGCCGCCATAGAGATGATTGAGGAACATCTCCTTGGTCAGCGTAGTGCCTTTGCGCAGCGAAAGGAGTTCCAGCATCTGGTATTCCTTGCCGGTCAGATGCACGCGCGCCGAGTTGACCTCCACCGTCTTGGTGTCGAGATTGACCACCAGATCGCCGGTGTTGATGACCGATTGAGCGTGGCCTTTGGAGCGCCGCACGATGGCGTGGATGCGCGCCACCAGCTCGTCCTTGTGGAACGGCTTGGTCATGTAATCGTCGGCGCCGAAGCCGAGACCCCTGACCTTGTCCTCGATGCCGGCAAGGCCGGTGAGGATCAGGATCGGCGTCTTGACCTTCGATACGCGCAGGCTTCGCAGTACCTCGAAGCCCGACATGTCCGGAAGATTGAGATCGAGGAGGATGATGTCGTAGTCGTAAATCTTGCCAAGATCGATCCCTTCCTCGCCGAGATCGGTCGTGTAAACATTGAAGCTCTCTGATTTGAGCATCAATTCGATCGATTGCGCCGTGGCGCTATCGTCTTCGATCAGCAAAACGCGCATGCCAGTCCCCTTCTTCGCCGCGCGGGCCTAAAGTCGGCGCGCCCCTGGGCGGCCCCCGACAAACGCCTTAGGACAAACTGATTCGAGACTGTATACGCGGTATGGTTAACAAAACCTGATTCGCTTGCGCAAGCATTCCCTAAGAAAAACCTAGAGACTCGGCTTAAGACATTGCCGGATAGTGGTTTTTTTGCCACGCGGTCGCTCACGTTTCAGGTTAAGTTTCGGCGCTAACCGACTCTTTAGACTCACCCCTTCAGGACCCGCCGGGTGAGCCGCCTTTTCCCAAGACTGACGCAATGATTAACGTCCCGGGTAAATACAGCGTTAAGATCGGTCCATAAGAAGTAACCATCGGCTCCCTGTCGAGCGTGGCGCGGGCAAGACGCCGGCCGAAGCAATCAGCGATTTTCACGCGGCACGGGGTCGGCACGGAAGATTTATCGCTACAAAGGCGCGCGATTTTGTCCGCCTCGGAAACCGAACGCTAACGTTATCGGGGCACACTCCTGCTCCGGGGCGTCGTATGGCGGGTTTTTCGACCGGCGCCATGGTGCCGTGGCTTCGGGGAGTAGCAGTAAATGAAGTCCCGTGAGACCGTCATTCGCCTGAAAAAGTTTCAGGTCGACGAGAAGCGGCGCAAGGTCGCGCAAATCGAGACCATGATCGCCGAGTTTGAACGCATGGCGGCCGATCTGGAGCGGGAAATCCGGGTTGAGCAGGATCGCGCCGGTATCCATGACCCGGGCCATTTTGCCTATCCGACCTATGCCAAGGCCGCGATCGCGCGCCGCGAGAACCTCAATCGCTCGGCCGACGAACTGCGCATCCAGCTCGAGGACGCCAAGCTCGCGCTCGACGAGGCCTTCGACGAGCTGAAGAAGGTCGAATTGCTCGACGAGCGCGACCAGATGCGCGAGCGCGAGGCCACGACTCCCGTCGGGCAAGCCGAGCTCGACGCCATCGCCTGAGGCCTGCGCTGGGCGCGCGGCCTACCGGAACTACTGAAATTCCCCCTTTCGCCCTCGACGAGGGCCCGCTTCCGCGGCGATAATCGGGCCCGCGCAAGGCTCCCGCGAGAACATTCGGGGTGCACAGGGCCAGGGGTCGGGATGTTGATGCAAGCGGAGCTGGTTGGGCTGCTTGCAGCCGTCGCCAAGGGCGATGTCGCCGCGTTTGAGCAAGTCTACGCGGCCACCCGCGCGAAACTGTATGGGGTGCTTCTGCGTATCTTGGGCAGGCCCGAATTGGCCGATGAGGTCATGCAGGAAACCTATCTCAAGGTATGGAACATGGCCGCCAAGTTCGATCCCACCGTCGCGAGCCCCATCACCTGGATGGTTGCTATCGCGCGCAATCGGGCGATCGACATCGTCCGCAAGAAAGCCGAACTCTCGATCGAGGACGAGCCGGAGGCGATGGAGGTCGCGGCCGAGACGCCGGCGCCGCTGGCGCGCCGCGAGATGACGGAGGAGCTTAAACGGTTGCTCTCCTGCCTTGGCAAACTCGACCCGGAAAAGCAGCGCATCGTGCTGCTTGCTTATTACAGCGGCTGGAGCCGCGATCAGCTCGCGAGGAAGCTCGACATTCCGGTGAACACAATCAAGACTTGGTTGCGTCGCAGCCTAGTCGAGATCCGCGAATGCATGGGCGCGTGAAGGAAAGTTAGGCAGCCATGTTGGACGAAGACCAGGAAACGTTAGCCGCCGAATATGTGCTCGGCACGCTCTCCGGCGAAGAGCGCGAGCATGCCGAGGCGTTGCGTTCGTTCGATCCGGGGTTCGAGGCGGCGGTGCGCCAATGGGAACGCCGGCTCGGCGAGCTCAACGTCATGGTGGAAGCGGTCGAGCCGCCGCCGCTGGTCTGGGACAAGATCAAAAGCGAGGTGACGGTACCGGCGCCGGCCGCCGACACTGACGCGCCGCGCGATCTCGATCACCCGTCGCCCGCCGCCGCCGGGCTCACCTCCGATCTCCTGACCATTGAAGCCGTGGCGGCGGCGCCGATTCCGCTTGGCGAAATCGCTGGTGAGGCACCGGCATTTGCCGTCCCCCCCGCGCCCCCGTCGGTCGGATCGCCATCGCCGGAGCCAAGAACGATCGAACGCAGCGCCGATGTGATCTATCTGGCGGATCGGGTGAAGCGCTGGCGGGCCTTGACGGCCGCGTTCGGCGCGTTGGCGGCGCTTTTGGCGCTCTACATCGCGCTCTGGCAGGCCGCGCCGGATCTTATTCCGCCGCAGCTGCGCCCAGCCGGCAGCGGTATGGTGGCGCGGTCGGAAGGTCCCGCGCGCACGCAGCCGGAGCAGCTGGTCGCGGTGCTGCAGCAGGCGCCGACGGCGCCGGCATTCCTGCTCACCCTCGACACGCAGCACCGGACATTGGTCGTGCGTCGGATTTCGGCGACGCCGGAGGCTGGGAGGAGCTATGAGTTGTGGCTGATTTCAAGCGCGCTGGGCGCGCCGCGCTCGCTTGGCGTGGTCGGCGGCGATGAATTCACCCAGCGCGCGCTGCCGGCCAATTACGACGCCAACACGCTGCGGGGAGCGACCTATGCGGTCTCGCTGGAACCCGCCGGCGGCTCGAAAACCGGCGCACCAACCGGGCCGGTCCTGTTCACGGGCAAGGCCGTGGAATCGTTGCCTAGCACGCCGCCGAAGGCGGTAACGCCGAAGACCTGATCGTGATGCTTAGCGGATGGCCGGCAAACGGCCGCTTATGGCAGTCGGCTGGCCGGCCTTGACCAGCGGCGCCGTGCCCAGATCGACATCGCTCACGCGCGCGAAGATGCCTACCGCCGCGACCAATGTCGCACACAACAGGCCAATGACCACGATCTTCAGATGGGTGCGGCGGTCCGCGCTGTACATCGAGTGGTTCATATTGTCCCCCCGGGGTTTACCCGCTATCGGCGGCCGGGCGAAAATGCTCAGTCCGTTTTTGTATGTACGTGCGAGTGATCGGAACTGGAACGCGGCTTCACTCAAGCTTGAACAACCGTGATAACGGGTGAACCGGCCATTCGTTCCGGCTACCCCGGCCGCACCGGTGGAACCTCCCGCGCCGAAATGGGCGGGGGTATAGTGTTGGCGGTGGGTAACGCGAATCGCGCGGAGGCCGCGAGGGACAATGTCCGGGATGTTTCGTCTCGCTTGGCTTGCCACAGCGTTCGGCGGTTTGGCGCTCGCCGTTTCGGCGGCGACCGCCGGCGGTATTGCACCGGGCCTATGGCGTATCATCAGCCGCACCGAGACCGGCGGTGTGATCGGTCCGCCGCATGAAAGTTCGCGCTGCCTTACGGCGGACGAGGCGCAAGATGTAGCGGCGACTTTCGCGCCGCCCCCGGGCGCGGCGAATTCCAGTTGCGCCCCGGTCGAGCACAGCCTCAACGGCCAGAAGCTCATCTGGCGGATGACGTGTCGAGGCCAGACCGACATGGAGCAGAGCGGCGAATTTACTTTCGACAGCCCGCGTCATTACACGGCGACGATGCGGACGCGGGCGGCGGTATCGGGAAAGACGATGATCGACTCTCAGGATACGCTCGAAGGCCAATGGGTCTCGGAGTGTAAGTAAGAATACCCGATGCCGAGGCTTCCCTGTTCGCCATTCACCGTTTGCTCCATCCTTATCGTCGCCCTCATTTCGACCGTCAGCACGCACGCGGCACTAGCACAGGAGCAGCCGGCGGCCTTCGTCGATGCCGCCACCGTCGTGCCGGGGCTAAACGTCGACATGCGGTATGCCGGATCGCACAACTTCGTCGGCCGGCCGATCGACGGCTATCAGGCGCCGCATTGCCTGCTCACCCGCGCGGCTGCCGCGGCGCTCGCGAATGTTGCGCGCGAACTCGCCCCGCGCGGCTTCGCGATCAAAGTGTTCGACTGTTATCGGCCGGTGCGGGCGGTAGCGAATTTCGTGCGCTGGGCGCGCGATGCCGGGGACACCGCAGGCAAAAGGGAGTTCTATCCCGAGGTCGACAAGCGAGAGCTGTTTGCCAACGGCTACATTTCCTCGCGCTCCGGCCATTCGCGTGGCTCGACAGTCGATCTGACGCTCGCCACCGGCGACGGCCGCGAGCTCGACATGGGCACGCCGTTTGATTTCTTCAGCCCGCGCTCATGGCCCGCTTCGGGCAGCGTCGGCGGCGAAGCCAAAGCCAACCGCGCTTTGCTTGCCGCGGCGATGCGGCATGGCGGCTTTCGCCCCTACGATCGGGAATGGTGGCACTTTACGCTGTCGCACGAGCCGTTCCCCGTCACCTATTTCGATTTCCCGGTACGCTGAGGAAACGGCGCCGGCGCGGCAGTGTATGATCGCAGACGCATTGGGAGGCTTTACTTGGTACGCATGCATTCTCTGCGCACATGGCTTGGCGCGATCGTCCTAATCGCCTTCGCCGTCGCCAATAATGGCGCCGGGTTTGCCGCGGAGCCGATCAAAATCGGGCTCGGCATCGCGTTGTCGGGTCAGCTTGCCGCGAACGGCAAGGCAGCCCTGGTCGGCATGAAAATCTGGGAAGAGGACGTCAACGCCAAGGGCGGGCTGCTCGGCCGCCCGGTCAAGCTCATCTACTATGACGATCAGAGCAATCCGGCCAACGTGCCCGGCATCTACACCAAGCTTCTCGACATCGACAAAGTCGATCTGATCGTCAGCGGCTACGCGACCAACATGATCGCGCCGGCGCTGGTCGTCGCCATCCAGCGCAACAAGCTGTTTCTCGGTCTGTTCGGCACCGCGGTGAACGAGGAATTCCACTACCCGCGCTATTTCTCCATGAATGCCAACGGGCCGGACGCCAGGCGCGCCGTGTCCGCCGGATTCTTCGAGGTGGCGGCGGCGCAAAGTCCGAAGCCGCAGACCGTGGCGATCATCGCCGCCGACGCCGAGTTCGGCCGCAACGCCGGCGAAGGCGCCCGCGAGAACGCCAAGGCGGCCGGGATGACGATCGTCTACGACCGGACCTATCCGCCGCCGACGGCGGATTTGAGTCCGATCGTTCGCGCCATCGCCGCGACCAATCCGGACGTGCTGGTGATCTGCACCTATCCGGTAGGCACCGTGAGCATGCTCCGCGCCGTCAGCGAAGTGGGCTTCACACCGAAGATGCTGGGCGGGGCGATGGTCGGCCTGCAAAGCACCGCCATCAAGACCCAGCTCGGGCCGCTGTTGAACGGCGTCATCAACTACGATTCCTGGCTGCCAACCAAGACCCTGATGTTTGCCGGCGCGGCGGAATTTCTCGCCAGGTATCAGGCACGCGCCGCCGCCGAAGGCGTCGATCCACTCGGCTTCAATCTGCCGCCGTTCGGCTATGCCGACCTGCAAGTCCTGCAGCAGGCGATCGAAGGAACCGGCAGCGTCGACGACGCGAAGCTCGCGCAATATCTCCACGGTAGCGCGGTCAAAACCATCATCGGCGATATCCAATTCGGGCCGGACGGCGAGTGGACGCAGTCGCGCATGTTGCAGGTGCAGTATCGCGATATTCACTCAAGTGACGTGGCGGAGTTCAAGGACATGGACAAACAGGTCGTCCTGACACCGCCGCGCTACAAGACCGGCGACGTGATCTATCCCTATGCGGATGCGAAAAAGTAAAGCGCCGGCGCGTCACAATCCGAGATAGAATTTCTTGATCAGATCGTTGTTGTTGAGCGCTTCGGCGGAGACGCCTTCGAAGGCGATCTTGCCGTGCACGATGACGTAGCCGCGATTGGCGATACGGATGGCTTGCGTGAAATTCTGCTCCGCCATCAGCACCGTGAGATGGTAGCGCTCTTTCATCTCGGCGATGGCGTCGATCATGCGCCCGACCAGGATCGGCGCCAGGCCGACCGAGGGCTCGTCGACCAGCAGGATCTTCGGCGCCAGCATCAAGGCACGGCCGAGCGCCAGCATCTGCTGTTCGCCGCCCGACATGCTGCCGGCAAGCTGGCCGCGGCGCTCGGCAAGCCGGGGGAAGGTCTGGAAGCAGACCTCGAGATTTTGCGCAAGTTGCCGGCGCGCGGTCGGGCGGTAGGCGCCAAGCAGCAGATTCTCCTCCACCGTCAATTTGGGAAACAGCCGGCGGCCTTCGGGTACCAGCGCAATGCCGAGATCGACGATCTGCTCGGTGGTGCGGCCGATAAGATCGTGGTGCACGCCGTCGATCTCGGCGATGATCGATCCCGCGCTCGGGCGCACGATGCCCATGATGCATTTCATGAGTGTCGATTTGCCGTTGCCGTTGGTGCCGAGCAGCACCACGGTTTCGCCCGCGCTGATGTTGAGCGTGACGTCGTCGATCACGCGCACCGCGCCATAGGCGGCATGAATGCCGGCGATGGTGAGTTTACTGGCCAAGATAAGCCCGCTCTACTTCTGGGTTGCGCACCACCTCGTTGGGATCGCCGTCGGCGATCATGCGCCCGGAAACCAGCACGACCAGGCGCTGCGAGAAGGTCATCACCGCGCGCATGATGTGCTCGATGAGGATGATGGTAACGCCCTGTGCATTCAGGCGATTGAGCAACGTCAGGATTTCCTCGACCTCCGAATGGGTGAGGCCGGCCATGGATTCGTCGGCAATAAGCAGCTTAGGCTCCGCCGCCATGGCGCGCGCGAGCTCGAGCTTTCGCATCTCGACCTGCGTCAGGTCGCGCGGCAGGTGCCGCGCCTTGGCCTCGAGGCCCACCTCACGCAGCAAATCGGTGCATCGCTCGTCGACGGCGTGGGCGGCGCGCAGCGCGCCGCCGCGGGCGGCTACGGCGTAGAGCAGCGGAATGCGCAGATTGTCGACGAGGCTAAGGCTCGCGAACGGCCGCGGCAATTGAAAGGTGCGGGCGAGGCCGCGGCGGGTGCGCTGGTGCGCCGTCGCGCCGTCGATCAAATGCCCGTCGAAATTCACCGAGCCCGCCTCGTTTCGGAGCGTGCCACAGATGCAATTGACCAGCGTGCTCTTGCCCGAGCCGTTGGGACCGATGAGGCCGACGCGCTCGCCGGGCTTTACCGAAAGCGAGATGCTCTCCAGCGCGACAAAGCCGCCGAAACGCTTGCCGAGGTTGTTGACTTCGAGCAATCCGGTCATGGCGCGGCTTTCGGCGCATCGGCTTCGATCTTGCGCCGCCCGACCCGGCCGATCGGCTTGTGCTGGATGTATTTGTGCACCAGCCCGATGACGCCGTTGGGCGCCGCAATCACAAAACCGACCAGCAGGAAACCGACGATCAGGAGATTGACCGCGGACGAAATCGTCACGGTGGCGATCTGCTGCAGCGAGCCGAGCAGGATGGCGCCGATCAGCGGACCGACCCAGCTTGTGGTGCCGCCGATCAGCGGCATGGCGATCGAGTTGACGGCATATTCGAGGCCGAACGCCGAGGTAGGCTGGAGAAAGCCGATGTAATAGGGAAACGGCGCGCCCGCCATTCCCATCAGCGCGCCGGAAATCGTCGTGGCGATCAGCTTCAAGCGCAGGGTCGGTACGCCGGAGGCCTCCGCCGCCAATTCGTCGTCGCGAATGGTGGCGAAACCGTAACCGAGCCGCGAGCGCTCGATCACCCGCGCGACCGTGACCGATCCCACCGCGAGCAGCATCATGATCATGAACAGATATTTGATATAGTTGCCGAATGGCGCGATCGATTCCGGGCGCACGATGTAAGCGCCGCGCGATCCGCCGACGTAATCCCAGTTGACAATCAGGGTCTGCAACACGACGGCGAGCGCCAGTGTCGCGATAGCAAAGAAGGCGCCGCGCAGCCGCAGCGTCAGATAACCCATGCCCAGCCCGACGACGCCGGAGACGACGCCGCCGAACACGACGTCGACCGGTATTGGCATCGGGTGCAGGCGATGCATGGCGACGGTCGTGTAGGCGCCAAGCGCGAAGAAGGCGGCCGAGCCGAAATTCACGTAGCCGCAATAGCCGCCGAGAATGTTCCAGGCGGTGGAGAGGACGACGTATTGCAGCACGACATAACCGGCGAAGAAATAATAGTCGTTGCCGAGCGCAAGCGCGGCGGCGAATACGATGCCGCCGACGACGAGGCAAACGACGAAGAAAACATCCGAGCGCACGTTTCAGCGTCCCAACAGGCCGGCCGGCCGCACCGCCAGCGTCAATAGTAAAAATCCAAACGACACGGCGGGCGCCCAGGACGGACCGTAGAAGGTCGAGGTCAGACTCTCGAAGATGCCGATCAACATCGCGGCGATCAGCGTTCCCGGCAGGCTGCCCATGCCGCCGAGCACGCAGATGGCGAAGACGCGGCCGATATATTCGCGTCCGACCGAAGGTTCGACCGGCTGGATGACGATGAGAAAGGCCCCGGCGATCGAGGCGGTGGCGATGGAAATGCCGAAGGCGATGCGCTTGATCCGCACCGGATCGACGCCCATGAGCTTGAGCGCCAGCTGGTCCTGCGCCACCGCCATGATCGCGCGGCCGACAAAGCTGCGCGTGAGGATGAGTTGCAGCACCGCGATCATCAGCAGCGATACCAGGCACGGCACCAGTATGCGCAGCGGAATGTCGAGGCTGGCGACATGCCAGGTCGGGCCGATATAGCGCGCCTCGACGTAACGGTAATCGACGCCGAAATAGAGCACGAGCATCACTTCGGTGATGAACAGAAGGCCGAAGAAAAAAGCGAGCCCGCGCATCGATTCCTGGCCGCGCTTTTCGAACGAGACATAGTAGATCTGATAAATTCCGGCGCCGAGCAGATAGAAAGCCGGCGTCGCCACGATGGCGGTGACGATGGGATCGAGACCGAAGGTGATGTTAAAGATGTAGGCGATATAGGAACCGAGGATGATGAAGGCCGGGTGGGCGATATTGACGATGTCAAGGACGCCGAAGGACAGCGTGACACCAGCCGTCACCGCGGCATAGAACGCGCCGATGAGGATGCCCGAGACGATGGCATTCACGAGAAGATCGAACGAAAAAATCATTCCTCAGCCCTGCACGCTGGCATCTTTACCTGACGCGCCCACGCGTCTTATCCAGCATGGTCAGGGCCATGGCGTTCCTCCACCGGTTTTCCGCACTGTATAGAACGCGCCCGCCTATTGGCAAATAGTCTCGCCAAATTGCAAGGTGCCGGCATGTCGAGACAGCGCGCACAAAAAAGCGCCGAACGTCGTGCCCAAAGGCGCGCCTTGGTGATCGGCGGCTCAATGAGTGGGCTTTTGGCGGGGACGATGCTGCTGCGGCGCGGCTGGGCGGTCGATATCTTTGAACGTGTCGAGAGCGAGCTCGCCGGCCGCGGCGCCGGAATCGTGGCCCAGCCCGAGCTGATCGGGCGGCTCAAGGCGCTGGGGCTCGACGTGGGCGACCTCGGCGTGGCGGTGAAACGGCGCCAATTGTTGGACCGCGACGGAGGCGTCGCCGGCGCGCTCGCTTGCCCACAGGTGTTGACCGCCTGGGAGCGCGTTTACCGCCTGTTGCGGGATGCATTTCCTGCCGAGCGCTATCACCGCGAGCGCGGGCTAACGACCTTCGTACAGGGCGATCGGAGCGTCACCGCTCATTTCAGCGACGGCCGTGCGGAGCAAGGCTCGGTGCTGATCGGTGCCGATGGGCTGCGTTCAACCGTGCGGCAGCAGTGTCTGCCTGACGTTGCGCCTCTCTATGCCGGCTACGTAGCCTGGCGCGCGCTCGTTGCGGAAGGCGCCATACCGGAAGCCATCCATCGCGAGTTGTTCGACGCCATGACGTTCTGCCTGCCGCCCGGCGAACAGTTTCTCGGTTATCCGGTAGCCGGCCCGGATAACGATCTGCGGTCGGGCCACCGCCGTTACAACGTCATCTGGTACCGCCCCGCCGACGAAGCAACTGAACTTCGCTCGTTGCTGACCGACGACAACGGCATCGTCCATGCTCTCTCGATTCCGCCGCCGCTGATCCGCGACGATGCCATCGCCGCCATGCGCGCGGCGGCCGAGCGATTACTGGCGCCACAATTGCGCGAGATCGTGCGCCTGATCGACGAGCCGCTCCTGCAACCGATCTACGACCTCGCCAGTCCGCGGCTCGCCTTCGGGCGGGTCGTGCTCGTCGGCGATGCCGCTTTCGTGGCGCGCCCGCATGTCGGGGCCGGCGTGTCCAAGGCGGCGGACGACGCCGCGGCACTGGCGGATGCGCTCGACGCCGACGGCGTAGAGGAGGGGCTACGCCGCTACGAGGCCGCACGGCTGCCGCAAGGCCATCGCATCATCGAGCGCGCGCGGCATCTCGGTGCCTATTTGCAGGCGACGCAAAGCGCCGCGGAGCGCGCCAGCTCGGCGCTTCACGGCATTCCGCAAGCGGTGCTTGCCGAAACCGCGACGCTCGATTTTTTGTACGGGTAAAGTTTATTCCAGAACGGCTAAACGTGCTGGCCGCCGTTGATATGGATTTCGGCGCCGTTGACGTAAGAGGACGTTTCCGTGCACAGCACGTAAATGATCTTGGCCACCTCGTCCGGCGTGCCGAGACGATGCATGGGAATGTTCTCGACGATCTTCTCCGTTCCCGGCGACAGCATGGCGGTGTCGATCTCGCCCGGCGCGATGGCATTGACGCGCACGCCGACGGCGCCGAAATCGGCCGCCATCTCGCGCGTAAGCGCCGCCAGCGCCGCCTTTGAGGTCGCATAGGCGGCGCCGGCGAAGGGATGCACCCGTGAGCCGGCGATCGAGGTGACGTTGACGACCGAGCCCTTGGCGGCTTTGAGTTCGTCGAGCAGTCCCCGCGCCAGCATGATCGGGGCGAAGAAGTTCACCTGAAACACGTGATGCCAATCCTCGCGTGAGGTCTCGATCGAACCGAGCCGCGCGCCGCCTTCGGCCTTCGGCGAGATCGCGGCGTTGTTGACCAGCGCATGCAATTCGCCGTTGAGGCGGCTTTTGATGTCCGCGATCGCCGCGACGGTGTTGTCGCTGTCGGCGAGATCGACCTGGATGTGATCTTCGGGACCCGCTTCCCACGGACAATTTTCCGGAAAGGGATGCCGCGAGCAGGTGAGCACGCGCCAGCCCGCCGCAGAGAAGCGCTTGACGGTGGCGTGGCCGATGCCGCGGCTCGCCCCGGTGAGGAGCAAAGTGCGGCGCGGCTGATTGCTGTTTGGCATTATATTTCCCTACTCGTCATTGCGAGCGAAGCGAAGCAATCCAGTCCTGCGATGAAAACTCTGGATTGCTTCGTCGCTTTGCTCCTCGCAATGACGCTGACTGTGGTCACGGGTAAAGCCGCGTTTTGCTCCATGGCGCCTGCGCATCGGCACGGCGAAACGCGATCCGGTCGTGCAGCCGGAACGGACGCTCCTGCCAAAATTCGATCTCGTGCGGTTTGACGCGAAAGCCGGACCAGTGCCGCGGGCGCGGCACGGCGCCAGTGGCAAATTTCGCCGTGTAAAGGGCCACGGCTTTTTCGAAGGCGAGGCGGCTTTCCAACGCGGAGGATTGTTTGCTGGCCCAGGCGCCGATCTGGGCCATGCGCGAGCGTGTGGCGAAATAGGCGTCTGCTTCTTCCGCGGAAACCTTTTCGACGTCGCCGCGCACGCGCACCTGGCGCTGCAGGGCTTTCCAATAGAACGTCAGCGCCGCCTTCGGCGCCGCACCGAGCTCATGACCCTTCACGCTGTCGAGGTTGGTGTAGAAAACGAAACCGCGCTCGTCGAACCCCTTGAGCAGCACCATGCGCGCGTTGGGCAGCCCGTCGGCGCCGATGGTGGCGAGCGCCATGGCGTCGGGATTGACCGGCTCGGCACGCTTGGCCTCGGCGAACCACTCTCTAAACAGGCGCAGCGGCTCATCCGCCTCGGCGAAGTCACCGCCTGTTAACCATACCGGGTGTTCTATCGACGCCGTATCGGACATTGCGCTGGAGTTCCTAGGTGCTCGCGTGCGGCGATCGGGAGCAAGTGCGCCGCCGGTCTCTATATAACGGAACCGGAGGGCTACGCCTATGTTGGCCGTCGCGCCGGCTGGCCGCCGCCGCGCTGATCAGCGCGCTGGTGGCCGGGGGATGCTCTTTCCGGCTCGACTCGGTTTTCCCCAAAGGCGATGCGGACGTCGAGCAAACCGGCTCCACGGCGAGCGTCGGGCATTCGCCGGCCGATGCCGGTTCCAATTTGCCGCCTTCGGAGGTGGATCTCGCCTACGCGCGCGCAGTCGCGGCCGATGCGCTGGCAGGCGGCGGCAAGGACGTCAGCATGCCCTGGGAGAATCCGCATACCGGCGCCGGCGGCAATATCACGCCCTTGGCCGCGGCTTATACCGAGGGGAGTTTCACCTGCCGCGATTTCCTGGCGAGCTATGCGCTTGGGGAGAAGCAATCCTGGCTCGAGGGCGAAGCCTGTCGCACCGCGCGCGGCCGGTGGGAAGTCAGGAGCTTAAAGCCCCTCAAGCGGGGCTGAGCGGTTATCTTCCCTGCGGCGCGGCGCGGCTTCGCATTGCGGGACGCCCGCGAAAGTCCCACATTAACGGCGCACGGGCGGGCGGGGCCGGCCCCAAAACTTAAGCGGAGCGGGGATGCGTGATCTCTATGAGGTGCTTGGTGTCGAC
>Ga0181525_10001638_pt1 | contig 18967 bp, 20 predicted proteins | sample PEATcosm2014_Bin_48_FD_121100 | JGI IMG/M metagenome (GOLD analysis project Ga0181525, IMG submission 121100) | Peatland microbial communities from MTU Mesocosm Facility, Houghton, MI, USA - PEATcosm2014_Bin06_10_metaG | ecosystem: Environmental > Terrestrial > Soil > Wetlands > Peat | place...
CGAACCACTGAACGCCTTAGCTGTCGAATTCGCAACAGTCGCAGGCCCGTAATCGGTCCCCCACCCATCCGTCGTCCCATCCTCAAAGTCGTAATACCACGACGCCACACCAGTCGAACCCGTCGAACCAGTCGAACCAGTCGACCCCGTCGAACCAGTTGTCCCCGTCGAACCTGTCGAACCCGTCGAACCTGTCGAACCCGTCGAACCAGTTGTCCCCGTCGAACCTGTTGTCCCCGTCGAACCTGTTGTCCCCGTCGAACCTGTTGTCCCCGTCGAACCAGTCGAGCCTGTCGAACCTGTCGAACCTGTCGAACCCGTCGAACCCGTGGTGCCGGTTGTGCCTGTCGTGCCCGTGGAACCTGTCGAACCCGTCGACGACGAAGCTGCGGCCGCCACGGTGATGCTGATTGAGACGTCCGCTGGCGGGGTGCCGGACGATCCGTTTGCCGTGAACGTGACGGTGTAGAGGACGCTGCTCGTCGTACTCGTGTTCGCTGGGACGACAATCCCCCCCGTGCCGTTGCAGCTTGCAACGGAGGGGAGCGATAGCGCCGCCGCACCGCTCGGAACGGAGACGGCACTCACAGTGCAGAAGCTTGCGCCGCTTGTTGCGAAAGAGGCGGCCACGGTGCCGCCGCTCGACGCCAATGTCGTTGACGGCGGCGTGAACGAGCTGATCGTCGCTCCGGGTCCGGCATAGGCGCTCTCGGATGCTTCACGCTCGTTGGCGAACACGCTCCCGGGCGCGCCGATGATGAAGTGACCCGGGCCATACCCGTCGTATTTGAAGCGGAGGCCCGAGCTGAGTGGAAGCGCACTCGCATAGGTGACCGTGAGTGAGCTTCCGCCCCCGCTCGACGGACAGGTCATGCTCGAGGCGTAGACGAGTCCGCTATCCCCGACCCCTGAATTCGGATCGAGATTGCCGTACGGCGTCTCGTAGGTGAACTGCGAGAGTTGCGCCGCGTCGCTGCTTGCGGCTTGGCAGACGACGTCGCCGTAGTAGCTGAAGGTGGCCTGATCACCGCTCACCGCGATCGCGCGAAGCTGCGGCGGTACCGATGTGGCGCTCAAATATGTTGAGCCCGGGATCGTCTCGACGACGCTGGCCTCCTCGAACGAAGTGAGGTTCGGCGTCGGGATGTAGTCCAGCGTGTTCGAGTTCGTGTTCCCGATCGCCTGCTCGTCGGGGTTATTGCCGCAAGCGTTGGAGCCCAGCTCCGCACCCGTGTTGGCGTCAAAGACGGTGTCGGTCGAGCCCACCTCGCAGTTCGTGATCACCTCGGGCGCGTTGTCGTCGGGTGGGCCAACGAGATCGGTCGTGGGTAGCGGAATGACGTCGTAGACGTCCGGGGCGGTGGGCCCTGCGCCGCTGTAGCCGATGCTGCAGTTGGATCCGCCAAAGACTCGGGTGTAGCCGACCGCGGTGCATGTCGTCGCGTTGGATGTGTTGACGTAGTGGTCGACCTGTCCGCTAGCGACGAGGTCCCATGCGTTGCCGGATCCGTCGCTCACCCCTGTCGCTCCGAGAATTTCAAGCACGGACAGCGACAAGCTCGACCCGGTCGACATCGTCGGGGCGCCGTGAGCCGTGAAGCTGATGCTGTCGCCGCTGACTGACGCGGTGAGATTTCCCGCCGCCGTGCTGAGCGTGCCGACGTGGGACCCGTCCGTAAGCGTCAAGCCATAGGAGCTGGCCAACACCGGAACCTCGTTGAACGTCACGGTCAACACGGTTCCGGCACCGACCGTGCTGCCGCTAGATTCGCTCGTTGAGGTCGACACGAGCGGTGACGCCCCAGCAGCGCTTGCCGTGGAGGGGGAAACGAGCGCGAGTCCGGCGACGGCGCAGAGCACAGCCAGGGCTGCGCTGAAGGCGACGCCCACAGGCGATTTTGCTTTACAGGGTTCCACGCTGGTCGCTGCCAACCGAGGTGGTCATCGTCGCACACGCGGCGGGAGGTGTGCTGGGGAGAAACCCTCCCGAGTGGGCAATATTCGATACCCGCATACGTCATCTAAGACAGGCTGAGGACGGCGCCAGGGCGCGTAGCTCACGCGTGCGCGGTCTTCGCGTTTCCGCTTGAGCCGCATGCTGCAACCGTGGCCGCGAGCGCCACGCATGCCTGCCAGCCACGGAGCCGACGTCGCACCGCCGATCAGGCGTACTCGCGTCTCATGGCGATCAAGGGCGGCTTCGGCGAGGGCCGCGGACAGGTCAGAGCGCCGGCGCAGGCTGGACCATGTCGAGCCCCTCCCCTGGCCCCGGACACGCCGTCCAATAGCCTGGACGGTCTTGCTTGAGCCGCGCCAGAACATCCGCAACGTCGCAATCGTCGCGCACGTCGACCACGGGAAGACAACCCTGGTCGACGCGATGCTCTGGCAGTCGGGCGCCTTCCGGGCCGGCCAGGACGTCGCCACCCGGGTCATGGACTCGATGGATCTCGAGCGCGAGAAGGGCATCACGATCCTCGCGAAGAACACGTCGGTCCACTATCGCGACGTAAAGCTCAACATCGTTGACACGCCAGGACACGCCGATTTCGGCGGCGAGGTCGAACGTGGCTTGACGATGGTGGACGGCGTCCTGCTGCTGGTCGACGCCAGCGAAGGGCCACTCCCCCAGACGCGGTTCGTGCTGCGCAAGGCGCTCGAATCGTCGCTGCCGGTGATCCTCGTCGTCAACAAGGTCGACCGGCCCGACGCGCGGATCGACGACGTCATCGACGAGGTCTACGAGCTCTTTCTGGACCTCGATGCGACGGAGGAGCAGATTGAGTTCCCGATCGTCTACACCAACGCGAAGGCCGGCTGGGCCTCACTCAGCGCCGGCGAGGTCGGCAGCGATCTGGCACCCCTGATGGATCTGCTGCTGGAGCGGATCCCAGCGCCGATGCACGATCCTGAGCACCCGTTCCAGGCGCTCGTCACGAACCTCGACGCCTCGCCCTACGTCGGGCGCCTCGCGCTGTGCCGCGTGCGTCACGGCGTCGCGCGGCGCGGCGCGCAGGTCGCCTGGTGTCGCGCCGACGGCTCGATTGAGCGCGCCCAGATCAGCGAGCTGTACGTGACCGAGGCGCTGGAACGCGTCGCAGCCGAGGAGGCCGGGCCGGGCGAGATCATCGCGATCGCCGGGATCGCCGAGGTGACGATCGGCGAAACGCTTGCCGATCCCGACGATCCGCGGCCACTGCCCGTCATCGCTGTCGACGAGCCGTCGCTTGCGGTCACCGTCGGGATCAACACCTCCCCCCTTGCCGGCCTGAGTGGCGACAAGCTGACGGCCCGCGCGATCAAGGCGCGCCTGGCGCAGGAGACGATCGGCAACGTCTCGGTCCGCGTCGCCGATACCGACCGGCCGGACGCCTGGGAGGTGCAGGGGCGTGGCGAGCTGGCGCTCGCCGTGCTCGTCGAGCTGATGCGCCGCGAGGGCTTTGAGCTGACCGTCGGGCAGCCGCAGGTGTTGACTCGGGAGATCGACGGGCGTCGTCACGAGCCAGTCGAGCGTCTCGCAATCGACATCCCCGAGGACTACGTCGGCGTCGTCACGCAACTGATCGCCCTGCGCAAGGGCCGCCTCGAGCAGATGGTCAATCACGGCACGGGATGGGTCCGGATGGAGTACCTCGTGCCCGCTCGCGGTCTGATCGGAATGCGAACCGAGTTCCTTACGGAGACACGCGGGACCGGCCTGCTGCACCACGTGTTCGAGGCCTGGGAACCGTGGGCCGGCGAGCTCCGAGTACGCCCGACCGGGGCACTGGTATCTGATCGCAGCGGGACGGCGGCACAGTTCGCGTTGATGAACCTGCAGGAGCGGGGCACCCTCTTCGTCGGCCCTGGTGACGAGGTCTACGAAGGAATGATCGTCGGCGAGAACGCCCGCGCCGACGATCTCGACGTCAACGCGTGCAAGGAGAAGCATCTGACGAACATCCGCTCCTCGACGGCCGAGGTCTTGGTGCGCCTGATCCCGCACCGCGAGCTCTCGCTGGATCAGGCGCTCGAGCTGCTGCGCCCCGACGAGTGCGCGGAGGTGACGCCGGCGGCCGTGCGCTTGCGCAAGGTGGTCCTGGCGAAGGTTGATCGCACCAAAGCGGCGCGGCGCGCGCGAGCCTGATCAGCGCCGTCGAACCGTCACATGGAAGTCGAAAAAGGCTCTCGACGCGACTGCAATCCAAGGAACTGACGCCCTCGCCTCCGTCGGAGCTACCTTGTCGTGACCATGCCGCAGGCGCTGATCGTGACGAAGCCCTCCCCCCTCTCTGTCGCTCAGACAGTCGATCGCCTTGTTGCCACCGTTGCCGCAAAGGGGATGAAGCTGTTCGCTGTGATCGACCACAGCGGCGAAGCGGAGGCCAACGGGCTCCAGCTGCGTGACACGAAGGTAGTGATCTTCGGCACCCCGCAGGCCGGGACTCCGGTGATGGTCGCGCATCCGCTGGCGGCGCTTGACCTGCCACTCAAGATCCTCGTCTGGGACGACGGCGGTGAGACCAAGATTAGCTACACGGCGACGTCCGAGCTTGCGAGCCGCTACGGGCTCGAGGATGAGCTCGCTGCGAGGCTCGCCGGAATCGACGCGCTGAGCGACGCGGTGCTCGCCGGCAGCTAGCGCGCTCGCCAGTATGCGTCGCCGGCGCGCGATACTCACGCCCGATGGCCTACTCACCGACCGAGCGCCACCTGCTGCGCGCGAAGGACCTCGCCGACGCGCGCTACTTCGAGCGGCTCGTGGTCGACGACATGGCGCGGGCCGCAGGCCTCTCGCGGGCACATTTCAGCCGCGAGTTCCGCCGTGCGTTCGGTGAGGCGCCCCACGCCGACCTGCTGACGCGCCGGCTCGAGCGGGCCGCGGCGCTGCTGCGGATGACCGACCGTACGGTCGCCGATATCTGCTTCTCGGTCGGACTGCAGAGCGTCGGGTCATTCACGACGAGCTTCAGCCGGGCGTTCGGGCTGTCCCCCACTGCCTACCGTGCCGCGTACCCGCCGGCGGCCGCGTTCGCATTGATCCCGACCTGCGTCCAGCGAGCCTACGGCCGGCCGCAACGCAGCACGTTTCGAGAAGACAGGCAGCCGACGCACACCTAGCATCGCCCTCACGGTTCAACGCACACGAGGAGACACGAGATGCTCAAGATCGCCGTCGCACAGCTTCGGGTACACGACCAGGAGGAGGCGCTGGCGTTCTACACCGAGAAAGTCGGGATGGAGGTTCACATGGACGTGACGTTCCCGGAAATGGGTGACTTTCGCTGGCTCACCGTTGGTCCGGTTGGCCAGCCGGACGTCTCGATCGTGCTGATGCCGATCCCCGGGCCGCCGGTGATGGACGAGGCCACGGCCGAGCAGGTCCGCGAACTGCTGGCCAAAGGGTTTGCCAGCAACGTCTTCCTGACGACCGACGATTGCAATGCGACCTACGAGGATCTGCGCTCGCGCGGTGTCGAGTTCATCTCGGCGCCCGAGGAGCGCCCGTTCGGGGTAGATGCAGCGTTCCGGGACCCGTCGGGCAACAGCATCCGCCTCACCGAGGTCCGCGTGCGCGTTGCCGCGTGATCGATCGCCGGGAGGCGGGGCTGGTCGGCGGTCGCGGCCGACCCCGCCTCAGACGGCAGCCTGCTCCGCGACTGTCAGATCTGCCCACGGCTCGATTTCGAGCCGGGCGTCGGGGATCGGTTCGCCGCTCTGCACCGAGCGACCGTAGGTGCCGTCACGCAGCCGCTGCTCAGCCCGCTCGATCGCCTCGAGCCGGTGGGTGAGGAGCTCTGCGACAGCATCGTCGGTCCCCTCGGTTGCGAGATCGTCGGCGTCGGTCGAGGCGTCGGACTGGTCCTCAGCGGGAATGACTCGCTCGCCTCGTGCACGGGCGAGGCCGGTCTCGGTTTCGAGGCGGGCCTGCCCCAGCAGTTCCGCTGCGCGCTCCGCGTCCATGCGCCAACAATAGTTCAATCGGTGCCGTGCGCGAACGCGCGCAGCGCCTGCTTGCCGCCGCTGACGATCGGATCGCCGTGGGCCAGCAGCAGGGTGTCGAACTCGAGGTCGAGTAGCGCCGCGTATGACCGGCGCAGCGCGGCCTTCGTCTGCTCGGGCTCGTCCATCAGGAAGTCGGGGACGAACGTCAGACCTGGTCCCGCTCCCGGCCAGCGGACCGCCCCGTCGGCGCAGGCCAGCGCGCCGTGGGCGGCAAAGTGGAGGGCTGTCTCGTCGGGGCAGATCGCGCCGATCTCGTGCGCGACAGCGCCGCCGGGCAGCGCATCGCCGAAGTCGAACGGCGTGACCGGGCCGCGCCCCTCCAGCTCGTGCAGGCCCGTGCGGATGCAGTGAACCTCGCAGCCAAAGGCATCACACAGCTTCCAGGAATCGCGATCGTGGTGGCGGTTCGTGAGTAGCACGTGTTCGGGACGGCCGTGCTGCGCGAACCATTCGACGCCCTCTGGCGGAATCATCGGGTCGACCAGGACGCGCTCGCCGGCGAGGTAGTAGGAATGCGCGGGAGACCCAGTGTGGTCGTGCACAACGCTCCAATGCCACAGGCCTGGCGCGATCTCGTTGCTCATGGCCACGGCGGAAATGTAGCGCCGGCGCGGGCGCAGGTCCCGCGCGCCGGCGTGTCAGACCTCGACGGTGGTGCGTCTTGGCGTATTCGCCGCGGCGCCATTGCCGTTCGGGCTCAGCGGACCGCCGTTTGGCGCGGGAGGAGTGAGGCGCTGGCCGCCGCGCGGTGGGCGCTTCTTCTTCTCGTCGGCATCGAGCCAGCGGTAGATCTGGACGAACACGTAGACAGTCATCGCCAGCGACCCGGGGACGAGCATCATCCCGCCGGCGAGCTGCTGGTCGACGATCGCCGAGATCCCGCCGGGGCGGTGGTGGAGGTGCGCGTAGATCGGGTACAGCGGCGATGTCGCGAAAACGAGCACCAGCGCGATCAGCCAGCCGGGGATCGACGCCGCGACGATGTAGACGATCCGCCCGAACTGCGACAGGCGCGAGCGCAGCGGTGCCGAGTCGATCACCTGCGCCCACAGCAGGATGCCGAAGATAAGGAACGTCGTGTGCTCGAGATCGTGGATCGCGCGGTTGCCGACGGCGGCGTCGTAGGCGCCGGGGATGTGCCAGACCGCGAGGTTGACGTTGTAGGCGATCCAGGCGGGGATCGGTCGCGAAAGCAGCCGCCCGAGCCCGCGCAGCGGCGCGGCCCAGCCGGCGCGACCGACGGTCTTGGCGGCGCCGCGGCGAAAGCCGAGCGGCAGCGGACGCCAGATCGAGTTCCACGGCGCGGCGAGCACGATCAGCGGTGCGGCGACCGAGAGGATCAGGATGTGCTGGATCATGTGGACCCAGAAGAGCTTGTCCGAGAGCGAATCGATCGGCGAGGCGAGCGCGATCAGGATGACGACAAGGGCCGCGTAGAAGTAGGCGGCGCGGATCTTGTCCTGGCGGCTGCGCGGGCGCCCGGTCAGCCGCGCCGCACGCTGCTCCCCGAGCACGTGCAGTACCCCGAAAAGCGATATCAGGGCAAGCGGTATGTCTACCGCGGTCGGCATCAGCTACTTGTCGGCGCCGCGAATGAGCAGCGGCTGAGAGCCACTAGCTGGGAGCGCGCCGCGTCGTCTGCCACCACCAAAGCACGACGACGGCAAGCGCCACGGCAACCAGAACCCAGATCGAAAGCAGACTCGCGGCTGGCAGCAGTGGTACGAGTGCCGGCGCGAGGTCCTGGCCCTCGGTCGTCGTGGTCGGCTTGGCCGAAACGCCGGGTGCCGCATCGACGAACGTGTCGACGGCTGCGGCGGATCCGCGCCGCCAGGTGATGCGCCACCAGAAGATGACGGCGATCAGCAGGCCGACCGGCACAACAAGTGTCAGCCAGCCGATGCCGGTGTAGTTGGTGCCGAAGTCTGCGATCTGCACGAGTGCGCTCACTTGACGAGGTAGAGAAGAACGAAGGCGAAAAGCTGGGCGACGACCATCACGAAGATGACCACGGCGCAGCCGTCGGCATTAGGGCGCAGCAGGCGCGAGGTGTCGGCGATGTCGCTCTCCCCTGCGCGCTCGCCGCGCAGCGACTGCGCCCAGAGCGTCTCGATCCAGTAGACGACGCCGAGCCAGAAGACCATGAACACAAAGGTGAAGCCGGTGAAGACGCTGGCAAGGCCTCCGTCGCTCGCGCCGAACGAAAGGTTGTAGTACTCGATGATCTGCAGGCCGACCACCGCGAGTGCGAGCACGAGCGCGATTAGCGATCCGGCACGCCACTTGGCGGAGGTGCCGTCACCTAGCGCTGTGCGGGCTGACACGAAGATCGCCGCCGAGACAACGACGCAGGCGAGGATCGCGACGCCCCAGCCGACCGGCGGCGTGACATGCGGCTCGCGGAACGAGTGCGCCGTGTCGAGTGCGCGCAGGTAAAAGAAGGCGAACACGAACGCCATGAAGAAGAAGGTGATCGCACTCGCCATTAGACGCGCACCGACGCTGATGTTGCCGGCGAGAACCTCGGGCGCCTCGGTCTCGACTGCTACGCCGCGCGTGCTCATGCCGCGCCCGCCCCCGCCGGCACCGTCCTGGTGCCGCCCCAGTCGACGGTCGGCTGATCCGGGAAGCCGTAGCCGTAGGGGTCGGCCGTGATCGTCGGGATCGTGTCGAAGTTGTGCGGCGGCACCGGGTTCGGTATCTGCCACTCGATCGACTTCGACTCCCACGGGTTGTCGGCGGCGCGCTCGCGCTTGAAGACCAGCGACCAGACGAGGTTCCCGAGGAAGATCAGCATCGAGAGGCCAAGGCAGAATGCCATGATCGAGACGAACACGTTGAGCGTGTGGAGGCTCGCGTTGTAGCTCGACACGCGTCGCGGCATGCCGAGCATGCCGGCCGCGAACAGTGGGAAGAACGTCAGGTTGAAGAAGATGAACATCGCCCAGAAGTGAACCTTGCCGAGCATCTGGTTGAGGTTGAGGCCGGTCATCTTCGGCAGCCAGTAGTAGATCCCGCCCATCAGCGCGAAGACCAAGCCGCCCATGATCGTGTAGTGGAAGTGGGCCATCACGAAGAAGCTTCCGTGGGTGACGGTGTCGCTGGTCACGTCGGAGAGGAAGACTCCCGAGAGCCCGCCGATCAGGAAGTTGAAGAAGAACGCGAGACAGAACAGCATCGGGACCGTGAAGCGGATCTTCGCCCTCCACAGCGTTCCCATCCCGTTAAGGAAGATGACTCCCGTCGGGATCGAGATCAGCTCGGTCGTGAACATGTAGAACGGGCGCAAGTTCGCGTTGATGCCGCTCATGAACAGGTGGTGCTGCCAGACCATGAAGCTCATCAACGCGACGCCGAACATTCCCGCGACCGCGAGGCGATAGCCCCACAGCGGCTTGCGCGCGAAGACCGGCAGGAGCTCGAGCACGATGCCGAAGCCGGGCAGGGCGAGGATGTAGACCTCGGGGTGCCCGAAGAACCAGAAGAGCTCGTCCCACAGCAGCGGGCTGCCGCCCTGGCTCGAGATAAAGAAGGTCGACTCGATCGAGCGATCGGACATCACCATGTACAGCGCCGCGGCGAGCACCGGTGCCGCGAGCACGGCGAGGATCGACGTTGCCAGCATGCTCCAGACAAAGATCGGCAGGCGGTTCCAGGTCAGCCCCGGCGCGCGCATCGTCACGATCGTGACGATGATGTTGATGCCGACGAGGACCAGCGCGATCCCGATCAGCAGGAACGACACGAGGTAGGCGTCGATACCGGCGCGGGCCTGGTCGGCGAGCGGCGCGTAGCCGGTCCAGCCGGTCGGGAAGCCGCCGAGCAGCGTCGCCGAGAGCAGGACGAAGCCCGCGAGGACGGTCAGCCACATCGTCAGCGACTCGATCCGCGGGAAGGCCATACGGCGCGAGCCGATCATGATCGGGACGAGCCAGTTGCCGAGCGGGCCGATGACTCCCGCGGACATCATCGTCAGCATCATCGTGCCGTGCAGGCCGACGAGGGTCAGGTAGTTGCCGGCAGGGAAGAGCGTTGCGTTGTCGCTCGTCAGCTCGGTGCGGATGAACATCGCGTTGAGACCGGCGACAAAGAAGAAGAACAGCGTCGCTACGAGGTACTGCATCGCGACGACCTTGTGGTCGGTGCAGAGGCGGAAGTAGCGCCCGGGCCCTGATTCCTCACCCTCGTGCAGCGATGGCGCGCGGCCCGCCATCCGCTTCAGCGGGTAGCTGTAGAAGCCGAGACCCCCCATCCAGCCGAAGATCGAGCCGAACAGCCCCATCAGGATCGCTACATCGTCCTGATCGGTACCGCCCGGATTCGACTCGGCGGCGATGTTCGGACCGATTTTGCCGCCCAGCCAGTGGAACAGCATGTAGCCGAGGATCGCGAATACGACTGCCCACAGGACATTCGTCCTGAGCAGCCCCGCAAACGGTGGCGAGCTACTGCGCTGCTTCACTGGGACGGTGGCTGATTCCATGTCAGGTCGCGTTCCGAATCGGTTGTGGGTAGTAGGTCAGCGAGTACGGTGGCAGGTACTTGGTGACCCCGGCGTACTTCTTGACGGTCGAGTGAATCCACGAGTTGAACTGGGACGCACTCACGACCCGGCCGGTCGTGTTCATGTGACCATGCCAAAGGCCGCACAGCTCGTCGCAACGGACTTGAAAGGAGCCAGTCTGGTAGGGCCGCACGAAGGCGACATTGTCGGCGCCCGGGACAGCGTCGGCCTTGACGCCGAGCTCGATCGCCCAGAAGCTATGGACGACATCCAGCGAGGTCACGTGGAACTCGATCTGGCGGCCGACCGGCACCACAAGGTGGGTGGTCTCGACTCCGCCGTAGCTCGGGTAGCGGAACGTCCAGAGCCATTGCTGGCCGATCACCTGGACCTGGAGCGCCTTGCCGACGTTCGCCGGCTTGCTCAGCGGGTTGGAGCCCTCGCCCGAGCCGGCGCCCGCGTTGTCGAGCAGGTCGAAGGTTCCGGTGATGGCGAGCGCGAGGACGAGGAAGGTCGTCAGGCCGAGCCAGATCGCTTGGACGCGCGAGTTCCCGGTGAGCGGCGGCCCATCGGATGCGTCGCCGCTCGGCGCGCGGAAATAAGTGACGGCGTAGCCGAAGTAGACCCAGATCAAGGAGAGAACGGGGACCGCCCCATAGGTCAGGAACACGTCGACCTCGTGCTCCGCCCCACTGGCGGAGGAGATGCGCTTCGGCGGGATGTGCGGACCCACGACCCAGATGACCAGCGCCTCTAGGATCGCCGTCAACACGCCCCAGGCGATGAATATCCTCACTCCGTGGCGTGGCCCGCCACCGCTCTCTGACCCCGGTCTGGTGCTCATGCGACCTCGAGCAGTCCATCCATGTAGCCGATCGTCTGCATCGGGCCGCCGAAGCCGTAGAGGAAGGCAAACGCGCACGGCACGAGACACTGCCAGCGATAGCTGCCGGGTCCCGGCGTCTTGAAGCTGAACCTGATCGTGGTGTGCGCGAAGTTAGGCGTGCACGGCGCGACAGCGCAGATGTTGGTTGTTGCGTTGCTGATGCCGACCAGCGGGACGCTCAGGTCGAGGTCCGGAACGGTGAACGTGTGCGCCGCAAGCGCGGGCGGGAGGACGCTCAGCGAAGTGTTGTTGTAGGCGGGAAGGCCGCTGCCCTTGCCGGTCTGACCGGTGGTGGTGTAGCTCGCTACGCCACCGACGGTGCCGCGGATCTGGCCGAGGAAGTTATTGCGCAACCCCGTCTGACTGTCGTACTGGGTGACGGTCACGTGGATCAGGGTGTGCGGCGGGAGCTTCCAGATCGTCGAGTGGATCCACTTGCCGCTCTGGTTCTTGACCATGTAGCTCACCCAGTCGGGGAATGGGTGGCGCCCGTAGGAGCCGACGGTCTGGATCGTCAGGTTGGCGCTGCCGTCGGAATTCATGACCGCCGCCGACACGGTCGCCGGTGCGGACTCGAGGAAGTAGACGACGTAGACCGCCACCAGCGCGATCAGGGCAGCAAACGTGGCGGCCACACCGAGAATCCTCACCCTCATGGGTGCGTGTTCTATAGCGGCTAGCAACCGATTGCAAGAGCAAGCTGGAAAAATACTTAGACTTCCCGAGGAGTGGGACAGGCGTTAACCGCGGGCACTTTGTCTCCCGCGCGTGGGATCAGCAGCCCGCGGGAGACAACACGCCGGGAGCGCGAAGTCCCTACGCTGATCATGGATGAGCAGTGAGCTCGAGCCGGTGCAGGACGAGGCGCTTGATCTGGCGGCGGCTGAGGTGCGTGCCGACGCGATCGACCTGCAGGCGCTAGTCGGCGCCCTCGCGGCGCGACTCGAGGACGCGCTGCCGGGGTTCGTCCAGGTCAGGCGGCGCAAGGTCGGCGGCTTTCGCTCCAAGCAGACCGAAGTGCAATCGATCGCCGTCGGGGTCGGTGACCAGCGCTTCGAGCTGGCGCGCACGCCGGGCGGGTTCGAGTGCACGCGACACGCTGTCGTCCGCGGCATCACGCTGAAGCGTGAGCAGCGGCCCGTCGCCGAGTGGCTTCAGGAGGTTGTCGCCGCCGTCACGCTTCAGGCCGCGGTCGGCGAGCAGCAGCGGATCGCGTTGGAGCAGCTGATCCGATGAGCTTCCTGTTTCGCCGCGGGGCCGCGCAGCCCGCCGATCCGCAGGCCCAGGAGCGCGCGGCGGAGTCGCAGCGCCGGATCGAGGCCGGCGGGATCCCGCTACCTGCCTCCGAGCGCCTTGCGGCGCTCGCGCAGGGCGCCGGTGGCGCGTATGGGTCTGACCTCGGCGTGGCGGAGTTCGCACTGCTCGAGCGCCTGGGAATCAAGCCGGTGACGCTCGTGATGGGATCCTCGATCTACCACGCCGGTTGGCAGACCGGCTACATCTTTCAGCCGGGCGAGATGCGCGTCGTCTCCGACGCCTACAACGAGAGTCGCCGACTCGCGCTTGGGCGAATGCTCGAGGAGACGCAGACCGCGGGCGCCGATGCCGTCGTCGGCGTCAAGATCACGCAGGGCGCGCACGACTGGGCTCCCGGCGCTGTCGAGTTCATCGCGCTCGGTACCGCCGTCCGGCTCCCCGACGCGCTGCGCACGAAGGACGGCCCGGTGCTGACCGACCTCTCCGGCCAGGAGTACTGGAAGCTCTGCGCCAGCGGGCTGCGGCCGATCGGGATCGCTGCGCACACGAGCGTCCACTACGTTCCGGCGACCTGGCAGACGCAAATGACCCAGCAGAGCGGCATGTTCGGCGGCGGCGCCGCCTGGCAAAACCAGGAGCTCCGCGACTTCACCCGAGGCGTCTACGCAGCGCGCGAGAGCGCGATGGGCTACCTCAGCGCGGAGGCGCGCGCCCGCGGTGGCGACGGCGTCGTCGGCGTCAAGCTCGAGCAGCACTCACGCGGGCATCGCGTCGCCGGGATCGGCTACGAGCGCGAGGACCTGATCGTGACCTTCAACCTGATGGGCACCGTGGTTCGCGAGGACCCGGCGCTGGCGGTCGAGGAGCCGCCGAGCGCACTGAGCGTGATGAGACTGTAGATCGAGCGCCCCGTGGTTCGCCCGAGTGCGACCGTCGATCGAATCTGAGCCCCCCGAAAGGAACCAAAAATCATGGCCTACGACCCCACGAGCACCGAAGGACTGCCGCAGGCGGGGCGCGCTCGGCTCGAGCAGAACCGCGCCGGGCTGTTCACCAGCGACCTGTCGGTCAACGAGTTCCTGCTCGTGCGCCAGGCGGGGTTCCAGCCGCTCGGGCTCGTGATCGGCTCGAGCATCTACCACATCGGGATTCAGCTCGCGAGCTACCGCCAGAACCAGGAGCTGACCGTGCTCTCGCAGGCGATGTACGAGGCGCGCGAGCTGGCGATGACGCGGATGGAGGAAGAGGCCGAGCAGCTCGGGGCCGACGGGGTCGTCGGCGTCCGGCTCGACATCGGGCGCTACGAGTGGGGCGAGAACATGGCCGAGTTCATCGCCGTCGGGACAGCGGTCAAGCACCGCGGCGGCGAGCTGCACCGCGCACCGTCGGGGCGGCCGTTCACGAGCGACCTCACGGGCCAGGAATTCTGGACGCTCCTGCAGACCGGGCATCGGCCCGTCGGCATGGTGATGGGCTCGTGCGTCTACCACGTCGCGCACCAGACGATGCGCCAATCGCTGCGCCAGACCGGGCAGAACATCGAGCTGCCGAACTTCACCCAGGCGTTGTACGACGCGCGGGAGCTGGCGATGGAGCGGATGCAGGCCGAGGCGCTCGAGGCGAAGGCGGAAGGGATCGTCGGCGTCGACATCCACGAGCGATCACACGGTTGGGGCAGCCACGTGATCGAGTTCTTCGCGATCGGGACGGCGATCATTCCCGCCGAGGGGAGCGAGGACCACGTGATTCCGGCGCCGCAGATCGTGCTCGACCTGAGCTGAGCTTGCGGCTCGCGGCGGCCTGGACGGCGCTTGCCCGCCTGCGAGTGACTAATCTCGGCGCCGCGGATGCGTGGCCGCGTTGCTCATATTCCCAGCCGGCGCGGGCTCGTGGTGGCGCTGGTGGTGCTGATCGCCGTCGCCGTGATCGCGATCGCACCGACCGATCGCTCCGGCGCCGCGGCGCGAGTCTCGTCGGCGCCGGTAGGTGGTGGAAGCGACGCGTGGGTCCCGATCGCCCGGCCGAGCGCGATCGCCGTGATGGTCCCCCGGGATCCGTTCAAGACGCGGGCGATGCGTCGCTTCTTGGCCTCGCGCTCGGGCAACATCACAGCTGCGGTCTATGACGTCGACGCCAACACGACGTTCATCTACCACCCCGACGATCGGGAGCAGACCGCGAGCATCGTCAAGGCAAACATCCTCGCGCTGCTGCTGGCGCAGGAGCAGCGCGAGGGCGAGCCGCTGAGCGCCGGTGACGAGGCTGTCGCGACGGGGATGATCGAGGAGAGCGACAACGACGATGCGACGACCCTCTGGGACGAGGAGGGCGGGGCGCCGGCGGTCGCGGCCTTCGACAGGCGCCTGCGGATGACGCAGACCACGCCGAGCGACGCCTGGGGCCTGACGACGACCGACCCGCGCGACCAGCTGCGCCTGCTCGAGCACATCGCGCTGCCCAACCACGTGCTGCGTCGCTCCTACCGCCGCGTCGAGCTCTACCTGATGGAGCACGTCAGCAGCGAGGACTACTGGGGCATCACGGCGGGGCCTGGACCCGGCGTGACGGTCGCAGTCAAGAACGGCTGGCTGCCGGTCGAGGGCGGCTGGCAGATCAACAGCATCGGAATGGTCCGCGGCCACGGCCGCTTCTACCTGATCGCGGTGATGACCAACGGCAACGCGAGCGAGGGCGACGGGATCGACACGATCGAAGGGATCTCACGCCTCGTCTACGCTGGCCTGCGAAACCACAGCGTCCCGATCCCGCGCGGGACGACTGGGCCAAGCGGGGTCAGCGGACCCAGCGGTTCTAGCTCCACCGCCGGCGCTAGCGGCTCCACCGCCGTGAGCGGGGCCAGCGGCCCCACCGGCACAAGCTAGCCCGCCGATCCAGAATCCAAGGAGGGACCCGTCGAAGACGGGAGGCTCCCCTGGATTCCGATCCCCTAGATCTGGAACTGCCCGCCCGCGTAGATCACAGTCTCGGAACCGTCGCGCAGCGTCGCGGTCACGGTGCGGTCGCTTGTCGAGACGATGTCGGTGTGGACAGTCGAGTCATTGAATCCGAGCCGCTCCCATTCCTCAGAGCTGACGCCACTCGGGTCGCCGGCGTAGCAGTCGTGGTAGCTCTTGCCGAGCGCGATATGCGTGTTGCCGAACGGGCCGCCAACGTTTTCGTCATAGAGCGTCTCGGCCATGAACTCGGTGATCCTCGAGAAGCGGCTGTCGGTGAGTGAGAACTCCCCCACCTTGTCGGCATTCTCGGTGGCGACCATCTCGGTGATCAGCGCCTCGTTCTGCTCGGCCGTGGCCTTCGTCACGCGCCCGCCCTCGAACTCGAGCCGCACGCCCTTGACGAGGTTGCCATAGCGGTAGAGCGGCTGGTTGAAGTAGATCCAGCCCTCGGTCCCGCGCCAATCCGGGCTCGTGAAGATCTCGAAGCTCGGGATGTTGCGGCCGCTGCCGCCGACCCACTGGCGGCTCTCGCCGAGCGTGATCCGCAGGTCGACGTCGGGGCCGACGACGTGCAGACTCTCGATCTCGAGCGCCGTCAAGCGGTCCTTGTAGTCGCTGATCTGGGCGGCGACCTCGCGCCAGCGGGCGATCGGGTCCGACTGGTCGAGGAAGCAGGCGTCGATGATCTGCTGCCAGTAGTCCTCCTCGCTCAGGCCGGCCTCGGCAGCCATCGCCGGCGTCCCGTAGAGGCCGAGCGTCCAGGTGAACCTGCCGGCGTTCTCCTTCTCGGTGCGCCACTGGATCCACTGCTTCATCGAGGCGCCGCGGCGCATGATCTTCGCCGGCGGCACCCCTTCAAGGGCGTGCATGTCGGCATCGCAGATGACCGCCACCATGTGGTCCATCTCGTCGACGAGTCCGCGGCGATAGCGGGCCGGGAAGAAGTCGAGCTGCTCGTCGCTCGCGAGCTCGTAGAAATCGCGGGCGACGTTGTAGGTGGCGTCGTCGTCGGCGAGATAGTTGCCGATCACGTGACCGCCGGCGCGCGTGACGGCGCGGAGCAGCTCGACATACAGCGGCTTCGCCGATTCAGGGGCTGAGACCATCACGACCTCGCCCGGCTTGACACCCTCGCCGCCGCCGAGGGCGAAGTTGACGAGCACGCTCGCGTAGCGCTCGAGGATCTCCGGCTTTGGCTCGTAGGCCATGTTGCGACCCTACCCGATGGCGCTCGCGACAATCCCCAGCGGCTCTGCGACGACAATTTTGCGGAGAATGCGGGGTCGTCTGCTTGACACTCTTGCACCGCTCGGCGGCGCCGCGTATGTTGGCTCCAGGACGCGGAACGAGCCGCAAAGAGCGAGGCCACCGAGGTGTAAGGCCGCGCCACCAGGAGACCGGAGCCGCACTTTCGGGAGCGGAGACGGAGGAGGGTTCCTCAGACGGCTCGCTTCCGCGTCTTACTCGTTCTCGGACGCGTCGGCGGGTTTCTCACTCGCCGGAGTCAGGGCTCGGGCGGCGATCACGCCGCCGATCGCGCCGAACGCGTGGTCCTGCCAGGAGATCCCGGCCTGCGGCACGATGCTGAGGATCAGCGCCCCACCGAACAGCAGGCCGACGATCACACCGACTGCGATCTGAGCGATCCGGCGCGTGAAGACCCCCCTCGCCATCAGGAACGTCGCGTAGCCGAAGACGACGCCGCTCGCGCCGACCGTGTCGGTCCCCGCGCCGCTGAGCCCCCAGGCGCCGAGGCCGCTCACGAGCGCCGCGATCACCGTTACCGCGACAACCTGCACGGGTCCGCCCAGCGCGATCAGCAGGCCAAGGATCGCGAACGGCACGCTGTTGGCGATCAGGTGCGAAAAGCCTATGTGAAGGAACGGGGCGCTGAGGATCCCGGGGAGCCCCGAGAGACGCTGCGAAATTATCCCGTCCTCGCTCAGGCGCTGCCCGTCGAGCGAGTTGACCACCTCGACGATCCACATCACGGCGAGCAGGCCCGCAACGACAAGGGCGCCCGTGTAGAAGCCCTGCTCGCGCGCGCGGGCCCGCTCGTGTGAGCGCTCCATCGCGACAGTGTCCCCGATCGCCGATCCGGATCTCCGCGATCGCGCAGCCGCCGGCTGAGCCGACGCCAGGCGCTACCCTCTAGCGGCAAGCATGGCGAGTGAGAGCGAGCAGACGATCGGGGCGAGCAGCCCCCCGCCGGCGGGCTTCGCGTTCAAGTGGCGCGACGGCCTGCTGCTCGTCGTGCTGCTGACGATCGTTGGCCTGATCGCGGCGCTGCTGATCCACGGCCCGTCGAAGCCGACAGTGCTCGGTGAGCAGACCGCGCCCGCGAACGGTCCCTACGAGGGATTGACGATCTCGCCGAAGCCCGAGCCGCCGCTCGTGCTGCGCAACTACCTTGGCAACACGGTCAACATCAAGTCCTTCCGCGGCAAGGCGGTGCTGGTCACGTTCCTCTACACGCACTGCCCGTTGGCCTGCCCACTGATTGCGAGCCACCTGCACACCGCGCTCGCAGAGATGACTGCTGCCGAGCGCCGCGAAGTGCAGGTCGTCGCAGTTTCGGTCGATCCGCGCGGCGACACGCCGGCGACTGTCGCGGCGTTCGTTCACGACCACGGCCTGACCGGCGAAATCGACTACCTGATCGGCGACGCCAAGCAGCTCGGCGCGACGTGGGCGGCATGGGGCGTCGGCGCCGAACGCGAGGCGGGCGACCCGGCGCTCGTCGACCACAGCGCGCTGATCTATGGCATCACCGGGAAGGGCAAGATCCTTACCGTCTACGAGGACACGTCCAACCCGTCGGTCTTCGTGCATGACGTTCCGCGGCTGCGCAGGAGCGAGGCCGGCCCGAAGACGTGAGCCTCCTGCGCCATCGCTTCGCGCTGCGCTTCGCGCTCGCGGCGCTCGTTGTCGCAGTTGTCGGGTACGGCCTGCTCGCGCCCGGCTCGAGGGTGACGGTCGCGCCGCCACTGCCTCACGCCGCGCTCCAGGGTGGCCCGGTGACGATCCGCGCCCTGCGCGGCCATGCCGAGGCGATCGTCTTCTACGCGAGCTGGTGCGGCCCGTGCAAGCGCGAAGCGCCGGCTGTCGAGCGCTTCGCGCGGACCGCCGGGCGCGGACAGCTGATCGCCGTCGACTACACCGATTACGGCAACGTCCACGGCTTTCTCAGCCGCTACCACTGGACCTTTCCGGTGCTGAGCGACCCGAACGGCACCACGGGAGCCGCCTACGAGCTGTCGGTCGGGCTTCCGAGTTGGGTCTTCGTCAATCCTCGCGGTGACATCGTCGCGCGCGCCAGCGGCGCGCAGAGCGTGTCGGCGCTGACCCGCGATCTCGCCGCTGCCGCCTGAGGCGGCG
>Ga0181525_10001639_pt1 | contig 18965 bp, 22 predicted proteins | sample PEATcosm2014_Bin_48_FD_121100 | JGI IMG/M metagenome (GOLD analysis project Ga0181525, IMG submission 121100) | Peatland microbial communities from MTU Mesocosm Facility, Houghton, MI, USA - PEATcosm2014_Bin06_10_metaG | ecosystem: Environmental > Terrestrial > Soil > Wetlands > Peat | place...
AATCCCCCATCGCCGGTTATAAGCTCGGCAACCTCACCCGCCTGAACCCGCAGGATGAAGCCGGTATCCGCCAAACCATCGCCACCACCGGCGGCGTCTTCCTCTGCGTCGAACTCGCGGTGGAGCAGCAAAACCAACTCGTCTGGAGCGCCACCGGCACCCCCGGAACCTGGGGCGGCCACGCCATCTGGTGCGACAGCTATGAAGCCGACCTCACCTTCGCCACCAGCTGGGGCGAGGTAAAACCCATCGACCGCTCCTACTTTGAAAAAGGCTTCGTCCAGGCCGCCTATGGGCTGGAACTTATCGCAGCGTAAGGGGCAGAAGAAAGAAGCGCTTTTTTGAAAGGCACTTATGTTTCGGTTGAGCCGTTGCACCTCGATGCTTATGTGAAGGAACAAACCTTCCGCTTAAATGAGCGGAAGAGAGGTGACAGTGGGCGCTTCCGCGCCGTGCCGTGTACGGTAAGAGGATCATATACAAGGAGTTGACAGGTCATGCCCTCGGCAATGCTCTCACCTGAAAGGCTAGAGAACGAAGGGAAAATACAGAACCAATCGCCGGTAGGCTGGTTTCTTGGGTTGGCCAAAGACATTGTTAATGTGCCGACGGCTGAGGTAGACCTCCAGCGGAAAAAGTACGAAGCTAATAATGCCTTAAGGAATAGGTCTGAAAGTATAAAAAATGGTAGAACCGGTAGTTAAACGAGCAATGATGTCGCGCCCAGATGGCACCCAGGGAGAGGGGATTGAAGTTCAGGTCGTTGAATCGACTGAGCGATGGAGCGAGTTTACCCTTGAAGATGGCACCAAGTTAAGGTTCAAAATGGTCATCGCCGCGTTCATTCGAGCGACCAACGAATTTGACGTAGAAGGGAACCCGATTTATGCCATTAGAGGTGCCCCTCAGATAAACTTCATGGATATTCCTGAGCAGCTCAAAAAACCAAAAGGAAAATAATCCCATGTCTTGTGCGTCTACCGCGCCTCCGTCTTCCGGTCGCCTTTTTTATCCGCGAGGCGGAGAGTTACGTGAGTTTAGGCCGGGGATTACCCAAGTGGCTGTTGTACAGAACTGCACAGATAATGCCGTGTCCAGTTCAATGAACCGCGCCGATTTCCAGGCGTGGGACGGTTATTTCCAAGTAACAACCGGGTTCTCCGAGTTGCGGCGCGTAGATGTCAGGCGGCCAAAAGAGCCAGAAGTTGTTGAGATGTTATCTCATCGGTTTGGGAAGTTGGTCATGGCGTGGAAGCAGGCAAGCGGTGCCATGTCATCCATTACTGCAATGGTTGCCGTGCCTCAGTACCAGGAAATTATCGGCATAGGTAAGGCTGTAGTGCCACTAATTCTTGCTCAACTGGAACGCGAAGGAGACCAGCCAGACATGTGGTTTCCGGCATTAAAGGCGATAACCCATGAGAATCCTGTCTCCCCTGGCGATCAGGGAGATATGGTAGCGATGGCGAAGGCATGGATTGAGTGGGGTCAAGTAAACAGTGTGTCCTAGCGTAAACCCGGCGCACTTTCCTCATTTGGCTCCAGACAACCACCACGATACCAGCCCACTAGATAACCGATATAACTGCATTGCACATGCAGCATCGGCCCAGAACCGGTGGTGGTGGCCTGATAAAGATGGATTCGGTTACTGGCCATCAGGCGTCCCAAGAAACGTAACGATAGATGCGTTCATTTTGTCCTACGGAACCCTTGGCTACGAGGTTTGCGACGACGCTTCTGTCGAAGATGGTTATGAAAAAATAGCCCTATACGCGCTCAATAACACCCCCACCCATGCTGCCCGGCTCCTGAGCAACGGTAAGTGGACAAGTAAACTGGGTAAGCTGGAAGACATTGAGCACGACACAGCCTCAACCATAGAGGGGCCCGCTTATGGGACTGCGGTCTTATTTATGAGACGTAAAATAGAACACTCTTCTGGCTGATAGCCGTTCTGCGTCAAATATATTTTTTGCCAAAATGAACCGCTTCCCTTCAAAAACGCCCAGCCAGGGCCACTACTCATGCAGCGTCTTAATCAGATCCTCAGCCTCTTCCCGCTCCAGCCTTAACGCCCTTCGCGCCACATCCTGGCTAAACCCGCCCCGCGCCATCGCCGCCAAAACCTTCAACTCCGGCGCCTCGCCAAACGGCCCGGCCCGCCGCCGCCGTAAGTAAGCGCACGCCGCCGCCAGCTCCCGCTCGGCATCTTCCGCCACCACCGCCCCCACCACGCCCTTGGCCGCCAGATGCGCCAGCGTCGCCCGGCGAGACTTTCCCTCCCGCGTCAGCCGCTTGGCGCGGGAAGCCGCAAAAGCCGCGTCATTCACCACGCCCAGCTCGCGCAGCCGTACAATCACCCCCGGAATTGCCGCCTTGGCCCGCCTTGCCGCCAGCGCGGTCTCCTCCGGGTCGGCATCCTCCTCCACCGCCAGCCGCGCCCAGCGATCCACCTTGCGCGCCAGCACCCTTGCCAGCCCCGCCTCCGTCGCCGCATACCGCGCCAGATGGTTCAGCGCCGCCTCATATAATTTGGCCCCATCCGGAGCTTTACGTGCCATACCCGGATTCTTGCCTTAACCCGCGTCCCTGACAAGTCACCCACTTGTCACCTCCCGCCACACCCCCTATACGGCCCCCTTCACCGTAAAACGTGATGCGTGTGCGCACGGGCCATAGGCATGCCCGGCCGCCGCCCCGATGTTCGGGAGCCCTGATCCGTCGGGGAGTAGCGAGTAGGAGACAAAAATGCCCAAGCTGAAGACCAAGTCATCGGTCAAAAAGCGCTTTAAGATCACCGCCACCGGCAAGGTTCTCGCCGGTCCGGGCAAAAAGCGCCACAACCTCATGGCCCGTAGCCAGAAGTCCAAGCGCCAGAACCGTGGCAGCCAGACGCTGACCCATGCTGACGGTATCACCGTTAAGCAGTGGGCGCCGTACGGCATCGCGTAAGGAGAGCAGATAAATGGCACGTGTAAAACGGGGCGTAACCACCCACGCCCGTCATAAAAAAGTTATTGACCAGTCGAAGGGTTTCGTTGGTCGCTCGTCAACCAACTACCGCATCGCGCTGGAGCGCCTCGAAAAGGCTCTGCGTTATGCCTACCGTGACCGCCGGGTCAAAAAGCGCGAGTTCCGCTCGCTCTGGATCCAGCGCATTAACGCCGCCGTGCGCGAGCATGGCCTGACCTACAGCCAGTTCATCTTCGGCCTCAAGCAGGCCGGCCTGGAGCTGGACCGTAAGGTTCTCGCCGCCATCGCGTTCGACGACGCTGCCGCGTTCGCGGAAATCGTCCAGGCTGTGAAGGCCGTCGGCGCCGCCGAATAAGTCTTCACCTCGTCACTTGCGTCATGACCGGCGGAGCTGCATGCTCCGCCGGTCATGCGTTTTTATAGCCCCATGCCAGCCTCGCTGGCCCCCAGCGCCGCCTTCCTCACCCCCCAGGAGCAGGAAGACCTCTGGCGTGCCGCCATCACCCTGGCCGACTCGCGCTCTCCCATCATGCGCCTCACCGCCATGTTCGGCCGGCGCATCGAGGCCATCCGCGCCCGCCTGCAAAAAACCGGCGAGCATCTCGGTGGGGACACCTGGTCAGACCTCACCCAACGCGCGCAGGACGCCGTGGAAGACACGCTCTGGCACAGCTTCAGCCTCACCAGCCTGGGCCTCTCCAGCAGCCCCGCCGCCCAGCCCAAAACCAGCCGCGCCCACCGCGTGGCCACCGCCATCAGCGGCGCCGCCTCCGGCTTCATCGGCCTGCCCGGCGTGTTGTTCGACATCCCCTTCACCACCGCCACCATCCTGCGCTCCATCGCCGAGATCGCCCGCGACTCCGGTGAGGACCTCGCCTCCGAAGGCACCCGCCGCGCCTGCCTGGAAGTCCTCGCCTTCGGCGGCCCCAGCGCCGCCGACGACGAAACCGAAGCCGGCTACTGGCTCACCCGCATCGGCATGAACCACCTCACCCTGAACCTGCTGATGAAAAGTGCGGCCGCCCGCTTCGGCATCATCCTCACCGAAAAATTCCTCGCCCAAGCCGTCCCCATCGCGGGTGCCCTGGCCGGCGGCGCCCTGAACTACGCCTTCACCCAATACTACCAGGACATGGCCCGCGTCAGCTTCGCCCTCCGCGCGCTGGACCGCCGCACCGGCCAACCCCACGCCGTCCGCCAATGTTTCACCACCATGCTAAAAGCCGCCCGCGACCGCCGCCGCATCACACGGCCCGCCGAAGATGCAGCTGACGTCACCTATCTGCCGCGCTAATTGAGCGAGGCCAAAGCGCTCTGCCCATTGGAAACCGGGAACGAGGAATCGCGATGTTCAAATTCATTGAAGACGTGCCGCCGGACGTGCTGGCCATTGAAGCCATCGGCGAGGTGACGGACCAGGACTACCGCGACACGCTCATCCCCAAGGCGGAAGCGATGATGGCTCACGCCCCCATCAAAATGCTTTACGTCATTGGGGCGGATTTCACCGGCTACAAGTTTGCCGCGCTGTGGGACGACAGCCTCTTCGGCGCCAAACACTGGAACGATTTCAGCCACATCGCCGTCGTCGCCGATCAAACCTGGCTCCGCGCCATGGTCGGCATGTTCCGCCCGTTCTTCCCCGGCGAAGTCCGCCTGTTCACCCTCGCAGACCTGCAAGCCGCAAAAGCCTGGATCGCGGCTCCCAGCCCCTAATTCCAGAGGCGGGCGTCCAGGGGGCAGAGCCCCCTGGCCTTGTTTACTTAACGCCGAGCAACTCCACGTCAAAAATCAGCGTCGCGCCCGGCGGGATCGCCCCACCGGCGCCGCGCTGGCCATAGCCATGCTCAGCCGGGATAATCAGCGTCCGCTGCCCGCCGATCTGCATCGTCGCCACGCCCAGGTCCCAGCCTGAGATGACCTGCTGCACGCCGATTTTAAACGTAAACGGCTGCCCCCGGTCGCGCGACGAATCGAACTTCTTCCCCTTCGCGCCGTTGTCATCGAGCCAGCCGGTGTAGTGCACTGTGACCATCTGGCCCTTCTTCGGCGTCTCGCCGGTGCCCACCACATGGTCCTGGTATATCACGCCGGACGGCATGGTCTCGATCTTTGTTTCAGTCATGGTTTTCACGCCTCTCAAACGGTTATTTGCCCCGCCTGGGTAATCAATAACCGCCGCTCCGGCAAATCCGGGTGGTATCCGCCCCGTCCACCCCCATATCCGGGAGGTAAACTTTTTTTCACCTTCACGGAGCCTTTCATGACCGACATCGCCATCATCCACCATTCCGGCTACGGCCACACCCATCGTCAGGCGCAGGCCGTTGCGGGCGGCGTGCAAAAAACCGGCGCCACCGCGCACTTCCTCGTCATTGATGCACAAGGCGACCTGCCGGAAGCCGGATGGGAAATTTTAAGCAAAGCCGACGGCATCATCTTCGGTTCCCCCACCTACATGGGCGGCCCCTCCTGGCAGTTTAAAAAATTCGCCGACGCCAGTTCCAAGCCCTGGTTCGGCCAGGCCTGGAAAGACAAATTCGCCGCCGGCTTCACCAATTCCGCCTCGCTGAACGGCGATAAATTCTCCACCATCACGTATTTCTTCAGCCTCTCGATGCAGCACGGCATGGCCTGGGTCGGGCTTGGCCTGCTCCCGGCCAACACCAAGGCGGCCACCCGTGCAGATCTCAATAACCTGGGTGGTTTTGCCGGTGCGCTCTCCCAATCCCCCGCGGATGCGGCCCCGGCTGAGATGTTCGAAGGCGACTTAAACACCGCCGAGGCCCTCGGTGAACGTTTTGCGACATTTGTCGCAACCCACAAAAAATCCTAAAAAAATGGAGCCAGGAGGCACGCTGCCCCCTGGCTCCATTCCGTCTTAACGTCGTCAGCGCGGCGTTTTACGTGGCGGAGGTGCCGCCGCCCGAAACCATCTGACCGAGGATGCCCGGCAGATGCTGGCTCAGCAATTGGCTCGCCTGGCTCGGGTCCACGCCGAACTTCTGGGCGAGCGAAGCGATCGCCGGCGCACCCAGTGCGCTTTCCAGCTGTTCAGGAGAGACCGGCAGGTTCTGCGCATCGCTGCTTACCCAGGAGGCGACATGCTCGCCCAGCCCGGACTGCTGAAGCTGGGAGACCAGCCCATCAGCCCCGTTAATGCCGTGCTGCTGAAGCACATCCATGACCTGCCCACCAATCGCCGAAGACGCGTCAGCGCCAAGTGCGCCGCCGACCAAGCTAGAGATACTGTCGAATAAGCCCATGATTGTGCTCCTAAGGTTGCAGATTAGTTAGAGGCGGCGTGAAGGCCAGCGGCGTCCGCGTCGCTCTTGCAAACATAACCACCGTGCTTGGTTTTGCCATAGAACTTGGAGCTCGCTGCGTGATAGGCCTTGGAGGAGGTCAGGCTGGCCCACACCACAGTGCCACCGGGGCAATGCACCAAGGCAGCGTCCGAGGACTGGAACGTCTGCAGCTTACCGCTGCTCTTGGCCGCAGGGGCCATCGCGCCGGCCGGGGCCATCGCACCAGCGGGAGCCATCGCACCAGCCGGGGCCATCGCGCCAGCCGGAGCGGCGGTGGTGGCGGTGCCGTTCTTGGCGGCAGCCTTGGCAGCGGCCTTGGCGGCGGCGGCCTGCTTGGCAGCCGCAATCTTCGCAGCCAGCGCAGCCTTAGCGGCGGCAACCTTGGAGGTCTTGGTGGTGGTGGTGGCCGGCGCCATGGTGCTGGCGGTGGTGGTGGAAGCCGTGCTGGTGGTTGCGGCCACGGCCATCGGCGCCATGCCCATCACGCAAGCGAAGGTAAGGGCCGGCAGCAGATGCCGGGAAATCTGGGTGACTTTCATACTAACTCTCCTGTGAGATACGCCGCCTTGCGGGCAGTCGCGGACTTAAGATGTAACGCCGCCACCACTTGGATTCCCGCATGGATAACGTCCTTGCGCCCTATGCCGAATCTGCGTCCTCTGCAAGCGCCCCACGCCCCAACATTTGCGTGTCCGGGGGCGCAGGTTTAGGGTCCCGCGGCTTCACAACCGCTTTGGACCGAGACCCAGAATGACCCTCATCGCCGACCGCCTGAACCGCATCAGCCCCAGCCAGACCATCGCCATCTCCTCCAAAGCCCGCGCCCTCAAGGCCGCCGGGCGGGACATCATCAGCCTCTCGGCCGGCGAGCCGGACTTCGACACCCCCGACCATATCAAACAAGCCGCCATCGCCGCCATCCAATCCGGCGACACGAAGTACACGGACGTCGCCGGCACCCCGGCTTTGCGCAAAGCCGTCGCGGAAAAGTTCAAGCGTGACAGCGGCCTGGACTACAAGCCCGAGGAAATCATTGTCTCCACCGGCGGCAAGCAGGTCATTTTCAACGCCATGCTCGCCACCGTCCAGGCCGGCGACGAAGTCATCATCCCCACCCCCTGCTGGGTCTCCTACCCGGACATCGTGGCCCTGGCGGAAGGCACCCCGGTCTTCGTGCCGTGCAGCCAGAATAACGGCTTCAAACTCCGCGCCGAAGACCTGGAAGCCGCCATCACCCCCAACACCAAATGGTTCTTCCTCAACTCCCCCAGCAACCCCACCGGCGCTGCCTACTCGGCCGAAGACCTGCGCCCCATCTGCGACGTCCTCCTCAAGCACCCCAACATCTGGGTCTTCACCGACGACATCTACGAAAAACTCACCTATGACGGCTTCAAACCCGCCACCATCGTCCAGGTCGAGCCCGCCTTGCGCAACCGCACCGTCACCATGAACGGCTGCTCGAAGGCCTACGCCATGACCGGCTGGCGCATCGGCTTCTGCGGCGCCCCCATCGAGCTCATCAAAGCCATGGACAAACTGCAAAGCCAGTCCACCTCCAACACCTCCTCCATCAGCCAGGCCGCCGCCGTAGCCGCCCTGAACGGCCCGGAAGACGCCCTGCATGAGATGGTCCGCATCTACAAAGACCGCCGGGACCTCGTGGTAGACATGCTCAACGCCGCCACCGGCATCACCTGCGCCAAGCCTGAGGGCGCCTTCTACGTCTTCCCCGCCATCCACGGCTGCATCGGCAAAACCACCCCCAAGGGCGCCAAAATCACCAACGACGAAGACTTCGTCATCGCCCTCCTCGACGAAGAAGGCGTCGCCGCCGTCCACGGCTCAGCCTTCATCTACCCCGGCCACTTCCGCATCAGTTACGCCACCTCCACCGAGGCCCTCCGCGAAGCCTGCACCCGCATCCAAAGGTTCACGGCGGCGCTGGTTTAAAGGGAAGAAGTAAAGGGGAAAAAGGCGAGGGGCTTTGCCCCTCGACCCCATTGGGGCCGCGGGCCCCAAACCCCGATAATTTTAGTACAGTGCTCTCGCATTAATTAGAGGAGTCCTAACTTGCTTCGGGAGTTTCATCTCTATGTGAGCCAGGCCAAAAGGCAAATTGAGCAATTATGGTTTCACAAGTAGTCAATTTCCACGCGGGCCGAAGCTCGCAACCTCTGGCCCGTGCTTCCTCAGCTGAACAGCGGCGTTCGAGCAAATCCACAATGAAGGGCTCATCCATTTCAATTTCCAGACGTCTCCGCCGCCAAGCCGAAATCATTGTGGATGAGGGCTTTTCGTTTTCAGCTATATCCTGGGCCAAACGCGAAAACGCTCTGTAGAGACCATCGTGATTACGAGCCTTTTGACTAAAGCCCAACACAAGATTAGCGGCGCTCGTAAGAGCTACGACAATAGCGAGTATTGTAGATGCCATCTGATATTGTCCGACAAGAGTGACCAGTACGGCAGTTCCGGACATAACAGTCAATATATTCGAGACGTTATCGAAAGTATCCCAAAAAGAACGCCGGTAGGCATGGTACCGAATGGACTTAGACACCACAAAATCGAGATTCCAGCGTTCGAGGGAGTTACTCACTCAAATTAGCTTTTTTTAGGCGGCTTCGGTGGCGGTGCACTATCATGGGCTTCCCGAATGATCCTTTTCTGGACTTCAGCATGGTCCATTCCAGGGCTACTCTTTTCGAGCGGTCGAGCTGGTGATGTCGGCTTCGGTTCGGGCCGTGGCTTAGGAGTATCAGATTTTGACAAAGCAGTTTTTCCTTGCGATTCTACAACGCAAACAATCTGCTCTAATTAATTTTGGCTGCAAAGCCCCGTAAGCGAATGATTAGCGCGGAGAACCCTCAAGGGTAAGCTCTAATAACAAATTAGCGCAAAAACGTTCCACGTGAAACATCCCCGCCACCCCCTCAATTCCCCCCGGAATCCGCCCCCTCCACACCCTCCGGCACCGCCGCCCTCCGCGCCCGCAACCGCCGTATCCGCCTCGCATCCGCCTCCAACACCAAAAACTCAATCCCCGAAGGATGCGCCACAATCTCCCCCTTCGTCGGCACCCGCCCGGCCAGGTTAAACACCAGCCCGCCCACGGTCTCGATATCCGCATCCCGCTCATCTTCGGACAGCACCGGCCCCAGCCGCGCCTCAAACTCTTCCACCGGCAGCCGCGCGTTCAAATCCAACGCGCCATCCGCCCGCTCCGTCACCATCGGCCCTTCAATCTCGTCATGCTCATCGGAAATATCGCCCACAATCGTCTCGACCAGATCCTCAATCGTCACCAGCCCGTCGATCCCGCCATACTCATCCACCACCAGCGCCAGATGCGTCCGCGTCTGCCGCATCTGCAAAAGCAGGTCCAGCACCGCAATCTGCGGCGCCACCATCAGCGGCTTGCGCAAAATCTTCTCCACGGAAAACTCCGCAGCGCTCCCGGTATAGGCAAACACATCCTTCAAATGCACCATGCCCGTCACATCATCCAGATGCTCCCGAAACACCGGCATCCGCGAGTGCCCTTCCTGCCGCAGCAGCGCAATCGCTTCATCCAGCGAAACATCCGCCCGCATGGCGATAATATCCGGCCTCGGCACCATCACGTCATCCGCGGTAATCCCCCGCAGCCGCAGCACATTGGCAATCAGCGCCCGCTCCTGCGGGTTCAGCCCCACCGCCTCGCCGGCCTCCCCCAGTGCGCCCTCGGCGCCTGCTTCCTGCACCAGCTCGGCAATCGAATCCCGCACCGATTGCTCGGTATTCCTCAGCCGCCCCAATAATCGTCCTAAAGCAGAACTCATGAGTTATTCGCCGCCTTCACGGAACCGGTAAGGTTGGCAAAGCAAGTGCTCGAAAGCATCATCGCCACCCCGGCATAAAACGCCGCCCATAGGCCAGCCGCCAAAACCCAACCCAGCGCGGTCAGCTGAATATACGGCAAAAACCCAATAAATTTCATCGTATAAAGCGCCAGCCCCGTCCACCCGAACAGCAGCCCCGGTGTCGCGCTGATCACATAAACCACCACCCAGAAGTTCACGAACTGTCCCGGCGGAAACTGCGCCGCCACGGCAAACAGCACCGCATGGCACACGCACAAGCCCAGCCAGATCACCAGCGGATTAATCTTAAACAGCGTCATAAGCTCTTCATTTCCACAATAATGCGTGTTTTCCACGGATTAGCCACGCGCAACCGCGCCAGCAGCTTCGTCTCTTCGCTCTCCATCTCCCGCGCCTCGCCGGGGTGATGATGATCAAACCCCTGCAAATGCAGTGCCCCGTGGATCAGCAGATGCGTCAAATGCGCCGCCACGCTCTTGCGTTCTCGCACCGCCTCGCGCCGCACCACCCCCAGCGCCAGAATAATCTCCGGCGGATGCTCATAGGTCAGCACATTGGTGGGCTTATTCTTCCCCCGGTCCCGCCCGTTCAGCCGGCGCACGGTGCGGTCATCGGTCAGCACCACATCCGCCTCGCACCCGGCCACGGCCAGCGCACGCGCCACTACCCCCGGCACATCCCGCACATAAAACCGCCAGCGCCGATCCTCGACAAACACGCCGCCCCCGAAGGGGCTGCTACTTCCAGGTTCCATCAGCTATGCCGCTCGCGCGCATGTTCCTTGGCGGCGGCGTGGCGCTGGTCGTACGCCTCCACAATCCGCCCCACCAGCGGGTGGCGCACCACATCGCTATTGGCAAACCGCGCCACGCCAATGCCGGAAATCCCCTCCAGCGTATCCAGCGCATCCGCTAGGCCCGAGCGCGTGCCCGCCGGCAGATCCACCTGCGTCAGATCCCCGGTAATCACCATGCGCGTCCCTTCGCCCATGCGCGTCAGAAACATTTTCATCTGCACCGGCGTGGTATTCTGCGCCTCGTCCAAAATCACAAACGCATGCGCCAGCGTCCGCCCGCGCATAAACGCCAGCGGCGCGATCTCGATCTCGCCCGTCGTCATCCGCTTGGTCAATTGGTCCCCTGGGAGCATGTCATTCAGCGCGTCATAGAGCGGACGCAGGTAAGGGTCCACCTTCTCCTTCATATCCCCCGGCAAAAACCCAAGCCGCTCGCCCGCTTCCACGGCGGGGCGAGAGAGCACAATCCGGTCCACCTTGCCCGAAGTCAGCATCGCCACCGCCTGCGCCACGGCCAGATACGTCTTACCCGTCCCGGCAGGCCCCATGGCAAACACCATCTCATGGCGTGCCAGCAGGTCGATATACGCCGTCTGCGCCGCGCTGCGCGGCCCAATCGCGCCCTTGCGCGTGCGGATGGCGGGCAGGTCGGAGAGCGGCAGTCTCGGCTCCGCCGTCGGGTCCGTCAGCCGCATCGCCGCATCCACCTTCGGCCCATCAATCATCTCGCCTCGCTCCAATTGCCGGTACAGCGCCGCCAAAGCGGCCTCCGCTGCGGCAACCTGCTCTGTCGAGCCGGTGATGGAAACACGGTTCCCCCGGCACGCGATCCGAACACCGAGCCGTTGCTCGATCCGGGCCAGATGCCGGTCATGATCCCCGAGCAATAACGGCAGCAGCGCGTTATTGCCAAAGGTGAGGGTGAGGGACCGCGGGGGCGGGGCGGGATGGGTAGCCGAAGATGCGATGATCTGGCTCAAGCGGCAAGAACCTCCTTTTTCAAACTTCCTAAGAGTGAGTTGGGATTAGCATGGGTAATTTTCACCATCTTAATTTCGCCGGTCAGTGCCTCCGGCGATTCCACCACCACCGGCTGCGCATAAAGCGAGCGCCCGGCAATCTGCCCAGGGTAGCGTCCCAGGCCGGTAAACAGCACCGGCGTCACCAGCCCCACGGTCGAGGCATTAAACGCATCCTGTTGGCGCCGCAGCTCGGCCTGCAACTCATAAAGCCGCGCATCCATCAGCGCATCGTCCAGCTGCGGCAACCCCGCCGCCGGCGTGCCCGGGCGCGGCGAGTATTTAAAGCTATACGCCAGTGCAAACTCCGTCTCGCGGATCAGCGCCATGGTCGCGGCAAAATCCGCATCCGTCTCCCCCGGATGCCCCACGATAAAGTCCGAGGTAAACGCCATATCCGGCCTTACCTCGCGCAACCGCGCCACAATCGCCCTGAAATCATCCGCCTTATGCTTGCGGTTCATCGCCGCCAGCATCTTGTCCGAGCCGGACTGCACCGGCAGATGCAAAAACGGCATCAGCGCCGGATTATCCCGATGCGCCAAAATCAGATCTTCCGTCATGTCCGAGGGGTGCGAGGTCGTATACCGCAACCGCAACAGCCCCGGAATCTCCGCCAGCTCCGCCATCAGCCGCGCCAGGCTCCAGCCCCGGCCATCCAGCCCCTCGCCATGATATGCATTCACATTCTGCCCCAGCAGCGCGATCTCCCGCGTGCCCAAGGCCACCATGCGCTTGGCTTCTGCAATAATACTCGCCGCCGGGCGCGAAGCCTCCGAGCCGCGCGTATACGGCACCACGCAGAACGAGCAGAACTTATCGCACCCTTCCTGAATGGTCAGGTTGGCGATCACCCCCTGCGCCGCCGCCTCATCGGGCAGAAAATCAAACTTCTTCTCCGCCGGAAAATCCGTATCAATCGCCGATTTGCGCGTGCGATGCACCTGCGCAATCAGCTCCGGCAGCCGGTGATACGCCTGCGGCCCCACCACCAAATCCACATAAGGCGCGCGCTGGAGCAGAATATCCCCCTCCGCCTGCGCCACGCATCCGGTCACGGCGATCATCATCGTGCCGCCGCCCGCTTCTTTCAAATCGCGCAACCGCCCCAGCGCCGAGAAAACCTTCTCCGCCGCCCGCTCGCGGATATGGCACGTGTTCATAATCACCATATCCGCCCCCTCAGGGCTGTCCACGGTGGTGTAGCCCAGCGGCGCCAGCACGTCGGCCATCCGCGCACTGTCGTACACGTTCATCTGGCAACCATGCGTCACAACATGCAATTTTCGGGTATTTTTAGGCGTCGCGTTCATACAGCTGGTTCCATCCGGTTTTCCGGGCGGGGAGAGAACAGCCGGGGCGAACTGGTCAAGGTCAATTCTTTGAGAATCCTCCTGATCGTCCCCCTACTCGGCATTGTTTCCCCGCGCCGAGTCAAGAATTTTTGAGTGACTGTTCGGTGTCTTAAGTGTTAGCCCGTGCCCTAGCGCCACCCGCTGGTCGAACACGAAGCAGTCCCCCCGCCAGGCACTCTGCGCCTCGGGCACTTCTTCCAGATACCGTAAAATCCCACCCTGAAGCTGATAAACCTCGGAATACCCCGCCTCGACCATATAAACACTAGCCTTCTCGCAGCGGATTCCCCCGGTGCAGAACATCGCCACCTTGCGGCTTTTATCCCCGCCCAGCGTCTCGTCGATAAACGCCTTCAACTGCGTAAAGCTGGTAATCCCCGGATCGACCGCCCGCTCAAACGTCCCCATGGCCACTTCAAACCCATTGCGCGTATCCAGCACCACCACGTCGGGGTCCTGGATCAGCGCATTCCATTCCTGCGGCGGCACATAGTGCCCGGGCTTGCTGTTCTCATCCAGCTTCATGCCAAACGTCACAATCTCCCGCTTCAGCCGGATTTTCAGCCGGTCGAAATGCGCCGCCCCCGCCGTCGAGAACTTCAGCTCCAGCCCGTCAAACGCCGGCCGCACATCCGTCGGCCTGCGCAGCAGCGCGACAAACGCATCAATCCCCTCCGGCGGCCCGGCAATCGTCCCATTAATCCCCTCGGAGCTGACCAGAATACTGCCAAATATCCCCCGCTCCCGGCAGGCGGACAAAAACTCTTCGCGCACGGCTTCGGGCTGCTCCAGCCGGATAAACTGATACAGCGCGGCAACTTTATTCATAACCAGGAGCGTCCTTGCCGCAGCGCGGCAGCATTATGGGCCAATCTTGCCTCAAGCGCCTGGGTCAGCATCTTGCGGTTGGAAAATGTGCCGGGCGGGATGGCGGCATCCAGAATCACCGTGGCATGTAAACTCTGCCGCCGGCCAATCCGCGCATAATGCGAGCCAAGCTCCATATCGCCATACCAGGCGATCTCGGGCCGGTCGCAATGATGCACCGGCAGCCCATCCAATTCGTCATACACAATCGTCACCGGCTGCACATACGGCCTCACCGCCGACTCCGCCAGCGCCAAAAACGCCGGAGAGAACGCCAGCACCCGGTTCCCGTCCGAGGTCGTGCCTTCCGGGAAGAGGATAATATTATCCCCCGCTTCCAGCCGCTCGATCAACTCGTCACGCTCGCGCCCCACCGCCGTGCGCGTGCGGGAGACAAAAATTGTCCGCCCGAGCCGCGCCACGGAGCTTACCACCGGCATCCTCCCGACCTCCGCCTTGGCGACGAAACTGGCCGGCAGCACGCTGCCCAGGGCGATGATGTCGATCCAGGAGGAATGGTTGGAGACAAACAAAACCGGCCGCGTCGCGGCAATCTCGCCGATCACCGTCACGCGCAGCCCAAAAATCCACGCCATACCGCGCCAATAGAAGCGGGCAAACCGCTCCCAGGCGCGGCCCGGCAAGACCAACAGCACAAGCTGCACCGGGATGGCGGCCAAAGTCCAAAACAGGACCGCCAGCAGCCGCACCACCATCCGAATCAGGGTGCGCCGCCCTTCAGCATCAGGCGCAGATCGCGCAGGATCGGCTCGGGATCGGCGGCCAGCTGCTCGCGCAAAACCTCCACCCAGTCGCCCACATCCGCAACCCGGGTCGGGTTGTCGCGCAGCAATTCGCGCTTGATGAAGGGGAAGCCCGAGAGCAGCAATTGCCGCCATAAATCCGCCGTGGGATTCAGCGCCACCCGGTTCGCCGCCCCGCTGCGAATGCGCCGCACATGGATCTTGCGCGTCACCAGAATGGGATCGTCGCGCAGAACCTCATCATCGCCAATCTCGACCAGCGTTTTAAGTCCGGTGCCGCTGGCCTCGCGCAGCAGATCCTCATACCCCCAAAGTGCCGCGCAGCGCAGACCGCCTTTCAGCATTGCCTGCGTCACCCCCACCTCGTAAGCGTGCACGATGTAGGATTTCACCGGCACGGGCCGCACGCCCTGCCAGAACTTGGCAAACGCCTCGGAATGCAGCGCCGCCGGGCCAAAGGCCAGGAAGAACGATTGCAGATGGTAGCGCACCTGCCAGCTCTCGGTCAGGCCCCACACATCGGCCTTGGCGTAATCCAGCCGCGCCAGCACCTCGCCCAAAGGAGAAATCGGCCCAAATACGCTGTCATTGGCAAAAATGACTTCCTGCGTCTCCGCGCGCGGCAGCCCCAGCCGCTCCAGCGCATCGCGCCAGGCGCCAAAATCATACCCCACATTGCGCCGCACGATCACAGCGGCGCAAATCTCCTGCAACGCCGCCAAGGCGCTGGGCTTGAGCTTGCCGGCATTGGTCACGAACACCACGCTGCGCCCGTTCGCGTGCAATTCGCGCATATAATCCAGCAGCTGCGCCCGCACACCGCCACGTCCATCGAAATGCATGAACAGCACGACCTTGGCCCCGAGCGCGACATCGCCTTGCGGCCAGACGCTTAAAATCTGCCTTGGGCTACGGATTTGCCCCACCAGCCGGCCGAGCGGAATCCAGGAATACCACTTCCCAAGGTGCAGGAGCCGGCGAATTCGCCCCTTCATGAAAAAGCCCTCATCGTGGTGTTCCTTCAATATGTTTCAGCAGATGCATCCCGCCGTTTAACCAAACAGCTCCGGCACCCGCTGGCGCAGCGCCGCATGCAGTTCCTCGCGCCGCTCCCACAGGCTGCGATACCACGCCAGCCTCGGCGCCACCTGATACGCCAGCATCCGCTCACTTGCGACATAAGCCCGCCCCGCATCGGCCATTTTGCGGGTGGCTTCCGGGTAGGCGAGCAGCCGCAGCAGCCCGGCGCGCAGTTCCATCGCATCGCGGAAAATCAGTCCGTTTTTGCCGTCCCGCACAGAGCCGCCATACACCACATCGCTGGTGAGTGCCGCCACGCGCGTCGCCCCGGCCTCGATGAATTTCAGGTCGGACTTCGAGCGGTTGAACGTCGTATCGCCCAACGGCATAAAGGCGATATCGGCCTCGCCCAAGAGCTGTAGATAGGTGGCGTAGTCGGAAATCGGCGTGAACTTTTTATGCGGCGTTTCCAGCGCGTGGAAAAATGCCTCATCATACATCACGTGGAATTGCAGCCGCGGCCCCACCGCACGCGCCACCTCATTGAGTGCGGGCATCAGCGGCGCCCAATCATTGGCGCGGTTGAGGGCGCCGAAGAACAGCGTCAGGCTCTCGGGGTTGGCAAAATTGCGCACCGGGGGCAGCTCAAACACGCCATTGGCAAACATGCCCACTTCCGGGTTTTCCGCGCGCAGCAATTGCGCCAGCACCGGCGTGCTGGTCTGCACCGCATGCACCGCGCGGAAGGTGAGCAGGTCGTCGAGATTAATCCCCCGCTCCTCGATGAAGGAAGGATGATCGTCGAACTCGCTGACGACCAGATAGCCCTTTTCCAGCAGCGCCCGCACGCGCGCCAAGCCGGATTCGCCCAGCAGCAGCGGCCGGTGCAGCACGGCGATGCGCGGCGCATCGGCCAGGCGCGGGACGATTTGATGTTCCTCAAGCACGTTGCCCAGCACGGCGCAGTCGGTCCGCAGCGCGCGCATGGGTTCCAGCACCCGCACATCGCTCACCCCGCCTTGCGGCGCCAGCGCGGTCGCGGCCAGCTCGATGCGCGCCGGGGCCCGCCTGGCGGCCCGCCAGATGAACTGTAGCGGTAAAGCCCGGCTGAGATATTCCTGCGGATCCACCCCGATCGCCTGCAACCCAGGCGCCAGCGCATTCACAAACAGCTCCGCCCGGTCCACGGCAATGGGGCGCGGTGCCACATCGCAAAGCTCCAGCCCAGCCTCGGCCAAGGCCCGCCCCATGGTGCGCGGGGTAAACCAGCGCAGATGGGTCTTGTCGAACAGCCCCTGCTCTTCGTAATCAAACGTCCCGGTGAGCAGCCGCACGGCAAACGACCAATGCTCCACATTGGGCATGCACACTAAAATCACACCCTCGGGCGAGAGATACTTGGCGTGCTCCGCCAGCAGCGCCCACGGATCGACCAGATGCTCCAGCACATCGCCATAAATAATGCAGTCGATGCCTTCCGGCACCTCGAAGGGCATCGGCGTTTTCTCAACATCGCCGCAGAACGTCTCGCTGATCCGCCGGCTGGCATGGGCAATCGCCTCTTCGTCAACGTCAATGCCCAGCACCCGCGCATTCGGGTTGCGCTTCAGATAATCCGCCCCCAAAGCCCCATGCGCGCAGCCGACATCCAGGATCGTCCTGGCCGCAAGCGGAATTTTCTCAAGCAGCTCAGGATTGGCGAAGTCGGGATAATGCGTATGCGCAGCGTTCAAAAGCCGTTATCCTTGCGGGTTGTCGATCGCCTGGGCGCCGTAATCCTGCTGCGCCCGGCCAATGCCGTGATAAGCAAACCCTGCCTCGCTCAGCGCCTTCGGGTCGAAGACATTGCGCAGATCGACCACCACATTGCCCTGCATCAACTGCTTCAGGCGGGCAGGGGCGATGGCGCGGAACTCGTTCCACTCGGTAATCAGCACCAGCGCATCCGCCCCGGTCAGCGCCTGCGCGGCATCGGCGGCAAAAATCACGCCCTCCGGCAGCATGGCCTTCGCCCCATCCATCGCCTCCGGGTCGAACGCGCTCACCACCGCGCCCTGCGCCATCAGCCCCTGGATCAAGGGCAGGGAAGGGGCGTCGCGCATATCATCGGTCTCGGGTTTAAAGGCCAGGCCCAGCACGGCAATGCGCTTGCCCCGCACCTCCCCGCCGCAGGCCGCCACCACGCGCCCGGCCATGGCGTTCTTGCGCGCATCATTCACCGCCACCACCGCCTGGATCAACCGGCTCGGCGCGTCCGCCTCTTCGGCGATACGCATCAGCGCCAGTGTGTCCTTGGGGAAGCACGAGCCGCCAAACCCCGGCCCGGCATGCAGGAATTTGCGCCCAATGCGCCCATCCAGCCCGATCCCGCGCGCCACGTCCTGCACATCCGCGCCCACCTTTTCGCAAAGGTCGGCCATCTCGTTGATGAAGGTGATCTTCATCGCCAGGAAGCCGTTGGCGGCATATTTAATCAGCTCTGCCGTCTCCAGTCCGGTAAACAGAATCGGCGCTTCGATGAGATAAAGCGGCCGGTACAGCCGGCGCAGCACTTCGCGCGCTCGCTCGCTATCGGTGCCCACCACCACGCGGTCGGGGCGCATAAAGTCGGTAATGGCGCTGCCTTCGCGCAAAAATTCCGGGTTCGCCGCCACCTCGATCCCCAGCTCCGGCCGCAACTTATGCGCCAGCGCGGCAATTTTGCGCCCGGTGCCCACCGGCACGGTGGATTTGGTGACGATAATCGCCGGATGATCCAGCGCCTTGACCACCTGTTCCACGGCGGCGAACACATAGGTTAAATCGGCATGGCCATCGCCGCGCCGCGCCGGCGTGCCCACCGCGATGAACACCGCCTCGGCATCCACAATCCCGGCTTCCAGCGTCTCGGGAAACTCCAGCCGCCCGGCGGCCATGTTCTCCGCCACCAGCCGGTCGAGTCCCGGCTCATAGATCGGGATCTTGCCTTCGAGCAGCATCTTCCGCTTGCCTGCA
>Ga0181525_10001640_pt1 | contig 18960 bp, 16 predicted proteins | sample PEATcosm2014_Bin_48_FD_121100 | JGI IMG/M metagenome (GOLD analysis project Ga0181525, IMG submission 121100) | Peatland microbial communities from MTU Mesocosm Facility, Houghton, MI, USA - PEATcosm2014_Bin06_10_metaG | ecosystem: Environmental > Terrestrial > Soil > Wetlands > Peat | place...
ACCGCGATGTGATTGAAGGCCATTTGACGGTTGTGGTTGATGGTTACAAAAGTTCGCCGCGCAAGAGTTTCGGCACCTCGCCGACAAGCCCCGCCGCTTCGCGCATGAACAGACGCTTGAGACCGGGCAAGCGGTCGACGAGGCCGAGCCCGACGTCGCGCGCGAGACGCAACACATCGGAGCGGTTGGAGAACAGGCGATTGAGACCGTCGGTGGCAAGCCCCATCGCCATTGTATCGAAACGACGCCAGCGCTGGTAACGCTCGAGCACGTCGGCCGCGCCCGGATCGAGCCCGAGCCGCGCCGCGTCGACGATAACTTCGGCGAGCGCGGCCACGTCCTTCAATCCCATATTGAGCCCCTGGCCGGCGATCGGATGAATGACATGCGCGGCATCGCCGATCAGCGCGATGCGCTCGGCAGTGAAAGACCGCGCCACGAAAAAGCCCAGCGGATGGACGCGCCGCGCGCCGATGACGCTGATTTCGCCAAGCCGCAGCTTGAAGCGCTGTTCGAGCTCGGCGTGGAAGTCGACATCTGGCAACGCGACGATGCGCTCCGCCTCCCGCGCCGTCTCGGTCCAGACGATCGAGGAGCGGCGCCCGGTCAGCGGCAGGATCGCGAACGGGCCGGCCGGCAGAAAATGCTCCTCGGCGCGGCCTTGATGGTCGCGCTCGTGCGCGACGTTGATAACGATGGCGGACTGGCCGTAATTCCAGCCATGCGTGGCGATGGCGGCGCCTGTTCGAATCACGGAGCGCGCACCATCGGCGGCGACGAGAAGCCGCGCGCTCAGCGCCGTGCCGTCATTCAATTCCGCCTCCACCCGTTCGCCATCGTGGGTGAAAGTTGCGATGGCGGCGGGCCGCAGCGCGACACCTTCGGCCTTTGCTTTCTCGGCGAGCGCATCGACCAGATGCCGGTTCTCAATCATGTGAGCGAACGGTTCGCCGGGCTCGATCTCGCCGGCAAAAGTAAGGAAGACCGGCCGCACCGCATCGCCGAGCCGGCTGTCGGTGACCACCATGTCGAGGATCGGTTGCGCCTGACCGGCGACGCTGTCCCAGACCCCGAGCGTCCCGAACAGCCGCCGCGCCGCCGCGACGATCGCCGAGGCGCGCTCGTCATCGGCGTGGCTTCTGTCAAGCACGGGGTCGATCACAGTAATGGAAAACGACGGTCCAAGTCCCTGACGCAAAGCAATAGCGAGCGTCAGCCCGGCAAAGCCGCCGCCGGCGATCAGGACGTCGACTTGGTTGCGCGTCATGCCGTCATCCTAGCACGGCGGCGCTGGGGTTGACCCGGCCGCCGATCCGATATGGAAGAAAGCGACGGGCCGGAACCGTTCCGGTCAGGGGAACGCAATATGACTTCCGCCGTCGAAGAATTGGTCGATATCCTTAATCTCGAACCGCTCGAATTGAATCTGTTTCGCGGCCGCTCGCCGCAATCGGGCTGGCAGCGGGTGTTCGGCGGCCAGGTCATCGGCCAGGCCCTGGTCGCGGCCTGCCGCACGGTCGGAGAGGTCGCGACGCGGCCGCCGCATTCGCTGCATGCTTATTTCCTGCTCGGCGGCGATCCCAAAGTGCCGATCATCTACGAGGTCGACCGCATCCGCGACGGCAAAAGCTTCACCACGCGCAACGTCAAAGCGATCCAGCACGGCCAGGCGATTTTTTCGATGTCGGTATCGTTCCACATTAGCGAGCAAGGCTTGTCGCATCAGTTCAAGATGCCCGATGTGCCGAAACCCGACGCGCTGCCGAACGAAGCGCAATTGAAGGAACGCGTGTGGCCGCTGATGCCCGAAGCGGTGCGGCGCTACTACGAGCGCGAGCGGCCGATCGAATTACGTCCGGTCGAGTATCGCCGCTATCTCGGCGAGAAAACCGAGGACGGTCGGTTTCACGTTTGGATTCGCGCGACCGGCAAACTTCCCGACGAGCCGGCGATCCATCAATGCGTGCTCGCCTATGCCTCGGATATGATGTTGCTCGATGCCGCTCTGATCCCGCATGGGCGGTCGGTGTTCAGCGAGGACATCATGGCGGCGAGCCTCGACCATGCGCTGTGGTTCCATCGGCCGTTTCGCGCCGACGAGTGGCTGCTCTACGCCCAGGACAGCCCGAACCTCGCCGGATCGCGCGGCTTCTCGCGGGGCCTGATCTTCACCGGCGACGGCACGCTGGTGGCCTCGGTCGCCCAGGAGGGGTTGCTGCGGCAAAGGTGGCCGAAGGCGTAATCTCAGCTCCGTCGGACGCCCCATGCGCCCTAGCCTTGTGCAATCTGTCCGATCTTTAGGCGGCGCCCGCTTGGGCAACTTCCGGCGCGGCGCGTTCGAGGCCTGTTCCGGCCGGAATTCGGCTTAGATGGCGCATATTTAGAGCCGCCTGCTGAACTGGCACGGCGCTTGATTAGAGCCACCCGGTAATGCGGGCGACGGGGAAATTGCAATGAAAATCGTCATGGCCGTTATAAAGCCATTCAAACTCGACGAGGTGCGTGATGCGCTGACCAAGGTCGGCGTCCAGGGCCTGACTGTCACCGAGGTGAAGGGTTACGGGCGGCAGAAGGGGCATACCGAAATCTATCGCGGCGCCGAATACGCCGTCAGCTTCCTGCCGAAGATCAAAATCGAAATCGCTTGCCCGTCGGGCCAAGTGGACAAGGTCATCGAGACTATCGCCATGGCGGCGAAAACCGGACAGATCGGCGACGGCAAGATCTTCGTGTTCAATCTGGATCATGCGGTGCGCATCCGCACCGGCGAAATCGACGCCGCGGCGCTTTAGCAACGCACGCCGCCATTCCCCAAGGCAGACAGGTGCGAACCGCCGGAGGCGCTCCGGGGGAGGGATGAACGCGCTCGAAAAACCTGCTAAGGCTTCCGGTAAGTCCGGCCCCAAGATCAGCGCCGAGATGAGCGCCAAGATAAGCGCCAAGATAAGCGCCAAGATCAACCCGCAGAAAATCCCAGTGAGGACGTCATGTACGCCAAACTCGAACTCTTCATCGACGGCCAATGGCTCAACGGCGACAGCCGCCGCGGCGAGGATGTGATCAATCCGGCAACCGAAAAGCCGCTGGCGCACCTGCCGCACGCGAGCAAAAGCGATCTCGACGCAGCTCTCGAAGCTGCCAAGAAGGGTTTCGCGATCTGGCGCGCCGCTTCCGCTTACGATCGCGCCAAGATCATGCGCAAGGCCGCCGATCTGGTCCGCGAGCGTTACGATGCGATCTCGAAGATCCTGGTGCAGGAGCAGGGCAAGGTCTATCCGGAAGCGCGCGCCGAAGTCATCGGATCCGCCGACATCATCGAGTGGTACGCCGAGGAAGGCCGCCGCGCCTATGGCCGCATCGTGCCCGGCCGCGGCAAGAGCGTGCGCCAGATCGTGTTGCAAGAACCGGTCGGCGTCGTCGCCGCGTTCACGCCCTGGAATTTCCCGACGCTGACGCCGGCGCGCAAGATCGGCGGCGCGCTGGCGGCCGGATGCTCACTCATCCTCAAGGCATCGGAAGAAACGCCGGGCGCCTGCATCGAGATAGTGCGCTGCTTTGCCGACGCCGGCCTGCCCGCCGGCGTGCTCAATCTCGTGTTCGGCGTGCCGTCGGAAATTTCCGAACATCTGATCGCCAAGGACGATGTGCGCAAAATCTCGTTTACCGGCTCGATTCCGGTCGGCAAGCATTTGGCCCAACTCGCCGCCAAAAGCATGAAGCGCGCCACCATGGAGCTCGGCGGCCATTCGCCGGTGGTGGTGTTCGCCGATGCCGATCCGGAAAAATCCGCCGAAACGATCGCCGCTTTCAAATATCGCAATGCCGGCCAAGTGTGCATTTCGCCGACGCGGTTTTACGTGCAGGAGCCGGTCTACGACCGCTTCCTGACGCGCTTCGTCGAATACGCCAAGTCGATCAAAGTCGGAGACGGCCTCGAAAAGGGCGTCACCATGGGGCCGATGGCGAACGCGCGCCGCATCGACACCATGGAGACTTTCGTCAACGACGCCAAGGATCGCGGCGGCAAGATCGCGACCGGCGGCGCGCGCCGCGGCAATCAAGGCTATTTCTTCGAACCGACCGTGATCACCGACGTGCCCGACGATTGCAAGGTGATGACGGAAGAGCCGTTCGGCCCGCTCGCGCCGGTGGTGCGCTTTAAGAGCTTCGACGAAGTCGTCGAGCGCGCCAATTCGCTGCCGTTCGGACTTGCGTCTTATGCCTTCACCGGCTCGACGCAGACCGCGAACCTGATCGGGGACGCCTTGCAGTCCGGCATGGTCGGCGTGAATTCGATCAACATATCGACGCCCGAGACGCCGTTCGGCGGCATCAAAGAATCCGGTTACGGCAGCGAAGGCGGCATCGAAGGGCTACAGGCCTATCTGAACACCAAGTTCATCTCGCAAGCGTGAGACGACTTTGCAAAGAACCGCCGGTGCGAGAGCGCCGGCGGTTTTTGTTTGCCTGCAAATTATTAAAAGTCGAGCTATGCGACACCGTCACGCCACGTTTTGAACGCGAATGTGTTGCTCGCGCGGCCGTGCGAGGCCGCACTATCGCGGCACACGTGTAAATACGCATTTTCAGGAACGAAAATCCGTGGTCATGCATTGTACAGCGGTGACGGGGTGGGAAACGCCAATGGTCGATGGATATTTTAGCCTCCATGCTCGCCTATCTCGGATGCGTTACCGGCATTCTCGGAGCGCTGGCGATTTCTTCGTTTGTTTTCTTTTCCGCTCCAAGCCATCAGATCATAGCGAATAGCACGTTAACGATCGCGGCTAAGCCCGCCGCGCTTAAGACGGCGGACGCGGCCGAAGCAAAGTCGGCGTCCGCATCCCGCGTTGCCAAGGTTGAATTCGTTCCGGCACCGAAGATCGCCGCGGACACCCGTCCAGTGGCACACATTTCGCCCGCCCCGCAGACGCGCCGGCTGGTTCGGGAAGAGCGCGCGCGGCGCTTTGCCTATCAACAAGACTCGACGTTTGAAGCCCGTTTCCTGAGCCATGCCGATTGACCGGCGGCACGCGCAACTCTCACGAATATGAGCGCTCCAAATAAGCCACCGCGTCGTTGGCAAGCTCATTCGGGTCGCGTTCGCCGCGCTGCGCCATCTCGATAATGCGTTTGGCGATGATCTCCTGCGCCGCGCGTTCGTATGCGGGAGAAGCGAGCTTGCTGCCCGATTGCTCGACTTTCCGCCACGCCGTCTCGAAGACCGCAACCAAAGTCTCGATCATTTCCGGCTCAAAAGCCGATTGTGCGAGCAGGGGAATTATCGCCATGATACTGGCCCGTATTTTGTAAACGTATTCACTTAAGTCGCAACAAAAAGATTCGACGTTTCCGAACGGTCGAGCACGGCCGCTGCGGTATTGCCGAAGAACAGCGTTTCGCCAGGGCGCCGGCTGACGCCAAGCACGATCAGATCGTAGCCGCGCTTCGATTCCCGGAGGATCGCCTCGTCGGGCGCGATATTCGCCCGCGTCGTGCTGCGCACATCGACCTCATAGCGGTCGGCCAGCGATCCGACGTCCTTGAGCACCGCCATCTCATTGCGGCGGACGGCGCGGCGACGCGACCCGCTGTTGCGGCCGCGGCCATCCCCGGTCGCGCGGGTGACGTAGAGCACGGTGACATGTGCGTTGCTCGCGCGTGCGAGCGTAAGTCCGACCTCGACGGCGCGGCGCGACACCTCCGTGCCGTTCACCGGGATGAGAATCCTGCCGTAGCGGTCGGCGACGCGATCGAGCCGCGTGTGGTGCGAATCGACCACCGCGAGCGGACCCTCGAAACCCTTGGTGATGAGCGACATGTCCTTGCTGAAGCCGCCTTTGGGATTGCGGGTCTTGGCAATGCCGATGACCAAGAGGTCGTAACCCTTGCGCGCTTCGCCCGCGACCGCTTCGGGGTTGGCCAATTCGTGCGACCGCCGTGTGACATCCACATTGCCGGGCTTCTCCTCGCCGGAATGCGCCTCAAGCGTGGTGACGCCCTGGGCCGCGGTCTTGACTGCCTGTTCCGAAACCTCGCCGTCGTTTGTTGCCGCTATGCTGTTTTCTTCAGACCTTTCCGATTCGACCTTGTTGGCCTTCTTGGCGCGATGGCCGTTGCTCAGCTCGAGGATAGTGGTTGGTTTGCGGCCGGAGCCGGCGATCGCGCCGACCAGACGCGCCGCGATCTTGCCGTTGATGCTGTCGTCGGCGGCGAGCAGCAAGCGTTCGAGATTGGTCACAAAGCCCTTGGCGTCGAGCTCCTCTCGCGCGAGCCGCAGCCGCTCCCTTTTGCGCAGCGGCAGCCGTTTAAGCGCCCAGCGCAGCATCGCCGGCATCGCCATGGTGGTGACGACCGCCATGGTGACAATGAGCGTGAACAGATTCTGGTTGAGCACGCCGATCGATAGGCCGATCGAGGCGACGATCACCTCGGTGGATCCGCGCGCGTTCATGCCGCAACCGAGCGCGAGCGATTCGGCGCGCGACAGGCCGCCGAGCTTGCCGCCGACAAAGGCGCCCGCGAATTTGCCGATGCTGGCGATCAGGATGAGACCGACGGCGAGTAGCGCGAGATTGGCGTGGCGCAGCACCGTCAGGTCGGCGCTCAGCCCCGACAGGCCGAAGAAGACCGGCATGAACAAGGCCACGATGAGGCCGCGCAGCTGCTCTTCGATATGCCGCGTCAGGATCGGCGATTCGCCGATCAGGATGCCGGCGACGAACGCGCCGAGCACGGTGTTGACGCCGATCAATTGCGTCGTCAGCGCCATCGCCACCATGATCACGAGGATGGTGGTGATGACCGGAAATTCGCTTTGGAAATTATCGTTGGCCCAGCGGATCAGTCTGAACACGACGCGGCGGCCGATCGTGAAGCTGACGGCCATGAACAGGCCCGTGCCGATAATGGCGCGGCCGACCGTCCATATATCGATGGTGCCGGCCGAGGCGAGACCGAACGCCACCGCGATGATGACCCACCCGATGGTGTCTTCGAGGATCGCCGCGGCGACGATGATCTGGCCGAGATCGCGGCGCATGAAATTCATCTCACGCACCACCATCGCCACGATCTTGACCGAAGAGATCGACAAGGCGGTGCCGAGGAAGATCGCGGTGACGAGCCGCGCATCGGGGTTCGGCAACAGCGCGGCGGGAAGAAACTCACCAAGCGCGAAGCCGCAGGCAAACGGTACCGCGACGCCGGCAGCCGCCACCGTCACCGCGGCGCGGCCGACGCGCCGCACCAGCTGAAGATCGGTTTCCATGCCGGTCAGCAGCAGCAGCATGAGAACGCCGAGCTGCGCGACCGCCTGGATCATGCTCTTCTGTTCGGCGCCGCCCGGAAATATCGCGTGCTGTGCCGCCGGCCAGAGCCAGCCGAACAGTGACGGTCCGAGCAGCAACCCGCCAACGAGCTGTCCCATGACCGCCGGCTGGCCGATCCGTTGCGCCGCCTCGCCCATCAGGCGGCCGACCAGAAGGAGAAGCCCAAGCTCGGCGATGAAGATAGCTTCGGAGTTGCCGGTCGGGATGCCGTCCGCCGCCCCGGCGGGCGTCGCCGCTGTCGCGGTTAAGAAAGCAACAACGGCGATCCCAACGATGCCGGCCGGGCCCGGCAACGCGAAAGCATGGCTATTTCCGCGGGCAGGTCCGAGACCTGGTGCTTTCATCGCATAACCACGGGATAAAGCCTCTACCTGGCGTAAATAACGCGCCAAGCGCCAGAGTGATCCCTGGGCGTTCGTTCGGCCATTCGTATGAATTGGGACGCCGGTCGAAGTCCCACGAGGCGCAGTAGCGCGCAGGATGGCGGAGAGGGAGGGATTCGAACCCCCGATACGGTTGCCCGTATGCCGCATTTCGAGTGCGGTGCTTTCAACCGCTCAGCCACCTCTCCGGAGGGACGAAAATTCTGAGCGTTGCGGCGCCGTGTTTAGCGGCGGCGGCGACAAGAGACAAGGGCGCGATGCGAGCGTGATGCAATTCAACGGCGTTTGGCCGCTATTTCGTCGGCACCACCAGCGAATAGCGCTCGTCCGCCGCCAGGCACGCGGCCTGCGGGACGCCGAGTTCCTTGCGCACCATATTGGTGCCGAGCACCAGCGAGACGATTTTGTAATAGGCGTGGCGGCGGCTCATGCCTTCGCGCCCCATGCCGCAATCGGTCGAGATCACCAGCCGCTCCGGCGGAATGTATTTGAGCGCGGCGCGGATTTTCTCCGCGACTTCGTCCGGGCTTTCCACTTGCAGCGTGTGATGGTCGATGACGCCGATGGCGATCTTCTTCTCGGTGATGCTCTTGCCGATCGCTTCGAGATCGATGCCGCCCGAGCTCGACGATTCGAACGTGATCACGTCGGCATCGACGGTGTTGTAGGTCTCGAGCGCCGGCTTATAGCTCTGCACCTGCGCGAACATGCGCTGCTGCGAAGGATTGCCCCAGCACGAATGCGCCCACACCTCGGTCTTGCCGCGCAAGCCCTTCACGGTGCGATTGAACACTTCGACCATCAATTGCGGATTGATCACCTTGTCCTGGATCTTGCGCACCGCGATCAGGTGGATCTGCGGCTCCTCGATCTGGATCACCGGGCAGCCGGCGTCGGCGAGCTCGTGATATTCCTCGTTGAAGGCGTCGGCGATGGCGAACATCCGCTCCGGCACGCTCTTGTAGTGCCGGTCCTGCAGCGCAAAAGCGACGATCTCCGCCGAGACCGCGCCGAACTTGACCGGCTTGGTGGTGAAGCGCTGCGCCGCTTTCCACATCGCGGTGTATTGCAAATTGCCGCGGCCGACCGGACCGGTGATGACCGGCATGACGCGCGATTCCAGATAGTCGTGCAGGATGTGGCCGCGCGGAAACCAGATGCCGCCGCGCCCGGCGGGCGTCGCCACCGGATGGCCGATGTCGAGACCACTCATATGATTGGGCGGATAGGCGGTCCAGCTTTGGCCGCCGACGTCGTCATCGAAATGCGCATCGCCGTCGGTGACGATATCGAGACCGGCAAGCTCCTGGTCACGCAGATAGCAGGTCACCGCGTCTTCGTATTGCTCGCGGAAGCGGCGACTGACCATGGCTTCGAGAAAATGACGGGTGCCGAGATTTTCCGTGTACCAACTCGGCCGCGGCAGCGAACCGGTAATGGTCGTCGGCAACACGATGTCTTTGGTGCCCCGGTACATCTTGAACGCCTCCCCGAATACCGAGCGGGTCAATCGCCCGCCCGCTTGCAGGCGCCCAGCTTAGCAAGCCGCGCCGGATGATGGTAAGCGCTGGTCTGGACGGCGGCCGTTCCCGCCCACGCCTGAACCGGGCACAATGGGCAAGAGTGGGCCGCGGGATTTCAAACCGGCAACGCCGCGCGTCAGGAGCCGGTGAAAACGGGCTTGCGCTTTTCCATGAACGCAGTACGGCCCTCGGTATAGTCGCGGCTCGAAAAGCACTGCTCCACCATCTCGGCCGAGCGCGCGACATTGCGCTTGGATTCGTCTTTCATGATCTCGCCGACCGTGAACTTCACCGCCTTGATGGTGAGCGGTGCGTTGGCGCTGATCGCGTCGGTGTAGCCTTTGACATAGCTTTCAAGCTCGGCGGCCGGCACCACGCGGTTGACGAGGCCCATGGTGAGGGCCTCTTGCGCGTCGAACTGACGCGCGGTGTAGAAAATCTCCTTGGCAAAGGACGGTCCGACGACATCGACGAGCCGTTTCAGCCCGGTAAAGCCGTAACCCAGACCGAGTTTTGCCGCCGGCACCGCGAAACGCGAATTGTCGGAGCAAATACGCAGATCGCAGCAGGTCGCGAGTCCGAGGCCGCCGCCGATGCAATAGCCGCTGATCATGGCGATGGTCGGCTTTGGAAATTCGGCAATGCTGGCATTGGTCGCATCGGTCTTCTTATTGTACGCGTGTACGGCTTCAATCGTCGCGCGCTCGCTGCCGAATTTCGAAATGTCGGCGCCGGAGACGAAGGCTTTGCCGCCGGCGCCGGTCAGCACCACGACGCGGACGTCGTCGTCGGTCGCGAAGCCGTTGAGGATGCGCGTGGTCGCTTCCCACATTTCCAGCGACACCGCATTGTGCCGCTCCGGATTGTTGAAGGTCACGATGCCGACGCCGCCTTCCTTGCGTGACAGCACCTTGTCGGTCTGAGTCATTTGCTTGGTTCCTTCGTTCTTTTTTCGTCACGCGGGCATGACGACGATAGCATTAAACGGCGTTGGCTTTGTGCAGTGTAGCAATGTCGCGCGCGCTGAAGCCGAATTCCTTGAGCACGGCGTCGGTGTGCTCGCCGAGCTCGGGCGGCCGCGCCACCAGCCGCGACGGCGTGCGCGACAGCGTGACCGGCTGGCCAACGAGCCGCATCTTGCTTTTGTCCTTCTTGGTCACGCTTTGCACGATGCCGACGTGCTCGACCTGCGGGTCAGCGAACATCTGATCGATGGCATAGATCGGTCCGCATGGCACGCCGGCCTGGTTGAAGCGTTCGACCCATTCGGCGCTGGTGCGCGCCGCCGTGTAAGTGTCGATCTCGGCGTTGAGCGCATCGCGATTCTTGGAACGCGCCGCGGCATTCTCATAGCCGGGCTTTTGCAAGAGCGCGGTCGCCTCTGCAGTCTCGCAAAACCGCTGCCAGATGCGCTGTCCGGTGGTGGCAATGTTGATATGGCCGTCTTTGGTCTTGAACACGCCGGTCGGAATGCTGGTCGGGTGATTGTTGCCGGCCTGCTTCGCCACCTCGCCGCTGACGAGGTAACGGGCGGCTTGGAAATCGAGCATGAAAATCTGCGCCTGCAACAACGACGTCTCGATGTGCTGGCCTTTGCGGGATTTCTCGCGCTCGAGCAGCGCCACCAGAATGCCGAGCGCCGCGAACAATCCGGCGGTCAGGTCGGCGACCGGGATGCCGACCCGCACCGGCCCCTGCCCCGGCAAGCCGGTGATCGACATCAGCCCGCCCATGCCCTGCGCGATCTGGTCGAAGCCGGGGCGGTTGGCGTAGGGGCCGTCCTGGCCGAAGCCGGAAATGCTGGCATAAACAATGCGCGGATTGATCTTGGCGATCGTCTTGTAATCGATACCGAGCCGCTTCTTCACGTCGGGCCGGAAATTCTCCACCACAACGTCGGCCTTCTTGACCATGCGCTTGAACGCGGCGAGCCCTCCGGGCGCCTTCAGATTAAGCGTCATGCTGCGTTTGTTGCGATGCAGGTTTTGGAAATCGGGCCCCTCGCGCGGCCCGCCCATCGGCTCTTCGACGCCGGGCGGCGTTTCGATCTTGACGACATTGGCGCCCCAGTCGGCAAGCTGCCGCACGCAGGTCGGTCCCGACCGCACGCGGGTGAGATCGAGCACCGTGAATCGCGCAAGGGCTTTGGAAGCGCGGGGAAAAGGCATCGCTGGCGTCTCCGGCACAAACTCGAAACAGGGGCCAGAACTTCCCCGATCTCATCGGCATTGTCTACCGGCACGGCCGGGTCGCGGCCGATCGTTGACGGTTTGCCGATTCGATAGAAGGCAGCCGCCGTCGGCCATCTTTCCGGCACTTTCGGGAGGCGATCATGAATGTACCGGGAAACATCCATGTCGTCCAAATCGTCTATGTCTTCCATGTCTGGTGTTGGTCGTCTGCTTGTTGCGCTCATGCTCGTCGCCGCCGCGCCGGCCGCATTCGCGCAAGATCAACCCGGCCGGGGCGACGCCGGCGAGCATTTCAATCACCAGGGGAATCGGCAAGAGAACCGACAAGAGAATCGACAAGACGAAGGACAGCAAGGCGGCCATCAAGATCAGAACGGCCCCGGCGTTTTGTCGCTGTTGCCCGCCGATGCCGTCACCGAGCACAGCATCGATATATCCTCCGGCAAGCTCGCTTACACGGTGACCGCCGGGACGTTCCCGCTGTTCGATCAATCGGGCGATCGCGTCGCGTCGGTTTTTTATACGGCCTATGTGGCGAAGTCGGACAATGCGGCCGCGCGGCCGGTGACCTTCGTCTTCAACGGCGGACCGGGCGCCGGCTCGGCATTCCTCAATCTCGGCCTCGTCGGCCCGCGCATAGCGCAATTCGGCATGAACGGCCACGACGGTTCGAACGTCCACCTGGGGGACAATCCCGACACCTGGCTCGCCTTCACCGATCTGGTGCTGATCGACCCGGTCGGTACCGGCTGGAGCAGACCCGCAAAACCGGACGGCGGCCACGCCTTTTGGTCGGTGCATAGCGACGCCGAATCGATGGCGAAGGTCATCGCGCTTTATGTCGCGAAGAACAGCCGCTTAAGCTCGCCGAAATTCATTCTCGGCGAGAGTTACGGCGGCTTTCGCGCCGCCAAGGTCGCGCGCGTATTGCAAAGCGATCAGGGCATCCTGGTATCCGGGATTCTGATGCTGTCGCCGGTGCTCGAAGGCGCGTTCCAATTCGGCGGCGAGCGCTTCGCGCTCGGCGCCGCGCTGCAATTGCCGTCGCTCGCGGCGGCCGAGCTTGAGCGCAAGGGTACCTTCAGCAAAGACGCGCTGGCGCAAGCCGAGCATTTCGCGCTGACCGATTACCTGACGACACTCGCCGGCCCGCCGCCGCAGGGCGAGGCCGCCAAGAAATTCTACGGGCGCGTCGCCGACATCACGGGATTGTCCGTCGATGCCGTCGCCGCGTCGCGCGGCTTCATTCGCGATGACTACGTCAAGAACTTCGGCGCCGGCGACCACAAGATCGTCAGTCATTACGACGCGACCTTTGCGTCCGACGATCCTTACCCGGAAACGCCGGTGCCGCGCGGTCCGGATCCGATCCTCGACGGCGTCATCCGCGCCTACGGCAGCGCCTTCGTCGCCTACGCGCGCGACGAGCTCGGCTTCAAGACCGAAATGTCCTACAACCTGCTTGCGGCGGATATCGCCGGTAAATGGGATTGGGAGCAAGGCCACGGCCAGCCGAGCATTGCCGACGATCTGCGCGTGCTGCTCGCGCTCACCCCATCATTCCGGCTCATGATCGCGCACGGCTACAGCGACATGGTCACGCCCTATGCGGTTTCGCGCTACGTGCTCGAACACCTTCCCGCGTTCGACGGCGAGGAGCGCACCGAGCTGAACCTCTACCGCGGCGGACACATGTTTTATCTCGATCCGGACTCGCGCAAGGCGTTCAGTACCGACGCGCGGACGATGTATGTAGCGCCGTGACCGGCCGCGGCATGACGCCGGATCAGGCTTCGGACGTCCGCCGTCTTAACCAAACAGCGACGCGTGCGAGGGGGGCGGCGCTTTGTCTCACCATTTGGCGGGCAACCGCCCAACGCCGATATTCGGGATGATTCCGATAGGCCCAGCCTCCGCCGGCTGCAAATGGCTGAAAACTGGGCAGTTACAAACGGATCGACGCCCCGTTCCGGGTGCCGTCCACATTGCATTTCGCGCCGTAAGCAGTAATAGGACACTCGTTTTATTCAAAAGTCGGGGCGCTTGGCCATTAATGGCCGGCCTCTAACCGCGAACACAATAACATCTTTCAGGGAGAACATGATGTCCAAGGAGTTGAGCAAGGATTTGAGCCGCATCACCATTCAGCGGCGCACGATCCTGAAGGCCGGTCTTGCGATCGGCGCCATGCAAGTCGCCAGCCCATTCGTGGTCAAATCGCTCGCCGATGAGCCGGTCAAGATCGGTCTCGACAATCCCCTGACCGGCACTTTCGCCGCGCTCGGCAAGAACGAATTGATCGGTGCGCAGCTCGCCGTCGATCGGATCAACGCCAATAACGGCATTTTGGGCCGCCCGGTCCAGCTCCTGGTCGAAGATTCGACCAGCGGCGACACGGCAACCGCGGTGCAGAAAGCCGACAAGCTGATCGACCGTGATCAGATCAACTTCCTTATCGGCAACATCAACTCGGCGCTTGCCCAGGCGATGGCGAACGAGAGCAACCAAAAAGGCGTCTTCCACATCGTGCCCGGCGGCCACACCGACAGCGTGACCGGCACGCAATGCCACTGGAACGTGTTCCGCGTTTGCAACACGACGCGGATGGAAACCAATTCGGTCTCCAAGGTGCTGCTCGATGCCTATGGCAAGAAGTGGTACTTCATCACCACCGATTACGCCTTCGGTCACTCGCTGCAGAAGGGTTTTGAGGCGAGTCTGACGGCCGCCAACGGCACCGAACTCGGCGCCGATTACACGCCGCTCGGCACCACCGACTTCTCGGCCAATTTGATCAAGGCGCAATCCACCAATCCGGACGCGCTGATCCTGCTGCTGGCGGGCGACGACATGATCAATTGCCTGAAGCAAGCGGTGCAGTTCGGCCTTAACCAGAAGATCCACATCGCCGGCGCGCAGCAGGAGCTCGAAGTGAATAAGGGCCTGCCCCCCGAAGCGCTGTTCGGCGACTGGGTGTTCGAATGGTATTGGAAGCAGCCGGGCGTTCCGCATGTGGAAGAGTTCGTCGCCGATATCCGCAAGCGGACCGGCGGCAACGTGCCGACCGCGCGCACCTGGTTCGGCTATGCCGCAATCAATACTTGCAAGCTCGCCGCCGAGAAGGCGAAGTCGCTTGACGCGGTCAAACTGGCCAAGGCGATGCAGGGACTGGTGCTGCCGCCGGAAGTGGCGCTAATGCCGAATGACCCCTATTACCGGGTCGGCGACAATCAGCTGATGCCGACGCTGTTCGTCGGTAAGTCGCAGCCGGCGCCGGCGGGCGGCGACAAGGAGGACCTGTTCAAGGTCAATCAGCTGGTTAAAGGTGACCAGGCGGCGTTGCCGGTGGATCAGACCGGATGCAAGATGGCTTGGCCGGCTTGAGTTTTGGCCGGCTTGAGTTTTGGCCGGCTTGAGTTTTGGCCGGCTTGAGCTTTGACCAGCTTGAGCGATATTCGATAACCAGCGCCGCTTCGGCGCGGCGCTGGAATTCCGGGGCAGGGTGAGGGGTTTACATTGACGTCGGGGAAAGCGACCGCATTCGCGCCGTGCCATGGGCGGCGGCGTGAGCTGCGGCCGGCCATGGCGTTGTTCCGCGTATGACACAGCTTGTCTTATTCAACGTCTTCAACGGTCTCATTATCGGCGCGTTCTACGCGCTGATGGCGCTCGGCCTGTCGCTGATCCTCAACCTGTCCGGCGTGATCAATTTCGCGCACGGCGGCTTTCTCGCGATGGGCGGCTATCTCGCCTACTCCCTCATTCCCTATGTTGGGTTCTGGGGCGCTCTGTTGGTCTCGCCCATCCTCGTCGCCTTTATCGGTATCGTTATCGAGCGCGTGCTGATCCGCCGGCTCTACGGCCGCGATCCGCTTTACAGCCTGCTCCTGACCTTCGGGCTCGCCTTCATGATCGAGGACGGCACCCGCTTCATTTGGGGGGCGCAGAGCCTGCCCTATCAAATTCCGAGCTGGCTCTCGCAACCGCTGAGCTACCAATATTTCTTCCTGACCGGCTATCGTGTGTTCATGGTGCTGCTGGTGACCGCGGCGGTGGGCGGCCTTTTCCTGATCCTCAATTATACGCGGCTTGGCATTCGCATTCGCGCCGGCACGCTGGATCTCGAAACCGTCGGCGTACTCGGCGTCAATGTCCGCGTGCTGCGCAACTTGAATTTCGGCCTCGGCATTTATCTTGCCGGCCTCGCCGGCGTGCTGGCATCGGGCATGCTGGGATTGCAGCCCAACCTCGGCGATAACCTCATCATGCCGAGCTTTATCGCCATCATTGTCGGCGGCCTCGGCTCGCTGCCCGGCACGCTCGTTGGCGGCATACTGATCGGCGTGGTCTCCGGCGTAACCACCGTGTTCTTGCCGTCGGCCAGCGAGGCGGTGATGTACGTGATGATGGCCGCGGTGCTGATCGTACGGCCGCGCGGCCTTTTTGGCGAGGAGGGCCGCTTCTGATGCCGAAATTCGACAAGCGCGCCGGCGATATTCTGGTCTGGGCGCTGCTGTTGAGCGCGCCGTTCTGGTTGCCGACGGTCGGCAGCTATGTCGAGCTTGGCACCCGCGTGGTGATCTACGCGCTCGCCGCCATGGCGCTGAACTTCCTGCTCGGCTACACCGGCGTGCTGTCGTTCGGCCACGCCGCCTATTTCGGGCTCGGCGCCTACGGCACGGCGCTGACCATGAAGTATGTCTATCCGAGCACGCCGGTCGGCATGCTGGCCGGCATCGTGCTTGGAACCGTGGCCGCGGCGCTGATCGGTCCGATGATCGCACGGTTGCGCGGCGTCTATTTTGCCATGTGCACGATCGCCTTCGGGCAGGTGTTCTACTTCATCGCCTTCCAATGGTTCTCGCTGACCGGCGGCGACGACGGGGTGAGCGCCTGGCATCGCGCTCCGCTCGATTTCGGATTTGCCACCCTCGATATCCTCAATAACAACAAGGCGTTTTATTACTTCGTGGTTGCGATATTCGCGCTGTGCGCGGCGGCGATGGCATTCCTGCTGCGCTCGCCGTTCGGGCGCACGCTGTTGGCGATCCGGGAAAACGAGCGCCGCGCCCGCTTTCTCGGCATACCGGTGGACTGGCACATCTGGATGTCCTGGGTGGTGTCGTGCTTTTTCGTCAGCGTGGCGGGCACGCTGTTCGCGCTGATGAACGACTTCGTCGACCCGCGGGCGTTGCGCTGGGATCAGTCGGGGAACTTTGTCATTATGGCGGTGCTGGGCGGGATGCGGAGCTTTTGGGGTCCGCTGATCGGCTCGGCGATCTTTCTGGTGCTCCAGGATTACATCTCGAGCGAGACGGAGAACTGGATGTCGTTTATCGGGCTGTTCTTCGTGCTCGTCGTCTTGTTCTTCCCGCGCGGCGTACTCGGCATCATTCGGCGAAAGGCGGCGTCGTGAGCCTCTTGCAAGTCCAGAACGTGTCGAAGCATTTCGGCAGCTTGATCGCCGTCAACAATGTCTCGATGAATGTCGAGGCCGGCGAATTGCGCGCCATCATCGGACCCAATGGCGCCGGCAAGACCACGTTCTTTAACCTGATCACCGGCTTTTTCTCGCCGACATCAGGCCGCATCGTTTTCGACGGCCATGACATCAGCAATCTCCTGCCGGCGCGCCGGGTCTGGCTCGGCATGGCGCGCACCTTTCAGGTCACCGAAGTCTTTCCCGAATTGTCGGTGCGGGAAAATCTGCGCATCTCCGTGGAGGTTGCGTCCGGCCTGCGCCTGCGCGCCTGGTTATCGCATACCGACGACGACAAGATCCGCAGCCGCGTCAGCGAGCTCATCGACATGGGCAGCCTCGGCGGCAAGGCGGATCGCCAAGTCGGCGAGCTGTCCCACGGCGATCAGCGCGCCACCGAGATCATGATGGCGCTCGCGCTCAACCCGCGCCTGCTCTTGCTCGACGAACCGACGGCGGGCATGGGCGACCAGGAGACCTATGACATCACGCAGCTCATCAGCCGCCTGCACAAGAATGGCAAGCTGACCATCGTGCTGATCGAGCACGACATGCGCGTGGTGTTTCACTTGGCCGACCGCATCATGGTGCTCGATCAGGGCAAATTCCTTGCCGAGGGCACACCGCCGGAGATCGCCGCCAACAAGGCGGTGCAGACCGCATATTTAGGCCAAGCCGCATGACCGGGCTTATCGCATGACCGCAGCGTTGGTTGCCGAAGGGCTGCAGACCTATTACGGCAAAAGCCACATCCTGCATGGCGTCAGCTTGGAGGCCGGCGAGGGCCAGGTGACGGCGCTGCTCGGCCGCAACGGCGCCGGCAAGACCACGACGCTGCGCAGCCTGATGGGATTGACGCCGCCGCACGAAGGTCGTGTCGCGATTTTCGGAACCGACACAACGGGCTGGCCGCCGTTTCGCATTGCCGCGCTGGGCGTCGGCTATGTGCCGGAAGGCCGCCGGATTTTTGCCAATCTTACCGTCGACGAGAACCTGCTGGTGCCGCTGGAGCGGCCGGGTCCGTGGACGCCGGCCAGCATCTATCGGCTGTTTCCCCGGCTGCAAGAGCGCAAGTCGAACCGCGGCCGGCAGCTTTCCGGCGGCGAGCAGGAAATGCTCTCGATCGCACGCGCCTTGTTGCTCAATCCCAAGCTCCTCATACTCGACGAGCCTTCGCAAGGCCTTGCGCCGCTCATCGTGCGCGAGGTTTTTCGTATCGTGGCGCAAATGCGGGCGGAAGGAATCTCGGTCTTGCTGGTCGAGCAAAACGTGCGGATGAGCCTCGAAGTCGCGGACCACGCCTACGTGCTCGACGACGGCCAGGTCGTCTATTCCGGACCGGCGCGCGAGCTTGCCGCCGACGAGGCCCGCGTGCAGTCGCTCGCCGGCGCCAGCGTCGAGGAATGGACGCCGCGCACCTAAACGATTCCGCAGCGGTCAGCTGGCGTTGTTGGGATCGAGGCCGTACTTCGCGCACATTTTAGCGACGATCGCCGCGTCCTTGCCGCCGGCGATAAGACCCATGACGGCCGAAGAGACGTGGCCGCCGCTGACATGCGCTTCGACAATGTAGGCTTGTTTGCCGTTGTACGCGGGATAGGGGCTCTTGGCGTCGACAACGCCGCAATAGTTGACAGAATCCTCGGTCACGACCACCGGGAACTTCGCCCATCGATATTTCGCCGATGCCGGATCCCGCAACGACGGCGAGACCGCGTCGACGATCGCTTTCTTTTCCGGAGGCGTGAGATCGCGCTGCGGGCCGGCACCGGCGCCGGCCGGCGCCGTTTCACTGGTCGCAACCGTATCCTGCGACGGGCTCGTTGCGCACGCCGAAAGCGCGACGCACATCGCCAAGGCGGCAATAGCCGTAAGTTTTGATACTTGCACGATGTGTCCGTCGTTTATTGGGAAGGCGCTGACGCAGCGGCCGAACTCGGCGTTTTGCTCGACACCCGAACCGAGCCGATCGTGACCTTCGGCGCCGCCGTCGGCGTCGCCGCCACGACCGCCGGCGCCGGCGTGCCGTCCGGACGGATGGTGTAGACGTGG
>Ga0181525_10001644_pt1 | contig 18921 bp, 18 predicted proteins | sample PEATcosm2014_Bin_48_FD_121100 | JGI IMG/M metagenome (GOLD analysis project Ga0181525, IMG submission 121100) | Peatland microbial communities from MTU Mesocosm Facility, Houghton, MI, USA - PEATcosm2014_Bin06_10_metaG | ecosystem: Environmental > Terrestrial > Soil > Wetlands > Peat | place...
CGCAGCTAGAAATTACGCTCACTCGTTGCAGTTCCTTCTGACTCAACGCAAATGTCCTTCCTCTCATGGGGTGACATTTTCACGTTGCTGTTAGGGGGTGACAAAATTATGGAGCTAAAACATAACTTATACGCCCACTGCCCATCCTCCCCATTTTCTGGGACAATAGTAGGATGGTGATGTCGCCCGGTTTGCAGCTCATCGGGGTGGCGCGTGTCTCGCGCGGAAGTTAACGGTATGGAAAATGATAAGAGCACGCTGCTGGCGCCATCGCTGGAGCCCGCCGTCGGCAAGGTCCCCGCCGAGGCCCTGCCCACCCTGGTTGCGACCAAGCCGGCGGCCGCTCCCCTGTGCGGCTCCGTACTTGTCCTGATCCAGTTCGACGTCTGCGAAGAGATTCGCCTCGACCAGCTCCGCCAAATCCTCGGCGCACGCACCGCCGATGCCAGCTTCAAGCACCTCGCCCCCGGCTACGTCCGCTACCAGCGTCCGCCGGTAGAAGAAGTCCTCGAACCTCTGGTCCTTGAAGGCGGCGAGCGCCTGCAGGGCGACATCAAGTATTTCGACTACGGCGTGGTCAGCGTGATCTTCGAGCTGCCCTTCTCCGGCGACTGGGACAAGCTGATCCAGCTCTCCAGCCGCTGGGTTTGGGACACTAACTTCGAGAGCCTGGCCACCCGCATCGTCAAACAGAAACTCGAGCGCGCCGCCCCCGCGCTGGTCAAGCCCTACACCGCCGAGTGGTTACAGGAAGACTATTTCATCTTCCACCTGCGCGAGATTGCCGGTTCGCCCTCCGCCACCGATCTGCTGGCCTCGCAAGGCAGCTACATCTCCCAGGTGGTGCGCGGCGAGACCCAGCCGCTTTCCGATGGCGAACGCCAGGAAATCCTGCAATCGCGAATTTCCTATTATCCCAACGACCTCGCCGTCATCGGATGGAATGCCGCCTTCATTTACGACAGCCCAGTCGGCGCCGAAACTGCCATCCAGCTCTTGCAGTATGCCAACTCGCAGTTGCTCGAGTTCCGCCACTACGACGAACTGCTCACCATTCAACTCGAAGGAGTTTACAAATTTCTCGATCGCGGGCGCGGCTTGTGGTCCCGCTGGCGCACGGCCAAGGCCGCCTCCAAACTCCATACCGTCCTGCTCGACGTGAGCGAACTCACCGAGCGCGCCGATAACGCCATCAAATTTTTAAGCGACATGTTCTCCGCCCGCCTCTACAAACTCGCAGCCTCCAAGGTCGGAGTGCCCGATTACAAAGACCTGGTCCAGCAAAAACTGCAAACCGCCGAAGAGCTCTACCGCTTCATGGTCGACGAGTTCAATCAGGGCCGCGCCTTCGTTCTGGAATTAATGGTCGTAATCATCCTGATCATCGAACTCGTCTACTTCTTCCGCGGCAAACCCATCTGAGCCGCTCGTCCTACTGGGCTTGCGCTGCCGCTGCGGGCTGTCCCGTGAACTCGCGAATGAGCCGCAACAACTCGTCGTCATTCCATGGCTTCTGCAGGAACGCCCTGGCTCCAAACCTGAGCGCGCGCTCCTTGTTTCCGGGAAGGTCCCGCCCCGACACCACGATCACTGGAATCATAGAGAGCTGGATGTTGGCGCGCAGTCTTTCCATGACCACAAAGCCATCCCCGGCAGGCAGGCCAAGATCCAGCAGGATCAGATCTGGCTGCACCTTGCGCGCTTCGCTCACCGCAGCCAGCGCGTCCGCCGCGAAAAACGTGTCGTAATGGTTGGATTTGAGCAGGACGTGATATCCCAGACGCACATCGGCATCGTCCTCGACGATTAGAATCTTGCGGTTGCTCATGGTTGACTTGCCTCCAAAAGGGTTTGTGACTTGATCGAGTCTTCGAGATTGGTTGCCATGCTGGTCACCATGTTTTCCATGGATGCGCCCAGATCCAGCGGAAATGGCTTCAGCATGGTGTAGGTCACCGAAAGCGTCGCGCCGCTTCGCCGCCCGCGCAGTAGTCCTTCAAATTGCTCGCGGATCCTGCTGGCCAGCACCAGCGCGCCTTTTTCATCCGCAAACGCCGCTACAAAGAAGCGCTCACCCTCCGCGCCATAGCTCATTTTTGGCAGCAGCACATCCAGATTCGGCAGCAGGCACCGCTGCACCAGTTCCCGCACCTCGCGGGACCATTCCCCTTGCTCTTCTTTGCCCGGCTTCCCGCCGGCGTAGCAAATCTCCGTCAGCACCAGCGCCACCGTTTCCGTTGGCCACTTGTCGTTTTTGAGCAGTGGTGCGATCGAGCTGCTCAGCGAAAAAACCGGCAGCGTAAACGAAAACGTGCTGCCTTCGCCGCGCTGGCTTTGCGCCCAGATCCGCCCGCCTTGCCGGGTAACCAACTCCCGGCAAATAAACAGCCCAAGTCCCAACCCTTTACGGCTAGCCTGGTTGGGATCCTCCACCTGAAAAAGGCGTTCAAACACTCTCTCGCTCGCTTCCCCGCTCATGCCGCAGCCATTATCGGATACTTCCACTAGCACAAACTGAGAATCCGGCTCCGGCAGTTGGGCTCGCACTCTCACCGATCCACCCCCCGGCGTGAACTTTATGGCGTTGTCCAGCAGGATGATCAAAATCTGGTGCAACCGCGTCTGGTCCGCATACACCGGGGGCAGGTCGGGCGGCAGATCGCACTCCAGACTCACTCCTTTGGCGCCAGCGCTCACCCGCAGCGTGTTCAGGCTGTCCGTTATCGCCTCGCCCACCGAAACGTTCTCCGGTTCCACGCCCAGTTTCCCAGCCTCTGCCCGCGTGACGTCCAGCAGGTCGTCGATCATCGATTGCAGTTGCCGGACGTTCTTCAGAACGATCTGCTGGTACTCGCGTTGTTCGGCGCTTAACTCGCCCGCCAATCCCCCCAGCAGAATGGTTGTGAATTGTTTGATGGCGGTCAGCGGCGAGCGCAGCTCGTGCGAGACATGCGACAGGAATTCGTCTTTGAAGCGAATCTGATCCTTGGCGCCCTGAGCCAAAGCCTCCTCAGCCCGCTTCCGTTCCGTGATGTCCAGATTGACGCCGATCAGGCGAGTTACGTTTGCCTGGTCGTCGAGCACCGCTTTCTGGATCACAGAAATATTTCTCACCGAACCATCCGGCTGCATGATGCGGAATTCCGCCGATCCCTGGTCCTTTTCCTCAATGGTTTTTCGCAGGGTCTCTTCAACGCCAATCAGGTCCTCGGGCTGTACCGCCGCCGCCCATTTTTCATACGGCAGCGGAACCACCGGTGTGAAGCCATAAATCTCAAACATCGTGGCATCCCAGATCGACATCTTGCTGGCCAGATCCCATTCCCACACTCCTACTCTCGCAATGGCGGTTGCCAGCGACAGCCTCTCCGTGAGCAACCCGAGGCTCCGGGTTCGTTCGGCAACTCGTCTTTCCAGCGCAGCGTTTAGTTCGCGGATTTCAATCTCCGCCCGGCTGCGCTGTTCATACTCTTTATTCAAGCGCCGGGCATTCCACCAAACCAGGGCCGCGAAGACGACGATGTTGACGGTGGCATGCAGCGCCATGCCGAGTTCCATTCCATACATTCCCGCGATTTCTCCGCGCAGGCAAATCCACCCCAGAAGAATGGGGATCAAGAAGACGGCCGGCAGAAATCGGCGCGCCACCACGCTTCCCGCCCCTTCGCTGGTGAGATCGCCGGCCAGCCCAGCCCGGGGGCGGGCGAAGAAAACCGCGCTGCCCAGCAGGAATAACCCTACCGCCGCATTCAGCGCTACTTTGGTGTAGAGAAATACCTTGGATACGACGGAGGCGTGATAAACGTAACCGGTAATGGCCATCATGCCGATCAGCCCGGAGCACAAACTCAGCCCCTGCGCCAGAACGCGCCCAGGCCTCGTCTTCCTTTGCAGGAGCATCAGCGCCAGGCCGATCGCGATAAATGCGACAGCCGTTGTGGGCGCCGGACGTCCGGGCGACGACGTTCCGACTGATCCCTTCGGATCACTAAACAGCAATTCGTCGATTCCAAGATTCGCGCCAAACGAGTATTCCGCGAGCGTGGCCACGCCTATCAGCACAACCACCAAAGCGAGGAAATGAGCGCTGTGTTTTGTTCTCGAGAGAGATTTGCCGGGAAGCTGCAACCACAGCGATATCCCGGAGAATCCCAGGCCCAGCGCCGTATTTACCTTCATGGTGACGAGGCCGGGAAAAACAGACGTGAGACGTTCCACCCGAAAGGCCCACCCGCAGACCACCGTACACGACATTGCAATGACCGCAATGGCGGACGCTTCACAATATTTTCGCAGGAGCTTGAACCGGCGAGTTTCGGACTCAGACATCCAAACATCCGCGGCTACACCCGGCGCAGAGTTATCCGGCACATGGTCAATCATGAGGTTCGAAAACGCCTTCTTGCCTCCTTTAAGGCTATTAGAAGGAGTCGAACGGTACCTATACTCTTTGGTGCGGGGCCAATGACTGGCGGGTCGGAACTTCCTACCTTGGGAAACTCCCCATTTCGGTCCGTGCCCGAACACAAACCACCTTGTCATCCTTCGACTCCGCCCCGAGCGAAGCCGAGGGGATCCCTTGCAGTTGGCAGAAGCCTCGGCGTCGCGACGAATTCCTAACCGCCTGTCGAAGACGTCGTCTGCAAGCGAACCCAAAACGTAGCGCCGCCGTCCCCGCCGCCCCCTGTCATCCTGAGCGTAGCCAACCGATTCGCTTTTTGAATCGGTTGGCGGAGTCGAAGGACCCCTACCAAGTTTGCGGCGCCGCCGGCTCGGCAAGGAATTTCCTTAACCATGCCCTGCAGTCGCAAGGTCCCAACCGTCACCTCGCGCCAATAGTTTGTATACTTCTTCGATCACCTCTACACGGACGAAGTGACGCCCTACAAAAACCACTGAAACCACCATGCGCGGTCTGAAGAACAAACGCATCCTCATCACCGGAGGCGCCAGCGGAATTGGCGCAGCCACCGCCGCGCGCTTTTCAGAAGAAGGCTCCCAAGTCTGCATCCTCGACCGCGACCCCAAAGCCTGTGCCGCCATTCGTCAGCAACTGCCGAAAATCTCGGAAGCGATCGTCGCAGACGTCACTAACTTGAAACAGGTCGAAGCCGCATTCGCCGAGGCCGTCCGCGCCATGGGCGCAGTCGATGTCCTCATCAACAACGCCGGCATCAGCATCCGCCACAACTTCCTCGACATCACTCCCGAAGAGTGGGACAAAGTAATCGCCGTCAATCTCACCGGCGTCTTCTACGTAGCGCAAACCGCCGCCCGCCACATGATGGCGCGCCTGTCCGTCGAACCCGGTACCGGAGTGATTCTGCAAACCGCCTCCACCAACGGCATCATGGGCTATCCCTACTACGCCGACTACAACGCCACCAAGGCCGGAGTCATCGAGCTAACCCGATCCATGGCGCTCGAACTAGCACCCAAAATCCGCGTCTGCGCCGTCGCCCCCGGATACGTGCTCACCCCCATGCAGCGCGCCGAATACACTGACGCCATGCTGGAAGAAGTAAACCAAAAGATTCCCCTCCGCCGCCACGCCAAACCTGAAGAAATCGCAGCCCTGTTCGCTTTTCTCGCGTCGGACGATGCAGCGTTTGCCACCGGCCAAGTGTTCACGATGGACGGCGGCGAAACCGCAGGCGGCCTCGCCAGCCGCTAGACGGTGCAGGGTGTAGCAGGCCAGGCGGGGATTTTGAGTGACATGGCGATTTTTCGCCAATGTTCGGCGCAGGGCGGCATGACCAACGCAGGCGCGGTCCCGGCTTGCATCGGCACCCCCAATATGACGTGGACGCATTACAATGAGATCGCTACCTGACACAATGCGGAAACACTTTCTCTAGGAATCGTTCACGGCAACGCAGAAACACGGAGGCATAATGAAACGCATCGCACTATCGCTCGCCATCGTTATGGCAGCCAGCTTCGCACAGGGGCAAACGAAGGAAACACAAGGGCAAACTAAGACCATCAATGATTGGAGTACATCCGGTGACTATTTAATCAAAGCCTGTGGTGCTTATGTCCGTATGTTGGATTCGGGCAACGCAGACGGTCATGGGATGCGATCAACCGAAGAAGGATACCTTGTAGGCATGTGCCAAGGCGCGGTAGGAACGGGTGCAACTGCGATCAGTGAATTCGGACATCTGAATTTCTCCTCCGATCCACCGAGTTTGGATCAACTCGTTCGAGTGGTTCAGAAGTATTTGGTCGCCCACCCTGAGAAATTAAATGAGTTCGGTTTCATGCTGATAAACAACGCTCTGGTAGAGGCCTTCCCTAGCGCTAAGGCGCACTGACAAACCTCGTCGAACTATCCCCGATTTTCCCGGAGTGTGAATGCAGTTTGTCACTACTGGCTCGGTCAGTGCCTGGCGCCAGTGCGAGTTCCGCCGGGTCGACTCGTCGGACGAGTCCTGCCCATGCGACGCTTTAGGCGCTTTCTCTTCGGGAAAAACTCACGGTCCTGCTTGTTTGGGGCCATGCACGAAATTGTACTACTAAGTTGTCGAAACCAGGCCATAGCACCCATTGAGAATTGGCGACTGAGATCAATGAGCGATATTGCGGTTGATCAGCAGCCACCGTTGAGCGTGACGCAATCCTGGCATTTCTTTGTTGGAGCCTGACGAACGTTACTCGTTTCAGCCCTTCGGGTTCGCGCATATACTGCCAGCGTAAGCACTTTCCTTTGTATGCCCATTATGACTCCGTCTGGAGTTCCTAACTCCAGACCGCCGAACGGAATTGTCATTCCCCGATGGATGGCCATCCTGCTGGCGCTATTTGTATGTCTGATTGTGATACCGCTGGCGCATGCAGCCGTTCCGTGGGCGATCTCCAGGCTGACCCATCGCTATGGTTGGATACACGGGTCGCCCGGGTTCTGGAATTTGCTCGGACTGATCCCGGTTGGCGGTGCCGCGGCTCTCCTTATTTGGACACTCATCACAGGAATTGCGAATGCACCAAATACCGTGAGGCTCGGGCTGGTGCCTTCGGTCTTGATCACCGATGGACCTTATCGACTCACGCGGAATCCGATGTATGTCGCGGAGCTGGCATCATGGCTGGGGTGGGCGATGTTCTTTGGTAGCCTGGCCGTTTTTCTGGGATATATCTCACTGCTGCTGGTTGTGAATCTCGTACTTGTGCCTCGGGAAGAACGGACTTTGGAAGCGGCATTCGGCCAAGCCTATCTTATGTACAAGAAGCGGGTGCCCCGTTGGTTGGGACAAGCCAACGCCTGAGATAGGAGATGTAATGGCTTGAGCCCTCGAGCCTGACGCCGGCCCTACCCCCGCGCGAATCTCCCCGCCAGCCGCCCCAACCGCACCACGCGATACAAAGGAAACAAAACCCGCGGCAGCCGCACCGCTTCCCACTCGCCCGGCCCCGGAGTAAAAATCAGCCGCGTCAAGAACCGCAACCGATCCGCTCTCCGTTCGCGCAACCGCATCATCAGCCGGAAATACGATACCTGCTCCACGTCATACAAAACTCCGGCAGCCATATTCAAAGCGATCTCGTCCGCCAAAGCCCCCGCCGCACGATCCTCAACAATCACCGTTTCCAGCGCCACCGGAATTTCCGCCGCCAAAAGTCTGCGCGCCAACAGCAGCGTCACCCGCAGAATCCGCTCGATGCCCAACTCTCGCGCTTGCCCCTGCACCCAATCCCAATTCAAATTCTCCCGCTTCAAAATCTGCGCCATGTCGCATAGCCAGATCAGCCGCGCCCAAACATGCTTCGCCGCATGCACCGAGAGCACCAGCAACAAATCTTCCGCGGAAGGCGTTTTCACCACGCGTCCCGCAACCGTAACGTTCACCGCCCGCTCAAACAGCCCATCCATGTCGAAGTCGACCGCGTAGAACCGCGGTTGCAGCGCCCACTGTAATTCGAGCAGTCCGCGGCCTGCGGCACTATCAAAGCTCCATTCGTATCCCGACGCAATGTAATCCCGCTCGGCATTTTGCGGAATAGAAAAGCGCGGCGTATATCCCAGTTCGCGCACCGCGTTTTTGATGCGCCCCACATCACCCTTGCGGACAAACAAATCCATGTCTCCCGCCTGCCGCATTGCCATGTCGCCGTAATAAACCTCTGACATGACCACACCCTTGTAAGAAACGGCATCAACGCCCAACTTATCGAGGCAGTCCAGAACGCGGATCAACTCGCGCGCGAGAAAGAGCGATTTGTGAACGTTGCTTTCATAACGCTGGCGAAAAGATGCCAGAGCGGCAGTGGGAACGACGTCGCCCAAACCTGAAAGATTCTGAAACACCAGCGAGGACGTGCCGTGCTCATCCGCCAGTCGAAGCACAGCCTCCCAATCGACGGATCGCTCCAGCAAGCCTCGGATGCGGCCGCGATCGCTTTCGTTCGCCTCGGCCACGCTCGCAGCCAACAGCAGGTCCCACGCGGCCGCGCCGGAGGCATTTGGCGCCGGATGCACTACCGGCGAATTGGTTTCATGGATCTGGTTCACGGATCTGATGTGCCGACACGAGCCGTAACGACGAGCCATCTTAACAGGGACGGTCGGGGCTTTCGCCGTCACGCCCCGCGTGACCTCGGCGCGCTCGCAGGTTACCTCCGTCACATTGCCCCACTCTTTATTAGGTCCGAATTCAGCCTCGGCTCTGTCACACTAGGGAGTTGATATTGCAAGTCCCGGCGGATTCAGGCAAATGGAAATACTCACGCCCAAAGCTACAAGACGCAGCACGCGATTGCGTGTGGAGATTCCGTTGGTCGTCACCAGCATGGATCGCAGGCATCCATTTTCTGCGTCCTGTCTCGCCCTTGTGGTGAGCCCACAAGGCTGCGGACTTCGCGCCACCCAGCCTCTGCCGCTCGAAACTCCCGTGCTGCTCAGCGATTTGCCCGGCGGCGGAAACGCTTCGGCCCGCGTAGCCAATTGTTTGCCCCTCGGCACAGACGGGAGATATTTTCTGATCGGAGTATCACTCTACAACCACGGCAATGTCTGGGGAATCGCCGATCCTCCCGCGGACTGGAATTGCGCATCACCCACCAACACTGCCTCCGCCGGAGCCGCTGCGAGCAGCAGCAAGAGCGCCTGGCCCTACAACGTGTTTTCCGGCAAGGGCGAGACCCAGCGAAAATAGTGGCCAGTGTCCAGTGATCAGTGCCCAGTGATCCGAGCCTGGGTTCCTCAGAAACCTGGGTTCCTCAGAAAAAAGATGCGTAGCGAACACGAGTTTTGCTGGCCACCGACCACTGGCCACTGCCCACTGTTCTTTCGTAACCTCGTGCCCCGCGGCTCACGCTGGCATACTTTATTCGCGATGTCGCAGACCCCATCCCCCGCCTTGCACGTTCCATCTTCAACCGGATTGACCGGCAACAAGCCGCGCCCTTTTCGCGTCAAGTTTCGCGGCTCTGTCCTGACCCTGATGCGTCTGCCCAACCGTCGCGAGGTGCGTGGCAAACTCCATCAGCTTTCCGTCACCGGCGGCCTGATGAACCTCGAGCAGCCGCTCGACGAAAAACTCAAAGTCGAGTTGATCTTTCACCTCGGCGAGAACACCGTCCGCGAACGCGTAGAAATGATGTTCCCCATGTGGGCCACCCAAGGCTGGCTCCAACCCTTCCGCTTCGTCGAACTTCCCCAGACCAGCAAGAGTGGCTTGGAAAAAAGCCTGCTGCAATTCGTCCAACGCGTGCAAGAACCAGCTTCCTAAACAAAAAGGTTCACCCCGTGAACCCCCGTGTCCTCTGTGTTAAAGGTGTTGGGTTTTCACTGAAACCGCGCCAGCTCTCGCAGCCTTCTGAATTCTCTCCTTCGGATTCATTTTGTGATTGCCTTCCAACGCGCAGAGAAATGTTACTGTTGTAAGAGGAGAATCCGTCGATGAGAACGTTCGGAATTCTTGTCTTAGGAATGATTCTAGGCGCCGCTGCCATTGTGCTCGGAGTCTACTTCTATTTCGCGACCGGCCAGGCGCCCGTGGCCACGTCGGCCTCCCCCATGCCGTTTGAAAAAGAGCTGGCGCACAAAGCGCTCGACGCGATCATCGAACGCGAGATCCCGAAGTCGGTTCCGCTTCAACCCGATGAGACCAATCTGGCCGCCGGCGCCGGCCTCTACCGCCAGCACTGTGCCGTGTGCCACGGGCTGCCGGCACAAAAAGAAACTTCAATCGCCATTGGAATGTATCCTCGTCCTCCGAAACTAATGGAAGGCAAAGGCGTCACCGACGACGAGCCCGGCGAAAGTTACTGGAAAGTCGCCAACGGAATTCGTCTGACTGGCATGCCCGGCTTCCGCCCCGCATTATCCGAAACTCAAATGTGGCAGCTGAGCTTGCTGGTGGCCAACGCCGACAAGCTTCCCAAGCCGGTACAAGACGCTCTCGCCGCGCCTCTTCCCACGGATCCTCCGCCGATTGCGCCGCGCACTGCGCCGTAGTTAAACCTCAACGGAACCGCTATGGCATCTCGCAATCTGGTTTTCTGGGAAGTAGATACGCAGGCCGACTTCATGCTGCCCGGCGGCAAGCTCTACGTGCCCGGCGCCGAACGCCTGCTCCCCAACATTCGCCGGCTCACAGATGCAGCGCGGGAAGGCCGCGTCCTTCTCGTCTCGCACGGTTGTTACCACACTCCCGACGATCCCGAATTCAAGATCTTCCCCCCACACTGCATCAAAGGCACCCCAGGCTCCGCCTACGTTCCCGAAGCGCTGACGGAGAAAATCATCACCATCCCCAACGATTCCTCTGCGCAACTCCCGCTCGATCTCGCGCCTTACCAGCAGATTCATCTCGAAAAGCAGACGCTCGACATTTTCGAAAGCCGCCACGCCGCGGAACTCGTGCAGCGCTTGCCCCGTGACGCCAAATTCGTCATCTTCGGCGTGGTGACGGAATACTGCGTCCGCTTCGCCGCCAAGGGATTGCTTGAGCGCGGCCGCGTCGTCTTCGTAGTTCAGGATGCCATCGAAACTCTAAAGCTCGAAGATGGCGAACGCACGCTCACCGAATTGCAGTCGCTAGGGGCAAAGCTCATCACGACCGACCAGGCGTTGGCGCTGCTGCGCGATGTTCCCGGCCTCGCGAATCGGCCTCCACGTTGAGAACTTCGACCCTATCGCAACGGAATGGCTTGGAAGTAATCTAAATGCTTCGCTTCGGGAGGGCTCATGCTTCGCGCGATAAAGCCGCTATTGCTATGCCTCGGCATTTCCACTTCTTTGCTGCCTGCCTACTCCCAGTGCACGCTGCCCGCACCGCCCAATCCCGCCACTATCGATTCCACCTTCGACAGTTTCTTTCAGCAGAACGGCCCCGGCTGGACCGGCGCTGACGGCTCTTATTCTCTCCCTCTGCCCGACGGCACCAATCTCTGGTATTGGTCGGACAGTTTCATCGGCACCGTCAACCCCCAAACCCGCCTGCGCAGCAGCGATCTCTTTCAAGCGCACAACTCTCTGACCATCCAAAACCAAACCACCGGCAGCTTCACCACCGTCGGTTATCCCCCCAGCACTTCTTCTTATTTCGTTCCCGCAACTAAAGGGGATTGGTTCTGGGTCGGCAGCGGCTTGGTCGTCGAGCCTTCGCCGGATTCTTACCAACTAGAGATCATGCTCTCGCAGTGGACCCCCAAAATCGCCTTCGCCGGCAACTCCCTGGTCATCGTCGACTGGCCCGACTACACCATCCAGTCCATCACCAAAGTTGCTCTGCCCAACACTTCGCTCGAATGGGGGTCGCAAATTCTCCAGGTCGGTTCCGACTACTACATCTACGGCCTGAAAGATCCCGGCAACGACAACAAAGTTCCCTACGTTGCCCGCACCACCTCGCTCAGCTATTTGACCGAGCCCTCGAAATGGCAGTACTGGAACGCAATCAAGAACAAGTGGATGACCGGCCAATCCAACGCCACCACGCTCAGCGGCGTCGCCGCCATCACCCCGGAGTATTCCGTCTCCCAAATGAAAACCACCTCCGGCAGCACGTTTTATCTCATGACCGGCATGAACCCGCTCAATCCGCCCTTCCCCCTCTGGAATCAGGTCACCACCTGGTATTCCTGCAATCCGCAAGGCCCTTGGTCGAGCCCAACTGTGGTCTACACCACTCCTGAAGCCGGCGCCAACGGATGCAAAGAGGGCACTCTCGTCACCTATAACCCCAAAGCCCACCCCGAATTCACCGATGCGGATGGAATTCTGCTCACCTACAACGTAAATGCGAACGACTCCGGCGACCTGGTCTGCGCCAATGATTACATGCCCCGCTTTCTGAGGCTCACGATCCCCGCAGTAACAACGTCGAAAGCGCCGTAAGTTCATTGGAGCCCCGGACGCCCTCGTCCGGGGTGGAGTGGGGACGTTGGCAAGGGGGCACGATTTCCAATCGTGCGGTGTCGTGTTTCTCACGCAAACAATCCCGCTCCGTCTCCACATTAGAAATCTGTGCATAACTCTGCAGCCTTTATGAGAGCGGTAACCGTTATCTACGGGCCATCTCGGACAGGCCATTTCGCTCGACATCATTCCCCCGTACCATTCAGACTGGCCCGGAGACTCCGGGCGCAAATGCAGTTGAAGTAACGGAGGAGTAGTTAATGGAGTACAAAGCACCCGCACCAAGGCAAGACACTGAACATCACACCATCCTCAGACCCAATCCCCCTCCCATTCATCGCGACCCACAAACAGCGGTGCCCGAAGGCGGATCAACCCTCTTGTTCATCCTGGCAGCACTCGCCGCCATCGGATGGGCGGCAACCAAACGCTACAACGCGCCGACTGGCGCAACCGCCACCCCAGTTCGCTAAGCAATAGCGGATGCCCCATCCTTAACGTCGCATTCTCTGCGACGTTAGGATGGGGATTCTTAACTTCCTGTCAGTAGACACGAATGAGGTGTACGACCCCAAAGCCTTAGTGACACTTCGTGTCCTTCGTGGTTTAAGGTTTTCTGGGTAGCCTCGCCCCTTCCCATTTTTTCAAGGTCAAGCGCCACAAACCTCCTCGCTCTGCGGTAACATGACCCCTTCAAGAAGCGCCTGACTTACTCCTGGCTGAAAGGTGGGTAATCTATGATCTCAAGACGCGACTTATTAATCTCCGGCGGCATCGCCGTCGCCGAATCTCTCGTCCCAGAAGTCCTTCGTTCCCAAAGCCCTGAGAAAACGCTCCAGGAGAAAACCTCCGCGGCAGCGCCCGCCAATGCCGCTTCTATTCTCCTCGAGCCTCAATGGCTCGAAAAAACCATCAACGGCACTCACGTAAAGCTGCGCTCCTACAACGGGCAGGTCCCCGGCCCGTGGATCTATGCCAAGCCCGGCGAGACTCTCCGCATCCTCGTCAAAAATTCCCTTCCGCCCAACGGCCCCGACTCCGCCTGGGACGGCAGCCCCAACGTCCCCCACCACTACAACACCACCAACCTTCATCTCCACGGCCTCGATATCGCCCCGCACCTCTTCGAGCCGTTAGGCACCAGCGATCCGCTCGCCCGCATGATCTCCATCCCGCCCGGCGGCCAAAAAGAATACTTATTCCAACTTCCTCCCACCCAGCCGCCCGGCCTGTATTGGTATCATCCGCACCATCACGGCTCGACCGCCATTCAAGTCATCAGCGGCATGGCCGGAGGTCTCATCGTCTACGGCGACATCGACCAGGTCCCCGAAATCAAAGCGGCTCGCGACATTCCTCTAATCGTGCAAGACCTCGGATTATTTCCCAGCGAAACCGTTCCCGATCTCTGGACTTACGATCCCAATCAAAACGCCATCTGGCAAACCTTCTCCGGCAACGTCACCATCTACGATCCCAAGACCGGCCAGTCTAATCCCACCACGCTGCAAGGCGGCTTCACCACCGGCGACTACAAACTCCGCTACTTCCTGCTGAACGGCGAACCCTTCTTTCAGGAGACTCACAACTATTCCTACAACATGCAAACTCACCCGGTCTGCAAACAGTTGCCACCCGCGCAATACAAACTCGCTCCCGGAGAAGTGGTCCGCTTCCGCATGTTGAACGCCTGCTCCGACAACGTGATGCCCATCGTAGTCGAAGACCACGACTTGTATCTGATCGCCATGGATGGCGTGAACTTCCCCACCCCGCGCAAAATACCCTACGACGGCCTCAACCCTGCCGTCGGACAAATGCTGCTAGCCCCGGGCAACCGCGGCGAGTTCCTAATCAAGGCCAGCCTCACCCCAGGAACCTACCGCATCATGCAGTTGGCGCAAGACGAGCAATTCCTCACCAGCGAGAAGAAAGTCATCGCTGAAATAAAAGTCGAAGGCCCCAAGAAAGACATGCCACTCCCGGCAAAACTTCCCATCCAGGAGCGTTACGCCAATCCCATCCCGCCTTCCGACGTCCAACGCGTTCGCAAGATGATTTTCGGCGACACCTTCCCCGGCGTGCTCAATCCCTACGTCGGCATCGACTTCACCATCAACAACAACCAGTATCAGGAACTAGCCATCCCTAACGTAGTCGAACTGGGCCGAGCCGAAGAGTGGCACATCCAGGTCCTGGGCGCGCATCACGGCGGCACCGAGGGCCATCCCTTCCATATCCACGTCAATCACTTCGAAGTCGTCTCCATCGACGGCACGCCGCTGACCCCCGTGGTCGTGCAAGACACCGTCTGGGTGCCCATGAAATCCACGGTAGTCATTCGCATGAGGTTCAAAGAGTGGCTCGGAAAATCCGTATTCCACTGCCACATCCTCCCCCACGAAGACACCGGAATGATGCAAAACTTCCTGATCCACAACGGCGCAGTCCCCATGGCGTGAAAAGCGTGATAATTTGCATGAATCACCACGACCGAGGCTGCCCCACTCGTCGCGGTTTTCGACGAGTGGGCACCACGGACTCGTAAGGCTCGGGCGGGCTGGCCCAGTTTTGTTTTTGCTGGAGCCATCCCGAGAGAGGGTGCCCCATCCTCGCGTTTTTTGCGAGAGCCTGCCCTGAGCTTGTCGAAGGGGTGGGACATGATGCCGCGAGGGGCGTATTGCTTTCTTTCTTGCCTGTTGCCGATGCAGACACCAGCTCACCGCTCAATTCTGAACATACGAGCGCGAGCCGAATGCGCCCTGGGCTCTCACCCCTCCCCCTTCCGCGCCACAATAAAAAACCCGAACTTAAGTTCATTCTTAATCCGCAACACTCCCCCAGCCACCGAAGCCGCCGCGATCCCGTAGTCGGTTTGCCGCAGCCGGAATTCTCCGTACGCTCGCACGCTCCCGTTGCTTATCACCAACTGCGCCACCATGGATTGCGAATTTCCCACTCCTTGCAGGCGCATGGTCCCAGAAATTTCAGCGCGATAAATATTTTCCTCCACCGCGCTGCAAACCACCCGCGAACTTCGAAAACTTACCTCCGGAAACTTGTCCGGGCGCAGCACTTCGCCGAACATGACCCGCTCAATCGCCTTCTGGTCATGCTGCGTCACCTCATCCATAATTTCCAGAGATCCCGCCCGCGCCGTCAGCAGCAGCGAACCACCGTCCAGCCGCTCGGGGCTAAACTCCACCTCCCCGGAGAACTCGCGCACGGAAAATCGGGGGCGATGGTCCGCAATCCCGGCCAGACCCTCGGCGAAAGCTTGCACCGTGATCTGGCTGGATTTGGCGTCGAATACATAAGCTGTCCCGGCCATGAACGGTTCGCTCTCTTGCTGCGCACAACGCACTGGCTTGATTCTTTCCCGCAGCCCGATCCGATTCAAGAACAAACACCACCGGTATGCCCACACGGATGTCCGCCGTTTCCCATTTTGGAAGAAACGAGGATGGGAAGTTGAGTCCCTTCATTTCTGCAGAGTTTTTCGTACGGGAGACGCGGGAGATGGAACCAGGAAGCAGTGCGAGCCCTAGGTACCGCACACAGACCTTAAGCTCCGGTCACCAACTGCTTGGGCTTGGGCCCGCGCTTGCGGCTGCCGATGTTGAACTGCTTCCTCACGCGACGGATCACGTTATAACTAACCCCGAATTCCCTTCCCACTTCCAGGTACGACAATTCGGGACGGCCAACTAGTGCGGCCGCTAGTTGAGTGTCAAAGCTCAGCCGCGATTGAACCAGCCTCTCTTTCAAATTGATTGGTTCGATCTGCACTACCGGCATGCGCGTTTTCTGCTCCACTTACGGTCTGATATTGGACTGGCTGATTTCCTCACGCGGAGGAGCCGCCCCCTCATATACCTTGCCGCTACGCGGCCCTGGCTCCATCGCGCTACATATTTCCGACCCAATACCCAGGTCGCGTCATCGCCTGAAAAACTCCAGGCCTTCCTCTGGCGTGAAGCTGCTGGAAGTGGCTCTATTCTCCAGCCGCGACTTGATACCTTCGCGGATCTTGAGCAACTTGCCGGATTCGACCAGTGCCCAGAAACCAAACATGACCAGCGTTGTCATCCATCCGCCGATAATCAACTTCGCTACCATGGACATAAAATTCTCCTGTTTTGAGACTCCCTTACGAGCCTCGAATGTCGGCGACTTTCTCCTAACTCTCAAGAAAGCGCAATACTCCGGCGGTGAGACGTTGGTGAACCGAAGGTGAGTAGCTAAATTTAAGAAAAGGCAATACTTATCGAAGACTTGCGGCCAGCCTCGGGGCGTTGACTTGGCTCGCAACAAGAATCCAAATCAGCCCGATTGATTTAACGAGTGCCCAATAAACCCGAGCATGCTAAAATTCCCGGCAAAGAAAAGTCCTGGAGTGCGGGGGCTCATGGGAACCGTGCAGAAGTATCGCTTCGGCCCATTCGAAGTAAGTTTGAGTGCGCGCGAAGTTTTCAAGAGTGGGATGAAGATAAGGCTGCAAGGCCAGCCTTTTCAGATTCTCGAACTGCTGCTAAGTCGTGCCGGGCAGGTCGTCAGCCGGGACGAGATACGGTCAAAGCTTTGGCCGACTGACACTTTCGTCGATTTCGAGCACGGTCTCAACACCTCCGTTAAGAAGCTTCGGCAGGCCCTCCTCGACTCCCCCGACAACCCCCGGTATATCGAAACCCTTCCGCGGCTCGGCTACCGCTTCATCGCTCCCGTCGAAGTTATCTCCGGCAGTGACCCTTCACCTATCGAACCGCTAGCCGTTGACCCAGCCCCGGTTTTTCCCACTCCAGTTCTTCCCACTCCAGTTCCAGCCGCGCCTCGCCCCGAAGCACACCCCACGTCGTGGCCCCGGGTTGTCGCTCTAAGTCTCGCCGCGGTCATGGCAGTCGTCACCATCCTGGCGATCTTGCAAGGGTCGATCCTGCAAAGCTCGACCTTGCAAAGCTGGTGGGGCCGGGTACACTGGCCATTTCTCTCTTCGAATTCACCCGTCCTGGCCGGCCCCTCGGCCCGGCGATTCAGTTCCATTGCGGTGCTGCCCTTGCAAAATCTCTCCAACGATCCCTCTCAGGAATACTTCGCCGATGGCATGACCGACGAATTGATCTCCGACCTCGCGCAGATCAGCGGCTTGCGAGTCATCTCGCGGACCTCGGTGATGCATTACAAGGGAGGCAAGCAAACCGCCCCGCAGGTCGGCCGGGATCTTGACGTGGAAGCCTTGGTAGAAGGTACAGTCGAGCGAGCTGGAGACCATGTCCGAATCCGCGTGCAGCTGATTGATGCCGCCAGTGATCGTCACCTGTGGGCCCGCAACTACGACCGTGAACTAAAGGACATACTCGCTCTCCAGAGCGGAGTCGCGACCGATGTCGCCGAGCAAATTCAAGCCAAAATCTCTCCGCGTTCCGTAGGCGGGCAAACCGTCCAGCCGGACGCTTACGAAGATTACTTAAAAGGCGAGTATTTCTGGAACCAGCGCTCCGGAGCCGCTCTCACCAAGAGCATCGACTACTATCGCGAAGCCATCGCCAAGGATCCAAGTTTTGCCGCGGCTTACGCCGGTCTGGCGGGGAGTTATTCGCTTCTGGGGTCCGACGTGCTACCCGTCAAGGTCGCCCGCGAAAAGGCACGCGCAGCCGCCACCACAGCGATACAACTGGATCCAAATATCGCAGAGGGCCACGCCGAACTGGGGCTGTTGGCTCTTTATTACGACTGGGACTGGAAACAGGCCGAACACGAATTCAAGCGCGCCATCGAACTTAACCCTAACTACGCGACCGCGCATCAATGGTATAGCTATTATCTCCGTGCCATGGGCCGCTTGCCGGAGGCGCTGGAGGAAGCCAGGATGGCGCAACAACTGGACCCCCTTTCGTTATCAATCTCCACCACCGTGGCTGGGCGCTACCGGGACCTCGACCAGATCGATAAAGCCATTGAGGTCGCCCAGCGCACCCTGGAACTTGACCCCAAGTTTGCTTCGGCTCACGAAATCCTGGCCTCGGTGTATTCGCGGCAAGGCAAATTCGAGTTGGCCCTCGCGGAGTGGAAAAAGGCGGCGGAACTTGCCGGCGACGATCCCACGGATATGGCGGCCCTTGGCTATGCTTACGCAATGGCCGGCGATAAAACCAAGGCGCGTGAAATCATGGGGCGACTGCAAAAGACCTCTAAGGAACACTATTTGCCCGCTTGGGAAATGGCAGTGCTGTGCACCGGCCTCGGCGATGCCAACTGTGCCTTCCAGTGGCTCGACCGATCCTATCGGGAGCGGGAGAGTCAGCTGCCTTTCCTCAACCAGGACCTTCGATTGGCCCCTTTGCGCAGCGATCCCCGCTTCCAAAATCTGGTACATCGCGTGGGCCTGCCGGATGCCCCTTCCTAACTGTCGGGGCTGGCGCGGCTTAAATCAAACTGGAGGGTGCCCCTCGATAAGAGCGAGGGCGGTGTCAAGGACAAAAATATCCTGTCGGTGTTTTTGGCACCGCTTTTTTGCCAGAGAGGTTTGAGGACCAAGACTCTGGAAATCTCACGCTGAA